>Ga0310838_1000068_pt1 | contig 164603 bp, 140 predicted proteins | sample SM_ome_6_FD_202241 | JGI IMG/M metagenome (GOLD analysis project Ga0310838, IMG submission 202241) | Sorghum-adapted microbial communities enriched on stacked mutant (SM) sorghum from Joint BioEnergy Institute, Emeryville, California... ...
CCGCGCCTAGGCATCCCCCGTGCGCCCTTACCGCGCTTAGCCAGCTTCCTTCAAACTCCCACTGGCTCCACCTTCGCGCACTCAAAGCCTTACAGCGCTCTCTCTCCCACTCTCCCCCTCAACCCAATTTGTCAAATAACCGGGTGGCGCTAACCTCGCGCCGAGCATTCTAACTTAATCGCTTGCCGCCCCGACGTCAACCCCTGGTTTCGCGGGGCCGGCCCTTGCGTTCGTTTGCGCAAGAGCCTCGTAATATATATCCTCGAGACTCGAAGTCAAGACCCCGGCGGACCGCGCGCCCAGAACCGATCGGGCCACGGCGACTCGGGGTGACGGGAGGGGAGCATGCAGATCGCGCGTGTGACGGGACGAGGCGCCGCCCGCTGGAGGCGCGGGCACCCGTGGATCTACGCGAGCGACGTCGTGAAGCGACCGGCGGGGCCGGCGGGCGCGGTGCGGGTGGTCGACGAGCGGGGGGATTGGGTGGGGATCGGTCTATGGAGCCCCGCATCGACGATCTCGCTGAGGATGCTGACGAGCGTCGATCGTGTCATCGATGCGGAGTTCTGGGCGGAGCGGATCGATGCTGCGCTGTCGTACCGCGCCGCACTCGACCCGGACGCGACCGCGTACCGGCTGGTCCACGGGGAGGCGGACGGATTGCCGACGCTGATCGTGGACCGATACGGCGACGTGCTGGTCGTTCAGATCCTCTCGGCGGGGCTGGAGGTATTCCGGGACGAGATCGTGGAGCTCCTCCGGGACCGTTGGGCCCCTGCGGGGATCCTGGCGCGGAACGACGTTCCGGTGCGGCGGCTCGAGGGGCTGCCCCTGGAGGTCGAGGTGTTGTGGGGCGAGGTCCCGGAGGAGGCGGAGGTTCGGGAGGGGGCGGTGCGGTATCGTGCCGGCCTGCGGGGTGGCCAGAAGACCGGCGCGTTCCTCGACCAACGGGAGAACCGAGAGCGCGCCGGCGAGTTGGCGCGCGGCCGTGCGCTGGACTGCTTCTCGTACCACGGCTCGTTCGCTCTGCATCTGGCGCGGCGCGCCGAGTCGGTCGTGGCCGTGGATTCCTCGGCGGATGCGCTGGCGCGCGCGGAGGCGAACGCGGCGCTGAACGGCCTGGGGAACATCGAGGTTCGGGAGGCGAACGTTTTCGACTTCCTGAGGGCCGAGGAGGCGGCGGGCGCGGAGTACGAGACGATCGTCCTGGACCCGCCCGCGTTCGCCAAGCGCCGGGATGCGGTGGAGAAGGCGTTGCGGGGTTACAAGGAGATCAACCTGCGGGCCATGCGGCTCCTGGCCCCCGGGGGCTATCTCTGCACCTTCAGCTGCTCGTATCACATCGGGCCCGACCTGTTCCGTGCGATGCTCGAGTCGGCGGCGGCGGATGCGGGGCGGCCGATGCGGTGGGTCGAGACGCGGGGCCAGGCAGCGGATCACCCGGCGATCGTGCAGATCCCGGAGACGTCGTACCTGAAGGGAGCGATCCTCCAGGCGGTCTGAGGGCGGGTTGGATCCTTGGGTCCACGCGCGGGGGCGGAGGGCATGCCGAGGCCGGAGCCGCCTCGATGCCCCGAGCCGCCTCTTGGCCCGAATCGTCCGGTCGCGTCTGCGACGAGGCGGCGACGCGGGTCCCGAGGGTCCCACGCGACGGGCTCGGGAGGTCAGAGGCCGCCGAGGCGGAGGAAGGCCTCGACCTGGTGGTTTGCCACGGAGAAAGCTCCGAGGCGGCCGTGCCATCCGCCGTGCCAGTCGGAGCCGCCGGTGGTCACGAGTCCGTGCACGTGTGCGGCGTCGAGGAGGCGGCGGGTGTCGGCCTCGGAGTAGCGGGGGCGGTAGCATTCGACGCCGTCGAGCCCCCACCGTACGAGGTGGGGGAGGTCGGGTTCGACGGCGTCGACCGGCGGGTGCGCCCAAACGGCGATCCCGCCGAGATCGTGAATGAGCTCGATCGCTTCCCGGGGCGTGAGGAGCTCCGTCGGGAGGAATGCGGGCCCACCATCGGCCAGGTAGCGATCGAAGGCTTCCGCGAAGCTGGACACATAGCCGCGTTGAACGAGCGCCCTTGCGAGGTGGGGGCGGCCGAGGGCGGCGGACTCTCCGCCGGCCGCGGCGAGGATCTCGTCGATGTCGATGGAGATCCCGAGGGCCTCGAGTCGGCGGACCATTCCCTCCATCCGATCGCGCCGTCGGGCGACGGCCTGACGCGCGAAGCGCTCGAGGGCGGGATGGCCGGGGTCGATGAAGTAACCCAGGAAGTGGAGCTCGGTGCCGGCGTGGGTGCTCGAGACCTCGATCCCCGGGATCACGATCGGGGGCGCGGCCACGGCCTGTGCCTCGGCGACCCCGCCGGCCGTGTCGTGGTCGGTGAGGGCGATGATGTCGAGCCCGGCCGCGGCGGCTGCCCGAACGAGTGCGGCCGGCGAGAGGGTCCCGTCGGAGGCGGTCGAATGGAGGTGGAGGTCGATGCGCACCGTGGCGTCCTGAATGCTCGGAAAACGAAGGGGCGGTGTGACGCTCAATCGCTCCCGGCGCGGACGCCGCGGGCGGTGCGCCAGGCGAGGCCGATGCCGAGGGCATCGTGGTCGCCGAAGGTCACACCGAACCGCAGCAGCCATGCCTGTCCGAGCCGGAGGTCGAGACCGAGGTCGGCCATTACGTTGAAGTCGGTCTCGGACTCGTCGTCGGCGGCGAAGGTCTCGAGGGCGATGCGGGGGTGCGCGTAAGGGTAGAGGGAAACGCTCCCTGCACCGATGGTCCCGCCGACGGCGAGCCCGACAGGGATCCGGAAGAGGGTCGCGTCGTCGCCGAAGGTCGCTCCGAGCCCGACCGTCCAGTCGGCATCGAGGGGGAGGTCCCGACTCGCCCTGAGGATCGCGCCCGAAGCCTCGGCGCCGACGAGGTAGAGGGGGTCGGAGAAGTCCAGGAGCCCGACACGGGCGCCGAGGTCGAAATTCCGATCGCCCTGGCGCCAGATCGCCACCAGGCCGGGATCGGCGCGTTCCGGATCGACGAAGTACGCGCCGAGCGAGTTGGCCGCGCCCGGGGCGAAGAAGGAGGGGGCGTCCCACGCCTGCGCCGCGGCGGATGCGGCGACGGACAAGAGGAGTGCGACCGATAACAGCATGCTACGAGCCGGCATGATCACCTCGAGGTCGTTGCGCAAAGGGGTCCGCGCCGGCGCTGAAGACGCCAGACGCCGGCCGGTGGGGGCGGGTGGCACGATCGCACGCTATCGCGCCGACCCGTAACGATGCGGGGCCCTGCCGAGCCCTCGGCAAGGCCCCGTTCGGGAGCACGGAAACCGCGTCAGACCGCGGCGGTACGCTCACTCAGGACGGTGACGACGTTGTCGGCCACCTGCAGGAAGCCGCCGCTCACGAAGATCCGCTCCTCCGCCACTCCTCGGCGGATGCGCAGGTCGCCCTCGCCGAGGAGGACCACGAACGGCGCGTGGTTCCGAAGGATCCCGACTTCGCCGTCCCACGCGGGGGCGACGACCTGATCGGCCTCACCCTCGTAGACCTTGCGCTCCGGGCTGATCACCGTGACCGAGAGCCGATCGGCGGCCATTCGTCAGACCTCCACGCCGAGTTGCTTGGCGTGCGCGATCACGTCCTCGATGCCGCCCTTCATGTAGAAGGCCTGCTCCGGGAAGTGGTCGAACTCGCCCGCGACCACGCGCTCGAACGACTCGATCGTATCCTCGAGCTTGACGTACTTGCCCGGGATGTTCGTGAACTGCTCGGCGACGTGGAACGGCTGCGAGAGGAAGCGCTGGATGCGCCGGGCGCGGCCGACGATCACCTTGTCCTCCTCCGAGAGCTCGTCCATACCGAGGATCGCGATGATGTCCTGCAGCTCCTTGTAGCGCTGCAGGATCCGCTGCACCTCGGTGGCCACGCGGTAGTGCCGCTCGCCGATGAACTGCGGATCGAGGATCCGCGAGGTCGAGTCGAGCGGGTCGACCGCGGGGTAGATCCCGAGCTCGGCGATCGAGCGCGAGAGCACCGTGGTCGCGTCGAGGTGCGCGAAGGCCGTCGCCGGAGCGGGGTCGGTGAGGTCGTCGGCGGGCACGTAGATCGCCTGCACCGAGGTGATCGACCCGTCGCGCGTGGAGGTGATCCGCTCCTGCAGCTCACCCATCTCGGTCCCGAGCGTCGGCTGGTAACCCACCGCAGAGGGCATGCGCCCCAGCAGCGCCGAGACCTCGGAACCCGCCTGCGTGAAGCGGAAGATGTTGTCGATGAAGAGGAGCACGTCCTGCTTCTCGACGTCGCGGAAGTACTCGGCGATGGTCAGCCCCGTGAGACCGACGCGCATGCGCGCGCCCGGCGGCTCGTTCATCTGGCCGTAGACCAGGGCCACGTTGGGGAGAATGCCGGCCTCCTTGAACTCGAGCCAGAGGTCGTTCCCCTCGCGGGTCCGCTCGCCCACGCCGCAGAAGACGGAGCGGCCGCCGTGCTCCATGGCGATGTTGTTGATCAGCTCCTGGATGATGACCGTCTTGCCGACGCCGGCGCCGCCGAAGAGGCCCGTCTTGCCCCCCTTCACGTACGGCGCGATCAGGTCGATGACCTTGATCCCGGTCTCGAAGATCTCGGTCTTCGGCTCGAGCTGCGTGTACTTGGGCGCCTCGCGGTGAATCGGCCAGCGCTCGACGTCCGCGGGGATCGCGCCCTGCATGTCCACCGGCTCGCCGATGACGTTCAGGATCCGGCCGAGAGCGGCCTCGCCGACGGGCACGGCGATGGGGCGCCCGGTGTCGCGGACCGGCATGCCGCGCACCACGCCGTCGGTCGACGACATCGCGACCGCACGAACCTGATTGCGCCCGATGTGCTGCTGCACCTCCGCGACGAGGTCGACGGCCGGGCCGCCGTTCTCGCCGGGCGACCGGACTTCGAGAGCGTTGTAGATCTCCGGCAGGTCCTCGGAATCGAACTCGACGTCGATGACCGGGCCGATCACCTGGACGATCCTGCCCATCTTGTCTGCCATTGTATTCCCCTCTCCGTATCGGGCTCAGCGCGAGCGCGGTCGCGATCGCGCCACCGCGAGGCCACCGCCCGGGTCGCGCGCGCCCTCGCGCTCGCCCGTTCCTATTCCAGGGCCGCCGCGCCGCCCACGATCTCCGCGATCTCCTGCGTGATCTGGGCCTGGCGCGCACGGTTGTACGAGCGACGGAGCACGTCGAGCATCTCGCCGGCGTTGTCCGTCGCGTTCTTCATCGCCGTCCGGCGGGCGCCCTGTTCAGCGGCCGCCGTCTCGACCAGTGCGCGGTAGACGCTGTTGCGCACGTAGAGCGGGAGCAGCCGGTCCAGGATCTCGTCCGCGGAGGGCGAGAGGATGTACTCGACCGCGGTGCTCTCCGCCCCCGCAGGGGGCTCGACCGGCAGGATCCGCATCACCGCCGGCGGGGTCGAGAGCGCGGAGCGGAACTGCGCGTAGACCACGTAGACCGCATCGACCTCGCCGCGCTTGAACCCCTCGATGAGCGGATCGGCAATGGACGCCGCGTCCTCCGCCGAGGGGCGGTCGCCGATGTCGGTCCGCTCGCTCGCGATCGCTTCCCGCTGGTAGCGGAAGAAGCTGATCCCCTTCTTGCCGAGGACATGGAGGTCGACCTCGGCGCCGTCGCCGCGCAACCGGTCGATGAGCTGCCGCGCCTCGCGGATCAGGTTCACGTTGAAGGCGCCGGCCAGACCACGGTTGGCGGTCATCACGACGACCGCGGCGCGGCGAATCGTCTCCGGCCGACGCAGCAGCGCGTAGCGCTCCCGGAGATCCGGTACGACCAGACGCCCGATCACCTCGCCGAGGCGTTCGGCGTACGGCCGCGCCGCGTACACCCGGTCGGTGGCCCTCTTGAGCTTCGAGGTGGCCACCATCTCCATCGTCCGGGTGATCTGTCGCGTGTTCTCGACGGAGCGGATCCGCCGTCGGATTTCGCGCGCCTTGGCCATGGCCTACGCTCCCGCCGAGACCGTCTGGCCGGCGAAGATCTCCTTGTACTCGCGGATCGCGGCGCTCAGCTTCTCCTCGATCTCCTTGGTCAGCTCCTTCCCCGTCCGGAGCATCTCGCCGACCTCGGGGCGCTGCGTCGCCATGAACTCGTGGAACCCGGCCTCGAACGTCCGGATCCTCTCGACCGGGATGTCGTCCAGGAAACCGTTGGTCACGGCGTAGATGATCATGACCTGGCTCTCGAACGGCATCGGCGCGTACTGCGGCTGCTTGAGCACCTCGACGGTGCGCAGGCCGCGGGCGAGCTGCTGCTGCGTGGCCGGGTCGAGCTCGGAGCCGAACTGGGCGAACGCCTCCAGCTCGCGGAACTGGGCGAGGTCGAGGCGGAGGCGCCCCGCGACCTTCTTCATCGCCTTCGTCTGGGCCGAGCCGCCGACGCGCGACACCGAGATCCCGACGTTCACCGCGGGACGGACGCCCGAGTAGAAGAGGTCCGACTCGAGGAAGATCTGCCCGTCGGTGATCGAGATCACGTTCGTCGGGATGTAGGCGGAGACGTCGCCGGCCTGGGTCTCGATGATCGGGAGCGCCGTCAGCGACCCGCCGCCCTGCTCGTTCGAGAGCTTGGCCGCGCGCTCGAGGAGGCGCGAGTGCAGGTAGAAGACGTCGCCCGGGTACGCCTCGCGGCCCGGCGGACGGCGCAGCACCAGCGAGAGCTGGCGGTACGCCGTCGCCTGCTTCGAGAGGTCGTCGTAGACGACGAGCGTGTGCTTCCCCTGCCACATGAAGTGCTCGGCGAGGGCGGTGGCCGCGTAGGGCGCAATGTACTGCATCGGCGCCGGGTCGCTGGCGTTCGCCGCGACCACGATCGTGTAGTCCATGGCCCCGTGCTCGCGCAGCGTCTCGACGACGTTGGCGACCTTACCCGCCCGCTGGCCGACGGCGCAGTAGACGCAGATGACGTCGCCGCCCTTCTGGTTGATGATCGTGTCGATCGCGATCGCCGTCTTCCCGGTGCCGCGGTCGCCGATGATCAGCTCACGCTGACCGCGGCCGATCGGGATCATCGAGTCGATCGCCTTGATCCCGGTCTGGAGCGGCTCCTTCACCGGCTGGCGCAGCACGATCCCGGGGGCCACGATGTCGATGTAGCGACGCCCTTCGATCGGCTGGATGGGGCCCTTCCCGTCGACGGGCTCGCCGAGCGCATTGACCACGCGCCCGAGGTACCCGGCGCCGACCGGGATGTCGAGCACGCGCCCCGTGCGCCGGACGGTGTCCCCCTCGTGCAGCGCGGTCCAGTCCCCCATGACCACCGCGCCGATGTTGTCCTCTTCCAGGTTCAGGGCCAGCGCCGCGACCGTCTCCCCGGTCTCCGAGGAGGTGATCTCCAGCATCTCGCTGGCCATGGCCTTGGTCAGGCCGTAGATCCGCGCGACGCCGTCCTTGACCTCCAGGACCTCGCCGACCTCCTCGACCTCGAGCTGCTCTTCGTAGCGCTCGATCTCCTTGAGCAGGACGTCCTTGATCTCACTCGCGCGCAGCTGCGCTTCCGTGCTCGCCATGGTTCCGTACCCCGTTCGGGCTGATCTATCGACTGCTCTGCGGCATCCCTGCGTGCAGCAGGTGGCGCCGGAGCGAAACGAGACGCCGCCGCAGCGAACCGTCCAAGACGCGATCGCCGTAGCGAACGACAATGCCTCCGAGGATCCTCGGGTCCACCCGGACGTGCGGGATCACGGTCTTGCCGAGGACCTGCGTGAGGTCGGCCGCGATCTCGCGCTCCGTGCGCTCGTCGGGCTCCCGGGCGAGGGTCACCTGGACGTGGACCCTCCCGAGGCGTTCGTCGAGGATCGCGTGGTACTTCTGCGCGATCTCGGGGAGGAGGCGCTGCCGCCGCTTGTCGAACACCACCATCAGGAAGTTCAGGAAGAGCGGCGGCACCCGCCCCTGGAGCGCAACCCTGAGTACCCGCTTCTTCTCCGCAGGCTCCACCTTCGGCGTATCGAGAAACCGACGGAGTCGCGGCTCCGCCTCGAGGAGCGCGGCGAGGGTGTCGAGCGCACCGGCGAAGGCATCCACCTGCCCATGCCGCTCGCCGAGGTCGTAGAGCGCCTCGGCGTAGCTCCGGGCGATCGTCGACTCTCTCACTCAGGCCGCTCCCACGCCGCTCCCGGCGCCGATCCGATCGAGGTATTCACGCACCAGCTCGCGGTCGCGCTCGGCGTCGAGCCTTTCAGCGACGAGCTTGGAAGCCGCGGCCAGGGCGAGGTCCACCGCCTCACGCCGGAGCGCGTCCGTGGCCCGCTCCCGCTCGCGCTCGATCTCCTGCCGCGCCCGGGCGAGCATCTCCTCCTGCTCCGCACGCGCACGGTCGAGCATCTCCTGGCGCAACCGCTCGGCGGCCTGCTTCGCCTCGGCGATGAGCTGCTGAGCGTGCTGCCTCCCCTCGGCGAGCTCGCGACGCTGCTCCTCCAGGAGGCGCTCGGCCTCGGCCCGGTCCCGAGCCGCGGCGTCGAGGATCTCCTGGATCCGCCGCTCACGCGCGTTCGCGTACCCGAGGATCGCGGGGAAGGCGAACTTCGCCAGAACTCCCAGCAGCACCAGGAAGATGACGATGGTCCAGAACGAGACGCCCAGGTTCAGGTTGAAGATGCTCGGCTGGGCGTGCTCCGCTTCCTGTGCAATGATCGAAAGAATGCTCATCCGCTCTCATCCCCCCGAAACCCGGGGTGGTGTGAGTTCGCCGGGGGCGAGCGGGGCCCGCCCCCGGCGGCTCGGTATCACTCGATTACAGCAGCTTGAACAGCAGCATGATCACGAGCGCGAACAGCGCCGCACCCTCGATGAGGGCCGCCAGAATGATCGATGCCGTCTGGATGTTGCCGGCCGCCTCGGGCTGCCGGGCGATCCCCTCCGCAGCGGCCGAGCCGATCTTGCCGATCCCGAACGCCGCGCCGATGACCGTGAGCCCCGCACCGATGGCGGCGCCGAGGAGCGACAGGTAGTTCTGCGCGTACTCCGGGGTCGCCGCCGCGACCTCCTGCATCATGGCAAGAAGGGGGTGAAGCATGACTCCTCCGAATCGTTCCAGGGGTCCGTGTCTCGTTCGCTCCACGCCCCACCGGTCCGGCCCCTTCCGGTCCCGCCGAGGCGTCCGCCGCTTCCCGGCCCAACGGCCGCGCGGCCTTCCCCGGCGCCCGCCGGGTACGTTACGACGGGCGGCCCGGAGCGACCCCGCCCGAAGGCGCGCCACACCGGGCGGGCGCGCTCGCCCATCACTCCATGACGGGAACGGAAGACGGCCATCGAGCGCCGCCCTCCCACCCGCCCCCGCCTACTCAGTGCGCGTGCCGGATCAGTCCGATGAAGACCGACGTCAGCATCGCGAAGACGTACGCCTGGAGGAACGCCACGAAGAGCTCCAGGATCATGATCATCACCGCCATGACCAGCGGACCGACCAGCGAGACCGCCGCCACCGACGCCGTCTGCATCGCGAGCAGAATCAGGCCGATCAGCGCCAGGATGATGAAGTGCCCCGCGTTCATGTTGGCGAAGAGACGGATCGCCAACGCGAACGGCTTCGTGAACTTCCCCAGGAACTCCACCGGCGTCATGATCACCATCATGAGCGCCCGCCCCACCGGGTGCATCCCGTGCGGCGCGTAGAAGATCGTCCCCAGGTACCCCTTCGCCCCCAGCGACATCATCCCCGCGACCTCGATCGCGACGAACGACATGATCGCCAGCGCCGCGGTCACCGAGATGTTCCCGGTCGCCGTCGAGCCCCACGGGAGGAGCCCCAGGAGGTTCGTGAAGAGAATGAAGAAGAAGAGCGTGACCACGAACGGAACGAAGCGCTCGCCACCGTGCCCGATGTTCGCCAGCGCCACCTCGTCCCGCAGGAAGAGGACGAAAGCCTCCACCACGTTCGCGATCCCCTTCGGCCCCCGATGCGCCCCGTCCCGACGCGACCTCTCCGCCTGACGCGCCGCCACGATCATGATCGTCGCAACCAGGATCGCCGCCAGCGCCATGAAGACCACGTGCTTCGTCGGCGAGAAGTCGATCACCAACGGACCCAGATGCACCGGCTCCCACTGCGGCAGGTGCCAGACACCCCACGGAAGCTCGATCTCGTGCGAGTCCGTGAGGTGGTGCATCATGATCTCCCCGATATTGACGCCGCCCTCCCCCTCCTGGGCCGCGCTCATCAACGGAATCATTCGTCCGATCATCAGCTCCGCATCCCCACACGGAAGAACACCGGCTCCAGCAACAGCAGCACGAACAAGAACCCCGCCAGGCTCAGGAGCAGCGGCGCCGGCTCGAGTACGGCGACGCGCGTCAGCCACACCCCGGCCACGAGCACGACCGCCATCCGCATCAACATCCCGCCGCCCCATGCGGCGAAGAACACCACACCCCGCCGCCGAACCGCCACCAGCGCCCCAAACGCCGCGACCTGGACGACGTACGCCAACCCCGCTCCCCACCCCACCGCCACGCCGGCCTCGGGCGCCAGGATCCCGCTCAGCACCGCCACCACGGCGGCGACCAACACGCCGCCGGTCAACGCGTACGCCGCGACCGCCCTCACGATTCGCGGTCCTCCTCCCGTCCCTCTCGCCTCTCCCGCTCCCGCGGCTCCACCACGAGGTGGTGGTAGAGGCTGTAGAACCCGGCGCCCGCACCGACGAACGCCCCCAGGATCATGAAGAGCGGCATCGTCCCGAGCCAGCGGTCGACGAGCCACCCCAGGAAGAGGAAGAGCCCGGTGCTCGCCGCCCAGGTCAGCCCGTGACCCAGGAAGCGGCCCGCCTCGACCATCGGCGGCGGCTTCCTCTTGTTGCCGTGCGGCTCCGCCATGCGCACCCTCCGGTCTCGGGCGACCGACAGATCTTTAAGGTACCCGCTTGTGAAAATTTTCGCAAGCATCCCGCCTTGATGGTCTGAGGCGGCAAGTCTATGTTGCAAGTGCTTGGGTTGCACGGCGTTGGTGGCCCCGGAGGGGGCGGGGGCGGCGTTCGGCGGGGGGGGCAATGAGCGGGGGCGGCCTTCGGCGGGAGGGGCCTTCGGCGGGAGGGGCCTTCGGCGGGGGCGGCCCTGGGCGGGGGCGGCCCGAGGGAGGGGCGGTCAGAGGGCGGGGTGGGTGGGGGCAGGGGTGGCGGAGGGGGGGCGGGGTTGGGACGAGTCGGGAACACCGGGGGGTTGCGGAGGTAGAGGTGGCGCAGGGCCGGTGCGTGTGGGCCGGCGCCGGGGGCCGCGGGTCGGGAGGGCGGACCGAACGGGGCCTCTGCGGGTTAGTAGTCGAAGCCGTGTGCGTGCGGGCGTGAGCCCGTGCCCTCGCGGCCCCGATCCTGCTGTACGGCTGGCGTCGTGTACCGGCCGAGCCGGGTCGGGACTCGCCCAGGACCGAGAAGGAGCAGCATGGAAGCGACGGTGGCGCGGCAGACGCAGGAGCTGGATCTCGAGCTACTCGAGCGGTTGACGGCGGTTCGGAGTGCGCTCGAGGCCGAGATCGGGAAGCGGGTGATCGGTCAGCGGCCCATCGTGGAGGGGCTGTTGACGGCGCTGCTGGCGGACGGCCATGCGCTGCTGGTGGGGGTGCCCGGGCTGGCGAAGACGCTCTTGATCTCGACCTTGTCGGAGGCGCTGGACCTGCGGTTCAGCCGGATCCAATTCACGCCGGACCTGATGCCGTCCGATATTACGGGTACGGAGGTGCTGGAGGAGGACCGGACGACGGGGAAGCGGTCGTTCCGGATCGTGCGGGGCCCGATCTTCGCGAACGTGGTGCTGGCGGACGAGATCAACCGTACGCCGCCGAAGACGCAGGCTGCGCTGCTGCAGGCGATGCAGGAGCGGGAGGTGACGGTGGCGGGGGTGACGATGCCGCTGGACGCGCCGTTCTTCGTGCTGGCGACGCAGAACCCGATCGAGCAGGAGGGGACGTACCCGCTCCCCGAGGCGCAGCTCGACCGGTTCATGCTGGAGCTGCGGATCGGGTACCCGACGCGGGAGGAGGAAGAGCGGGTCGCGATGCAGACGACGGGCGCGGAGGTGGCGCAGGTCGAGCCGGTCCTGGACGCGGCGGAGCTGTTGAGTCTGCAGGGGCTGGTTCGTCGGGTCCCCGCGCCGCCGTCGCTCGTGGCGTACGCGGTGCGACTGGCGCGTGCGACGCGGCCGGAGGATGAGGAAGCTCCGTCGCTGACGAAGCGGTACGTGAGCTGGGGCGCGGGTCCGCGGGCCTCGCAGTATCTTGTACTGGGGGCGAAGGCGCGCGCGGCGATGTCGGGCCGCGGTGTGCCGACGTACGACGATGTCCGGGCGGTGGCGCCTGCCGTGCTGCGCCACCGTGTCATGCCGAACTTCCAGGCGGAAGCGGACGGCCGCGGTGCCGGGGACATCGTCGAGGAGTTGATCGAACTGAGCCGAGCATGGACGTAGACCGAAGTAGCGACAGACGGGAGCGGCCTCCGAGTCGACGAACGGAGGGGGCATGCTCCTACTGAGTTCAGGACTCTTCCTCGCCCTCGCCCTGTCGGCATTCTTCTCGGTGGCCGAGACGGCGTTCTTCTCGTTGAGCGAGCCCCGGATCCGGGCGCTGGCCGACGAAGGGCGTCCCGGCGGTGCCGCGCTGGTGCGTCTGCGGGAATCGGCGCAACGTCTGCTGGTGTTGCTCCGCCTGGGCGACACCGTGGCGGACGTCGCCGCGGCGGTGCTGGCGGCGGCCATCGGGTACCAGCTCTGGGGCGTCTCGGGGCTGGTGATCGCCGCGGGCGTCGTCGCCCTCCTGATCCTTCTCCTTGGTGAGCTCGACCCTCTGAACGTGGCGGTGGACCGCGCGGCCACGATCTCGTTGCGGTTGGCGCCCGCGCTACTGCTCCTCTGCCGGGTCTTCGGTCCGGTGGCGACGGTGCTGGAGCGGTTGGCCCGTCTGCTCCCGGGCCGGCCGGCGGGTGTGGTCGGCGCGGTGACGGAGAGCGAGATCCAGATGACGGTGCTGGGTCACGCGGAGGGCGCGATCGACGAGCACGAGCGGCAGTTGATCGAGCGGGCGTTCCGCCTGGACGAGATCCAGGCGTGGGACATCATGACGCCGCGGGTCGACATCTTCGCGTGGAAGGACTCGCTGCGGCTTTCGGAGATCGCGCGGCAGCTCGGGGCGCAGCCCTACTCGAGGGTCCCGGTCTACGGCGAGAGCATCGACGACATCACCGGCGTGCTCTACGTGCGCGACGCGTACCAGGCGCTGGTGATGGGGCAGCGGGATGTGCCGCTCCGCGAACTCGCCCGAGAGCCGCTGATCGTCCCGGGCTCGGTGCCGATCCTCCACCTCCTGCGGGATTTCCAGAACCGTCGGATCCACATGGCGATCGTCGTCGACGAGTATGGCGGGACCGACGGGCTGGTCACGCTGGAGGACGTGCTGGAGGAGCTGGTCGGCGAGATCGTGGATGAGATGGACGTGGCGGAGGAGGCGATCGTGCGCGTCTCCCGCAACGAGATCATCGCGGCGGGCGATGCCGACCTCCGAGAGATCAATCATTTCTTCAACACATCCCTCCCACTGCTGGAGCATCGGTCGCTGAACGGGTACCTCCTGGAGAAGCTGGGTCGGGTCCCGGAGCCCGGCGAGTCGATCGAGCGCGAAGGGATCCTGATCGAGGTCCTGGAGGCGAACGAGATGCAGGTATTGCGCGCCCGACTCCGGCGAACGCTTCCGGTGGCCGAGGTGGTGGCGGCGCCGGGCGGGGGCGAGCCGCCGGAGCAGGTCGCGGCGGACGGCGGCGAGGAGGGATCGTCGGCGAGCGGACCGGATCCGGACGACGGGTCTCGATCCGGCTCTCGCTCCCGCCCCCCGGCCTCGCCGTCGATGCGGGCGTAACGGCGGAGGATCGGCGCGCGAGGTGGGGCTCCCCGCCTTGCGCGCCGATCCTCTACCCCTCATCCTCCCCGTGATGCAACCGACGATACGAGAGATCTACGTGGCGCGCCGCCGGCTCTCCGGAGTGGCTCGCCGAACGCCCCTGGAGCGCTCGGGCTGGCTCTCCGCGGTGGCCGGGTGCGACGTCTATCTGAAGCTGGAGTGCTGGCAGCGGACCCGATCCTTCAAGGTCCGGGGCGCGTACAACGCCGTGGCGTCCCTGGGGGCCGAGGCGCGTGCGGCGGGGCTGGTCGCGGCTTCGGCGGGGAACCACGGCCAGGGGGTCGCCCTGGCGGCCGCGGAGCTGGGGGCGAAGGCGACGATCTTCGTGCCGGCGTCGGCGCCGGCGACGAAGCAGTCGAGGATCCGTGCACTGGGCGCGGAGCTGCGGACCGTGGACGGGATCTACGACGACGCCGAGGCGGCGGCTCTCGCCTACGCGGAGGAGGTCGGCGCCTGCTTCGTCCATCCCTTCGCCAACCCCCTGGTCGTGGCCGGCCAGGGGACGGTCGGGCTGGAGATCGTGGAGGATCTGCCCACGCTCCGGTCGGTCGTCGTCCCCGTGGGGGGCGGCGGGTTGATCGCGGGGATCGGCACCGCGGTCAAAGCCACCGCGGGCTCGGTACGGGTCCTGGGGATCCAGAGCGACCAGACGCGCGCGATGCACGCGGCGTTCGAGGCGGGTCGGCCCGTCGACGTCCCGCCCGGGGAGACGCTGGCCGATGGGCTTGCGGGCGGCGTCGACGCATCAAGCTACGAGCGCGCCCGGGCCGTGACGGACGAGATCGGGCTGGTCGACGAGGCGGCGATCGCGGAAGCGATTCGGGAGCTCTACCGCCGGGAGGGGGTGGTGGCGGAGGGCGCGGGGGCGGTCGTCGTCGCGGCGGTTCTGAAGGGGACCTTCGAATTGGAGGGCCCGGCGGTGCTGGTGGTCAGCGGCGGGAACATCGATGCCGCCCGCCTCGCCGGGATCCTGGGGGATTGAGCGATGGCGCAGATCATCACGTACCGCGGTATGACCCCGCGGATCCACCCCACGGCGTGGCTGGCGCCGACGGCGGTGGTGATCGGGAACGTGGAGGTCGGCCCGGAGTCGAGCATCTGGTTCGGCGCGGTGCTCCGAGGCGACAACCCGCGCCAACCGATCCGGGTCGGGGCCCGGACGAGCATCCAGGACAATTGCGTGCTGCACGTGAGCGACCGGGGTCCGACGATCGTCGGCGACGAGGTGACGGTGGGGCACGGCGCGATCTTCGAGAGCTGCACGATCGAGCGGGGCGCGTTGATCGGGATGAACGCCGTGGTGCTGCACGAGGCGGTGATCGGCGAGCGGTCGATCGTCGGGGCGCTCAGCGTGGTGCCGGAACGGATGCAGGTGCCGCCGCGGACCCTCGTCGCGGGGGTCCCGGCGAAGGTGCGCAAGGAGTTGTCGGAGGATGCGCTCCGGGCCCTGGAGGGGAGCGCCGCACACTACGTCGAGCTTCGGGAGAGCTATCTCCGGGAGGGGATCGGTGGCCGGGAATAGCGGAGCCGCGGATGTCGTGGTCGTGGGCGGCGGCGCGATCGGGTGCGCGATCGCCTGGGAGCTGACGCGCCGGGGTGCCGCCGTCACGGTGGTCGAGCGAGGCACGCCGGGGCGGGGTGCGACCTGGGCGGCAGGGGGGATGCTCTCGCCGCTCCCCGAGTCGCGGGAAACCGGGGCGTTCCTGACGCTGGCCCTCGCGAGTCTCGATCGCTTCCCCGCCCTTGCGGGGGCGATCCGGGAAGCGACGGGGATCGACGTGCAGCACCGGGACGACGGGAAGCTCCTGGTCGCCTTCGATGGTGCGGAGGCGGAGGCGCTGGCGGAGGCGTACCGTTGGCAGCGAGCCGCGGGGTTCGACGTCGAGTGGCTGGAGGATGGAGCCGCGGTGCGCTCGCTGGAGCCTGCGCTTTCGGCGGCCGCCGTGGCGGGTATGTACGTGGTACGGGACCACCAGGTCGACAACCGAAGGTTGGGGCGTGCCCTCTGGCTCGCGGCGGCGGGCGCCGGTGTCCGGTTCCGTCTCGGCGATCCCGTCGCGGCGATCCGGGTCGGGGGCGGTGTCGTGAACGGCGTGGAACTGGTCGGCGGCGAGCGCCTCGATGCCGGGGCCGTCGTGATCGCGGCGGGGTCGTGGAGCGCCCGGATCGGCGGGCTCCCGCGCCCCCTCCCCATCTTCCCGGTGCGCGGCCAGATGGTCGCCGTGGAAACGGTGCCGCCGGCGCTCCGCCGGGTGGTCCGCACCCGGCGCTGCTACCTGATCCCGCGGTCGGATGGGCGCCTCATCGTCGGTGCGACGGCGGAGCGGGCGGGTTTTCGCACCCGTCCCACCGCCGCGGGGATCCGTTCGCTCCTTTCCGCTGCGCTCGAGGTGCTCCCCGATCTCGGAGAGGCCCCGATCGTCGAGACCTGGGCGGGGCTGAGGCCCGGCACCCCGGACGAGCTACCGATCCTCGGTCCCGACCCGGAAGTGAAGGGGCTCTATTACGCGACCGGCCACTACCGGAACGGCATCCTGCTGGCGCCGATCACGGCCACGCTCCTGGCCGAGGCGATCCTCGGCGAGCCCGCGACGCTGCCGCTCGAGCCCTTCGCCGTCGACCGTTTCGCCGTGACGGCCGCGGGATGACCGAGGGGCCGGGGTACCCGGGATCCGGGCCGGAAGCCGAACCGGGCGGCGGCCGCACGGGCGAAGCCGCGTCGAACTCGGGGGCGGCGGGGGGACCGCCGACCGAGCGACAGGGGCGCGGTGCTCCGGCCGACGCGTCGTCCGGAGGCGCGGCACCGGGGAGCGTCCCCCCCACGTCGGGACGACCGGAGGCCGAACGGACCCCGTCGAAGCCGCCGGCGACGGCGGGCGGTTCGGCTCCCGCATCGCCGAGGCCCGTCGGTCGGCGCGTGCCCCGGGCGCCGGAGCCGCCGGTCTGCGAGGTCTGCGGGTCGGTCATGTACGACCGGCACTGCAAGATCGCGTGCCCGCGCTGCGGTTACCTGCGGGACTGCTCCGACCCGTAGAACGGGCCCTCCGCCGGCGGTGGACACGGCCGCCCCCTGCGGCGGAGCCGGTCCCTCCATCCCCACGTCGATGCCTCAGATCCGCTGCGTCACCGAAGGGCGAGGCGAGATCGTGCACGCGCGACCTCCGCGATGCCCGCCCGATCCCTTGACCTCGCCCCGGTTTCGACCCTTCTCCCCTACGGCTTCCCAAGGTTCTCCTTCGTGTCGCCGCCGACGCTAGGCGGGCGGCGATGTCCGGTCTTCGATGAGCCTCGACGGCCGAGCCCGGAGTAGCGGTTCAGCCCGGCCTTCGTCCCGCCTCGGCCGGGGAGCGCCTCGTCCCACGGCTGGTGCGGGCCCCGCCGGTCCGGCGGGTTGCCCGTGCTCTCGTCCTCGACCTTCGGCCGCTGCGTGATCGGCTTCCGACGCTGTGGCAATGGCGCCTCCCGGTGCCGCGTTCCCGTGGGTGAACGTGGCGATGGGGGTGCACCCCCCGTGCCAGGTGACGCCCCGGAGGCTCAGGGCGCGCCGAGGGCGAATTCGAGGTACCAGGCGACGAGGAGGTCGCCCCAGCCGTGGGCGATCGCCGCACCCATGGCGAGGAAGGTGCCGAGGGGGAGGTAGGTGCCGAGGAGGGTGAGCTTGCCGCGCCACCAAGTGAAGGGGACGCCGAGCACGAGCCCGAGGAAGGAGCCGAGCAGGATGGTGAGCAGCATCCCGGGGATCCCGATGAAGGCGCCGACCATCGCCATCATGTGCACATCGCCGAGGCCGAGGGCGGGGCGACGGAAGATCCTCTCGCCCGCCCAGGCGATCCCGCGCAGGAGCACGTACCCGGCGACGGATCCGACGACGGCGGCGAGGAGCGGGAATCCCCCCGGCACCGCGGCGAAGGCAATGCCCAGGAGTGCGCCCCCCAGGGAAAACTGGTCGGGGATGACCATGTGCCGCGCGTCGGTCAGTGCGATCCCGAGGAGGATCGTCAGGAAGGCGGCGCTTCGTAGCGCCTCGAGGTCGAGGCCGAACCGGAGCGCGGCGGCGAGCCAAATCGCCGCGGTGGCGAGCTCGACGAGCGGGTACTGGATCGACACCGGCCCGGCGCAGGAGCGGCACCGTCCGCGGAGCACGATGTAGCTGAGAACGGGGATGTTGTCGTACCACGCGATCGGTTTCTCGCACGACGGGCAGCGAGAGCGAGGCGTGACCACGGACTCGCCCGCCGGCCAGCGGTGGACGCAGACGTTCAGGAACGAGCCCACGATCGCGCCGAAGAGTGCGGCGTAGACCCAGAAGAGCGGTTCGGGCATACCTTTTCAACGCCTCCGTGTGAGGAGGTAGAGCAAGATCCCCGCGGCGACCGCGACGTTGAGCGACTCCGCGTGCGGCTCGATCGGCACCGCGAGGAGCGAGTCGACCGCGGCCTTCGCCTCGGGCCCCAGCCCCGCGCCCTCGTTGCCGACGACCAGGGCGGCGCGCGACGCGAGGCGAGCCGCGTCGACGTCCTCCCCACCGGCCTCGGCTCCATACACCGTGAAGCCGTTTCGGTGCATCCACTCGACGAGCGTGGGCCAGTCGGGGCGCACGACCGGGGTGCGGAAGAGCGCGCCGGCGGCGGCGCGGACCGACTTGGGGTTCCAGGGATCGACGGTGCCGGGTTGCGCCGCCACGAAGGCAACGCCGAGCGCGTCGGCGGTGCGGACGAGCGTCCCGAGGTTGCCGGGGTCCTGGACCGCGTCGAGGACCAGCACGGTCGCCCCGCCGCGGATCTCGATCGACTCGAGCTCGTGTCGCGGCGTCTCCGCGACCACGAGCACGCCCTGGGGGGTCTGCGTCCCCGCGAGGGATTCGAGGACCCGCTCGTCGACACGCCGGACCGGGGCGCGCGTGGCCAGGGCCTCCGCGAGCGCCCGGCCGCGCTCCGTCGTTTCGAGGGCCGGCGAGACGACGGCGAGCCGGATCGGGAGGCCTGAGGCGACGAGCTCCTCGACGACCCGCACGCCCTCGGCGAGGAAGAGACCCTCCTCCTCCCGGGCCTTCCGACGGTGCAGGGCCAGGATCCGCTTTTCTTCGGCGCGACTCAGCGGGGAACTCATGGCTGGAACATCTCTTGCGCCCCGGCCTATTGCAGGAGTAGCACCATTGCAGGAGTCATCAATCGCATGCTGTCCCGTTCTCCCCGACTTCGACGCCTGGCCACCCTCGGATTGCTGGCCGGCTCCTCCACCCTCGTCGCGTGCTCGATCTCGCAGCAGGAGGAGATCCAGCTCGGCCGGCAGTACGCGGCGGAGATCAACCGCGAACTCCCGCTCGTCGAGGATGCAGCGGTCAATCGCTACATCAACTTGGTCGGCGACAGGATCGCGCGCCAGGGCAAGCGGAACATCGACTACACGTTCTACGTCGTCAACACCGACGCGGTCAATGCCTTCGCGGTCCCCGGCGGCTTCGTCTACGTGAATCGCGGGTTGATCGAGCGGACCTCCAACCTGGCCGAGCTGGCCGGGGTGATGGCGCACGAGATCGCGCACGTCGAGGAGCGGCACGGGGCCGAACAGCTCGAGCGGATGCAGCGGGCGAACCTGGGGCTCAACCTGGCCTACATCCTTCTGGGGCGCGCTCCCGGCACCCTCGAGCGGGCGGCGGTGCAGGTAGGCGGCGCGGCGATCTTCGCGAGCTACAGTCGGAGCGCCGAGCGGGAGGCGGACGACGTGGCGGTGCCGCTCCTCGTCGCCGCGGGGATCGACCCGAACGGGCTGGTCACCTTCTTCAAGAAGCTGCTCGAGGAGCGGGAGAGCCGGCCGAGCACGGTCGAGCAGTGGTTCTCGACGCACCCGTTGACGGAGGACCGTATCGCGGACGTGAGGAACGAGATCCGTAAGATCCCGCCGGCAACGCTCCGGAACCTGACCGTGAACACGGATCAGTACGAGGAGATGAAGGCGCGGCTCCGGCGATACCCCGCGCCGCCGGCGCAGTATCGGCAAAGTCGCTAGGCGCCCCGAGCAGGATCTCGCGGGTCGCGCGGCCGACCCCCGCCGCCCGCCCCTCGCGGCCGGGCGGCGAATCCATCGCCCCCGGCCCTTCCCGCCCCGCCCTCGCCACTTCGGGCGTTGCAGGATAGAATTCCCCCGAACTCTCGAACCGGAGGACTGTCCATGCACCCGATCGCGCTCACGATCGCCGGCAGCGACAGCGGCGGCGGCGCGGGGATCCAGGCCGACCTGAAGACCTTCCAGGCGTTCGGCGTCTTCGGCACCACAGCGATCACGGCGATCACGGCCCAGAACACCCTCGGGGTGACGGCCGTGCACCCGGTTCCGCCGGAGGTGGTTCGGGCACAGGTCCGGGCAATCGCCGAGGACCTGCGCCCGGGCGCCTGCAAGACCGGGATGCTGGCGACCGCCGAGCTCACGCGGACCGTCGCCCGGGCGATACGGGAGGCGTCGTTGCAGAACTTCGTCCTCGACCCGGTGATGGTCGCGACGAGCGGCGCGCGGCTCCTCGACCGGGAGGCCGAGGACGCGATCCTCGAGGAGCTGCTCCCCCTCTGCACGCTGGTCACGCCGAACCTGGACGAGGCCGCGATCCTCGCCGCCCGCCCCGTGGCGGACGAGGCAGCGATGCGCGAGGTCGCCGAGGCCCTCGTCGCCCGCGGCGCCGGCGCCGCGCTGGTCAAGGGGGGTCACCTGCAAGGCGATGAGGTCGTCGATGTCCTCTTCGACGGCCGGGAGTTCCGGAGCTGGCGCCGCCCGAAGATCGAGACCCGGAACACGCACGGGACGGGGTGCACCCTCTCCGCGGCCGTCGCCGCGGGGCTCGCCCTCGGCCGCTCCCTCGTCGAGGCCGTCGAGGATGCGCTGAACTACGTGCACCGCGCGATCGTGGCGGCGCCGGGGCTCGGCGCCGGTCACGGCCCCCTCAACCACTTCGTCGCCGCGGGGAGGGTGCCGGCGGGGTGAGCCCGCCGGCCGTCACCATCCGCCCGAGCCCCCCGCCCCTGGCGCTTCCGCCCCCGTCTCCTCGCCCGCGATCGTCGGCCCGGCGGCGACCCACCAGCGCGGCAATGTCGTGAAGGCGCCGCGGACGTCCATCCTGACCCCGTGGACCCTGTCGCGGATGGCGAAGAGGTCGGGGGTGTAGTAAAGGAAGGTCCACGGCTGGTCGTCGCGGAGGATCTCCTGGACGCGGGCCCAGAGGCGCCGTGCCGCCTCGCGGTCGGCAGTGGCGCTCGCCTCGTCGAGGAGCCGGTCGAGCTCGGGGTTGGCGTACGACCCCCACTGGTACGGCCCATCGAGGGCCCGCGAGTGGAAGAGGTCGGCGAGGTCGAGGCGGAAGTCGTGCTCCCACGCCATGACGACGGCATCGAAGTCGCGGGCCGGCGAGGTCACCGCGGCGACGAGCGCCGCGAAGTCGAGGGGTCGGACCGTCATGCGGATCCCGACCTCCGCCAGGTCCGCCTGGACCATTTCGGCGACCGATCGGTTGTACTCGTTCCCCGCCGGGATGGTCAATGCGAAGGAGAAGTCCCTACCGGCGGCGTCCTCGAGGATCCCATCGCCGTCGCGGTCGCGGAACCCCGCCGACTCGAGGAGCTCGCGCGCGGCGGCGGGGTCGTAGGGGAGCGGCGAGACGGTCGAATCGTGTGCCCAGTGCGCGGGCGTGATCGGCCCACTCGCGAGCGTGCCGTACCCGCCCCGGAGGACGGCGAGCATCTCCTGCCGATCGATCGCCAGCGTGAGGGCGCGGCGAACGCGGGCGTCGTCGAAGGGCGCCCGCTTCCCGTTCCAGGCGATGAGCTGATACTTCCGCGAGGGCTTGACGATGGCGCGTACGCCGGGCGCGGCGTCGAGCTCGGCGAGGTGGATGGCGCGAGGTCCCAGGATCAGGTCGACCCCGCCGGTGAGCAGCTCCGTCGCCTGCGCGGAGTTCTCGGGGATGACCCGCCAGACGACGCGGTCGAGGTACGGCCGGCCGCCGAGCGCCTCAGGGAAATCCGGGTTCGCCTCGAAGACCCACCGGTCGTTGGCGCGCTGCGAGACGAAGCGGAATGGGCCGTTGCCGACGGGGTTCCGGTTGAACTCCGCCTGGCGCATCCTCTCCGGAGGGATCGAGTCCAGGAGGTGGCGCGGCATGATCGCGACGAAGGGCCACCCCGCCAGGGGGTCGGGGTGCGGCTCGATGCGGAAGCGGACCGTGAAGCTGTCGACCACCTCGACCGCGGTCCAGCGCTCGAAGTACCCCGCGTTGGCGAAGCCGGTGGCCGGGTCCTTGGCGCGTTCGAAGGTGAAGGCGACGTCGTGGGCGGTCGTCGGCGTCCCGTCGTGCCAGCGCACGTCGTCGCGGAGCCGGAAGACGACGGCGGTGTCGCCGATCATCTCCCACGACCGGGCGAGGACCGGCTCGTACTCGAGCCGCTCGTCGTAGCCGATCAGGGGGAGGAAGAGGGCGTAGCGGATGATCTCCTGGGTCAGGACCTCGGTGGAAACGAGTCCGTTCGCGGCATCGAGGTCGGTCGACGAGGCGATGACGAGGGTTCCACCGTACTCGGGCTCGGCAGCGGCGTCGATCGCGCCGGGCGAGCCGCGTCGTTCGCCGCATCCCGTCGCGGCGAGGGCGGCCGAGGCGAGGAGGGCACAGAGCGGAAGTGCCGACCGGCGCGATCGCCGGGCCGAGGTCGCCGTTCGTGACGTCATCGGGCGCAGCTCCGGGAATCGGTGTGGAGGCGGGTTCGAGGGACGAGCCGACCCGCCGTCGCACAATCTCGTCCCTGGCGGAGGGCCGGGCAAGGCCGACCCTACGCGACCTCGACGTCGGGGAGCCGAGAGATCTCGACGAGGATGCCCCGGACGAGGGAGGCGAAACGGCCCTGGGCCTCGAGCCCCGCGGCGACGACCTCGTCGTGGGAGAGCGGCTGCGAGGAGAGCCCCGCCGCCAGATTCGTGATGAGGGAGATCCCGAGGACGCGGACCCCCATGGCCCGGGCGACGATCACCTCCGGGACGGTGCTCATCCCCACGGCGTCGGCGCCGAGTCGCTGGAGCATCCGAATCTCGGCGGGCGTCTCGTAGCTCGGCCCTGAGACGGCGGCGTAGACGCCGCGGGTGGTGGGGATACGCCGCGCGAGGGCGACGCGCTCGGCGAGGGCCTGGAGCTCGGGGTCGTAGGGCGCCGACATGTCGGGGAAACGTTCGTCGCCCGGGACGGTCGGACCGATCAGCGGGTTGCGCCACATCAGGTTGATGTGGTCGTCGATGATCATCAGGTCGCCGGCGCGGAAGGTACGGTTGATCCCGCCCGCGGCGTTGGTGACGATGAGCGTGCGGGCGCCGAGCGCCGCCATGACCCGGACGGGGAGGGTGACGACCGCGGGGGTGTGCCCCTCGTAGAGGTGGTAGCGGCCCTGGAGCAGGATGCACTCGACCCCCTCGAGCCGCCCGGCGACGAGCCGGCCACGATGCCCCTCGACGGTCGCGGGGGCGAAGCCCGGGATCTCGGCGAAGGGTATCGCGACGGCGTCCTCGATCTCTTCGGCGAGGGCGCCGAGCCCCGAGCCGAGGATCAGCATCACCCGGGGCCTGCGGGTCACTCGCTCGTGCAGGAATGCCAGCGTCTCGGTCATGTTCATACGAGAATCCCCGCGATCGCAGCCGTCATGAACGCCGCCAGCGACCCGCCGATCATGGCACGGATCCCGAGGGTCGAGAGGTCGCTACGCCGCGAGGGCGCGATCCCCCCGATCCCGCCGATCTGGATCGCGATCGAGCTGAAGTTGGCGAAGCCGCAGAGCGCGTAGGTCGCGATGACGACGGACCTCGGCGAGAGGTCCGCGCCGGTGGCGAGCACCGACGAGAGCTGGAGGTAGGCGACGAACTCGTTCAGTACGGTCTTGACGCCCAGCAGCGCGCCGACCTCGATGGCGTCCTTCCAGGGCACGCCCATAACCCAGGCGAGGGGCGCGAGGATCCAGCCCAGCACGGCCTCGAAGGTGAGGCGCTCATCCGCGGCGAGCAACCCCCACCCCTGGAGCACCCTGGCGAGGTGGGTCACGTCGCCGAGCCAGCCGAGGAGGGCGTTGAGGACCGCGATCAACGCAATGAAGGCGAGGAGCATCGCGCCGACGTTGAGGGCGAGGGTCAGCCCCTCCCCTGCCCCGCGGGCCGCCGCGTCGATGACGTTCGCGTCCGGCGATTCGACCGTGATCCGCAGCGTGCCCCGGGTCTCGGGCTCCTCGCGCTCCGGATACATGACCTTCGAGATCAGGAGCGCCGCCGGCGCGGACATCACGCTCGCCGCCAGGAGATGGCCCGCGATGTCGGGGAAGTGGGAGACGAGCATCCCGACGTAGGCCGCCATGACCCCGCCCGCGACCGTCGCGAAGCCGCCGGTCATCACGGTCATCAGCTCGGACATCGTCATCGTGGCGACGAATGGCTTGATCAGGAGCGGCGCCTCGGTCTGCCCGACGAAGATGTTCCCCGCCGTCGAGAGGGTCTCGGCCCCCGAGGTGCGCATGGTGCGCATCATCACCCACGCCACCGCGCGGACGATCGCCTGCATGATCCCGAGGTGGTAGAGGACCGTCATGAGCGACGAGAAGAAGATGATCGTCGGCAGGACGTTGAAGGCGAAGAACGCGCCGGTCTCGGCGACGAGCCCCGTGGCCGGTGCTGCGGCGCCGGAGGCCGCGGTGACCGGGACCGTCGATTCGACGAGATTGCCGAAGAGGAAGCGCGCGCCCTGGACCGTGAACCCCAGGAGCGCGACGATGATCCCGTTGATCTGACTGAAGATCCACTCCCCCGCCCCGGTCCGGAGGATGAAGATGCCGAACCCGAGCTGGAGGGCGAGCCCCCAGAGGATGATCCGCCACGGCACCATCCGCCGGTCCACGCTGAGGAGCCACGCAATGAAGATCATCGTGAAGAGCCCCAGCACCGAGACGAGGCGCTGGTACCAGGGCGTCGAGGCCGACGGGTTCCCCTCCCGGGCCGCCTCCGCCGCGACGCCGGCCGCATCGGGGCCGCCCGTTGGCGCGCCCTCCTCGGGCGTGGGGCCCTGCGGCGCGGGTACGGCGGCCGTCGCGTCCGCGCCCGTCACGTCGTCGGCCGACCCCTGTGCCTGCGAGGCGTCCTGGGAACCGGCTCCTACCGAATCGACATCGCGCCCGGCCTCGCCGACCGTCGCGGCCGCGGCCGATGGGGCGGCGCGCTTCGCCCCCACCAGGGTCGTCGCGACGCCGGTACCGAGGAAGAGCGCGGTAACGATCCAGAGGATCGCCAGGGCCCTGCGGCGAGTGGACTTCGTCATCCGTTCTCCCGATTCGATTCGAGGTTGCGCGCCCTACCGGTGGGGCGACCGGGACACGATCACCATCCCCTCCGGTCTTCGATCTCCCGGCGGGACAGCTTCACATGGTGCCGCTTGGCCTCGACGAGCCGCTTGTTCTCGAACGGCTTCACCAAGAGCGCGCCGGCCACGAAGCCGCCGACGTGGGCCCAGAACGCCACGCCACCTTCCACGGCCGACGGGCCCGTGAGGCCATAGAGGAATTGCAGCACGAACCATTGGATCAGGACCAGCCACGCCGGCACGGCGATGATCCGGATGAAGACCAGGATGATGAAGAGCGTCTGGACGCGAATCCGTGGGTATAGGATGAGGTACGCCCCCATGATCCCGCTCACCGCGCCCGATGCCCCGACCGTCGGCACCGGCGAGTCCATGGCCGACCAGACGTGCACGCCCGCCGCCGCGAGTCCGGTCAGGAGGTAGAAGACCAAGTACCGGAAATGGCCCATCGAGTCTTCGACGTTGTTCCCGAAGACCCATAGAAACCACATGTTCCCGATCAGGTGCAACCAGCTGCCGTGCAGGAACATGCTGGTGAAGACCGTGCTCCAGGCCAGGCCGCCGAAGCGGCAGGGCACGCCGGGGGCGATCTGGACGCCCAGGTAGCCGCCGGTCCGGCCGGTGATCTCGGCGGGGATGAGGCCGTACCGGCAGACGGAGTCGAAGAGTCCCGCCTCGTTGAACCCGGCGCCCTGGACATAGACCCAAACGATCACGTTGAGCGCGATGAGCGCCACCGTGATGTAGGGCGTCAGCTCGGTCGGGTTCTCGTCGCGTAGTGGGAACAATCGATCTCCTCGGCGCGCGAGGCGGAGAATAGCGAGGGTCGCGGCGCGACCGCAACCCCGAGGTGGGAGGCAACGGCCGTGCCCCGGGGATCCGGCGGCCCCCGGGGCGTTCGATCGGGGTGCGAGGGCCGGCGGTCGCGGGTGGAGGGGAGGGGCGCTAGTTCTGCCGGTAGCGGCGGCTGACCTCGTCGAGGAGGCGGCGCTCCTCGGCGGAGAGGCTGGCGAGGCCGGAGGCGCTGATCTTGTCGAGGACGCGGTCGACCTCGTCGAGGAGGCGCTCCTCCTCGCGGCGCGTCCTGCGTCGGGGCTCCGGCGGCGCCGGCTTGGCCCCGCCGGGAACGACGGTCAGGCGGGATTTCGGGAACTTCTTTCGCAGCCGTGCGACCCTTTGGCCGAAAGCGTCGCCCAACCGGAGGTAGAGGAACCCGGCCGCGAACCCGCCGAGGTGGGCGAAGTGGGCCACGCCGTCACGGGTGCCGGTGACGGCGCTGAAGAGCGAGAGGCCCGCGAGGATGAGGACGAGCCACTTCGCCTTGATCGGGAAGATCCCCCAGAAGTAGATCGGCGCTTCGGGCCAGTTCATGGCGAAGGCCAGCATGATGCCGAAGACGGCGGCCGACGAGCCGACCACGGCGCCGTAACCGGCGAAGACGAAGGAGAGGACCGCGCCGCCGAGCCCGCAGATGAGATAGTACTTCAGGAACTCCCTCGACCCCCAGCGCGCCTCGATGGGCGGGCCGAAGAAGAAGAGGCCGAGCATGTTGAAGAGGAGGTGCAGGGCGCCGCCGTGGACGAACATGTAGGTGACGAGGGTCCAGGGGCGGGCGAGCACGCGTCCCGGCACGAAGGCCAGGAACTCGAAGAGGCCGGGGACGATCAGGGTCAGGAGGAAGACCGCGACGTTCGCGATGAGCAGCCGCTTGACCCAGGTCGTCAGGCCCCAGCCGAAGCCGAAGGATCCTTGGTACGCCATGGTGTTTGTTACCCCCGTCGGCGGCGACGGTGTTCCTCGAGGGCGAGGCGGCAGATCCGGTCGCAGACCTCGGGGAACGAGATCCCCGCCGCCCGGGCGCCCCGGGGGAAGAGGCTGTTGGCAGTCATCCCCGGGAGGGTGTTCGCCTCGAGGCACCAGAAGGTCCCTTCATCGTCCATGCGGAAGTCGATGCGACTGTAGACGCTGAGCTTGAGGGCGCGGTGGGCCGCGAGGGCGAGCTCCTGGACGGCGCGCGTCCGGTCGGGCGGGAGGTCGGCGGGGAAGATCTCCTCGGCCATCCCCGGCTGGTACTTGCACTCGTAGTCGAAGAACTCGTGCTTCGGGATGATCTCGCCGACGGGGAGCGCCTCGTCGCCGAGGATCGGGACGGTGATCTCGCGTCCGGAGATGAACTTCTCGATCATGACATCGTCGTCGTACCGTGAGGCGAGCTCGATGGCGGGTTCGTAGGCCTCCCGGCTGCGCACGACGGTGAGGCCGACGCTGGATCCCTCCTTGCTCGGCTTGACGACGAAGGGGTAACCGAGGCGTTCCTCGACGAGGTCGATCGGTGCGGGCGCCATGAGCCAGTCGGGGGTCGGCACGCCGGCGTCGCGGAAGAGGCGCTTGGAGACGTCCTTGTCCATGGCGATGGCGCTACCGAGGGGGCCGCTCCCGGTGTACGGGATCCCGACGAGGTCGAGGAGGGCCTGGAGCGCGCCCCCTTCGCCGCTCCCGCCGTGGAGGGCGAGGAAGAGGATGTCGATCCCCTGGAGCTCGGGCGCGCGTGTCAACGCCGTCGGGTCGCCGGTACGGAGCATGTCGAGCATCTCCCGTCCCGGGGGGATCGGCGCGATCCCCGCGGCGAGGAGGCGTTCCTCCTCGGCGGGCCCGAGGACGCCGGTCGCCGTGTCGACGGCGACGACCTCGTGCCCGGCCTCGCGCAGCGCGCGCACGACCTGCGCGCCGCTCGCAATGCTGACTTCGCGCTCGGCGGAGGTGCCGCCGAAGAGAACCCCGATCTTCATCGTTCGAGTACCTCGCCGCTCCGGGCGTCGACGCGCCACTGGCGGGACTGGCCGCCGGCAGCGACCCGGACCACCCATTGCGGCGGCCGGAGCGGCAGCAGCAGGAGAGTGATCGCCGCGTCGCTGGCGGCGAGGAACGGCTCCGCGCCGGCGGCCCGGGCGGCCGCGAGCGCGGCGGGTGCGTCGATCCACTCCTCCGGGAGCGGTGCATCGCCGAGGACGAAGCCGGGCGGCGACTGGCGGGGCCGCGTGGTCTGTTCGACGTCCTCGGGGGTGATGGTCACGACGAGCTGGTCGGCGCGGTCGGCGGCTTCGTAGATGAAGCGCCAGGCGCCCCGGCCCGGCGGCACGGCGCCGGCGGGCGTGACGCCCTCGCCTTCGACGTAGCGAAGCACCGGCGCCTCGGCCCACCCGACGGCGACGAGGCGCGCCTCCCGGGCCGCATCGTGCGCGGTGATGCGCAGGAGTTCGGGCTCGACGCGACCGGGGGCGCACGCGGCGAGCGCGACCGGTAGCGCGACCGTCCAGACTCTGATCATGCCGGCCGTCCCAACCATGCAAGGCGACGGGCCGGCATGCAACATCCCCGCCACTCCTTCGGCCGGGGGGCCCGGGTTCGCCGGTGGTACCGCTGCCGATGCGATGCGGCTCCGGCGGTATCGTGCCGGTCGCCCCCGGCGTCGCCGCGCGGCGCTCACCGGGTCAGGAACCGGACCATGTCGTAGCGGGTGATGATCCCGACGATCCTGCCGTCGCGGCGGACGAGGACGGCCGGGTTCTCGCGAGTCAGGAGCCGGGCGATCCCCTGGGCGTCGACGTGGGCGTCGAGGACCGGGAAGGGCGCGTCCATGACCGACTCGGTGGCGCGATCGAGGATGCCGGGGTCCTCGATGACGCGGGCCATGAGCGTCGCCTCGGCGACGGAGCCCACACAGTCGCCGTCGCGGAGGACGGGGAGCTGCGAAATGTTGTGGACGTTCATCGTCGAGAGCGCCTGCCGCACGGGGGTTCCGGGCTCGATGGCGACGAGGGCCGGGGCGCCCCCGTCCTTGCGGGCGAGGAGCTCGCCGGCGTCGATCGGGCGCTCGGGCTCGAGGAGCCGGTTCTCCCGCAACCACTCGTCGTTGTACACCTTCGAAAGATAACGTTCGCCGGTGTCGGGGAGGATGCAGACGACGAGGGCGTCCGGGTCGTCGAGCTCGCGGGCGATCCGCGTGGCGAGGGTGACGATCAGCCCGGCCGAACCGCCGACGAAGAGCCCCTCCTCCCGGGTCAGGCGCCGGGCCATCCGGAAGGCGTCGCGGTCGGAGATCGTGTGGTACTCGTCGATGACGTCGAACCAGAGGGTCGAGGGGATCTTGTCGTTGCCGATCCCCTCGACCTTGTAGGGGTGGCCCTCGACCTTCTCGCCCGTCCGATGGTAGTGCGCGAAGATCGAGCCCTCGGGGTCGGCGCCGATCACGCGGATCGCGGGGTTGCGCTCCTTGAGGTAGCGCCCCGTCCCGCTGATCGTCCCGCCGGTCCCGGCCGAGGCGACGAAGTGGGTGATCCGCCCCCCGGTCTGCTCCCAGATCTCCGGACCGGTCGTCCGGTAGTGCGCCTCGGGGTTCGCCTGGTTGTAGAACTGGTTGGCGAGGATCGCGCCCGGGGTCTCCTGCGCGATCCGCTTGGCGACCATGACGTAGTTGTCGGGGTGGTCGGGGGGGACCGCCGTGGGGGTGACGATGACCTCGGCGCCGAAGGCCTTGAGGAGCCGGACCTTCTCCTGGCTCATCTTGTCCGGGATCGTGAAGATGCAGCGGTACCCCTTGACCGCGGCGGCGAGGGCGAGGCCGACCCCGGTGTTCCCGCTCGTCCCCTCGACGATGACGCCGCCGGGCCGGAGCGACCCGTCGCGCTCGGCGGCCTCGATGATCGCCGGGCCGATCCGGTCCTTGACCGAGCCGCCGGGGTTGTAGAACTCCGCCTTCCCGTAGACCGGCGTCCGGGCGCCGTCGGTCACGCGGCTGAGCCGGATCAGCGGGGTCCAGCCGATGGTCTGGAGAACGTCGTCGTAGGGGCCGAGGTGGCGGGGTGCCGGGGCCTGCACGCTCATGGATCGGTCTCCGTACCGGCGGCCGTGGCCGCTCCTGACTTGGCGAACTTCACGGGGATTCGCGCCCACATCCCGACCCGGCGCTCGCCCTTGCGCCCCGGCGAGAAGCGCAGCTTTCGGGCGCCGGCGACCGCCGCGGAATCGAACTCCGCGTAGCCGCTCGACCGCGCGACGAACGAGCTGTCGACCTCGCCGACCTCGGTCACGTGGACCATGACCAGGGTCTCGCCTTCGATCCCCTGGTCCCAGAGCTCGACCGGGAACTCGAAGGGCGAATCCTGGGCCAGGGGAACGGGATGCACGATCGGCTCGTCGGCGCCGCACCCCGCGAGGGGGAGGGCGACGAGCCCCAGGAGTGGGATACGCTTCATGGCCGGTCCTTTGTTCCGCCCCGCGCCTCGGCCTGGAGCTCGGCGAGGAGGTTCAGCGCGCGGAGCGGGGTGAGCTGGTCGATGTCGAGCTTCCGCAGCCGCTCGAGCACCGGGGACTCGGGCGGCTGGAAGAGCGAGAGCTGGTCGGGCGGCGGCTCGGACCGGGGCCGGTTCGCGCCCCGTCGTCCGAGCCCCTGGCCGCCGCCGGAGTGGGCGCCCTCGAGCTCGCGCAGAATCTCGCGCGCCCTCGCCACGACCGGCGCGGGGAGCCCGGCGAGGCGCCCGACCTGGATCCCGTAGGAGCGGTCCGCGCCCCCCTTCTCGAGGCGGCGGAGAAAGACGATGTCGTCGCCGACCTCGCGCACGGCGACGTTGTAGTTGACGAGCGCCGGGAGGAGGTCGGCGAGCTGCGTCAGCTCGTGGTAGTGCGTGGCGAAGATCGTCTTGGCGCCGATCGTCTCGTGGAGGTACTCCGTGACCGCCCAGGCGATGCTGACGCCATCATAGGTCGCGGTCCCGCGGCCGATCTCGTCGAGGAGCACGAGGGACCGGGCCGTCGCGCCGTGCAGGATCGCCGCCGTCTCGTTCATCTCGACCATGAAGGTCGACTGGCCGCGGACCAAGTTGTCGGAGGCGCCGACGCGGGTGAAGATCCGGTCGCAGACGGGGAGCCTCGCGGAGTCCGCGGGGACGAAGGCGCCGATCTGGCCGAGGAGCTGGATCAGGCCGACCTGCCGCAGGAGCGTGCTCTTCCCGGCCATGTTCGGGCCGGTCAGGATCATGATCCGCGCGTCCTCGTCGAGGACGACGTCGTTCGGGATGAACTCCTCGCGCGGCATCATCGTCTCGACGACGGGGTGGCGCCCGCCGCGGATCTCGAGGCCGAAGCCGGTGTGCACCTCGGGGCGCACGTACCCGCGGCGCTCGGCGAGGTGGGCGAGGGCGGCGAGGACGTCGATCGTGGCGACGCGATCGGCGGCATCCTGGAGGCGGCGCAGCCGTGCGGCGATGCCGGCGCGCAGCTCCTGGAAGAGCCTGGCCTCCAGGGCGGCGATCCGCTCCTCGGCGCCGAGGATCTTCGCCTCCCACTCCTTGAGCTCGGCGGTGACGAAGCGCTCGGCGCCGGCGAGGGTCTGTTTGCGCTCGAAGTCGGGCGGGACGCGGTCGAGGTTCGGGCGCGTGACCTCGATGTAGTAGCCGAAGACCTTGTTGAAGCCGACCTTGAGCGACGGGATCCCGGTGCGCTCGCGTTCCCGCGCCTGGAGGCGCGCGATGGTGTCCTGGGCGCCGTCGCGGATCGCGCGGAGCTCGTCGAGTTCGGCGTCGTAGCCCGGTCGGATAACGCCGCCCTCGGCGAGGGCCGCGGGGGGCTCGTCGGCGAGGGCGCGGGCGATGTCGTCGCGGACATCGTCGAGGGTGTCGAAGCCGGCGGCGAGGTCGGCGAGGAGCGGAGCCGCGGGCTCGCCGAGGGCCGCGCGCAGGGCCGGGAGGTGCGCGATCGAGGCGCCGAGGGCGTGGAGCTCCCGGGGCGTGATGCGGCCGGCGCCGACCTTGGCGGCGAGGCGTTCGAGGTCGCGGATCCCGCGGAGCTCGTCGCGGAGGCGGCGGCGGAGCGACGGCTCGGCGAAGAGCTCGGCGACCGCCTCCTGGCGCCGCCAGATCCCTTCGGCGACGACGAGGGGTCGAAGGAGCCAGCGGCGGAGGAGTCGGGCGCCCATCGGAGTGAGGGTCTCGTCGACGACCTCGATGAGGGTGCCGGCCCTCGCCCCCGGCCGAGCCGACGCGTCGGCGCGGAGCGGCTCGACGAGCTCGAGATTGCGGCGCGTCATCTCGTCGAGCGCCATCGCCTCGCCCGGGCGCTCGATGCGCGGGGGGCGGAGCTGCTCGACCGCCACGGGCTGGACCTCGGCGAGGTAGGCGATGAGGGCGCCAAGTGCGGCGACGAGGCCGCCATCTCCGGGTTGGAACCCGAAGCCGTCGAGGGACTGGACGCGGAAGCGTCGACGGATCTCGTCGGCGGCGAGCTCGGGGTCGAAGAGCCAGTCCGGCCGGTAGGTGCGGCTGACCTCCGCGGTGCCGGGGAGCTCTCGATCCTCCCAACCCTGAGGGAGGAGGAGCTCCGCCGGTTCGAGGCGTGCGAGTTCGGCCTCGAGGGCGCCGGGGGGGACGGCGCTCGCCAGGAGCTCGCCGGTCGAGACGTCGGCGGCGGCGAGGGCGAACCCGGCCGTGTCCGCGTCGTCCGGGGCCTCATGGGCTGCGAGGGCGACGAGGAAGTTGTTGCGGCGCTCGGTGAGGAGCGAATCCGCGAGGACGGCCCCCGGGGTGATCGTCTCGACGACCTCGCGGCGCACGATCCCCCGAGCCTCGGCGGGGTCCTCGACCTGCTCGCAGATGGCGACGCGGCGGCCGAGCCGGACGAGGCGCCGGACGTACTCGTCGCGGGCCTTGGCGGGGACCCCCGCGAGGGGGACCTGGGCGGCGCCGCCGTTGTTGCGCGTGGTGAGCGTGAGGCCGAGGAGCCGGGCGCCCTCCTCGGCATCCTCGTTGAAGAGCTCGTAGAAGTCGCCGACGCGGAAGAAGACGAGCGCGTCCGGGTGGCGCGACTTGGCGTCGCGCCACTGCTGCATCAAGGGGGTGTCGTCCGGCCTCGACATCGAAAAGCGTGGAAGGTTCTCATCCCGGGACGGGGGGAAGGATACGCGGAGCCGAGTTCGCTGGCAACCGATTCGTCGGAGCCGAGCGGGGATACCGGGCGTGGATCTTGCCCCCCCTCGCCCCGGATGACACCGATGCGACGACGGGCCCAAGGGATGCGACGGTACCTGCCGGCGGCGCTCGCGCTCCTGATCGGGGTGGTGTTGTCGTACGTCTTCTACTTCGTCTCGCGGGCGCAGCGGGTCGCGCGAGCGGAGGAGGAGTTCGAACGCCGGGCGGGGAACGTGGTGAGCGCGCTCTCGTCGGGATTGCGCTCGGACATCGAGGTCCTCGAGGGAGTCGTCGGGCTCTTCGAGTCGAGCGAGGTCGTCACGTGGGCGGAGTTCACCCGGTTCACGGGGCTCTTCGTCGACCGGACCCCGGGGATCGAAGCGATCGAATGGGTGCCGATCGTACCCGCGGACCGACGGGCCGCGGTCGAGGCGGAGGCGACGCGGATCCTAGGGTTCCCGTTTCGGATCCGCCCCGACGACTCGGCGGAAGACACGGCGAAGTCACCCGACGGGACGACCTACCCGATCTTCTACATCACGCCGTTCGAAGGGAACGAGGAAGCCCTCGGGTTGGACCTCGGCGCGAGCCCGGTGCGTGCGAAGGCCCTGGCGCAGGCGGCCCGCACGGGCGCCGCCGCCGCGACCCCGGTCGATACTCTCGTCCGCGGGGGTATCGGCTACCACGTCGCCCTGCCGGTCCAGCGAGCCGGGCGGACGGTCGGGTTCATCGTCGGCGTCTACCGCCTGGACAAGGAGATCGAGAGCTCGCTGGCCCTGATCGACGAGCCGATCGATTTCATCCTCGTGGTGCCCGCGGTAGCACCGGGCGATCACCTCATCTTCCAATTCCACACGGATACCGACCGTCTGCTGCCGCACCCGGAGGGGGCGGCCTTCCCCGAGAGGCCGCCGGACTTCATCCGCTGGGCGACGGTCGAGGTGGACGACGTCCGGTGGTCCCTGGTCCTCTACGCGACCCCCGGCTTCCTCGCGACCACCGGCGGAACGGACAGTTGGATCGTACTCGCCGCGGGGCTGCTCCTCACCGGCCTCCTGACGGCGTACCTCATCGTCTCGGCCCGACGGGCGGAGCGGATGTCCGCGATCAACGCGGCGTTGGAACGGGAGGCCGGCGCGAGGGCGAGGGTGCAGCGCAACCTGCGGGAGAGCGAGGAGGAGCAGCGGTTCCTGGCCGAAACGAGCGCGATCCTCGTCTCGTCGCTCGATTACGAGGCGACGCTTCGCGGCATCGCTCGTCTGGCGCTCCCCAAGCTCGCGGATTGGAGCCTGGTCCACACGATGGAGCCGGACGGAACGATTCGCCGTCTCGAGGTCGCGGGCCCGGATCCGGAGCTCGAGGCGCAGGCGCGCCGGCTGCTCGCCGCCTCGCGGTCGGACCCGAGCAACCTCGAAAACCCGATCATCCGTGCGCTCCGACGGGGGAAGCCCGAGTTGCTGCGGGAGATCTCCCCCAGCGACATCGAACGGCTGGCGCAGACGCCGGAGGAGCGCCGCTTCATGGAGGCGCTCAAGCTCCGGTCCGCGATGGTAGTCCCTCTCGTCGCGCGCGGCCGGACGCTCGGCGCGATCACCTTTGCGGTGACCGGCGACCGCGCGCCCTACGACCAGAGCGACCTGGAGCTGGCCGAGGAGCTCGCCCGCCGCGCCGCACTGGCCGTCGACAACGCGCGGCTCTACATGGAGGCCCAGCAGGCGAGCCAGGCGAAGAGCGACTTCCTCGCGGTCATGAGCCACGAGCTACGCACCCCGCTCAACGCGATCATCGGGTACGCCGACCTGATGAAGCTCGGGATCCCGGAGCCGCCGACCAAGGCGCAGGAGGAGCAGATCGCGCGGATCCACGCGAGCGCGCGCCACCTCCTCGATCTGATCGAGGAGATCCTGAGCTTCTCGCGCCTGGAAGCCGCCGAGGAGGTGCTGCGCCGGGAAAGGTTCGACCTCGGGTCGCTGATCCGCGACGTCGTCGCCTCCGTGGAACCGCTGGGGACGGCCAAGGGACTGGCGATCCACGTCGATCTGCCCGACCACGAGATCCCCGTCGTGACCGATCCCGACAAGCTCCAGCGGATCCTTCGGAACATCCTGTCGAACGCGATCAAGTTCACGGAAGAGGGCGAGGTCCGGGTGCGCGTCCGGCAGCGCGACGGGTTCGTGGCGATCGACATCGAGGACACGGGGATCGGCATCTCGTCCGAAGACCTGGAGCACATTTTCGAACCGTTCTGGCAGGCCGAGGCACCGACGACCCGACGGAAAGGGGGCACGGGCCTCGGGCTGGCCGTCGCCTCACGGCTCGCGCACCTCCTCGGTGGCCAGATCTTCGCGCGCAGCGAGCCCGGCAAGGGGAGCGTTTTCACGGTCGAGATCCCCGTGAGCGCGAGCGACTCCCGAGGGCTCGCCGCCTGACCGGACGCGGCGCCGCGTCCGGGGCTCTGGTCCGGATCGTGCCGGAGAGCCGGGGCGAGGCGGCGCCGCGTCCGTGGCCGCGAGGGACGCGGGGGCATCGGCGCCGGGAACGTTCGCGGTCACGTGCGCGATTTCCGTGTCGCCGAGAATCGGTACGGAGGAGCTGGGCAATGGTCGGGCGGAACGGGCGCAAGATGGCCGGGTGGGCCCTCGCGGGGGCGGCCGCATTCGCCGCCTTGCGTGCGCTTCGGCGCCGCCCCGCCGACATCGCCGGTGAGGTCGCCCTCGTCACCGGCGGGTCGAGGGGGCTCGGGCTCCTCATCGCCCGGGAGCTCGCCCGTCAGGGGTGCCGGGTCGCCCTCTGCGCGCGAGATGTCCGGGAGCTCGACGCGGCGAGAGCCGACCTCGAGGGGCGGGGCGCAGCCGTTCTGGCAGTCCCGTGCGACCTCGCCGACCCCACGGCGATCGAGGCCATGGTGGCCGGCGTCACGGACCACTTCGGCCGCATCGACGTCGTCGTCAACAACGCGGGGATCATCCAGGTCGGCCCGCTCGAGACGATGACGGTCGAGGACTTCGAGCGGATCATGGCCGTGAACTTCTGGGGCGCGCTCCGGACGACGCTCGCGGTGCTCCCGCAGATGCGGGCACGACGGAGCGGCAGGATCGTCAACATCACCTCGATCGGCGGCCGAATCGCGATCCCTCATCTCCTCCCGTACGACTGCAGCAAATTCGCGTTGCGGGGCTTCTCCGAGGGGCTCCGTGCGGAGCTCGCCGACGAAGGGATCACCGTGACGACGATCGTCCCCGGTCTGATGCGCACCGGCTCCCCGGTCAACGCTTTCTTCAAGGGGCGTCAGACGGCGGAGTTCACATGGTTCAGCCTCGGCGACGCGCTGCCGCTCACGTCGATGGGCGCCGCGCGCGCCGCGCGGCGGATCGTCGAGGCGATGCGCCGCGGCGAGGCGGAGGTCACGCTCACCTGGCAGGCGCGCCTGGCCGGGCTCCTCCACGACCTCTTCCCCGGCGCGACCGCGGACCTCCTCGGCGTGGTCGACCGCCTTCTCCCGCGGGGGGACGGCGCCGGCACATCCACACGCCGTGGGATGGAGCTGGCGTCCCCCCTCTCCCCTTCCCCGCTCACCACCCTGATGAACCGGGCCGCACGAGAGTACCACCAGTTCGCCGGGACGGCCGAGCCCTCCCCCGAGCACGCGAGGCGGATCGGGCTCGCGTAGACCGCCCCCGCCCCCAACGGACTCGCTCCCTGGTGTGGTTGTTGCAACCCGCCCGACATCGCGGTCGGCCGCCGGCCCCACCGCGGGCGGCCGACCGATCGTTCCGGCGGCCCCGCCGCCCTTGATATGGAAGGGACGAACGATCATGAGCTGGAGATCACTGTCCGCGACCGCAGGAGCCGCACTCGTCGCGCTTACCCTCAACGCCTCCCAGGGGGAGGCCCAGCGGTGGCGCGGGCGCAATGCGTGGCCGGAACCGAAGTTCACCGTCGAGGTCTACGGCGGGATCGCCTCGTTCGGCGAGTTCCTCGAGCAGTACGCGATCGACATCGACGACGAAGACATCGTCCTCTTCGACGGCATCATCGGCCAGCGCGAGCTGCGGGCCGGCAACGCCTTCACCCTGGGTGCCGCCATCGCGTACCGGGTCTGGGACAAGACCGACGCCCGACTCGGCTTCACCTGGGCCCACAGCGAGCTCAAGTACGAGGACGATACCGGGCTCAACCTCGACTTCCTCGACGATGACGACCTGGCCGATTTCAACGTCTACGTCCTCAGCCTGGAAGTGCTCCGGTTCATCTTCGACCACACCTGCCGGCTCAACCCCTACCTGGTCGCCGGGATCAACGGCGCCTGGTGGCACCTCGACGACGTGGTGAACTTCGTCGTTGGCGTAGGCTTTCCCCGTGACGGCTTCGTCACGTCGGACCAGACGCAGTTCCGCTTCGGCGGCTCCGCCGGCCTGGGCCTGCAGTACCGGATCTCGCCGCAGTTCTCGGCTCGCCTCGAGGTCGACGCCTTCGGCCTCGGCAACCCGTTCGACGGCGAGAACGCCTGGGTCCCGGTCACCGGCGTGACCTTCGACGAGCCCAGTCACGTCGCGATGGGCCGGTACACGCTACACGTGACGTACTCCTTCGGGCGACGCCGTTGAGGATGGAGCCGCTCCCGGCCCGCGATCTGCGCCTCACCCTCGATCCCAAGGAGCTGGGATTCGAGACGACCGCCGAGCTGGAGCCCCTCGAGCGCCTGGTCGGCCAGGACCGGGCGCTCGACGCGATCGAGTTCGCCATCGCCATCGACGCGCCCGGCTTCAACGCCTTCGCCCTCGGCGACGAAGGTACGGGCCGCCGCAGCGCCGCCCTCGCGGCGATGCGGCGCCGCGCGGCCACGGAGCCCCGGCCCGACGACTGGTGCTACATCAACAACTTCGACGATCCCCGCCGCCCCCGCGCCCTCCGCCTCCCCCCCGGGACCGGCCGGCGACTCGCCTCCGACCTCGAAGGGCTGATCACCGGGCTCGCCTCCGAGCTCCCCCGCGTCCTCGGGAGCGAGGCGTACCAGGAGCAACGGCGGCGCCTCCTCGAGCGGCTCGAAGAACAGCGCAAACGGTTCTTCGAGCGCGCCGAGGCCGAGGCCGAGCGGCGCGACCTCGCCGTGCTCCACGGACCCCAGGCGATCGTCCTCGCCCCCAAGCGAGACGGGCAGCTCCTCACCCCCGCCGCCCTGGCCGAGCTCCCGGCCGAGGAGCGGAAACGCCTCGACGACGCGAGGGAGGAGGTCCAGGATCTCTTCGAGGAGGCGCTCCGCCGATTCACCGAGGCCGCGGAGCAGACCCAGGAGGCGCTCCGGGAGTTGAACCGCAGCACCGCCAAAACCACGATCTCGTACCAGCTCCGGAGCCTGCGCGAGCGGTATCGCGAACTGCCACAAGTCCTGACCTTCCTCGAAGCCGCCGAGAAAGACCTCGTCCACATCATCGACCGGATCAGCATCCTCGCCGAAGTCGACGCCGAGATCCTGACGCGCACGCTCGCCACGGAGGAGTTCCAGCGACGCTACGCGGTCAACGTGCTCGTCGCCCGCGACGGCGAGGGCGCGCCCGTCGTCGAGGAGCCGAACCCGACCTTCGGCAACCTCCTCGGCCGCATCGAGCACCGCGTCCTCCAGGGTGTGCTCACGACCGACTTCACGATGATCCGCGCCGGCGCGCTGCTGCGCGCGAACGGGGGGTACCTCCTGGTCGATGCGCTCGAGGTCCTGCGCCGACCTCTGGCCTGGGAGGCGCTCAAGCGCGCGCTCAAGCAGGGCGAGCTCCGGATCGAGGAGCCCGGTGCCGAGCTCGGGATCGTGTCGACGGTCTCCCTCGAGCCGGAGCCGATCCCGCTCCGCCTCAAGGTCATTCTCCTCGGTTCGCCGCTGCTCTATTACCTCCTCGCCGCGCAGGACCCCGACTTCGGGCAGATCTTCAAGGTCAAGGCCGACTTCGCCCCGACGATCCCATACTCCCCCGAGGCGGTCCGGGAATATGCCCGGTTCGTCGCGACGCGTTGCCGCGAGGAGTCGCTCCCGCCCTTCGACGCCTCGGCCGTCGCCGCCGTCGTCGAGTACGGCGCACGCCGCGCCGGCGACCGGACCCGGCTGACCGCACGACTTTCCGAGATCGCGGACCTGGTCCGCGAGGCCGGGTTCCGCGCGAGCCACGCGGGCGTCGACCGCGTCCGGCGCGAGGATGTCGAGACGGCGGCCAGCGCCCGGCGCCGTCGCTCGAACCGCCTCGAGGAGGAGCTGCACCGCCAGATCGAGCAGGGCATCCTCCTCGCCCAGACGCGAGGCGAGGTGGTCGGGCAGGCCACCGGCCTCTCGGTCCTCGCCCTCGGCGACTACAGCTTCGCCAAGCCGATCCGGGTCACCGCGAGTGTGTCGATGGGGACGCGCGGCGTCGTCGACATCGAGCGCGAGGCCGAGCTCGGCGGACCGATCCACAGCAAGGCGGTGCTCATCCTGGGCGGGTACCTGAGCCGGCGCTACGGCCGCGACCGCCCGCTCGTCCTCACGGCGACCCTCGCCTTCGAGCAGGTCTACGAGGCGATCGAGGGCGACAGCGCGAGCCTCGCCGAGGTGCTGGCGCTCCTCTCGGCGCTCTCCGGGCTCCCGCTCCGCCAGGACCTGGCGATCACCGGGTCGGTCAACCAGGCGGGCGAGGTCCAGCCGGTGGGGAGCGTGACCGAGAAGGTGGAAGGGTTCTTCCACACCTGCCGCATCCAGGGCTTCACCGGCACCCAGGGCGTCGTGGTCCCCGCCCGGAACGTGCGCCACCTCATGCTCGACCCCGAGGTCGTGGCCGAGGCGGAGGCCGGACGGTTCTCCCTGTACGCCGTCGAGGCCGTCGACCCCGCGATCGAGCTGGTCTTCGGCCGGGACGCGGAGGAGGTCCACCGCGCCGTGGGCGAGAGGTTCGACGCCTTCGTGCAGGCGTGGCAGAAGCTCAGGGCCGAGGGGGTCCCCCCCTCGGGGATGGACAGGGAGGCGGAACGGCCGCGGTGGGCGGCCGATCGGCCGGGGCCCGACAGACCGGGGCCACCACCCGACGCCGCGGGTTGATCGCGGGCCGGAGCGGCGAAACGAAGCCCGCCGCGAGGGCGCGGTCCCCACGGAATCCGCGGCGGCCAGGCGCGGCGGGCAGGCGCGGCGGGCAGGCAGCGCCCAAGGCCAGGCCGCCCAACGGATCCGGGGCTCTCCGACCCCGCCGCCGATCCCGCGGACCGGCGGCGATCTACCGCCATCCGCCACCGCTGGACTTTGCCCGCCGGCACCCCTATTATCCACCACTGCCGAAAGGATCGCCTGGGCCTCGCCTCCTTGCCGAGCGAGGCCCGTCGAGCGTTCCGGCGGCCGCGTCACCGGCACGGGCCCGGGATGGCGGGGTACCATCCAGGATCATCGCGATCCTGACAACATGGATAACGACAGTGGAACGTCCCAAGCCTTTCGATAGCTACAACGCCGGGTACGTCCAGGCGCTCTACGAGCGTTACCTGCTCAGCCCCGGCTCGGTGGACGAGTCGTGGCGCCGCTACTTCGAAAGCATCGACGCCCGGGAAGCGGGCCTGATCGGGGCGGGCCTCCCCGCTCCGGCTGCCGCCGCCCCCGCCGCGCCGACGGCGCCGAGCATCGATCAGCTCCGCACGGCCGTCGCGGCGGCCGAGCTCGTCGACGCCTACCGCCTCCACGGCCACTTCGCGGCCCGGCTCGATCCGCTGGGGAGCGAGCCGACGGGCCACCCGCAACTCGACCCGGCGTACCACGGGATCTCGTGGGCCGAGCTCGAGTCGCTCCCCGCCTCGGTGCTGAACCTGGGCGACGTCGGCGAGACGATGGCCGACGCGCTCAGCTGGATCCAGTCGGTCTACACGGGGTCGATCGGCTACGAGTACGAGCACCTCGAGGACCCGGAGCGCCGGGAGTGGCTCCGTGACGCGATCGAGTCCGGCGAGTACCGCCGGCCGCTCGACGCCGAGGAGAAGCGGCGGTTGCTCCGTCGCCTGAGCGAGGTCGAGGCGCTTGAGCAGTTCCTCCACCGCGCCTACCTGGGCCAGAAGCGCTTCTCGATCGAGGGGACCGACATGATGGTCCCGATGCTCGACCTCGCGATCGAGAAGGCCGCCGGCGCCGGAACCCGCGAGGTCATCATCGGGATGGCGCACCGCGGCCGGCTCAATGTCCTGACCCAGGTCGTCGGCCGGCCGTACTCGGCGATCATCGCCGAGTTCGAGGGCCAGCACGCGGGGTTCGGCACGACCGGCGACGTGAAGTACCACCTGGGCGCCGAGGGCACGTACGCGACGGCGTCGGGCCAGCCGCTCAACGTGACGCTGGTTCCGAACCCGAGCCACCTCGAGTACGTCAACGCCATCGTCGAAGGGATGGCCCGGGCGCGGCAGTCCGACCGGAGCGGGCCGGTGCTGCGCCGCGACGAGTCGGCGGTGCTCCCGGTCCTGATCCACGGCGACGCGGCGTTCGCGGGACTCGGGATCGTCCCCGAGACGCTGAACCTCGCCGCGCTCGACGGCTACCGCACCGGTGGCACGCTGCACATCATCGCGAACAACCAGATCGGCTTCACGACCGAACCGTCGGATTCGCGCTCGACGCGGTACGCGAGCGACGTCGCCCGGGGCTACAACATCCCGATCTTCCACGTGAACGCCGACGACCCCGAGGCCTGCCTCGCGGTCGTCCGCCTCGCCCTCGCCTTCCGCGAGCGCTTCGCCGGCGACGTCGTCATCGACCTGATCGGCTATCGCCGCTACGGGCACAACGAGGGGGATGAGCCGGCGTACACCCAGCCCCTCCTCTACGAGAAGATCGGCGCCCATCCGACGGTCCGGCGGATCTGGGCCGACCGTCTCGTCGCCGACGGCGTCCTCACGCGCGAGGAGGCCGATGCGATCTACGACGCCGCGTACCAGAGGTTGGTCGAGGCGCAGCAGGAGGTCAAGGAGCTGGCCGCGAAGAACGGCAAGATCGGCTCGCCGCCGCCGATCGAGCCGCCGCCGCCGCCGATCTCCGTCGACACGACGGTCCCGATGGAGCGCCTCGCCGCGCTGGACCGGCAGCTCCACACCTGGCCCGAGAACTTCACGGTGAACGCGAAGCTCGCGCGTCAGCTCGAGCGCCGGGCGAAGGTCGTGGCCGAGGGCGGCGCCGTCGATTGGGCGCACGCCGAGGCGCTCGCCTTCGCTTCGCTCCTCGTCGAGGGCACCCCGATCCGGCTGACGGGTGAGGACGTGGAGCGCGGCACCTTCAGCCAGCGCCACCTGGTGCTGCACGATGCCGTGACGGGGGAGACGTACGCGCCGGTCCAGCACCTCACGGAGGCGAAGGCTCCCTTCGAGATCCACAACAGCCCGCTCACCGAGATGGCGACGCTGGGCTTCGAATACGGCTACAGCGTGGCCGCGCCCGAGGCGCTGGTGCTCTGGGAGGCGCAGTTCGGCGACTTCGCCAACGGCGGCCAGGTCATCATCGACCAGTTCCTGAGCGCGGGTCGGCAGAAGTGGGGCCAGCACTCGGGGCTCGTCATGCTCCTCCCGCACGGGTACGAGGGGCAGGGGCCGGAGCACTCGAGCGCGCGCATCGAGCGATACCTGCAGCTCGCGGGCGAGGGGAACCTGCGGATCGCGATCTGCACGACGCCGGCGCAGTACTTCCACCTGCTGCGGCGGCAGGCGCTTGCGGAGGACCGGCGGCCTCTGGTCGTCTTCACGCCGAAGAGCCTGCTGCGGCACCCGCGGGCGGTCTCACCGGTCGCGGAGCTGGCCGAGGGCGGGTTCCGCCGGGTCCTCGACGACGATCGTGCCCGCGAGCACGCCGGAGAGGTCACCCGTGTCCTGCTCTGCACCGGAAAGGTCTATTACGACCTCTTGGGGAGCGAGCAGCGGGAATCTTCCCCGAACGTCGCGATCGTCCGGGTCGAGCAGCTCTACCCCTTCCCGGAGGAGGACCTCGCCGCGATCCTCGAGGGCTACGGCTCGGCCGAAGAGGTCGTCTGGGTCCAGGAGGAGCCGGAGAACATGGGCGCCTGGCGCTTCGTGGGGCCACGGATCCAGCGGCTCCTTCGCGACGGGATCCGCCTCGGCTACGTCGGCCGGCCCGAGCGGGCGAGCCCGGCCGAGGGGTACCTCGTCCGGCACGAGGCGCAGCAGAGCCGGATCGTCGCGGACGCGTTCGCCTCGACGGTCGCGCTGGAGCGGAAGGGCCGGTAGCCGGAGGCCGAACGACCGGCCGGTGGTTCCGCCCCCGATGCGACGAGGGCCCCGGGTACTTCCCGGGGCCCTCGTCGCATCCGGCGAAGAGCCAGCCTCATCCTCGTCCCGCTCACCATCGCGGCCGGCGCAGCCGGCGCGGCCCCGACCGGTCGCGCCGGTACGCCTGTTGCGACCTCCCGGGAGACAGGGCGGTCCTGCCGCCCCGGTGTAGCGCGCAACCGGGAGTTTCCGCATGCCGTCGATCGCCCTCTATCTCATCGGCTTCATCATCCTCATCGCCGGGCTGGCGATGGGCGCGAGCCTTCTCGGGGTGCCGGAGTCGTGGATCATCGTGGGGATCATCGTCCTCGTCGGCCTGATGATCCTCTCCCTCGCCTCCCGCTTCAACCACCGAGGATGACGAGGGTTGCGGGTCAACCGGCGAGCGGGGTCCAGCTCCGCCCCTGGTGCCCGAAGTCGAAGGCGTCGGGGTGGATCGCCTCCGCCAGGATCTCGAGCGACTCCGCGAGGCGGGGGCCGGGCCGGTTGAAGTATTGATTCCCGTCGGCAATGAAGACTCGCCCGGTGCGAACCGCCGTGAGCGCATCCCACCCCGGCCGCTCGGTCAGGAGATGGAGCTCCTGGCGAGTCCGTTCGATGTCGAAACCGCAGGGCGCGATGACGATGACGTCCGGGTCGCCCTCGCGCAGTTCCTCCCACTCGATCCAGGGCGAGTGCACGCCCGGCTTCCCGAAGAGGGCGGTGGCGCCGGCCCACTCGATCAGCTCGGGCATCCAATTGCCTCCCGCCATGAGAGGGTCGAGCCACTCGACGAAGGCGACGCGCGGCCGGTCCGCGCACCTCTGCGCCCGATCGGCGATTGCGGCCATCCGCTCCCGTAACCGACCGACCAGCGCCGCACCCGAATCGGGTGCGTCCAGCGCCTCCGCGACCCGGGCGATGTCCGTCCACAGATCCGCCAGGGCCATCGGTTCGAGCGAGACGATCCGGGCGGGTGCGTCCAGCCCGTCGCAGACGGCCGCTTCGACGTCGCGCAGGTTGACGGCGCAGACGTCGCACTGCGATTGCGTGATCAGCACGTCCGGGCGCAGTTCACGGAGCCGATCGTCGAAGATGCGGTAGACGGAGAGGCTGTCGCGGAGGACGGCCTTGACCCGATCGTCGATCTCCCGACTCGTCCCGACCGGGTTGAACTTCGGCTCGGTCAGCACGGGGAGCCGCCCAACGGTCGGGGGGTAGTCGCACTCGTGGGAACGACCGACGAGCGCGTCCTCGAACCCGAGTGCACAGACGATCTCCGTCGCACTCGGGATCAGCGACACCACTCGGGGCCCACGGTCGCCGGGCCGCCGACTCCTCGATCCCGGGATGGTGGACGACGGCCGACCCCCGGTTCGCCGCAGAGGCTCACTCCTCATAGACGACCGCGGTCCCGCTCGCGCTGACCATGAGCATCGAGCCGCCCTGGCCGATCTGGATCGTCTCGTAATCGAGGTCCACGCCGACGACCGCGTTCGCGCCGAGCGCCTCCGCCAGGTCGGTCATCTCGCCGATCGCGATCTCCTTGGCCTTGCGCAGCTCCTGCTCGTAGGCCGCCGAGCGGCCGCCGACGATGTCGCGGATCCCGGCGAAGAAGTCCTTGAAGATGTTGGCCCCCAGGATCGCCTCGCCACTGACCAGGCCGAGGTACCGGGTGATGCGCTTCCCGTCGAGCGTCGGCGTCGTCGTCACCAGCATGTCGGTTCTCCAGCTCGGGTCCGTGCGCTTCCGTCGGCGGAAAGATAGTGCGCCGGCCCGGCCGGGGCCACGCGCCCCGGCGGCGGAACGCAATGGCCCCGGCGCCATCCGCGGAACAACTCGACGAGTGGGGGGCTACATGGTACAGCCCCGATCCCGAGGAGAGACATGCATCCGCTTGTCGTCGTCAGCTACCCCGAGCCGGTCGCCCTCGAGGCGAAGCCGATCGAGCACGAAGCCGTGCCCGAGGGCAACATCGGCGTCGGCTACTACTACAACGATGCCCTGATCGCCCGCAGCATCGTCGCACCGGAGTCGATGGACGCGATCCGCGACATTCTCAGCGCCCCGGTCTCTCTGGCGCTCGCGGCGGCGGTCGATGAACACGGGAACATCGATGGCCGCCTCTGCCTGGTCCTCCCGGTCGACGAGGAGGACCTCGAGGCAGACGATGCCCCGGAGGACGAACCCTGGAAGGCGAGCGTCCCCGCCCCGCCACCGGAGGTCGAGCGGGGATACGACGAGCCCGATCTCGCCGGCGCCCGCGTGGTGCTCCTCCCGATCGGGAACGTGGTCCGCAGCGCCCGCGACCGGAACCACCCGGACGACGTGGCCGGCGATGTCCGCGAGATGCTCGAGAACCTCCTCGCCGGGCGAGCCCAGGACGCCATCTCCAAGGCGATCGACGACCTTCTGCGCAGCATCTGATCCCCGGGACCAGTGCGAATCCGGGGCCGATGCTCACTCCTGGGGCGGAATCCCGGCCAGGGCTTGGGTCACGCGTTCCAGGTACTCGTAGACCTGGAACGGTTTGGTCAGGAACCGCTCGGGGTGGGCGGCGTGCAGTTCCGCGATCATCGGGGTGTGCAGGTCGCCGGTGACGAAGAGAAAATGGGGCGCTAGCTCCGGCCGCTCGCGCTCGACCCAGCGGAAGAGGTCGACCCCGTTCACCTCGCCCGGCATCTTGACGTCGGAGATCACCAGGTCGACCGCCTCGGCGCCGAGGCGCGCCTGTGCCTCCGCCCCGGCGGCGGCGAGGAGCACGTCCACGTCGAGGCGCGACAGGAGGCGCTGCTGGAGGTCGCGTAGCGACGCCTCGTCCTCGACGACCAGCACCCGCCGCCGGCGCCCGCGCTGCCCCACCACGCCGGCCCGCGGGGCGTTGGGCGCCGGCCCCGCGGGCGCGGCGGGCCCGACCCCGGCGCGGATCCCGGCCCGCTCTCCCCGGGGGCCAGCCGCTCTGAGGGAAATCTCCGACGGGTCGCTCCCCGGGTGCGCGGCCACGGGCTCCGCCGCCAGCCCGGACGCTCCACCCGCGGCGCCCGTCTCGGCGATCGGGTCGGGCGAGAGCTCCGGTACCGGCGCACGTCGGAGTCTGATCTCGAGGAGAGCACCCCCCGCCGCGGCGTTCGACGCCCGGATCGACCCGCCGAACTCCTCGACGAACCGATGGACGAGGGTCAGGCCGAGACCGGTCCCGGCACCGACCGGTTTCGTCGTGTAGAACGGATCGAAGATGCGCTCCGGCTCCGCGAAGCCCGGGCCGTCGTCCCGGAAGGTGACCTCCACCTCGTCGGGTCCCAAGGCGCGGGCGCGGATCGTGAGCCCCCTCCCCTCCCCCTCCTTCAGCGCGTCGTATGCGTTGTTGATGAGGTTGAGGAAGACCTGCTGGAGCCGCTGCGACTCCGCGACGACGAAGAGCTCCGACTCGAGATCGACCGTCAATTCGAGCCCCGCCTGGGCGAAGGCGTAGCTCCGCAGCCCGACCGCCACGCGCATCGCCTCCCCCAAATCGACGACATCGAGCGCCGCCGCGGATTGCCGTGAGAACTGGAGGAGGTTCCGCACCAAACTCCGGGCCCGCAGCGCCTCGGTGGCGATGGGTCGTGCGAGCTCGGAGGCGAGCTGCCGCGCCCGCGGATCATCGAGTGCGGAGAGGCGCTCGACGAGGAGCTCCCCGTAGCCGAGCACGGTCGCCAGGGGGTTGTTCAGTTCGTGGGCGAGCCCGGCCAACATCCCCCCGAGGGCCGAGAGCTTCTCGTTCTGGACGAGCTCGGCCTGCGTGCGCCGCAGCCGGTCGAGCGTGTCGGCCAAATCGGCGTTCCGCGCTTGGAGCTCGTCCCTCGCCGCCTGGAGACTCTCCGCCATCTGGTTGAAGCTCCGCCCCACGGCGGCGAGCTCGTCATTGCCGTGGACCGGGACGCGCGCACCGAGGTCGCCGGCGCCAAGGCGAGCCGCGGCCGAGGAGAGCGCGGCGAGTGGATCGACCAGCCGCACCTTGAGGAACCGTGTGAGGAGCAGGATCCCCAGGATCAGCGCGAAGCCGAGGGCCATCAGCGAGAGATAGAGGTCATGCAGCGTCTCCGATGCCCGGGCCTGGGCCTCGCCTCGCTTCTGGAGTCGCCCCGCGACGAACCGATCGACCTTCCCCTGGAGCTCGAGGGCCAGGGCAATGGTCTCCTCGGTCTTCGCCCGGGCTGCCTCGGCCTCGCCCCGGTCGACGAGGTCGAAGGCGTGCCTCGCCGATACCTCGAGCTCCAGGTGGTGCTCCTTGATGTCCTCGAGGAGGAGCCGATCTTCGGCCGAGAGATCACGGAAGAGGTAGAGGCGAATGTTGCGGTAGACATCCTCGCCGCGCCGACGGAACGCCTCGAGATTCGCCTCGCGTCGCGTCTGCGTGTACTGGATCGCCTCGAGGAGCTGGTAGTAGACGGAGCTGATGATCCTATCGGCGATCGCCTGCTCCTCCAGCACGGCCGCGGTGTTGCGCTCGAGGTCCGCGCGCATCCGTGCGGTCAGCACGAGGACGCCCGCGATCGCCGCGACCATGGCGACGACGAACGTGACCGCACCGCTCAGGATGAGCTGCCGAAGGGTCGCGTTGCGGATGCTCACGGCGAGCCTCGTTCAGCGGACCGGCACCCGCCGGAGCCCCGTCGGCGTGACCTCGGCGAGCTGGAGAGAGCGCATCGCGGTGCCCTCCTCGTCGAATGCTATGGGCCCGCTGATCCCCGCGTAGGGCGGGCGATAGCGACCGAGGACAGACAGGTACTCGCGGATCGCCTCGCGGCTCCGCGCGCCCGAGCGCATCGCCTCCGCAAGGAGGCCCACGGCATCGTAGGTGAGCACCGCACCGGCATAGACATCGCGGCCGGTCCTGTCGCGGAAGCGCTCGCGAAAGGCCTGGAGCCGGGGATCGGGGTCCTCGGGGTCGATGAAACGAACGACGCGGATGCCCACGGCCAGGGAATCCGGGTGGCCATCCGTCAAGCCGGCTTCCAGCCCGTCGCTGGCGAGGATCGCGAGGTCCGGGAGCCCCGCGCGCAGCGGGGGGAGCACGCGCCGGAGCTCGGCGAACCGGCCCAGCCAGAAGAGCATCTGCGGGCGAGCGCCGATCACTTCCCGTGCGCCGCTATCGAGCTGGTCCGGCGCGGCCCCCTCGAGGTAAGGAGCCTCGTAGACCACGTCGACGCCCCCCTCGACGAGGCGTCGCCGCAGTTCGCCGTAGAGGCCCCGTCCGTAGTCGTCGTTGACGTAGAGGATGGCGACGCGGCGGACTGCGGGGTCCTCCAGGGCTCGCTCCGCCATGAACTTCGCCTGGAGTCGGTCGTCCGGGACCAGCCGGAAGCTGTAGCGGCCGGCTAGGGCGAAGAGCGGCGAGGTCGCCACCGGCGCGATCTGCGGCAGGCCTTGCGCGTTGTAGATCTGCGCGGCGGCGAGACTCGTCGCGCTGTTCGAGTGCCCGATCACGGCAAGGATCGACGGGTCGGCCGCGAGGCGCTCCGCCGTGGCGATCGCCGTCCCCGCCGATCCGTTGCGGAACGGGATCGAGACCAGCTCGAGGGGCCGCCCGCCGATCCCGCCCGCCGCGTTGATCTCCTCGACCGCCAACGCCGCGGCCTCGATGCCGTCGGCGGAGACCGTGATGCCCAACCGCAAGGGTTCCGGTGGCCGGCACGCAACGAGAGACGCGACGACCAGGAGCACGGTTCGCATCACGTTCCACCTCCCGACGGCAAGGGGCGGGCGCAGCCCCGGACGTCCGGGGCGCCCCGCACAGTTCTCGATCAGACCCGCTCGAGTGCCTGGGCGAGGTCGGCGATGATGTCGTCCGGGTGCTCGATCCCCACCGAGATCCGGATCATCGCCGGCGTGATCCCCATCCGTGCCTGTGCATCCTTCGGCACGTCCGAGTGGGTCATGGTAGCCGGGTGCTCGGCCAGGCTCTCGGTGCCCCCGAGGCTGACCGCGAGCTTGACGAGCTGGAGGGCGTTCAGGAGCCGGAAGGCCTCGGCCTCGCCCCCCTTCACCTCGAAGGAGAACGTCGACCCGGGCGCTTCGCACTGACGCTCGTAGATTTTGCGCTGCGGGTCCCCCTTCTCGATGAAACCCAGGTACTGCACGGCCGCGACCTTCGGGTGTTCCGCGAGGAAGCGCGCCACGTACCGAGCGTTCTTCATCTGGCTGGTCATGCGGAGCTTCAGCGTCTCGAGGCTCCGCATGAGGAGCCACCCGGTCCACGGGTCCGCCATCGTACCCAGTATCGTCCGCATCCCCCTCACGGCTGAAATCAGGGACTCCGACCCGAGGCATGCCCCGGCGATCAGGTCGCTGTGCCCGCTAACGTACTTGGTCAAGGAATAGAGGACGAGATCCGCGCCGTGGCGGAGCGGACGCTGCCAGAGGGGGCCGAGGAAGGTGTTGTCGACGGCGACGAGGGGGCGGCGTCCGTCGACTTCGAGGGAGCGTGCGACCGCGGCGGCCTCCGCGATGTCGACCAGCGCGTTCGTCGGATTGGCCGGCGTCTCGAGGTAGAGGATGCCGATGCGGCCGAGGGCGCGCGCCTCTTCGACCGCCTTTTCCAGCGCTCCCGGTGCGCCGGCAAGGAAGCCGACCCGGCGGATCCCGAACTGAGGAAGGATGTTGTGCACCAGGAACTCCGTGCCGCCGTAGATCGGCTCGCTGTGCACGACCACGTCGCCGGGGCGGAGGAAGGTGAGGAGGGTGGTGGAGATGGCGGCCATCCCGCTGGAGAAGGTGAGGCAGGATTCGGCCTCATCCCAGAGGGCGAGGCGGTCCTCGAGCATCTCGAGGTCGGGGTTGTTGATCCGCGAATAGATCAGCCCCGGCTCCTCGGCGGGGCCGCGCTCGCGAAGGCCGTAGGCGAGCTCGAAGAAGGCCTTCCCGTCCTCCGCGCTCTTGAAGACGAAGGTCGAGGTCTGGAAGATCGGCGGCTTGAGCGAGCCCTCGGAGAGCTGGGGATCGTAGCCGTAGCTCATCATCAGCGACTCCGTGTGCAGCGGTCGCCCGCCGAGCTCACGGAGCCGGTATCCCTTGGGTTTGTCCATGTGCGCAGGTCTCCGTCGCAGGTCGACGTTCGGTCCGGTCAGTGCCGGGGGAGGTAGCGCGCCGGGATCGGCTGATCGGGGCGCTCGGAATCCCAGAAGATCGTGACGATCCACCAACGGGTGCCGTCGTGCATGAGCTGGATGCTGTTGATGCCGCGGGCGAACGGCTCCGGGTCGGAGGGATCCCGCCGGGATTCGTAGGTGCTGAAGACGTGGGCGATGTGGCCGAACTGCTCCGTCGTCCGAGCGACCTCGATCTCGTGGAAGCCGTTCGCCTCGAAGAGCGGGGCCGTCCGTTCGATGTATCCATCGACCGTCAGGACCGTGGCGCGGGCGGCGCTCCCGTCGCGTGGCACCCCTACCGGGATCAGCCTTGCGCCCGGCGCGAAGAGCGACCGGAACCGATCCCAGTCCCGCGCCTGGCCCGGCGGTCCGGAGATCACGTCGTAGAGCGCGGTGAGAATCGCGTCGATCGAGGCGACGTCGGCCGGGTCCGCCGCGGGCGCGGCCTTTTCCTGCGCGGCCGCCGGCCGGGCGCCGAAAGCCGTGAGCGCCAGGGCGAGGATGACCGCGCCTCGCGACGCCACGGGGCGAAAGACTGTCATGGAAGGACCTCCGGTGGGTGGGTGAACGAGGACGACGGCTCAAGATCGCCCGGTAGCCGACGGGTGGCAATGCCGGGGCCGGGGCGGAGGCCCCGACCGCGCGAGTCGCTCGGGTTGCGCGAGTCGCCGGGGCCGCGGATCATGGTGCGGAGGCGCCCGCGCCGAGCGACCCGGCTCTCGGCCGGAACCGCATCGCTCTGCGCCTGTATCAGGTTACCCATGCACGAGATGGACGATACCGCGTTGAGGTTGGAGGAGGCGAGGTTTCGGGCGATCCACCGAGCCGTGCACGCCGGGCACGCCGCCTGTGTCGACGACGAGTGGCTGAACGAGCCCTGTCGGCTGGAGGATGGATCCCCCGCGCCGCGCCCCGTCGTCTGGTCGCGGCGAAACGGCGCGTGGCGCCGGGTCCCGATCCTCTGGGTCGGCGCGGCGCCCGGGAACGCCGGAGGCAAGGGCGCGGGGGAGCTCGGCGCGCACGGCACGCGGATCCCCTTCGGCGGCGACATCGCCGGCGCCAACATCGACGCGCTCTTCGGGAGCATCGGGCTCAGCCGTAACGACACCTTCATCGTGAGCGCGTTGAACCAGCTCCCGGAGAAGGGGGGCGGCGAGCCGACCGCCGCCGAGATCGCCGCGCCGGTCGGCGCGTACGCGAGCAGCCTGGACCTCCTCCGCGACACCCTGGTCGCGACGGGGCCGAGGCTGGTCGTGGCGCTCGGGAACGTGGCGCTCCGGGCGACGGTCGCCGCGGCGGCATCCGGAGGCGCCGTTCCCCGCCTCCCCTCCCCCGCCCGCCTAGAGCGGGCCGGGCTGCGGCGGGGAGAGGCGGCGCCGTGGCCGACGACCGAGCCGCTCGGCAAGGCGTTCGTCGAAGCGTGGCGCGAGGCGTGGGGCGACGACCCCCTGCCCCGCATCCTCTGGCTCACGCACCCGTCGGCACAGAACATGTCCCCCTACGCCCGGGTCGAGACGGCGTTCCACCGCCGGATGCTCGAGACGCGCGCGGCCCTCCGCCGCGCCGTACGCGAGGTGCTCGGCTGGGAACCGCCGACCGAGCGGCCGCCGAACCCCGTGGATGGGATCTACGCCCTCCCCGAGTGGCGAGAGCGGATCGCACCGAGGCACGACCGGTTGGACCGGCTCTGGAGGGAGAAGGGCATATGAGCCCCCGAAGCCCGAGGTTGCCCTAGACGGCTTTCTGCAGTAGCGTTCCCGATCATGGTCTTCTACGCACGCATCCCCCTCCGGGAGCTCGTCCCCACGGTCCTGGTCCGCCTGGCGACGGACGACGGCGAGATCGTCTTCCGCGCCCGGTGGAAGCGCTCGCCCCTCGAGCTCCAGCGCAGCATCCTCTTCTGCCTGCGCCAGGGGAGCATGCTCTGGTTCGAGGACGAGTGGGGCCACGCCCTCTGCTTCAGGCCCGAGCGAGTCTGGGGCGCCATGGTGGACGGCCGGTAGAGCCCTCGGACCGCGCACCCCACCCGAGATTCCGTACGATTCCCGACACGAAAGCGAGCTTCTCCCGACGGCGGGCGACAGGAGCCGGCGGTTAGATTCCCCCTCGTCGAGCCCGGAGGCACCGCCCACGGGTTGTCCGGGGCTCCTCGCCGTCCTTGGATGCCGGAGACCCTCGCATGCGCAGTCGCAGCCTTCCGTTCCTCGCCGCCCTCGCCCTCGGCGCCTGCGGGCCACGCGGGACCGAGGGCTCCCCACCCTCGGCCACCGTCCCGGGCGCGGGCCGAGGACCGGCCGCGGACCGGGTCGTCGAGCTCCAGGCGGCGCATGATGCCGATCCGGCCGCCGGCGGGGCCACTCCCGCTCCCGCGCCTGCGGACCCGGAGCCGCCCCTCGCCCTCGTCCTCAACATCCCGGCATTTCGGCTGGACGCGTACGAGGGCGGCGAGCGGACGCGAAGCCTCACGGTCGCGGTCGGGACGCGCAGGTACCCGACGCCGACCGGCGAGTACGCCATCGGCGAGGTGACCTGGAACCCCTCGTGGCAGCCCCCGGCCAGCGATTGGGCGCGGGGCGACACGCCGACCCCGCCCGGCCCGGCCAACCCGATGGGGCGCGTGAAGATGCACTTCTACGAGCTCTACTTCATCCACGGGACGCCCGATCGCCGGAGTTTGGGCCGCGCGGCTTCTCACGGGTGCGTCCGGGTCGCGAACGCCGAGGCGATGGCCCTCGCACGCCTCGTCCACCGCTACGGCTCACCCCGCGTGGCGACGGCGCTCCTGGACTCCCTCGAAGCGCATCCCCGCGCGACGCGCCGGATCCGCCTCGACCGCCCCATTCCCATCCGCGTCGTCTACGAGGTGGCCGAGCTGGACGGCGGCGAGCTGCGGCTGCACCCGGACGTCTACGGCATCGCGGTCGGGGATGCACGGGAGCGGGTCCTCGAACTCGTGGCCCGGGCGGGTTACGATCCAGGGGAGGTCGACGGCGCACGGCTCGACGCCCTGCTGGACCGGGCGAGGACCGAGCACGTGGCGGTTCCGATCGACAGGCTGCGACTGGATGCCGCCCGACGACCCGACTCGTCCGGGGGAACGCCGGTACCCTTCGACACCGCCGGGTGCTCGCTCCCCGGCCCGGCGCCCGAGCCGGACGAGGAGGCTGGAGAGAGGAGTTGATCCCATGGAGATTCTCTTCCTCGGCGCGACCGGAACGGTGACCGGATCGAGGTACCTGGCGACGCTCGGAACCCGCCGGATCCTCGTCGACTGCGGCCTTTTCCAGGGCGTCAAGTCGCTGCGGCTGAGGAACCGCGAGCCGTTCCCGGTCGATCCCGCGGAGATCGACGCGGTCGTGCTGACGCACGCGCACATCGACCACAGCGGCTATCTCCCGGCGCTGGTGCGGGATGGGTTCCGCGGCCCGATCCACTGCACCGAGGCGACGCGCACCCTTTGCGAGCTCCTCCTCCCCGACAGCGCGCGGATCCAGGAGGAGGAGGCGGAGTACGCGAACCGGCACGGGTACTCGAAGCACCGTCCCGCCCTCCCGCTCTACACTTCCGAGGATGCGGCAGCCGCGCTGGAGCGGCTGACTCCGGTCGGGTTCGGCGTCGACATCGACCTCGGCGGCGGCGTCACCGCCCGCTGGAGCCACGCGGGGCACATCCTCGGCGCGGCGTCGATCCGCCTCGCGTACGGCGGCCGGTCGATCCTCTTCTCGGGCGACGTCGGCCGCCCCGACGACCCGATCCTCCTCCCCCCCTCGCCCCCCGCCGACGCGGACTACCTCGTCGTCGAGTCGACGTACGGCGACCGGGTGCACGAGCGGGCCGATCCGCGCGGGGTGCTGGGCGACGTCGTACGCCGGACGGCGGCGAGGGGCGGTGTCGTGGTCATCCCGGCGTTCGCCGTGGGCCGCACCCAGACGATCCTCTACCACCTGGCGGCGCTGCGCGCGGCGGGCGCGATCCCGGAGATCCCGATCTACCTCGACAGCCCGATGGCGATCGACGCGACCCGGATCCTGCACCGGCACATCGGCGAGCACCGGCTCACGACGGCTCAGTGCGTGGCATTGTATTCGAGCGTGCGGATGGCCAACACCGTCGAGGAGTCGAAGGCGGTCATGCGCGCCATCGGGCCCAGGATCATCATCTCGGCGAGCGGGATGGCGACCGGCGGGCGGGTGCTCCACCACCTTAAGGCGTTCGCCCCCGATCCGCGGAGCACGGTGCTCTTCGTGGGGCATCAAGCGGCGGGGACGCGGGGCGCGGCGGCGCTGGCGGGGGCGGCGTCGCTCAAGATCCACGGCGAGTACGTCCCGCTCCGGGCGGAGGTCGTCTCGATCGGCCACCTCTCGGCGCACGCGGACCGCGAGGAGCTGCTGGCGTGGATGAGTGGGATGCGGACCCCGCCGCGGGAGGCCTTCGTCACACACGGCGAGCCCGTCGCCTCGGACGCGCTGCGGCAAGCGATCGAGGAACGGCTCGGGTGGCGCTGCACGGTGCCGGACTACCTCCAGGGCTTTCGCCTCGGGGCGGGGGGCGCGGAGCCGCTGCCCAGGCGGGTGCCGGTGGCGGCGGGCTAGGGAGCGCCCCCCGAGGATTGCGCGTCCGCATAACCCGTCAGCTCGACGTAGCCCTCCCCCTCGATGGGTCGGCCGTTTCTCGTGCCGCGGATGCGGACGGCGCCCTCCCAGTACCGGAACGCCAGGTTCAGCTCCTGATCGGCGACGACCGGCTCGATCTCGAGGTCCAGCGACTCCGAGGGAATCCGTAGCCGCCAGCGCGACGGGTAACGGGTGCCGTCGCGGGGGCTGGCCCAGTGGCCGCGAACCTCGAGCCGGACGGCGTCGCGGTCGAGGCGGCGGGTCGCGCCGTCGGGGTCGACGACGGTGCCGGCGCTGAACGGATCCGGCGTCCCATTGTCGCGCCGGATCTGGTAGTACATCACCTCGCTCGTGTCGGAGAGCCGGAGCGAGAACCAGTCCCACCCCACCTGGCCGCGGCCGAGGGCGCTCGTGCTCCACTCGCGGTCGAGCCAGCTCTCGCCCCGCACCTCGAAGCGCTCGCCGCCGATCCGCACGGTTCCGCGGGTCGGCATTCGCGTGAGCGAATAGTAGTACGACGCGTTCCCCGGCTCCGGCCCCTTCCGGCTGAGCCCCGCGTCCCCCTGGAGGACCGGAGGCTTCCCCTCGTCGAGGTGCAGTTCGATGGCGACGTCGCCCTCCGCCGCACGGACGGAGAGCGGGAACACCCCGGGCTCTGCACCTTCCATCGACCAGTCCTCGAGCCAGACGCGGAGCGGCCGGGCTTCGGCTCCGGCGAGCCCGAGCGCCGCCCGGGCGAAGCGGTCGAAGGCGTGAAACTTCTTGCCTTCGACGTCGGTCAGGGCGAAGTGCGCCATGTACGCCTCGCTCGCGCCCCACGCGCTCCCGCGCGGGGGCGCCTCGGCGGCGAGCGCGGCGCGGAAGAGGGTGAGCTGGTAGCCGAACCGGCGGCCGTCCACGGCCTCGAGGTTCCCGGTCACGTACCACCACTCCGTCCGGTAGCCGGGGTGCGGGCCGTGGTCGTCGGGGAAGACGAAGGCGCGGGGCCGGTCCGCGCGCAGGAACCCCGCGGTGTCGCCGGCCATCGCCCCGGCCACGGTCAGGCGGGCGCCGATCTCCGCAGTTTGCCGGGGCCCGGCGAGCCACGCGGCCGCGACGAGGCCCGTGGCGGCCACCGCGGCCGCCACGACGAGGTTGCGAGGACGGGTTCTGCGCCCGATCGACATCGCCTACTCCTCCCGCAGGGCCAGCGCCGGCGGCGTCGCCGCCATGCGATGCGCCGGGTAGAGCCCGGCCAGGACCGCGGCGACGACGGCGATCCCGACCGCCTGGCCGAGCGCTTCCGGCGAGAGCACGAGGTCGATCGTCCACCCGAACGACCGGCGGTTGACCACGAAGACCATGACCGCCGCCACGGCCACCCCGAGCGGGATCGAGAGGATCCCGGCGATCAACCCGGTGAGCCCCGTCTGTCCGAGGATGAGCCGCCAGAGCTCCCCGGGGGTCAGCCCCTGGGCCCGCAGCACCGCGAGCTCCCTCGCCCGCTCCAGCTGCACCGCCATGAGCGCGCTGAGCACGCCGATGAAGGCGACGACGAAGGCCAGGAGACGGAGCACGGCGGTGATCGTGAAGGTCCGGTCGAAGACCTCGAGGGAGGCCTCGCGGAGCGCCCGGTTCGAGCGGATGAGCACCTCCTGCCCGGCGCCGACGCGGTCGCGCAACCGTCCGACGAGGTCGTCCACGTCCACGCCCGAAGCCGCGAAGAGCGCGAGGGACGAGACCGCGGGGTCGTCCCAGTGCCGGTCGTAGGTCCCACGGCTCAGCATGACCACGCCCTGGTCGGTGCCGTAATCCCGGAAGATGCCTGCGACGGGGAACTCCACGGTCCCGCGGTCCGTCCGCAGGCGCAGCCGGTCGCCGGCGCCGAGCCCGTGCCGGTAGGCGAAGGGCTCCGAGACGAGGACCGCCCCGGCCTCGAACGCCGGCCAGACCGTGTCGGCATCGCCGTCCAGGAACGAGAACGCCGCGCGGGTGCGGGGGTCCATCCGTAGGGCCAGCAGACGGATCGCCCCGGCCTCCGACTCGACGACCGCACCGCGGTACGTGGTGACCCCGGCGACGCCCGGCGTCGTCGCCAGCCTCTCGACCAGCGCGAGGTCGAGGGGCGGCTCCGTGTGTCCTTTGCCGCCCCCGGGCGCCGCGACGTAGATGTCGGCCTGGAGCGTACGGTCGAGCCAGCGCTCGACGGTCGTCCGGAAGCTGCCGATCATCGTGCCGAGCCCGACGGTGACCGAGATCGCGATGACGAGCGCGGCGATGGCCGGCGCGGTCCGGCTGAGCGAGGCGACCACCCCCCTCGCCGCCATCCCGCCCTGGAGGCCCAGGAGCGCGGCCAGCACCGGGCGCGCGCCCCGAACCAGGAGCACGGTCGCGGCGGGGGTCAGGAGCGCAGCGCCGATGAGCACGGCGAAGAGCGCCGCAAATCCGAGCCCGAGTCCCGCCGTCGGAAGGGCGAGGAGCGCCGCGCCCGCCGCGACGAGCGCAGCGCCCACGGCGGCGGCGCGGGGCACCGCCCGGCGAACGCGGTCCTCGAGGTGCGAGCGGGTCAGCGCCGCACGGGGCGGCACCGTCGTCGCCTCGAAGGCAGGGGCCAGTGCCGCCACGACGGTCGCGCCGATCCCGAGGGCCGCGCCCTTCGCCAGCGCCGCCACGGGGACGGCCAGTTCCCGGACGCTGAGCGTAAAGTAGAGATCGTTGATCGTCCGGGTGACCAGCGCGACGAGCCCGCGCCCGAGCGCGACCCCGGCGGCGGACCCGACGACCGTGCCCACGATCCCGACCACCAGCGCCTCGCCCAGGACGAGGGCCACGACCTCCCGCCGCGTCACGCCCAGGGCGCGCAGCGTGCCGAAGAGGGTGCGCCGCCGCACGACCGAGAAGGTCATGCTGTTGTAGATCAGGAACATCCCGAAGACGAGGGCGAGGGAGCTGAGCGCCGACAGATTCACGCGGAAGGCGCGCGTCATCCCCTCGACCGCCTCGGCCCGTGCCTCGGCGCGCACGACCTCGGCGCCCGGCGGGAGCGCATCACGGATCCGGGCGAGGAGCGCTTCGCCTCGCGCCCCGTCCGGCACGATCAGGTCGATCCGACTAAGCCGGCCGGCCGCCCCGAGCACCTCCTGCGCCGTCGCGATGTCGACGACGATCATGCTCTCGAGAGCCCGGCGGCTCATTTCGTCCGCCGGCTCGAGGAGCCCGGCGATCGTGACCGCCCGTCGCTCCGCGCCGACGCGGAGCGCGACCGTGTCGCCCGGGTCGAGCCCGAGCTCGGCCGCGGTCCCGGCGGCGAGAACCGCCGCGCCGGGGCGGGTCAGCAGCGGGCCGACCTCGAGGTCCGGACCGGCGGGGTCCAGGTAGGGGCGGAAGGGCCGCTCGGCGAAGGGATCGACGCCGAGGAGACGGAAGGCGCGCCCCGGGAAGGCGGGGGCGGCGACGTCGCCTTCGACGACCGGCGCCGCTTCCCGCACGCCGAGCTCGACCCGGAGTGCGCGGTAGACCGATTCCGGGAGACCGGTCGGGCCGCCCAATACCTGGTGCGTCGCCCGGCCGGCGACCGCTTCGGTCGAGAGGTCGAACGCCCGCTCCGCGCTCCGGTTCGCCACGTCGATCGATACGACGACCGCCACGCCGAGGGCGACGCCGAGCGCGGCGAGGCCGATCTGCCAGGGGTGACGGAGCAGCGAACGGAGACCGGACCGCAGGAGGAGCCGACTCATGGGGCCGTCCCGCCCCGCCCGAGCTCGTGAAGCCGCCCGCCCCGCAGCTCGAGGATCCGGTCCGCGCGATCGGCCAGCTCCGTACTGTGCGTGACGACGACCAGCGTCCTTCCTTCCCGCCGTACCAGCCGGTCGAGGAGGTCGGCGACCTGCCGGCCCATCTCGCGGTCGAGATTCCCCGTCGGCTCGTCGGCGAGGACGAGTGCGGGGTCGTGCACCAGCGCCCGCGCCACCGCGACGCGCTGCTGCTCACCCCCGGAGAGCCGGTCCGGGAATGCCGATGCCCGGTCAGCGAGCCCGACCTCCTCGAGGAGCGAACGAGCCCGGGCTCGTTCCCGCGCGCCGAGGCGACCCGTCAGCTCCAGGGGGAGCAGAAGGTTCTCCTCGACCGTCAGCGTCGGGACCAGGTTGAAGAACTGGAAGACGAAGCCGATGCGACGCCGTCGGAAGAGGGTCCGGTCCCGCTCCCCCATCCGCGTCAGCGCCTCGCCCTCGACGATCACCTCCCCCGATGTCGGGAGATCGATCCCGCCGATCAGGTTCAGCAGCGTCGACTTCCCGGAGCCGCTCGGGCCCAGGAGCGCCACGAATTCGCCCCGGCGGACCTCGGCATCCACGCCGTCCAGGACGGCGCGCTCACGATCCCCCTCCAGGAATCGGCGGCCGACCCCCTTCAACTCGACGATCGGGCGAGCCCCGTCCGGTGCCACGTCGCGACCCAACGCTTCGACCCCTTCCGTCCCATGGGCATCATAGGATGAAGGGGTATACCCCGCGGCGTTCCGGGGGTCCCTCGCGACAACGGGGTCAGTTCGATCGGGCCCTTGCCGCCGCGCCGATCGGGAGCCGGAGCGTGAACGTGCTCCCCTGGCCCGGCTCGCTCTCCACGTCGATCCCCCCGCCAAGGAGCGAGGCCAGGTGCAGGCTGACGGGGAGACCCAGCCCGGTCCCGCCCACCATCCGCGTCGGGAACGCATCGATCTGGGTGAACGGCTCGAAGATCCGGTCCTTGTGGTCGGGATCGATCCCCAGACCGCTGTCGGTCACGCGCAGGACCGCATCGGCGTTCTCCTGGCCGACCTCGACCACGATCTCCCCCTCGTCGGTGAACTTCACCGCGTTCGACAAGAGGTTGAGGAGGATCTGGCGGATCTTGCCGGCGTCACTCTCGATGACGATCCCTTCCGCGGTGGCGCGGAAGTCGAAGCGGAGCCCCTTGCGGGCGGCGAGGGGTGCGACGATCGCCGCCGTATCGCGCGCGAGGGCGACGACGTCGACCTCCGTCAATCGAAGCTCCTCCTTGCCCGCCTCGATGCGGGCGAGGCTGAGGATCTCGTTGATCAACCCGAGGAGGTGCGCCGCGCTCTCCCGGATCCGCCCCAGGTGCTGACGCTGGACCGGGTTGATCGGCCCGACGACCTCCCCCTCGAGGAGGTCGCCGTACCCGATGATCGCGTTGAGCGGCGTGCGCAGCTCGTGCGACACCGTCGCCAGGAACTGGCTCTTCGCCCGGCTCGCGTCCTCGGCGATGGCCCGCGCCAGCTCCGCCTCCTCCGTCTTGGCGGCGAGGACCGCGTTCACCCGGCGCAGGTCGTCGGTCGTCATCGCCAGCTCATCCATCGCCTGTCGGAGCTCCTCGGCCTGGAACTCGAGCTCCGCCGCCTGTTGTTCGAGTTGGTCCCGGGCATGGGCGAGCTCGCGGACGAGCCGGGCGTTCTCGATGGCGACCGCCGCACGCCGCGCAAGGTCCTCGACCAGCGACCGCTCCGCCTCGGTGTAGCGCCGCCCCGATTCGGCGTACGCCAGGATGATCGCGCCGAGCGGGCGCCCCCGGGCGATGAGGGGGACACCGAGATACGAGCGGATCGAGAGCGACCGGAGCAGGGCGAGATGCTCGTCGTTCTGCGCCGCCCCGACGACGTGCGCGTCGAGCACCTCGGGCGCGAACTCCGACTTGCCGGTCCGGAGGATCTTCGGGACCCCGAAATCCGCGTCCGGGCGTGTCGGGTACTTCTCGCGCAACCGAGCGACCCGCTCGGCCTTGGCGGGATCCACGTGCTCCACGGCCAGCCGGCGGACCACGCCGTCGTCGCCGACGATGTCGACCGCGCACCAGTCGGCGATGGTCGGTACGATCAGCCGAGCGATGTTCGCCACCGTGGTCTCGAAGTCGAGCGACTCGGAGAGCGTGCGGCTCGCCTCGGCCAGGAACTCCATCCTTCGCGTCGCCGTTTCGGCCGCCGCATGGGCGCGCCGCTCGGTCTCGTAGAGCCGTGCGTTGTCCATCGCCATCCCGGCCCAACCGGCGATCCCCGCGGCGAGTCGCTCGTGCCTCGCCGTGAAGACCCCGGGCGCGGGATCGCCGAAGAAGAGCGCGCCGTGCGCCCCACCGGCGCGCGAGACGACCGGCACGGCCAGGTAGCTCCGCACGTGCACCGCCTCTCTCCTCGGCGGCAGCAGGTGCGTGAACCTCGGGTCGACGCCCAGGTCGTCGCTCCGCACGATCGCCCCGTGCCTCACGGTGGCGTCGAAGAAGGGGCTCTCCGGCGGCGGCGGAAACCCCTCCGCCTCGATCGACTCCCCCGCCCAGGCGATCCGCGGCGCGGAGCCCCCGCCTCCATCGGCGCCCGCGCGGCAGAACGCGCCGTGCGATGCGCCGAGGAGCGCCGTCACTTCGGCGGTCACCCTCGCGACGAGGGTGTCGTAGTCCAGCTCGGCCGCCAGAGCACCGCCCGTCCGATGGACGAGATCGACGAGTCTCGCTTCCTCCCGGACCGCCTCCTCGACCCGCTTCCGCTCCGTGATGTCCCGCGTCACGGCGAGGACCGAGTCGATCGCGTCCGTCGACCCACGCTCGGGAACGATCCGCGAGTTGAACCACCGTACGCCGTCCGGCGTGGCGTACTCGAATTCGATCCGCTCGGACCGGCCCGTCTCGAAAACCCGCTGGATCGCGTTCCGCCACTGAGATGCCAGGGCGGCGGGCACACCGATCTCGTCGTGGGTCTTCCCGATGACCGCCTCGCGGGCGAGCCCCGTGAGTTGCGTGATCGCGCGATTCACGTAGACGTAGCGCCCGTTGCGGTCGAACCGCGCCAGGATGTCCGGCACGTGCTCCGCGATCGCTTCGAGCTCCCGCTGCTTCCGGAGCAGCTCCTCCTCCACCCGCTGCTTCCCCGTGATGTCGCGGAGGTAGACCGAAAGGCCGTCGTCCGACGGGTAGGCTCGTACGTCCAGCCACGCGTTGTGCCACGGCGCCCACACCTCGAAGTGGGCAGCCTTCTGCTCGACCATTGCTCGGCGCAGCTCCACCTCGAAGGTCGAGCCGATCCCTTCGGGGAACTCCGCCCAGATCATGCGACCGAGGAGCTCCGCCCGCCGCCGCCGGAAGATCTGCTCGGCCTCGCGGTTCACATAGGCGAAGCGCCACTCCCGGTCGAGGGCGAAGAACGCATCCGCGATGCTCTCCAGGATTCGGGCGACCCGGGCGCCCGCCGCCTCCGCCTCCGCCCTCGCCATGCGCAACCGCGCCAGACGCCGTGCCTGGCGCGAGGCCCATGCGCGTTCACGCTCCACGAAGAGGGCCTCCAGTTCCATGAGATGATCCGCGTGGAGCCCGAGCCGAGCGACCTCCGCGGGAGTCCACGCCCGCGGAACCCCATCGATCGCGCAGAGGGCGCCGACCACCGCGCCATCGTGCGTGCGCAGCGGTACGCCCGCCCACGCGACGATCCCCGACTCCGTCAATCGCGCCCGATCCCGGAACCGCGGGTCCACCCTCAGGTCCTCCACCACCACCGCCTCGCCCGTGACGACCACCTCCACGCTCGCCGACCCGTCCAGAGGCCTCGAAGTCCCCGGGTGCCACGGCCCCGGTCCGTAAGCCGCACACGTGTACTCCCGCTCCGCGTCGACGAGGTCCACACGGACGACCGAGACCGAGAGCGCATCCGCAACCAGGCGAGCCAGCCGCGTGAGCACGGCCGCCGAGACTTCCGAAATCCGCAACGCCCGATGCACCGCCTCCAGCCGGACGGGATCGCGAATCACGGCGCGTGTGGCATCATCCATCGTGGGGTCCCCTGCGAGGTGATCGAGCGGCGCATTCCAAGGCATGCGCCGAGCGGGCCGTGACACGGCAGAGTCGGTGCCAAATCGCCGGCCCATCAGGATCCGCGGTGTGAACCCGCCACCAACCGCCCGAGTTTACCGTTCGGCGAGCCAGATGCCACCGCCGTTCGCGATCCGACCCGCAATGCGGAAGCGCGCCGCGGCCCGCCCCGGTGCCGATTCGGCGCAAGATCCGGCGGACTCGGCGCTTCGCGGGACCGAGTCAGTTCGAAGCCCGTTCGTCGGCTGGCCCGCTCATCGGCGGGAAAGGAGCACGCGCGTCGTGGCGGCGAGCCCAAGGACCGGGCTCAGAACCGCCACTGAACGCCGAGGATCGGAAGGAACGGAAGCGAGGCGACGGGACGGGGGTCGTTCCCGCCGTCGGCACGGTAGAAGAGCGCGTCGCGCCGGTCGAGGGCGTTCAACACCTTGAGATACGGCGTGATCGTGACCGGGCGCCCGCCCCAGCGCGCGGCCCAGGGGTGCTCGACCTGCACGTCGAGACGCAGGTAGGGATCGTCCGGTCGCCCGGCGAGCGGAGGCGCCTCGGTGACCGCGTTGCGCGCGTTCTGGAAAGAGGCCACCTGGTAGTTCGAGCGCAGGGTCTCGACGGGCGGGCTCACATCCGTGGTCGTCGGGATCGCCGTGAACGGGAGCCCGGAGCCGTAGCCGACGCGCACGTCGAACCGGCCGCGCCCGCCGATCGGCCCGGCGAGCCCGGCGCTCAGGATCTGGCGCCCCGAGAAGAGGTCGGCCGCCTGATCGGCGCGGGAGGACCAGACCCAGGCGAGGGAGTAGCCGAACCAGCCGGTGTACCGTCCCTCGCCCCGACGCAGCCAGAAATCGACGCCGGAGGCCCGCGCCGCGGCGCTGCCGGCATCGCCGGCGAGCCCGCTCACCGGTCCGGTGGACAGCGGCACCGCCGAAGGCAGCCCCTCGAAATGCTTGTAGTACCCCTCGATCCCGAGGCGGATGTCGTCGGCGAGCATCTGGTCGAGCCCGACGACGACGTGCGAGGCGCGGGCGATCGTGAGCGGCGGCGGGATCCAGAGCGAGGTCTGGGAGGACAAGGGTTCCGAGACCAGCTTCGGGCCCCCCGAGCGAATGAATTGGCTGTACACCCCCGCGGCGAGGGTCACGGCCGCCCGATCGGAGAGGAGCCAGGTCGCGGAGAAACGCGGAGCGAGCCGGGGCGAGTCGTCGCCCACGTAGTAGTCGGCCCGGATCCCGCCTCGCAGCCGAAGGCGAGGCGCCGGCCTCAGCGCCACGTCGACGTATCCGCCGCCGGTCTCGCCCCGCGCCTCGGTTTCGAGGAACGACTCGTCCGCGGTCCCGAACGTGCCGCTGCTGAGACCGTAATCGAGCGAGATCCGCTCGTAGGAGAGGCCGTAGTGGAGCCGGGTCGAGCCGATGCTCCGCGTGAAATCGACGGCGAACCGCGCGCGGTCGGCCATTCCATCGGCGATGACGGGGATCGCGGAGTCGTCGAGGGGAAGCCGTGCGCGGTAGCTGCCGAAGGCCGCGGTGATCTCGGCATCGGCGCCGCCGAGGGGTCCACGGAAGCGGATCGAGCCGGCGGCGTTCCCCCAGGTGGCGGCATCGGGCGATCCGTCGGCCAGCCGGATCGACTCGTGGTTCCAGAACCCCGTCACGCCGATGCTGCGCCCGGTCCCGATGCTCACGTCCAACCGGCCCAGAGCATCGCCGTACGCATAGGGGAAGGTCTCCGGGAGCATCCAGTCGGCGCCCAGCCCGTGGACGGCTCGGGCCCCGACGAGGAACCCGGCACCGGATCCGATCGGTCCCTCGATCTGGCCGTCGGCGGAGAGGAGGTCGATCGACCCCGAGGAGTGCACCCGCGAGCGCCGGCCGGCGCGGGTCTCGAGGTCGAGCACATAGGAGAGCCCGCCGTCGTAGCGCGCCGGGGCGCCGCCGAGATAGAGGTCGACGTTCCGCAGCAGCTCGGGTTGGAACGCCTGGATCAACCCGGCCAGGTGGAACGGGGCGTAGATCGGTGCGCCGTCGAGGAGCACCAGCTTCAGGTCCGCGGGTGCGCCGCGCACGTACAGGACGGAGCCGGGGTCGACCGGCTCCTGTCCGGGCGAGCCGTGGACCAGCTCGCCGAGCCCGAGCTCGACCACGCCCGGCGTCGCCTCGAGGGAGCGGATCGTCGCCCGGCTGAGCTCCGCGGCCGGCGCGGCGAGCGTGTCGGAGAGCGGGGGGAGCCCTTTCGCCTCCACCGTGACCGGCTCGAGGACGACGGGGCGGAACGCCAGGGCGAGGTCGACCGTCGTCTCCCGCCCGGCACGGATGAGCACCTCGACCTCGAGGGGCGCGTGGTCGAAGCCCCGCGCCCGCAGGCGACGACGCCCGGCCGGGACGTCGCGCAGGATGTACACACCGGCGCTGTCGGCCACCGCCACGAGAGGAGAAGCGGCGCCCACGATCTCGACGACCGCGAAGGGCAACGGCTCATCCGTGCGCTCGCTGCGCACCTGGCCGCGAATCGTCCCGGTCGTGGGATCCTGGAGCGGTGCCGCCGCGGCGAGCAGCGCGAAGGCGAAGGTGGTCAACATCGGCGAGTGTACGGCCCGGTCAAGGTTTCGGGTCGAGGGTCGCGAAGATCGCCTCCGTCCCCGACTGCTCCGCGGGTACGAGTGCCCGGAACGAGTCGCCCTCCTTCACCAGGAAGGGTCGGCCGTCCACCTCGACGACGGCATTCGATACGGTGCGCGGGATCTCGACCACGAGCTCCCCCGGCCCCCCACCCCGCACCTCGATGCGGCCGGCGGCCGTGAAGAACCGGGCATCGGCCGCCTTGCCCGTCGCGCGGACGGCGACCCGGTCGCCATCGGTCAGCACCACCCGCATCCGGGCCTCTGCCGCCATCCCCCGGACGAGGACGCGGGCTCTGCCGCCCTCGGGGAGGATCGAGATTCCGGCCGGTTCGTCCTCGGGGGAACCGGGCGAATCCGCGAGGATCTCGGGGCCCCCCGCGGGGCGATCGTCGCCCCGCCACGCCGACCCGATCCACCGGCGGACCGGCGAATCCGGCAACGCCGCGGATCCAACGGCCGCGAAACCCAGGATCAGGATCGCCGCCCGGAGCAGGGCACGCTGCGCGGTCCCCGACGGCGCCTCGCGGCGCCGACGGGCGAACTCGGCCGCCGCCGCGTCCACGGGTGCGGGGATATCGAGGACCGCCATCGCCGACGAGAATCGGGCGCTCGCCGCCCGCAGCGACTCGAGCGTGTCGGCGCAAGCACGACATTCCGCGAGGTGCCGGTCCACCGCCGCCCGTTCCGCCGCGCCCAGCGCGCCGTCCAGATAGGCCAGTAGCCGCCCCTCATTCTCGTGCATCATGCCCTACCTCTTGCAGCCGGTAGACTTCGGAAAAACGCCGGAGCGCTCGGGCGAGGAGCGTGCCCACCGACCCCGGGGCAACGTCGATCGCCCGGGCCATCTCCTCGTAGGTGAACCCCTCCTCGCGCATGAGGAGGAGCTGCCGGTCCCGCTCCTTCAACTGCGCCAACGCCGCACGGACCGCGTCGATCCGCTCCCGCTGCTCCACCCGCGCGTCCGGCGGCGGCGGTGACGACGGCGAGGGCCGGTAGATCGCGAGCAGCCGCTCGCGCCGCGTCGCCTTCCTCGCCCCATCCCGCACGAGGTTCGTGGCCACCGTGAAGAGCCACGGCTTCGCCTCCGCCTCCGGCAGTCGCTGCCGGAGGAGCCGCACGAAGGATTCCTGGGCGATGTCGTCCGCCGTGTCGGGATCGCCGGTCAGGCGATGAAGGTAACGGAAGAGCGACGGGTACCATCGCCGAAAGACGGAATCGACGTCCACGGGACTCCGATCGAGTGCAACGTTGCCGAAGTAGGAACGCCCGGCCCACCTGACGTGTGACACGCCGCAGGCACACGCCTTGCCCCAGTCGAACGACGGACCGGGGAACTGGCGCATGATCCTCTACAGGGATGCCGGGCGGTGTCTTTCGACCCGCGCCGAACTCGACCGCCTCGCGCGGGTCGCGGCCCGCGCCGATACGGCCACCTACCTCATCGGCGTCGGCGAGCTCGAGCAGGGGATCGCCGACGCGATCCACGACACCGCGGACGACTGGACCGAGACCGACGAGCGGCTGCGCGCCGCCGCGATCGCGGCGGCCCATGCGTTCCTCGCGGCGAACGAGGGTCGGCCGGTCGAGCTCCGCACGGTTCTCCCGACCCTGGAGGCCGTCGCCCGCCTGTCGCTCCCGCCCTGCGTCCGGATCCGCCCACCCGAGGGGTTCGTCCATTACGCGCTCGACCCCGCGGCCTACGCGGCGGCGGCCCGGTCGTACCGCCGCGACGTCGGCGCCCGGGAGGCGGCGGCGGCCATCGTCGTCGGGATCCGCAGCATCGGGACGACCCTCTCCGCCGTGGTCGCCGCCGCGCTCGGCGCCCGTCGGAGCCTCACGGTCAGGCCCCGGGGCACCACCGGCGAGCGGCGGGTGACCGCGCGCCCCGGGCTCGAGGCCCTCCTCGCCCAATGGCTCGCCGATGGCGGCGACGTCCTCGTCGTCGACGAGGGACCGGGCGCCACGGGCGAGACCTTCGCCGCCGTCGCCGCCTGGTTACGCGCCATCGGCACGGCCGACCCGCGCATCGTCCTCTTTCCGAGCGGCGGCCACGGGATGCCGCTCGCCCCCGAGGACCGCCGCCGCTGGTTCGAAGCCGCCCGGAAGTACCCGCCGCCCGTCGGCGACGACCGCCCGGCGAGGGTCGCGGCGAGCTTCGGCCTCGCGCCCCCGACCGACCTCTCGGCGGGCCGGTGGCGCGAGCGCCTCCCCGGCGCGGCCGGCCACCCCGCCATCGTCGCCCACGAGCGCGTGAAATGTCTTGCCCCCGCGGCCGACGGCGGAAGCGTCCTGATCCGCTTCGCGGGGCTCGGCCGTTGGGGCGAGAGCGTGGTCGAGCGCGCGGAACGACTCGCCGCCGCCGGGATCGGGCCGCGCGTCGTGGGCTTCGCTGATGGATTCCTGCTCCGACGCTGGGTCGACGGCGCGCCGCTTCGCCCGGGCCGGGCCCCGCCGTCGGAGGCGATCGCGACCTACCTCGCCGCCCGCGCTCCCCTCTTCCGGACCGGCACCGCCGCAGACCCCGCGCCGATCCGCGAGATGCTGCGCGCGAACGCCGTGGAGGCCCTCGGCGAAGGCGTGGCGGGGCTCGATGCCGCGCTCCGGCGCCTCGACCGGCTCCCGGCCCGCGAAGCCGTCATCCCCGACGCCCGTCTCGCGTCGAGGGAGTGGGTGCGGAGAGGCGCAACGGTCGCCAAGGTCGATGCCCTCGACCACGGCGACGGGCTCCGGTTCCCGGGGCCCGTCGATGGGGCCTGGGATCTGGCCGGCGCCGCGGTCGAGTTCGGGCTGCCGCCCGGCGTCGTCGCGGCGATCGCATGGCGCATCGCCATCCGAACCGGCGAGGACGACGATGAACTGATCGCCGCCGTAGCGGCGTACCGCGCACCGTACGCCGCCTTCCACCTCGCCGATTCGGTGATCGCCGCACGTGAGGCCGGCACCGAGGTCGACCGACTCCGCCTCGAAGCCGAGGGGCGCCGCTACCGTCGACTCCTCGCCCGGGAGCTGGCCGCCGCCGCAGGTGCGCCGGGAGGGGGGCGGGCAGCCGCGTGACGCCCGCCCGCTACCGGGCACCTCGGCACGGCCGACCGACCTGCCCGAGGCAAGGGTGCCGCGCCGCCCGCCCGCCCGGGTTACAACCGGTCCGCCGGCCGACGCCCGGGCCTCGGCGCGCGGAGGCCCGCGTCAGCGCGGGTCCGATCCGTCCCCCGCACCGAGCTTCACGACCCCGGAATCCCGTCCCCCCGGCTGCGCCGCGGCGAGCCGCTTCTCGAACTCGCGCTCCTCGACCAGCCGCTCCACCGCGGTGCCGAGTTGCTCGACCTGCAGCTCCAGCGCCTCGAACCGCTTCTCCAGAAGCTCGACCTTCGGCCCCGACTGCTGCTCCCGGGCCTTGACGATCATTTCGACGATCGGCTTCGCGGCGATCCGGGCCGTGAGCCCCACGATCGGAATGAGAACGGTGAGCCCCCCGATGATGATGGCGATGATCGGGATCATCAGGGCCAGGATATCCTCCATTCCTTGCCTCCGTGGTGCGGGTCGCGCGTTCGGCGCTCCGCGGTCTTGGGTCTTTCGGGTGGATCGCCGCGGCCTACGACCGCCGGGGCGTCACGGGGATGCGGACGCGGGTGCGCTCCCACTCGAGGACGAGCTCGGCGCCACCCTGGCCGCCCGGGATCGACCGGATCGTGAACTGCTCGACCGGGTCATCGAGTCGCTCCGCCTTCACCGTGGCGCGGCCGACCTCCTGCGCCTGCACTTCGGCCGTGTACCGGCTCTCGTGACCCCACTGCGAGATCGATCGGTTCACGATGACCGTCCACTCCGCCTCGCCCGGGATCGTGTAGATGGAGTAGGAACCGGCGTCGACCGCGATCCCCGCGATCTCGGCCGCCGAGGCCAGGTGGATGATCGTCGGCTCGTTGGCGCCGGTGCGCCAGAGCTTGCCGTACGGTACGAGCGCCTGTCCCTCGGCACCGAAGATCGTCCGGCCCCGCATCGACGGGCGGCCGTAGCAGACCTTGGCCTCGATCCCGGCCTGTGCGATCGCGACCGAGTCGTACGGGCTCGCACGCCCCTCGACTTGGTTCTGTGGCGTGCAACGGAGGGCCGTGGAGGCCTTCGCCTCCTGGCCCGATGCGGGCGTGGCGACCCCGGCGATGCCGAGGACCGCGACGACGACCGACCAGCGTGGAATCATCGGTTCCTCCCTGTCCTGGGGTGAAGGCCAACTCCACGGCGGGAGCGAGCCGCGCACCATGAATAGTACCGCGGCGCCGGGCGCGCCAGCGTGCGCATCGCCACGGGTCGAGATCGCCCCGGATGGCGATACGACCTGCGGCGATACCCGGATCCGCCGCGGCGGTGTCCGAACGCGGTGCAGGCGCGGGGCGGAAGGTCTTGCTCGAAGGGCCGGTGTTCGAGGGCGCGAGCGATCGATCCCCCCTGAGTCCACGGGACACGCCTACGCGCTGGCGGCCCCGGCCTCCAACCCCGACCCCCCGGGCCGCAGGCGATACGGAGCGACGTCGCGCCTACGCCCGCTCAGCGCGCTCCTCGCGCCGCCGGGCGAAGAACGAATACAGGATCGGGATGAACCCGCCGATGCCGAGCCCTGCCAGAGCGACGGACGGCCTCGCCTCGGCGGGGGCGACGATCGCCGTGAGGGTGAGGATCCCCCCCACCGTGAACGTCTTCCCGGCCAGTCGGTGCGTCGCCCGCCAGACCCGCTCGCTCGCCAGCGTCCACGGCGTGCGGATCCCCAGCCAGCCGTTCGGGCGGACTCGGGGCAGCCATCTCCCGAGTCCCAGGAAAGCGAGCCCCATCGCCGCGGGAACGAGGCGGGAGGCGTCCATCGGCCAGCCGAGGGCGGCGCCGAGCGTCAGCACGTGGAGCACCGCCAGGAGGGCGACGACCGAGTTCCCGAAGATCCAGTAGGTGTCCCAGAACCGCTGGTCGAAGCCCTCCTTCGGAGCGAACCGCGTCAGGCCGCGGAGCAGCGCCCAGACCGCCAACGCCATGGCCGGGCCGAACGCGGCCCCCAGGAGTCGTGAGCCCCCACGCCCCACCGCGCCCCCGGCACCCCACCCCCCGGGCCCACGATCCGGAAGCATGCCGAAGACCGCGACCGAGAAGATGACCATCGCCGCGATCACCAGCAGCCCCGCCTTCGGGCGTCTCATCGCGTACCTCCGATTCCCACTCGATGCTACGGCTCCGCCGCCGCTCCCTTGCCCCGGCGCCCCCGCCGCGGCGCCGTCGTTTCATCCACACGGGGAAGATCGATGGGACGCGGGGGCGGGGTCAAGCGTGGGGATCGGGGACCGACGGCTCCCGCGAGCCCGCGAGAGCCGTCGCGGAGGGGGGCTCGGTGCGCCGCCCGGCCTCACCACCCGTATTCCGTCGCGTAGCGCTCCCCTCGCGTCCGCCACCCGCGGCGACCCTCGCCCCGCCCCCCGTACCCGCCCTGCCCCAGACCGCCCCGACGACCGTAGCCGTACCCACCCGGGGCCCCGTAGCCGCCGTACGTGCCGTAGCCCCCGTAGCCCCCGTACTCTCCGCCGTATCCGAGGCGGCCGGCGAACCGACGCCGGCCGGTTCGCCCGCGACGTCGCAACCCGTATTCCTCGCCATAGCCCGTCTCGCCCCCCCAATACCCCCGGCCGCCGTACCCGCCTTCGTCGAAGGCCCCCTCGTAACCGTACCGGGCGCCACGGCCGCCCTGGAACCGACGTTCCCGCTCACGGAGCGTCCCCCGGCCGCGCCAACCGCCGAGGCGACCGCCGCCGCGACCCCGGGTCCACTCCTCGCCGTACTGGCCCCACCCACCCATCCCGGTGCCGCGCTCCCATTCGGAGCCGCGCTCGAAGGGCGAGGTGCGGGTCTGCCAGTCGTATCGGGCCATGCGATCCTCCTGGGAAGGGTTCGGGGGCGTGCGATCGTCCACGCCCGTCCGGGTGTGGCGCGATCGCGGAGAGGTCGCGCGGGAGGTCGCAAGAACCATGCAGACATCACCCCCGGCGCCGGCATCCGGGGGGGTCAACAGCCGCGGGGCATCGCCGGCCGGCGATGCCCCGCGGTCGATCGTCCGGCACCCCCGAGCACAGCCCGTTCGGCGGGGCCGACCGATGCCGCCATCGGCCCCACGCCGCGATCGACGTGAGACCGGCGTTCCCGCTCCACGGGCTCAGGGCGTGACGACCACGTCGACGGCGACGGAGAGCTCCGAATGCCCGCTGGGATACACGCCGTGCTTCAGGTGGAAGACCGCGCTCGCCGTACCCGGCGAGACCCCCTCGAGGCGGCCCGTGAAGCCGCCCGGGGTATCCTGATGGAAGACCGCGATGTCGTCCCTCGCAATGACGACATCCAGGAAAACATCGTCGGCAGGGATCGGATCGCCGTCGTGGTCGAGGAAAGTCACCTGCATCCGCTGCGACATCCTGCCGGCCGGCACGGTCAGCTTTCCATTGACCCGACGGCCATCGGCCGTGACGACGACCTCGCCGCCGATCGTGATCCTCATCCCGTCGGCGTGCGGGTGGTCGTCGCCGGGGTTCACCGGGTTGTCGGTGCAGGCCGTGGCGGCCAGAAGGGCAAGGGCGTAGATCCCCCCGGAGCGTACGCGCCGAACGCGCGCCATAGTGCCTCCTGTCGTATGGGTCGGCGGCGCGGCCGCAGCCGCGACCGTCTCGATCGTTGGATGCCCGCCGGGGCAGCGAACCGCCCCGGCGGATTCGTCTCAGAAGTTGACTCGGTAAAGCAGGCTGAGGTTCCGCCCCGCCTGGGGCATGACCGCCTTCACCCTCGAGAGATGGTCGCGGTACTCCGCATCCGTCACGTTGTCGGCGCGTAGCGTGAGGGTGTGGACGCGCCCGAACGCGGTCCAGCGGTACCCGGCCACGGCGTCGTAGACGTGGTAGCCGTCCGTCGGCTCCTCGAACTCGCCGACCCGGTCCTGACGGGCTGCCCACTTCATCCCCGCGCCGACGAAGTAGCGCGGCGCCTCGTAGCGGAAGCCGAACCTCCCGCCGAGCGGCGGGATGAACGGAAGGGGCTCGTCGGTCCGCGTCAACGTCCCGCGAACGTAGGAGACGGTGCCGTCGAGGACCAGGCGATCAGCGACGCTCCACTCCGCCTTCCCCTCGAACCCCGTCAGCACCGCGTCCTCGCCCACGTGCCGGTAGATCGGGAGGCCCGAAGGGCTCCGATCCCCCGTGTTGCGCGGGTAGATGAATCCGTCGATCGTGTTGCGGAACGCGGCCACCTCGCCGCGGAACCGCTCCCGCGTCGCGCGGACGAAGAGATCGAAGCCGAGGCCGATCTCCTCCTCGAGATCCGGGTTCCCGACTTCGACCGAGTGCGTCGCCAGGTGCGGCCCCTGGGAGAAGAGCTCCGTGACATCCGGCGTGCGGTACGCCCTCGCGACGCTCGCCCCGACGGCGATCCCGTCGACGACCTCGTAGAGCGCGCCGACCGAAGCCGAGACCGAGCCGAACGACCGGGTCCGGACCCGCCCGATGTCGAGCTCCGTGGTCGTGTCGCGGGGGACGACCCGGTGCCAATCGTACCGCCCGCCGAGCTGCAGGCGCAGCGGCGAGAGGTCGATCTCCTCGAGAAAGTACCCGGCCACGGTGTACTCGTTGCTCGGCGGCGCCTCGAGCGAGCCGCCCGCCGCGTAGTCGCGCCACTGCGCCTGGAAACCGACCGCGCCCTCCGAGAACGGCCCCAGCGCGCCGTGGCGCATCAGCACGCTGCCGACCGCGGTCAGGAGACCGAACTCGGTGCCGAGGATCCCGCTCTCCTCGATCTCCCGCTGGTGGTAGTGGCTGTAGGTCCCGTCGAATTCGATCGACGAGAACGGCCCCGCCGAGGGACGCACGAGCGCCTCGCCTCGGACGGTGTGCCGACGCATCTCGATGGTGACGCCCTCCTCGTGTCCCCCCTCGTGGCCGGGCAGGCCGTACTCCGAATCGTAGAAGCGGTACGCCGCTCCGGCGTGGCCCCAGCCGTCCACCCAAGAGGCCCCGGCCGACAGGTTGTAGGTGTCGAGCCCCGTGTTCTCGAGCGTGCCGACCGGCGTCCGCAGGTCGCCTGCCGTGCGGGCGCTCCCCTCGACGCGGAGCGCGAGCGGCCCGAACGAGTGGGTCAGGAATCCCCCGCCCGTGAAGCCGCGGTTGGCGGTCTGACCCTGGACGCTGACGCTGCCGTGGACCCGGTCGGCCTGCGAGGTCGGGATCTCCTCGCGGATCACATTGACGACGCCGCCGAGTGCGTTGCTCCCGTAGAGGAGTGCCGCCGGCCCGCGCACGACCTCCATCTGCTTCGCCGTCACCGCCTCGATCGCCACCGCGTGGTCCGGCGAGCTGGACGAGAGATCGCCGACCCGCTCGCCATCCTCGAGGATGAGGATGCGGTCGCCGCCGAGCCCGCGGATCACCGGCCTCGCCGTCGCCGGGCCGGTCGAGACGGCGGCCACGCCGGGCTCGTTCTGCAACGTCCCGGCGATCGTCGCATCGAGCTTGCGCGCCAGCTCCTGGCCCGCGACCACGGTCGCCGCGCGGAGCGACTCCTCGCCCAATCGCTGGCCGACCCCTCCGGTCACCATCAGCCCCGGGAGCTGGATCGCCGAGAACTGCAACTCGATGCGCAAGTACGCCGTTTCGCCGGGCGCCAGCGCGATCTGGCGGGTCACCCTGCGGTAGCCGAGCCGCTCGATGACGAGGGTATACTGCCCGGCGGTCAATCCATCGAAGTGGAACTCGCCGTCCTCGTGCGTCAGCTCGTCGCGCCCGAGCTCGACGAGGCGGACGTGCGTGCCGGCCAGAGGCGAGCCGGTCCCGACCTCGACGACGTGGCCGCGGACCGAACCCGAGTCGGCGACCGCGACCGTCCCGGGTCGCCCGGCAGCCGCCTCGGCGGGGCCGAACGCCAGCGCCCCGCCGAACCCGGCCGAGAAGAGGAGCAGCGTGCGGATGCTTCGAACCATCAGTGGATCCTTGTTCTTCCTGGATAGGTCGCTACGTCCGAGAGACCTTCTCGAAGTCGCGACGTGACCCTCCGCCGTCCGGTTCCGGTCCGGAGACCGGGCCGAAGACGGGGCGGGTGCGCGCAGCGGCGCCGCCCGACGTCGATGCCGTGGGTTCAGGAAGCGCGAGGTGGCGCTCGCGGGCCGAGCGCCAGGTCGAGAGAGAAGGTGGGGGTCCAGGGCGACGCCGCCCCTGCCGCATCGCACACCGACGGACCGGACGGAAGCTCCGGCGCCACCGGCTCCAAGACGAGGATCTCGCGTTCTACGACGCGACAGATCGGGCAGCTCTGATGGTCGTGGACCGGTACGCACGACTTCGCGTCCCGGGATTCGATGTGCACCGGCGGCGCGGCCGCCGCCCCCAAGGTCCCGTCGAGCAGCGGCGAGAACGCCCCCACCGTGAGGTGGAGGACCAGGGCGAAGACTGCGGTCGCGCGGCCGGAACGGGACAGGCTGTGGTCCAAGGGCGTGCGTGAGCCGGGTCGATGCACGATCCCCGAACAGAGCTCGTGCGATTCGGTGCGCCGACGGGCGCGGGCGATCGTATTACCGGCTGAGTGCGCGTAATGTTTCCGCCCGCCCCACGCCTGTCAAGGCGAGTCCCCGACCGGCCTCAATCCCGAGGATCGCGAAAGTACGTGATCCCCATCGCGACGCGGACGCACTCCATCGTCTCCTCGGCGATCCCCCGCATCCTCTCGCCCCCCGCGTGCAGGATCTCGTCGACGAGGCCGGGGCGCGCCTCGAAACGCGCCCGCCGCTCCCGGATCGGCTCGAGGAAGGCGTTCAGGGCGCGGGCGAGCTTCCGCTTCACCTCGACGTCGCCTACCCGCCCCGCCCGGTACCGCTCCTTCAGGTCCTCGACCTCGTCGCGGTCCGGGTTGAAGAGGTCGTGGTAGATGAAGACCGGGTTCCCCTCGACCCGGCCGGGGATGTCCGGTCGCGTCCGCCGAGGATCCGTGTACATCCGCCGGACCCGCTCCTCGACGACGTCCGGCGGATCCGAGAGCAGGATCGCGTTCCCCGCCGACTTCGACATCTTCTGCCCCCCGTAGATCCCCGGGAGCACCGGCGTCCCGCTCAACAGCGGCTCGGGCTCGGGAAAGACCTCGCCGTAGAGGTGGTTGAACCGCCTCGCGAGCTCGCGCGTCACCTCGACGTGCGGGAGGTTGTCCCGGCCGACCGGAACCAGCTCCGCCCGAGGGAGGAGAATGTCCGCCGCCTGGAGGACCGGGTAACCGACCAGCCCGAACGGGAGCGTCTCCAGGTGCGCCGCCTCCGCCATCTCCTTGATGCTCGGAATCCGCTCCAGGCGGGGCAGCGAGACCAGCATCCCCAGGAAGAGGTTCAGCACCGGGATCTGCGGGACCGTAGACTGGACGAAGATCGTGCAGCGCTCGGGGTCGATCCCGACGGCGAGATAGTCGAGGACCGTCTGCCGGATGTTCTCCGGCACCTCCGCGATCGCCGCCTTCTCCGGCCGCGTGGTGAGGGTGTGCAGGTCGGCGAGGATGATGAAGGTCTCGTGGAGGTACTGGAGCCGAACCCGGTTCTGGAGGCTCCCGACCCAGTGTCCGAGGTGAAGCCGCCCGGTCGGACGATCACCCGTCAGGATCCGACGTCGCTCCCCCGCCCCTCCGGCGTCGGTCACCCCAGCCACTGACGGATCGCTGTGGTCCGGATCGCCCAATCGGGCATCCGGAAGAGGTACGCGGCACGCCGCGCCAGCGATGCCGCAGCGCCATCCAGCACGACCCCCCGGATGTCGGCGATCGCCTCGCTCCGGCTCACCCGCAGGAAATCACCGAGGTGACCGTATCGGTACTGCTCCCGAGGGAGTCCCTCCCGCAGCCACGCCCGCACGTTCGCGGCCGCCGTCTCCGACTGCTGGTACGCCGCCTGCGCCGTGTCCGGGAGCGGCTCCCCGAGCGGCCGGCCCGGGTAGCTGATCGCATCGCCCAGCACGAAGATCGACGGATAGCCGGGGAGCTGAAGCGTCCGCTCCACCCGCACACCGTGCTTGCCATGCCGCTCCGCCGGTATCCCCTCCAGCAGCGGACTCGACCGGATCCCCGCCGCCCACGCCACCACCGCGGCATCGAGGCGCTGCGCCCCCCCGTTCGTGTACGCGACACCCCATTCGTCGACCTCGAGGACCCGGACCGACGTCCGCACCTCGATCCCCCACTCCTCGAGCTTCCGCTTCGCCATCCGACGCAGCCCCTCCGAGAACCCGCGCAGGATGTCGTCCAGCGCCTCGAGGACCACCACCCGCGGCTCCGCGACCTCGACCCCCTCACGCTTCAACACTTCGGACAGCGCAAACGCCAGCTCGATCCCGACGACACCGCCCCCCACCACGCACGCCGGCTGACCGCCGCTCGCCCACTCGCGCATCTGGAGCGCGGTGCGCAGCCGCTCCGCGTCGTCGAACGAGTAGAACGGGATCCCGTGCGTCTCCGCGCCCGGCACCCCATGGAACGCCGGAACCGACCCCGGCGCCAGCACCAGCGTGTCGAAACCGACCTCCTCGCCCCCCTCCAGGATCACCCGCCGGCCCCGCGCGTCCACCGACTCCACCTCCGCCTGGACGAGGTCCACCTCATCCGCCGGGAGCAGCGTATCGAACCTCGGCGCCACCACGTCCGGCTCCAGCTCGCCCGTGACGTACTCGTAGAGCAGCGGCGTGAAGACGAACCGGTCACGACGATCGATCGCCGTGACCCGCGTCCCCTCCGGCAGATCGTTCAGCAACTGCCGGAGCGTGTACAGCCCCCCGAACCCGAGGCCGACGAAGACCACATGCGCCACGGAGCTCCCCTCCGTCCGGCGACCCCTCGATCGTGCTCTCGCACGCCTACCATCCGGGGCCAGGTGCAACTCGCGTTCCGAATCGGCCTTCTCCGCCCGGGAACAATTGTTGCGGGGCCCCGCCCGCCCGGTCCGCGCCACCCCCTCTCAGGAGGCCCAGATGGCCGCCCACACCCTGCGCGATGTCCTTCGCCTCGGGCTCGGAGAGATCTACGACGCCGAGCAGCAAGTCCTCGCGGTCCTCGACGAGATGGAGACCGAAACCGAGAGCGACGAGGTCCGCGACAGGATCCGTCGCCACCGCGACGAAACGCGGCACCAGCTCGAGAACATCGAACGCTGCATCGAACTCCTCGGCGCCGGCGCGCCTCGCGTCCGCAGCGGCGCGCTGCGCGGCATTCGCGAGGCCCGCCCGCACTTCCGCCAGGAGGCGAGCCCCTCCGGCGCGGTTCTCGAGATCTTCAATCTGGACACGATCGGCAAGATCGAGGGGATGGAGATCGCCGCCTACCGCACCCTGATCGCCCAGGCCCGCGCCCTCGGCGACGACGACATTCGCCGCCTCCTGGAGCAGAACCTCCGCCAGGAGGAAGAGATGGCCCGATGGTCGGAGGAGGGGCACCTTCGGATGCTCGACCGGCTCCTGGTGAAGCGGTGAGGCGCCGCCTCACGCCGCCAGCCGATCGATCGCTCGGGCGGGGTCGCCCGACGGCCGCTCGAAGAGCCCCTCCCACGCATCCCCTTCCCTCTCCAGCCGTCCGGGGACATCGGCGAGGAGGTAACCGCGCGGGTCCAGCGCCTCGGTCACCTCCTCCCACCGGATCGGCATCGCGACCGGCGCGCCCGGCCTCGCCCGCGTCGAGTACGCCGCGATCGCGGTCTTCCCCCGCGCATTCTGGAGGTGGTCGATGTAAACCCGGTACCCCCGCTCCTTCACGCTCCGCTCCACCGTGCCGATCCCGGGATGCGCCGTAGCCGCCCCCTCCGCGAGGAGCCGGGCCAGCTCCGCGGCGCCGTCGTAGTCCAATCGCCCACCCGTCACGATGTGCAGATGCAGCCCCCGCGATCCGGTCGTCTTCACCCCGACCTTGAGCCCGAGCTCCTCGATCCGGTCGCGCAGCGACCGCGCCAGGCTCACCACCTTGCGGAACCCCGCCCCCGGGCTCGGATCGAGGTCCAGGACCACCCAGTCCGGGCGATCGATCGACACGAGCCGCGAATGCCAGCAATGGATCTCCACCGCGTTCAGCTGCGCCGCGTACAGAAGCGTCTCGCGGGAGCCGATGTAACGCTCGACCGATTCCCCCTCCGCCGTCGGCGCCTCGGCCGTACGCACCCCATCCGGCACCTCCGCAGGAGCCCGCTGTTGCACCACCGGCGCCCCCTCGACCCCGTCGTTGTAACGCTTCAACATCAACGGCCGGTCGTCGATGTAGCGCGTCATCACCCCCGCCACCCGAACGCAGTAGCGCACCAGGTCGCCCTTGGTCACCCCGGCACCGGGCCACATCACCTTGTCCAGGCTCGTGAAACGAAGACCGGCCACCTCCACCGGTCGCCGGTCTCGCTCGCCCCGCTCCAAGGCTTCGAGAAGCTCTCCCGTCTCCATGCGCCCGCCTCGCTGCAATCCCCGCACCGCGAGGCGGGCCCCCCTCAAGCCGCTCGCTCCGCCTTCCGGTGCAGCCGCTTCAGGTACGCGATCGCGTCCGCCGCCTGCCGCGCCGTCATCCCCTGCTCCACGCGCGCCAACACCCGCTCCTGGAGCTCCGAGCTGACCGCCTCCGCATCCGCCAGCCGCTTCAGCTCCTCGAGCTGCTCCGCCGTCGCCGGCTCCCGCGCCGCCGCCCGCTCCAGCTCCGTCCGCGATGTCGGGAAGTTCAGGTTCGCCAGCGCTCGACCGATCGCCGACGTCTCGCAGTTCTCGATGAAGCTCGTCTTGTTCACGTACCCAACCCCCTCCCGCTCGTACGCCCATCCCGTCGTCGGGCACGTATCCTCACGGTCCCGGTAGACCGTCGCCTTGAAGACCACCATGTCCCCTTCCAGCCGGACCATCTCCGTCTGGATCGACCCCTCCGGGTACCGTTCGTAGAACGCGCGGATCCGCTCCGCCACGTCCACGTAATCCTTCACATCGAAGTTCTCCCTGGCCATCGGCCCTCCCAGGCGCAAACGGTGCAACACGCGGCCACGCCGCGATTTATGCTACCCACCCCACGCGCGGGCGTTCCCGAACAAACACCGAATCGCACAAGGTACGCCTCTTGCGCCTCCCGCCCGTGGCGCCACGATCGAGGAGGCGAGATGGCCGATTACGTGCCGGTGCTCCGGACCGCCGAGCTCGGGCCCGGCGAGATGCGGGAGGTGGCAGCCCACGGCGAGATGCTGGTCCTGGTCAACGTCGGTCAGACGTACTACGCCCTCTCGGCGCGCTGCCGCAACGACGGAGTGAACCTCGCGCGGGAGGGCCGGCTGCAGGGGGATCTCCTGGTCTGTCCGCACGATGGGTGGTCGTACGAACTCGCCACCGGGCGTCGGGTCGCCCCGTCTCCGGGGCCGGGGCTGGAGCGGTACGCGATTCGGGTGGAGGAGAACGAGATCAGGATCGGGCCGCCCTTTCGGGAGCGGCGAGCGGGGGCGGCCTAGGGGCGGTCCCGAGGGGGCGGCCGGCGGCGATGCTCAGCCGCCGTTGGGCGGCGGGAGGGGCCGGGCGGAGTGAAAGAGGACGCGGAGCTCATCGTCGTAGAGCGAATCGAAGCGCCCCCGTGGGATCAGGATCTCGCGTGCGGGCGTCTCGGGCTGGTCAGCCGGGTAGAACCGGACGGCGACGAGGAAGGCGGCCGGTCCCGAGCCGGTCCCGACGGCGCCCTCGCCGACGATGCGCGCGATCCACTCCTGGCCATCTACGGTGAAGCGCCGGCCCGTATCGGGGGCGGAAGGATCACGGAGCGACGGGGGGGCGCCGGTGTCCGCGGCGGCGTTGGTGCCCGCCGCATCGGGTTCGACGTCGCCCCGGTCGGCGGCGACCTGTCGGATGAGATCACGCAGGGCCCGCGGCACCGGGACGGGACGTGCGTCGGGTGCGTGGTCATCTCTGTTCATGCGGTATCGGTGCGCCGCCGAAGTAGTCCACGAAGAGGTCCGGGCCCTCGTAGAGTCTCAACCGGAAGAGTCGGGCGCCTGCCGGTATCGCATCCCGGAGCCGGGGCCAGAGGTACGCCAGCAGGTTCTCGCAGGTCGGCACGAGCCCGCCGTAGGCGAAGGCCTCGACGGCGTGGTTGATGTGCTGATGGTCGAAGACGCGGACGACGTGCTCCTCGAGGGCGCGGTCGAGGGCGCCGAGGTCCACGGAGAAGCCGGTTCGCGGATCGATCGCGCCCTCGACGGTGACCTCGAGGGTGTACGTGTGCCCGTGACCGACCGGGTTGTTGCAGGCACCGAAGACGCGGCGATTCTCGTCGTCGCTCCACTCGGGGCGGTGGTATCGGTGGGCGGCGGAGAACCGCACGCGGCGCGTCAGATAAGCGATCTCCATGTGCGGAAGCTACAGGTCGGGGGCCGGTGCGTCCAGTGGAGGCGCGGGAAGCCGGGCCGACACATGGCCGGAGATTTGCGGCGAATCGCCGGTGTGTGCGGCCCCTCTCGCGAGGGTGTTCCGGGTGCCGGTACCACGCGGAGTCTGAGCCATGGGGCTCGAACGCGCTGATTTCCAGCTCCTCGCAGGGACGGTCGACCTGCTCTTCGAGGTTCGCGAACCGGTCGACCTGATGCGGCGGTTCCTGGAGCACATCGCGGAGGCGTTCCGTGCGGAGGCGGGGTTCGTCCTGTTGCGCCGTGCGGAGTCGTTGCCGGAGCTGACGCTCTTCGGCCTCCGAGCCGAGGATGTCGATCGGCTCGCCGGAGAACTCGAAGCGGCCCTCCTCTCGACGACCAACGGGTGCCGCGTCTGGCGGCCGACGCGGAAGGGCGAGGCGCGGCGGTGGGCGCGCGCGCTCGGCGCGATCCTCCCGGATGACGGAGATCTCCCGGGGCTGGTCGCGCTCCTCTCCACCCGCCCCGACGCCTTCGACGCGACCGACGACCCGGCCCTCCTGGCGATCCTCGCCCGCCATGCCGCAGCGGCGATTCGGCTCGGCAAGCTGCGGATCGAAGCGAACCAACAGGCGGACCGCCTTGCCGTCCAGGCCGACGAGCTGGAGCGCGTGCGGCGCGCGCTCGAGCGACACAGCCAGGAGATCGAGAGGAGCCTCGCCGATCGTAGCCGCTTCTTCGCCGCGATCAGCCACGAGTTGCGTACCCCGATCAACGCCGTCATCGGGTACGCGGAGCTTCTGGAACAAGGGATCCTCGGCGAGCTCGCCCCGGCGCAGCGAGAGGCGGTCGGGAAGATCGGCGCGAGCGCCGCGCAGCTCCTGGCGCTCATCGACGACACGCTCGACCTCTCGAAGATCGAGGCCGGCCGGATGACGGTTCGACGGGACCGGGTCGACCTCCGCGCGCTGGTGGCCGAGGCGGTCACGGGCGTGGAGGTCGCGGCGCGCAAGAAGGGGCTGGCGCTGCACACCCGTATTATCGACCCGCTCCCCGTCGTCGAGACCGATCCGGCACGCGTCCGCCAGGTGCTCCTGAACCTTCTGTCGAACGCGGTGAAGTTCACCGAAGCGGGGTCGGTCACCCTGGAGGTCCGCCACATCCCCGACGCCACCGCCGGCGGCGCATCCCCCGGTTGCGGCCCCGGCACCGACGGATGGATCGCCATCACGGTCGACGACACGGGCCAAGGGATCCCGAGAGATCAGATCGAGCGGATCTTCGGAGAGTTCGTGCAGCTTCCGCCCGCGAGCGGAGAGTCGAAGGGCACCGGTCTCGGCCTCGCGATCTCGAGCCGAATCGCCCGACTCCTCGGGGGTGACCTGACCGTCGAGAGCGAGGAGGGCGTGCGTTCGACGTTCACGTTCTACCTCCCCTGCCCCGCTCCCGCGCTCCCGGCGAACGCCTCCACCGAGAACCAAGGGACCCATGCTACACCCGACCCCCGCCCGGCACCATGACCCCGGATGGACGATGATCGATATGGGCCAGTACGACGATATCGTTCCGGAGACGCTTCGCGCCGACCTCCGGCATTTTGCCGAGCTGATCCTTCAGCTCGATTCCCGGGACCAGCTCCTCGACGCCACGCCCCGGCTCCTGAAGGTACTCGGCGACCTCAGAGCCAAGATCTTCGCCTACGAGGTCCGGATCACGGGACGCCTCTTTCCAAAGGAGGGGAACGATCTCCCCGGGGACGACGAGGACAGGCCCGATCTCGAGGAGTCCAAGCGCGTGGTCGAAGAGGCGATCCGTCGGATCGAGGAGGCCGAACGGGAGTGGTCTGGGGAATGGGATCCCGAGAAGCCGGCGGAGTAGCGGGTCGCGGCCTGGAACTTGCGCAGCCCCGCCACGGATCGTACGATCCGTCCCTGTAGGTCGTCACCGGGCAACGCTGCCCTGGCACCATGGATGGAAGCGAAGATGCACCCTTGGTCGACGACGGCACCGGATTCCCCTGGAGCGAGGATCCTGATCGCCGAGGACCACTACGACAGTCGTGAGGCGCTGCGGATCCTCCTCGAGGCGGTGGGCTACCGCGTCACGGTCGCCGTCGATGGTCGTGCTGCCGTCGATCTCGCACTCGCCGACCCGCCCGACCTGGTCCTGATGGACGTCATGATGCCCGAGCTCGACGGGTTCGAAGCGACTCGCAGGCTCCGGCGCAACGACGCGACCCGGACGGTGCCGATCATCGTCGTCACGGCCATGGAGGGCGCGCAGCGCATCGCGGCCGAGGCCGGCGCCGACGACTTCGTCGCCAAGCCGATCAACACCCGCCTCCTCCTGCACAAGATCCAGGAGCTGCTCGTGCGTGCGGCGGCCGGGGGGTAGGGGTCACGCCGCGGCCGTCGGCTCCGGCTGGAGCGCCCTCAACACCTCCTCCCCATAGAACATCCGAATGTAGTGCGCCTGTACCGGCGTCACCTTCCGGACCGCCCACACCAGCTCCACGTAATTGGGCTCTTGCGGCGGGTGCAGCGGCTGCATCCCGACCTCGTGCGGCAACCGATTCCCCTTCCGGTTGTTGCACGGCGAGCACGCCGTCACGACGTTCTCCCAAGTGTTGTCCCCGCCGCGCGAGAGCGGGATCACATGGTCCCGGGTCAGGAATTCGCGGGGACGCAGCTCCGTGCGGTGGCGGTTGCAGTACTGGCAGGTGTAACGATCGCGGGCGAAGAGAAAGGTGTTGGTGACCTGACGACGGAACTTGCGGGGCACCTGGACGAATCGGACCAGGCGGATGACGAGCGGCGCGGGCATTTCCTGGCGTTCGGATCGGAAGACCCGCGAGTCGTCGACTTCCAGGATCTCGGCCTTGCGGTCGATGATCAGCCGCAGCGCTCGCTTGATCGGCAGCATGGTCAGCGGCTCGAAGGAAGCGTTCAGCGCCAGACAACCCATGGTGGCGATGGTCTCCTCCCTTTCATGGGGTCACACGGAGGTACTACGCCGCCCACTGACGGTTTGTTCAACCTGAGATAACACAATCGCAACAGTTTAGCGCCACGCAGGTCAAGACAGCAACCATCGCGCTCAGAGGAGCGCGACGGGATCCCGATCGATCGCCAGCCGGAGATCGGCGCGCCCGGGCCGCAGTGGATGACGCACGAGGAGCTGGCGCAACGCACGCCCCAACGGCCCCGCCTGCTCGGCGCGCAGGAGGAAATGCCAGCGCCAGCGGCCGCGGATCCGGTCGATGGGGCAAGGAGCGGGGCCGGTCACCTCCACGCCGGGCGCCTCCCCCGCGGCGATGAGGCCCCGGACCCACGACGCCGCCGCTTCGACCGCCTCCTGTACCGCCTCCTCGACCGTGCCGCTCACGATCACGTTGGCGAGGCGGAGATGCGGCGGGTATCGCGGCCCACGCCGCTCCTCCAGCTCCCGCTCCGCGAAGGCCTCGAAATCGTGGGCGACGACGGCACGGATCGCATAGTGCCCCGGGAGCGCCGTCTGGATCACCACCTCGCCTCCTTTCGGGCCCCGCCCCGCGCGCCCCGCCACCTGCGTCAGAAGCTGGAACGTCCGCTCGCTCGCCCGGAAGTCCGGGAGGTTGATCCCGACGTCCGCGTTGATCACCCCGACCAGGGTGACCCCCGGGAAGTCCAGTCCCTTCGCGATCATCTGCGTTCCGAGCAAGATGTCGACCTCGCCGCGTTCGACCCGACCGAGGATCTCGTGGTGCGACCACTTCCCCGAGGTCGTGTCCACATCCATCCGCGCGACTCGTGCCGTCGGAAAGGTCTCGATCACGGTCCGCTCGACCTGCTCGGTCCCCGCCCCCCGGAAGGAGAGATCCCCCGATCCGCAATGATCGCAGGTGACCGGCGGCGGCTCCTCGTGGAAGCAGTAGTGGCACACCAGCCGCCGCCGCGCCCGGTGATACGTGAGCGATACGTTGCACTGCCGGCAGTGCCAGACCGCACCGCAGTCGCGGCACTGGACGAAGGTCGCGTACCCTCGCCGGTTCAGGAGCAGGATCGTCTGCTCCCCCTTCGCCAGCCGATCTCGGATCGCCTCGACGAGCGGCTCGGCGAGGATCGGCCGCCCCCCACCCCCCGAGCCGGTTCCCGCCCCCGCCCCCGCCCCCGCCCCCGTTCCCGTTCCCGTTCCCGTTCCCGTTCCCGTTCCCGAGCCCGCGCCCGCGCCCGCGCCCGCCCCGCCCACCGCCCCCGCCGCCCGGTGCCCGGCGCCCCGCAGGTCGACGATCCGCACCGGCGGGAGCGGCCGCCCCGCGACCCGCTCCGGGAGCTCGAGGAGCCGGTACTTCCCCGTTCGCGCGTTCTCCCAGCTCTCGAGCGACGGCGTCGCGCTGCCGAGGACGCAGACCGCCCCGGCGAGGCGCGCCCGGATGATCGCAACCTCCCGCGCGTGGTAGCGCGGCGCCTCCGACTGCTTGTAGGTCGCCTCGTGCTCCTCGTCGACGATGATCGCGCCGAGATCCGCGATCGGCGCGAAGACCGCGGACCGCGCCCCCACGGCGATCCGTCGGTCCCCGCGGCGCAGCGCCCGCCAGGCGTCGTAGCGCTCCCCGTCCGAGAGCGCCGAGTGGAGCACCGCGACGGCATCGCCGAAGTGCGCGCGGAACCGCGCGACCGTCTGCGGCGTGAGCGAGATCTCCGGCACGAGCACGATCGCCCCCCTCCCCTGCCGCCCCACGACCTCCTCCAGGAGCTCGATGTAGACGAGCGTCTTCCCCGACCCCGTAACGCCCCGGAGCAGGAACGTCGCCCCCCCACCCGTTCCCGTTCCCGAGCCCGAGCCCACGCCAAAGCTCCCACCCACGCCCACACCCCCACCCCTCCGCGCCGCCCCGACCAGCGCCTCGACCGCCGCGCGTTGCGCCGGCGTGAGCGTGAACGTCTGCCGCGGCGGCGGCTCGACCGTGGAGAAGGGGTCGCGCTCGACGACCGCCTCCGTGAAGACCGCGAGCCCCTTGTCGACGAGCCCCTGGAGGACCGGGCGAGAGAAGCCGGCACGCTCGAGGAGGTGGGCGACCTCGGCGCTCCCGCCGATCGACTCGAGGAACTCGTAGCACGCGCGTTGGCGCTGCGCCCGGCCGAAGATCTCGTCGCGCTGGCGTAGGGAGGGCAGCTCCCGCACGATCTTGAGGATGCGATGGGTCCGGACCGGCGGGTCGGGGCGCGCGGTGTCGGAGAGGACGGCCGGGAGCGCCGTCCTCAGCACCTGCCCCAGCGGCGCCACGTAGTAGTCGGCGATCCACCGGCAGAGCCGGAGCAGGTCGGGCGGGACGCTCGGCGCGTCGTCGAGGATGCGCGTGACGGGCTTGACCCGGTCGAGGGCGGTGCCCTCGGCCCCGGGGCCGACGACCCAGCCGATGAGCCGACGGGGGCCGAACGGCACGAGGACGCGGGTCCCCGCTTCCGCGCCCCCCTCGACCCTGTAGGTGAAGGTGCGCGGTACCGGCACCGGTAGCGCGACTTCGACGAGCATACGGCGTTCAGGGAACGATACGGACGAAGTCGTAGGGCGGCCAGGGCCCCGTCACGTCGAGGGCGAGCTCGTCGTGCGCCCCGGCCAGCGCCTCGGCCCGCTCGATGAATTCGACCCACGCATCTCGCTCGACGAGGAACGCGGCGCTGAGGAGGCGGGGCGCGTCGCAGGGGAAGGGGAGCGCGGCCCGGGCGAGGCGCCGGAGCGCGGTGTAGACGCCCGCGGCGACCTCGTGGAGGGACCGATCGGGATCCCCGGCCACGCGCGCCTCGATGTGCAGCCGGAGCTCCCAGTGGCCCTCGAGGAAAGCCAACCCCTCGTCGAGGGCCGGGTACTGGTCCTCAAGGAAGCGGATCAGCGGCCGACGGCTGCGGAAGACCACGCCGGGCGGTGCCGGCAGGATCGTGCACTGTCGCATCGCCCCCTCGACGAGCCGCTGGTGCGCCTCGAGGGCGGCCCGGTCGAGTGCCGGCACGTCGAACGGCACGGCGCGCGTCAGCGCCTCGAGGTCGCGGAACCGGATCCGCTGGAACGCTTCGCCATCGCGGCCGCGGCGGCGGGCGAGCCCGCCGCGCCACCCCCGGGCGCGGACGATGCCGTAGAGGTAGTAGCCGCTCGCGACCTGCGTCTGTCTCGTCGGAGCCGGGCCCGTCATCCCCGATCCGCGGGGAAGGTCAGGACGTCCCTCTGGATCTCCGATGGCGTGACCTCCGGGCCGTCCTCGCCGATGTAGACGTTGATCTCGCTCCGCACGCCGATCTCGCCCGGGATGTAGATCCCCGGCTCGATCGAGAAGCCGACACCGGGGATCAGCGTCCGCACCTCGTGCGTCTCGAAGTTGTCGATGTTCGGCCCCATCCCGTGCGTCGACGTGTCGATCGAGTGGCCGGTCCGGTGGATGAAGGCGGCGCCGAAGCCGCGCTCCGCGATGACCTGCCGCGCGACGTCGTCCACCTCGTACCCCTGGATCGGCCGCCCCTCCTTCCATCGGCGACGCAAGAACTCCACCGCCGCGTCGCGCGCGTCGCGCACCGCCGTCCAGACCTCGTTCACCCGTGCCGGGACCTCGACTCCGAGGTACGCCATCCAGGTCTGGTCGGCGTAGACCGAGTCGTCCCGCTCCTTCGCCCAGAGGTCGAGGAGGACGAGGTCGCCGGCCCGGAAGGTCGCGCCCCCGCCGACCGGGCAGTAGTGCGGGTCGGCGGCGTTCACGCCGTTCGCCGCGTGGCAGTCGGCGCCGGCGCCGCAACCCCGCGCCGCGAGCTCCGCGAGCACCCAGTCGCGCAGCCCCGCCTCGGTGACGCGCTCCCCGACGGCGATGGCGCCGGCGAGGTAACGGAAGGCGTCGTACGCCACCTCGCGCAGCACCTCCGCCGCCCGCCGGTGCGAGGCCAGGTCCTCGGCGCTCCAGCGCGAGTAGAAGCGGGTCATCAGGTCGCCGGAGGAGACCACCTCGGGCCCCGCCTTCCGGATCAGTTCGACGACGCCGGCCGGGACCAGGTCGACGACCGGCACCGCATCGCCGGGCGAGACCTCCATCGCGACGCGCCGTAGCCCGCCGAGCTCCTCGCGCAGCACCGCGTCCAGCTCCCGCCACGCCGAGTACCGCCGGCGCCGCCACGGCCACCCGGCCCACGGCCCCGTCTCGATCGCGTGCTCGATCAGGACCGGATCGCCCTCCGCCCGCACGAGGACGAAGTAGCGCCGGGTCAGCGTCCGCATCTCGAGGAGCCCGCCGGCGATGGGGTTCCTCGCACGAAGATCGTAGAGCAGCCAACCATCGAGCCCGAGCTCGCGGAGCGCCACCCGGATCTCGTCCAGCTGCGCGCGGAGCCGGCCGAACCCCACGCCCGCCTCCGCCACCACGACGTCGCTCATCTCTTCCCTCCGTTCACGTTGCCGCCGGTGTCGCGCGCCGGATCTCGAACGGGGACCGCGCTCGCCAAACCGGGCGCCGGCTCGCGCACCTGGCCGTTCAGAGCCAGTGCTTACGCCAGAGATAGACCAGGAACGCCGCCGAGATCACACCCATCATCGCCATCGCCAGCCAGAACCCGCGCGGGTGGTGCAACCCCGGCATCCACTCGAAGTTCATCCCGTAGACGCTCGCCACCAACGTCGGCGGGAGCACGACGGTGGCGATGATCGAGAGCACCTTGATCACCTCGTTCGTGCGGTTGGAGACCACCGAGAGGTTCAACTCCAACGCCCCGGTCACGAGCTCGCGAAACGTCTCGACCGACTCGAGTTGCCGGACCACGTGGTCGTAGACGTCGCGGAAATAGACCTGGACCTCCGGCCGGAGGTACGGGCTCGGTCGGTTCGCCAGCGTCCCCGCCACCTCCCGCATCGGCGCCAGGTGCCGCCGGAGCGAGAGGAGCGTCCGCTTCAGGTCGAAGATGCTCTGCATCAGCTCGCCATCGTCGCCCGCGAAGATCCGGTCCTCCAACTCGTCGACGAAGTCGTCGATCTGGTCGAGGAGCGGGAAGTAGAAGTCGACGAGGGTGTCGAGGATCAGGTGCGTCAGGTGGTCGAGCCCGCGGCCGAGCAGCTCCGGCGCCACCTCGAGCCGCTCCGCTACCGTCTCCGTCGACCGGGATGGACCGGCGTGCACCGAGACCAGGTACTGGGGGCCGAGGAAGAGGTAGAGGTTGCGGGTGTCGATGTCGTACGGCTCGGGGGTCTCCACCGCGAAGCGGATCCCACGCACCACGATGAAGAGGTAGCCCTCGTACTCTTCGATCTTGATCCGGCAGTCCGGCGAGCGCGTGTCTTCGACCGCCAGCGGGTGGAAACCGAAGAGCTCCGAGAGGAGGGTAAACTCCTCGTCCCTGGTCGAGTCGATGTCGACCCAGAGCGGCCCCCGCCCGGAGCGGAGGACCTCTTCGAGCATCGGGCGCGGGAGCCTCTGGCGGAGCGTGCCCTCCTCGTCGAGGAAGAAGCTCAACGGCCCGGCGAATCCGGCCACTTCGTCCCCTTGATCAGCGAAAGGCCGAGGATCCGCTCCTGTGCGACGAGCGAGCGGATCTCGCTGCGGGCGCGGAGCGCCAACGACAGCCCGCTCCGGCCCCAGCGACGCCAGGCGCGGTAGCACATCACGAGCCAATCGCGCAGTGACCGGATCTCCGCCAGCGCACCGAACGGCCACGGCTGGCGCAGCGAGGCGCCGGCGTCGGACCAGTCCTCCACGTACAGGTCGACGACGCCGGCATCGCGGAGGAGCTGCTTCCACTCCACCAGGAGGAGCGGGCGCACGCCAAGCGAAGCGGCGAGCTCTTCCCTACGCTTCGCCGGCACGTTCCCCGTCCAGATGAACTCGATCAGGACGACGGTTCCCATCGGCTTCGTCACGCGGACCAGCTCCGCGACCGCCGCGGCGGGATTCTCGGCCGCGGCGAGGCCGACCTCGCCGATGGCGACGTCGAAGACCCCATCCTGGTAGGGGAGGTCGTCGAGGCGTCCCTGTTCGTAGTGGAGCCGCGCCGAGAGCCGGGCCTCCTTGGCCCGGGCCGTCGCCACCTCGATCACCTCGGGATCGGGGTCGACCCCCGCGCCTGCGGCGCCCGTCGTCGCGCAGAGGAACTGGGCGGTCATGCCCCGGCCACACGGCGCCACGACGAATTCCACCTCGGGCCGCAGGTCGGTCAGCCGCGCGATGTGTCGGTAGAGATCGAGCCCGGCCGTCGCGAAGAGTCTCCGGGGGCTCAACCGGGCAAGCCCCAACACGGTCGCGCGGTTGGCGAGGAGCGCGGATTCGGAGCGCGGGACCGGAGTCGTCGCACCGTCGCGCGGAGCCGGCGGTTCCTCGCGCCGGGCGGGTACGCTCGCGTCCTGAGAAGGCATGGGTCGCAATGTAGAGACCGGCGAAGCGGACGGTCAATCCTTGGGGGGCAGGCCGCCGAGGGCGCGAATCACCTGGACGACGCCGCGCCCCACGCGGTCCGGTGCGTATCCCCCCTCCAGGACGGCGACCACGCGCCCCCCCGCGGTCGATCGCGTCCGCTCGACCAGCGTACGTGTAAGCCCGTGCAGGTCCACCGGCTCGAGGAGCAGGTCGCCCAGCGGGTCGCCGGCGAGGCAGTCGAACCCGGCGGAGACCAGGACGAGCTCCGGCGAGAACTCGTTGAGCGCCGCGTCGAGTGCTTCCTCGAAGAGGCGACGGTACTCCGCCGCCGGGAGCCCCGCGGGGATCGGCACGTTGCGCGTGGCGCCGAGCCCCGCCCCGGCCCCCCGCTCCTCGGCCGCGCCCGTCCCCGGGTAGTGCGGGCTCTGATGCAGCGAGAGGTAGTAGACCGACGGGTCGGCGTAGAAGATCTCCTGCGTCCCGTTGCCGTGGTGCACGTCCCAATCGACGATCAGGACCCGCCCCACGCCACGCGCGGTCTGCGCCCACCTCGCCGCGATCGCCACGTTGTTGAAGAGGCAGAACCCCATCGCCCGGTCGGCGGTCGCGTGATGGCCCGGCGGCCTCGCCGCCGCGAACGCCGTCCCCGCCTCCCCGTCCAGCACCAGCGCCGTCGCCGTGACGGCGCACCCGGCCGCCGCCACCGCCGCATCCCAGGACGCCGCCGAGACGACCGTGTCGGCGTCGATCGAGACCGTCTCGCGCCGCTCCGCCGCCGCGGCGACGGACCGCCGGATCCGCTCGATGTGCTCCGCCGTGTGGACGAGACCCAGCTCCGCCTCGCCCACCGGCGTCGCCTCCCGTTGGAGCATCACCTCGAGGAGCGCGGGGGTGTCCTTCTCGATCGCCCGGATCACCGCCGGCAGGCGCCCCTGGTGCTCCGGGTGGCCCCACCCTGTGTCGTGGAGCGCGCAGTCGGGGTGCATGACCAACGCCGTCGGGTACGGCATCGTCGCGCCCCGCCCGTCAGGCCAGCGCCGCCGCCGGCTCGGTCAGCAGCTCGGCGCCCGTTTCCGTGATCACCATGATGTCCTCGAGCCGGACCCCGAACTTCCCGTACTGGTAGATCCCCGGCTCGTCGCTGAAGGTCATCCCCGGCCGCAGCACGACCTCGCTCCCCCGGACCAGGTACGGCCACTCGTGCCCCTCGAGCCCGATCCCGTGGCCGAGCCGGTGCGTGAAGTACCGGTACCCCGGGCCGTACCCCGCATCCTCGACGACCTTGCGGGCCACGGCGTCGATCGAGCCGCAGGTCTTCCCCGGCGCCGCCGCCTCGAGCGCCCTCGCCTGCGCCTCCCGGACGATCTCGAAGACCTTGACCGCCTCCTCACTGGGCCGGCCGAACACCGTCGTCCGAGTGATGTCGGCCTGGTACCCGTGGACCGACGTGCCGGCATCGACCAGGACGACATCCCCCTCCTTCAGCGCCGCAGGGTTCTCCGAGCCGTGCGGGTACGCCGACGACTCGCCGATCAGCGCGAGGACCCACCCGCCCGGGTATCCGAGGCGCGACATTGCTTCCCGGATGTTCCGGGCGAGCTCCTGCTGCGTCGTCCCTTCGCGCAGCGCCGCGAACGCCGCCTGGATCGCCTCCAGCGTGATCCGGTTGGCGAAGCGCATGATCTCGATCTCGTGCGCCGTCTTGATTCCCCGGCACCCGTGGGTCACCGGGTCCCCCGAGACGATCCGCAGCGCCGGCGCCGCCGTGGCGATCCCCTGGGCGATGAAGTTGCGCGTGCTCTCCTCGAGGGCCAGCGTGCCGGTCGCCTTGCCGACGTCGCGCAGCGTCGAGGCGATCAGCGCGAAGGGGCTCTCGTCCTCCTCCCAGGTCCGGATCTCGAAGCGACCTGCGATCCCCTTCTCCGCCCGCTCCTTCTCGAACGCCGGGCAGATCACGACCGCCTCGCCCTCACGCGGAAGGAGCAATCCGAAGGTCCGCTCGCTCCGGCCCCACCGCACGTCGGCGAAGTAGGTCAGCGAGGCGCCGGGCTCGATGAAGAGCGCGTCGATCCCCGCTTCCCCCATGAGGCGCTGCGCCCGCGCTCGGCGCTCCGCCCGCTCCGCCTCGTCGATCGGAGGCGGCGCCTCGGCCGTCCGCGGTTTCAGCGCCGCGATCGACGGCGGCACCCCTGCGTCGTCGCCGGTCGCCGGGTTCTCCCCCGCCGCGCACCCCGCCCCGAGGAGCGCGGCCGCGCCCGCGCCGAGCGCGCCCGTCTGCAGGAACTCGCGTCGCTTCATCTTCCCACTCCGTTCGTTGTCGTCGCATCGGCCCGCGCTCAGGGCCGGGCCGCCGCCCCCGAGCCGTCTGCGGCCACCCGCTCGCGGCCGCGCGCCTCCTCCACGATCCGCGCCACATCCGCAAGCAGCCGCCGCGCATCGTAGACGATCCCGTCCTTGATCGTGTACTTCACCCCGCCGACCCGCACGATCTCGTTCTCCATCGTCACGCGCAGGTGACCCGTCCCGTAGAGGACCTTGAAGTTCTGAAGCGGGTTCTCCTCGACCACGACGAGGTCCGCCAGCATCCCCGGGCGCAGCACCCCGAACTCGATCGGCTTGCCCTTCGGCTTGTGGAGCGTCTCGGCGCCGCAGAGCGTGGCCGACCGCACCACCTCGAGCGGGTGGAACCCTGCCTCCTGGAGCAGCTCGAGCTCCCGAATGTAGTCGAAGCCGTAGAGCTTGTAGATGAACCCCGAGTCCGACCCCGTGCAGACCCGACCGCCCCGGTTCTTGTACTCGTTCACGAAGGTCATCCAGAGGCGGTAGTTCTCCTTCCACGCGATCTCGTCGGCGGTCGTCCAGTCGAACCAGTAGGAGCCGTGCGCGTCGCGGCTCGGCTGATAGAAGCGCCAGAGCGAGGGGAGCGTGTACGTCTCGTGCCATTCGGCGCGCCGCGCGCGCATCACATCCCGGCTCGCCTCGTAGATCGTCAGCGTCGGGTCGAGCACGAAGTCGAGCTCGAGGAGCTCGTTCATCACCGCGTTCCACTTCTCGCTGTACGGCGGCGCCGCCTGCTTCCAGAGCCGGCCCGCCGCGCCGAAGCGGTGATACTCGTTGTTGTAGTTGTAGTCCGGCGGATAGTCCTGCACCGTCCGATCGGCGAAGAGCGCCTCCGGCAGCCCGTACCAGTGCTCCAGAGAGCCGAGGCCGAGGCGGGCGGCGTCGAGGGCGTTCATCCGCGCCACCCCGGTCTGCGCCAGGTGCGCCTGCGTCCCGAGCCCGTGCTTCTTCGCCTCGTCGATCAGCGCCGCCATAATCTCGGGGTCATGGGACCCGAGCTTGAACCCGTCGACCCCCTTCTTCGCCGCCCAGCGCACGTACTCCCGGGCCTTCTCCGGCGAGTCGATCGGCCCGCCATCCCACCCCGCGCCGGGACGGACGTAGACGAAGATCCGCGGCGCGACGATCTCGTTGCGCGCGCTCCGCTCGCGCTCGCGGAGCGTCCAGTCGACGCCGTTCCCCGAGCCCGGATCGCGGACGGTCGTCACACCGTGAGCCATCCAGAGCTTGTAGACGTACTCCGCCGGCGTCCCCTGCGCCGCGCCGCCGGTGTGCCCGTGAAGGTCGACGAACCCGGGGAGAACGTACATCCCGTGGATGTCGATCTCGCGCGTCGCGCCCTGCGGCCTCCGGTTCTCGTCGATCGCCAGGCCCGGCGCACCCACGCTCCGGATCTCGCGGATCCGGTTCCCCTCGATCACGATGTCCACCGGCCCCTGCGGCGGTGCGCCCGTCCCGTCGATGATCGTGGCCCCCCGGAGGATCAACCGCTGGAACGGCCCCTCCCCCTCGTCGGGTCGCCGATCCGGCCCCGGCTCGACGCCCCGTCGCCCCTGGGCGAACCCCGCGCCCACCGCTCCGAAGAGCGCGACGAGGCCGAGGACGACAGGCACACACCTGCGCAGACGCCGCATAGACACCTCCTGGCTCGGGAATCGGGTGCGAAACGTGGAAAGATACCGACCGCGGGCCGCCGGGGCCACGGGGACGGCCGCCGCGCGGGCCATGCGGCGGGCCGAACCCGCCGAACCCGCCGAACCCGCCGAACCCGCCGAACCCGCCGAACCCGCCGAACTCCCGGACTCCCAGCGCCCCTGGAGCCCGGCACCCCGCCCTCGCCGTGGCCCGGCGAGCGCGGCCGAAGCGGTCCGGGGATCCGGGGACGTCGGGTTCACCTCGACGCGGCCGGCAGCGCCTCGGCGAGGAGCCGCCGGAAATCGGGGCCGAGAGGCGAGGGGAGCGAGTCCGCCGCCGCGGCGATCCGGTCGCGTTCCCCGCCGCGACCGGTGCGACCAAGGAGCGCGGCGAGCCGGACCCTGGCCTCCAGGTGGTGCGCGTTCGCCTCGAGGGCTTCCCGGTAGCCGAGCTCGGCCGAGGCGGCATCTCCGCGATGCTCGGCGATCCAGGCGCGGGTGAACGCCATCTCGGCGTTCTCGGCCGGCGAGCGCCCCGGAGCCAGGCGAGAGAGGCGGCGGTCGACCTCGTCGCCCTCGCCCAGCTCAACGAGGATCCGCAGGAGACGGGGGTCGCCGGCGTCGCGGGAAGGGTTCTCGAGGACGGGCCGCAGGGTTTCGCGGGCGGCGGCCGTGTCGCCGAGGGCGAGGCGGAGCCCGGCGATGCGGACCGTGTAGTCGGTACGGGGGCTTCCGGCGGCGAGGAGGATCCGCTGGGCCTCCTCGAGCGTCGCGGCGGCCTCCGCGAGGCGACCCGCCATGGCCAGGGCATCGGCGTACTGGAGCCGGTGCCCGTAGTGCTGCGGCTTCCGCGCGACGAGGTCGGCGAAGAAGTCGAGCGTCTCGCCGGCGTGGCCGGTCGCGGCGCGCAGCTCCGCGGCGAACGCCGCCGCCTCGTCCTTCCGGTCGCGGAGGTAGGTCGAGACCGTCGGCGCGTCGGCGACGTACGCCTCCGCGGTCCGGATCGCCTCGGCCACGCGACCGTGGGCGGCGTAGAGCTCCCGCAGCTCCTGGTTCAGGCGGGCCCGTTCGGCCAGATCGTGTTCGAGCTCGAGCGCCCGCTCGTAGTGTGCGACCTGCGCCTCCAGCGCCGCGGACGTCCCTTCCCTTCCCTCCGCCTCGGCCTCCGCCGCGACCAGCTCGGCGCGCGCGCGGTGGATCGGTGCGTACCCGGAATCGATCGCCTCGGCACGGTCGAGCCAGTCCCCCGCCGCGCGGAAGTCCCCGGCATCCCGCAGCAGCGCCGCGTACTCGAGGAACGCCGGCAGGTACTCGGGATCGTGGACGAGGGCCGAATCGAGCAGCGCCCGCGCCGTCGCCAGCCCCGCCCCAGCGGTGCATCCCCGCCCAAGCCCCCGGCCGGCCGGTCCACCCCGCCCCGCCGCCGTCCGCCGTTCCGCCGCCGCGAGCGAGGTGTAGACCTGCGCCCAGTTGCTCCGCAGCGCCGCCGGATCCCCCGCGATCGCCGCCATCTGCCGCGCGACGAGGGAATCGATGAAGGCGAAGGTCGCGGGGTCCCGCCTCTCGAGATCCGCCCGCGTGTTCATCGATTTGTGGTTCAGCGGGTGCACCTTGACCGGCGAGAGGTACGCCTCGTACGCCTGGGCGAAGAACTCGTGCTCGTTGTTCGCCGCGTAGTAATCGAGCGCCCGCCCCTCGGCCATCGCCCGATGGTAGAGATCGCGGATCCGCCGGTTCTCCGCGTCCGTCAGCACCCGGCCGTGGTAGAGGTGCGCGTACTCGTGGACCAGGACGTTGCGTTCCCAGTGCGCGCCCCGCTCGACGTACTCGATCCCCGTCGCGCCCCCGCCGATCCCCCGGATGTCCATCCACTGGCGGTTGTCGAAGGTCGTCGAGGTCCGAAGCCCGGGACGCCCCATCGCCTCGGCAAGATCGACGTGGAGGGGCGGGATCGTGAAGGTCAGCCCGAGCCGGTGCAGTAGCGGGACGTAGGCGATGCTCGGCCCGAGCTGGCGCCGGACCATCCGCCGGACCCTGTCGCCCGGGTAGTCCTGGACGTCGCGGAAGACCGCGTCGAAGAAGGGATCGTCCGGGAGCGGCGTCGACGCGATCACCGCCTCCAACGAATCGTACGTCCGGAGGTAGAGGAACTGCCGCTTCTTGATCACGGCGGCAAGACCGTTGTGCGCCGGGCCGTAGTGCCGCTTCCGCTCCAGGATCCGCCGGAAGGTCGCCTCGGCGGAGTCGAGCCGCTCCGCCGGCGGGAGCGCCTCCGCCATGTAGAACGCCGACCCGCGCGTCAGCGCCGGGAGCACCGACTCCGGGAACTCGCGCTCGATCTCGCGGCTCCGCTCGATCGCCTCCCCGACCTCGTTCCGCGCGAGCCGCGCCCGAACCTCCAGGAGCCGGTCCCGTACGATGCTGTCCGTCGGATGCGCGTAGTCGGCGTACGTCAGGTGGGTGTGGCCGTTCCCCCAGTGCCAGTGGGTGACGTAGTGGAGAGGGTCGACCTCGAGGGCGAGCTCCCATTGTGCCGCCATGGCGCCGAGCTGCGTCGCGTCGACGCGCCGCCAGATCGCGTAGCCGTAGGCGAACCTCGCATCGGCGTCGAGAGGATCGAGTTCGAGGGCGCGAGCGAGCGGCGCCTCGGCCCCCGCCGGGTCCTGGTCCCAGAAGCGAACGTCCGCCTCGAGGAGGTACGCCCCCGCCTCGCGCCTGTCCCAACGTTGCACCCGCCGGGCCCACTCGAGCGCCTCGTCGTAGCGTTTCTCCAGGAGCCGGATCCTGCCGAGAAGCAGCGCCGCCTCAACGTCCCGCCCCCGCTCCCCGAGGAGCGATTCCGCCTCCGCCGCCGCGGCCTCCAGGTCCCACGCCTGCACCGCCAGCCGCCCCCGGAGCAGCCGCGCTTCGCGGTTCGCCGGGTCCGCCGCCAGGACCTCCTCGACGATCGCCTCGGCCTCCGGGTACCGGTGCCGGCGGAAGTGCAGCTCCGCCGCGGCGAGCCGAGCCTCGGGCGACGGCGCCGCCTTCGCGATCACCGCCTCGGCCTCCTCCCAGAGCCCGAGCTCGATCAGGCGACGCGCCTGCGCCGCCGCGTCGAGCCCCACCCCCGACCTCGCCTCCGCCCGCTCGGCTTCCAGCAACCGCCTCGCCGCCGCAACGTCGTCCGGCGGAATCGACGGCCGGTCCGCCGCGCAGGCGGCCGGGACGGTGAGGAGCAGCCACACGAATACGGCACGCCGTACGATCATACGGTCCCCTCGTCGTTGTTGAGTCGAGTGCGGCCGGTCGGCCGGGCGGCCGACGTCGTGCTTCACGGAAGGATGGCCGGCATGGCGGGGAAAGCTCGACCGGGGCACGTGATGCGACGTCGCCCCGCTCGATCCCCCGGAGCGGGCCCCGGGCGGGGACCGGCTCCGAGATCGGTGCGCGGATGACGGCGGGAGGCGCCGACCCCGGTCACGCCGGGATCGGCGTCCTCCGTCCCTCGACGTCCGCGCCGAAACGCTCCTGCAGCGAGCGGACCTCACGACGCCGCGAGCGCAACGCGATCATCGCATCGCACGCCGCCGACGCCGCAGACATGGTCGTGCAGTACGGAACCTTGTAGGCGATCGCCGCTCGCCGCATCGCGTAGTCGTCGAACTGCGACTTCTTCCCGAGCGGCGTGTTGATCAGCAGGTCGACCTCCCCGCTGATGATCCGGTCCACGATGTTCGGCCGACCCTCGCCCACCTTGAAGACCCGCTCCGCCGGGACGCCCCGCGCCCGGAGGTAGCGCCACGTCCCCTCCGTCGCCAGGATCCGGAAGCCCAGGTCGTCGAACCGACGCATGATCGGCGTGACCGTCGCCTTGTCCGCGTCGTTGACCGTCACGACGACCGTCCCCGCCGTCGGGAGGTCCGAGCCCGCCGAGATCTGCGCCTTCGCGAACGCCATCCCGAACGACTCGTCGAACCCCATCACCTCGCCCGTCGACCGCATCTCCGGGCCCAGGATCACGTCGACGTCGAACTTGTTGAAGGGGAAGACCGCCTCCTTGACCGCGACGCCCGGTACGACCGGCTCGTCCCGGATCTGCAGCTCGTCGAGCTTGCGGCCGCCCATGAGGCGGGCGGCAATCCGCGCCAGCGGCACCCCCGTCGCCTTCGAGATGAACGGCACCGTCCGCGACGCCCGAGGGTTCACCTCCAGCACGTAGACCGTCCCGTCCTTGATCGCGTATTGCACGTTGATCAGCCCGACCACGCCCAGCTTCTCGGCGAAGCGGCGGGTCAGACGGCGGATCTCCTCGACCTCGGCATCCTTCAGCAGGTACGGCGGAAGCACGCACGCCGAGTCCCCCGAGTGCACCCCCGCGTCCTCGATGTGCTGCATGACCCCGGCGATCACGACCCGCTCGCCGTCGCCCAGCGCATCGACGTCCGCCTCGAAGGCATCCTCGAGGAACCGGTCGATCAGGACCGGGTGGTCGGGGCTCGCCCGGACCGCCCGCTCGAAGTAGTTCAGCAGCGACGCCTCATCATAGACGATCTCCATCGCCCGCCCGCCGAGGACGTACGACGGCCGCACGAGCACCGGGTAGCCGACCTCCCGTGCGACCCGCACCGCCTGCTCCGTGCTCGTCGCGATCCCGTTCGGCGGGACCGTCGCGCCGATCTCCCGGCAGAGCGCCGCGAACCGGTCCCGGTCCTCCGCACGGTCGATCGCGTCCACGCTCGTCCCCAGGATCGGCACCCCCAGCTCCGACAACGGGACCGAGAGCTTCAGCGGCGTCTGCCCCCCGAGCTGGACGATCACCCCCTCCGGCCGCTCCCGCTCGACGATCTCCAGCACATCCTCGAGCGTCAGCGGCTCGAAGTAGAGCTTGTCCGAAATATCGAAGTCCGTCGAGACCGTCTCCGGGTTCGAGTTCACCATGATCGTCTCGAACCCGTCCTCGCGCAGCGCCAGCGCCGCCTGCACGCAGCAGTAGTCGAACTCGATCCCCTGCCCGATCCGGTTCGGCCCGCTCCCCAGGATCACGACCTTCCGCCGGTCGCTCGCCGGCGCCTCGCTCTCGTCCTCGTACGACGAATAGAGGTACGGCGTCGCCGCGGGGAACTCGCCCGCGCAGGTGTCGACCATGTGGTACGTCGGGCGCACGCCGAGCGCCCAGCGCCGCTCGCGGACCTCCCGCTCGCTCACCCCCCGCAGCTTCGCCAACTGCCGGTCGCTGAACCCGAGCCGCTTCATGCGACGGAGCGCGTCGGCGTCCACGCCCTCCAATCCGCCGCCCCCCAGCGAGGCGAACCACCCCTCCGCCTCGTGCAGCTCCCGGAGCTGCGCCAGGAACCACGGGTCGATCCCCGTCAGCTCGTGCAGCTCCCGGTCGTCGAACCCCGCCGCGAACGCCCTCTTGAGCTGGAACGGCCGCTCCGCCGTCGGCCGGCGCAGCGCCATCCGCAGCGACTCCGGCGAGTCGTCCGGGAGCCCGTCGTCCTGGGGCCTCGCCCCCGACTCCCAACCCGCACGGTCGATCTCCAGACCCCGCAGCCCCTTCTGCCACGCCTGCTTGAAGGTCCGGCCGATCGCCATCGTCTCGCCGACCGCCTTCATCTGCACCCCCAGCGTCGGGTCGGCCGCCGGGAACTTCTCGAAGGCGAAGCGAGGGAACTTCACGACCACGTAGTCCAGCACCGGCTCGAACGACGCCGGCGTCGACTTCGTGATGTCGTTCGGCAGCTCGTCGAGCCGGTAGCCGACGGCGAGCTTCGCCCCGATCCGCGCGATCGGGAACCCCGTCGCCTTCGACGCCAGCGCCGACGACCGCGAGACCCGGGGGTTCATCTCCACCACCAGCATCTCGCCGTCCAGCGGGTTCACCGCGAACTGGATGTTGCACCCCCCCGCCGCGACGCCGATCTCCCGGATGATCGCGATCGCCGCATCCCGCATCCGCTGGTACTCCACATCCGTCAGCGTTTGCGCCGGCGCGACCGTGATCGAATCCCCGGTGTGCACCCCCATCGGGTCGATGTTCTCGATCGAGCAGACGATCACGACGTTGTCCGCCCCGTCGCGCATCACCTCGAGCTCGAATTCCTTCCACCCGATCACCGACCGGTCGATCAGCACCTCGCCGATCGGCGACTGGTCGATCCCCCGCCGGACCTTCTCCTTGAACTCCTCGAGGTTGTACGCAATCCCGCCCCCCGTCCCGCCGAGCGTGAACGAGGGGCGGATGATCGCCGGATATCCCACCTCCTCGACGATCCGCAGCGCTTCGTCGAGCGAGCGGGCGAACCCGCCGTGCGGGACCCTGAGCCCCAGCCGCGCCATCGCCGCCGCAAACTCCTCCCGGTCCTCCGCCATCCGGATCGCCCGGGCATCCGCCCCGATCAACTCGACGCCGTACCGGTCCAGAACCCCGCTGTCGTAGAGCTGGAGCGCCACGTTCAGCGCCGTCTGGCCCCCCATCGTCGGGAGCAGCGCGTCCGGCCGCTCCCTCTCGATGATCCGCTCGACCCACTCCGCCGTGATCGGCTCGATGTAGGTCCGATGGGCCAGATCCGGATCCGTCATGATCGTGGCCGGATTGCTGTTGACCAGCACCACGCGGTACCCCTCCTCCCGGAGGGCGCGTACCGCCTGTGTCCCGGAATAGTCGAACTCGCAGCCCTGACCGATCACGATCGGGCCCGAGCCGATGAGGAGAATCGTCTGGAGATCGTCGCGTCTAGGCACGGAACGCTGTTACCCTTCTCGAACTTTGCGGTTCTCCTTCCGGATCGCCGTCGTCAGGATCAGCGCGAAGCCGCCCCAGACGAAACCGGCCACCAACGTGAAGGTCAGGATCGCGGCGAGGCTCATGGCACCTCCCTCAGGATTGCGGCGCCGCGGGCGCCGTCGTCGACCCCGTCTCCCCAAGCGTGATGTCCACGATCGGCGGGAGGATCGGGTCGCCCAGCTCGTCCATCGCCGTCGTCGGCTCCGGCTGGATCACCGGGCCCGGGCGCTCCAGGGGCGCCTTCGTGTAGCCCCGCCCATCCTTCGTGGCCGCATCCCCGCAGGCCGCCAGCCCCACGAGCACCATGAACGCACCGGCCCAGCGCGCGCCGTTGCGCAGCAGATACGCCGTCATCGGTCCTCCGACCCAAGGTAGTGTATCCCGTCCACGAGTGCCGTAATATGGCGACATCCGCCCCCGCGCGCCACTCCCGCCCGCCACCTCCGCACCGCGTCCGGGGCTCCGGGCTCCCCGCCCGGCGCGACCGCCACGCCGGGGAGACGCCCCCCGCTCGCGCAGCACCCGGGTTACACCCGTGCCCGGGACGATCAAAGACGGATCGCCCGGAAATGTATCCCTTGACAGTCGAGAGACTTTCGCCTTTCTTGGACCCTATATACACCAATTATATTCGATAGACCCGAGCAAGGAGCCGAAATGCCCGAGATCAACGAGAAGGTCATGGCGATGGTCGAGGAAGAGCTGAAGAAGAACCCGAAGATCTCGACCGAGGAGCTCTACGAGAAGGCCCAGAAGATCGACCCGGAGATCGGGCAGCTCAATTCGCGTCAGTTCAACGCCCGCTACCCGTTGCAGGTCAAGCGCCGCAGCGCGCCGCGGCGTCCTCGCCGCCGTGCCGAGGCGACGCAGTCGAAGCCCCAGGCCCGCCGGTCGCGTCAGGCGCGCGCGACGGCCACGACCGCCGCTGCCCCGGCCGCCATCGACCGCTCAGCGATCCGCAGCGTTCTCCTCCAGTTCGCCAAGGATGTGGCCGCGGCGGAGGGGAAGGCCGACGTCGTCACCGTGATCGGGAATGTCGACAAGTACGTCGACCGCGTGCTCGCCGCGGCCGGTTCGCGCTGACGCGACCCCGCGACGCCGCATCTCCTTGCCACCGAGGCCGGGTCGAAATCGTCGATGAGGCCGATGGCGGCCGGAGGATCCTCCGGCCGCCATCTTCCTTTTTACCGGCTCGCCGTCGTCGACGGCGTCTCGATCCAGTCGGCGATGAAGATGTTCGTTTCGCCCTTTACCTTCGCGTTCCGGTTGGAGGCGAAAACGAGCTTCGTCCCGTCGGGGCTGAACATCGGGAACCCGTCGAAGTCGGGGGAGACCGTCACCCGCTCGAGACCCGTCCCGTCGATCCCGATCAAGTAGAGGTCGAAGTTCCGACCCGACGGATCGTGCATGTTCGAGCTGAAGATGATCTGCTTGCCGTTCGGGTGGAAGAACGGCGCGAAATTCGCCGCACCGTTGTTCGTGATCCGTCGCTTGTTCGATCCGTCCGCGTCCATGACCCAGATGTCGAGCTTCCCCGGCCGGATCAGCCCATCGCGGAGGAGCGCACGGTAGTCCTCGAGCTCCTCCGGGTCCTCGGGGTGGTACGCGCGGTAGACGATCTTGGTGCCGTCGGCCGAGAAGAAGGCCCCGCCGTCGTACCCCTCCTCGTGCGTCAGCCGGCGGACGTTCGAGCCGTCGGCGTCCATGACGTAGATGTCGAGGTCGCCGTCGCGGATCGAGGTGAAGACGATCTTCCGTCCATCGGGCGAGATCGTCGCCTCGGCGTCGTACCCCGGCGTATCGGTCAGCCGCCGGACGTTCGAGCCGTCGGCATCGGCGATGAAGATGTCGTGGTCTTCGAGCGGCCAGACGTACCCGCGGCTGTAGTCGGGCTTCGGCGGGCAGGCGCTGTCGGCCAGGTGCGTCGAGCTGTAGAGGATCTTGTCGCCGGCGGGGAAGAAGTAGCCGCACGTCGTGCGTCCCTTCCCCGTCGACACCAGGCGCTCGTTCCCGCCATCCACGTCCATCGTGTAGATCTGGTCGCAGCCCCACCCCCCCGGCCGCGTCGCCTGGAAGATCAGCCGGCGGCCGTCCGCCGAGAAGTACGCCTCCGCGTTCTCGCCACCGAAGGTGAGCTGCCGGATGTTGGCCAGCCGCGGCTCCTCGGGGGAGTCGGGGACGAGGGCCGCCTTCGCCCCGCCCACGGGTTCCGGAGCATCGGTTCCACCGCACGCCGCGAGCGCCGCGGCGGCGAAGAGTAGCAAGGGACGTCGCACGTTCCTATCTTCCTTGTCGTCGTTGAGCACGAAACGAAACGCCGAGCCCTGCGCCGCCCCTCCGGCGGCCCGGGGCCGGCGGCATCGATAAGGTCAACCCACGCCGGCGTCAAGGTCGCACGACGCCGGGAGGAGCTTGCGACGATGCATCTTGCCCCGATCTCGCGCGCCCTGCTCGGCGCCCTCGCCGCCGTGACCGCCCTCGCCGCGCGGCCCGCGGAGTCGGCCGCCCAGTCCTGCCCCGCCCCGGTCGCCGGGGCGGCGGGCGGCGCCGCCGACCCCCTCGCCGTCATCCGCTACCTCGCCGACGACGCCCTCGAGGGGCGCCTCGCCGGCAGCCCCGGCGAGCGCTGCGCCGGCGACTTCATCGCCGAGACCTTCCGACGCCTCGGCCTCGAACCCGCCGGCGACGCCGGGACCTACTTCCAGGAGGTCGCCCTGGCGAGCGTCGTCAACCCGCACGCCCCGACCGGGACCGGTCGCAACGTCGTCGCGATCCTCCGCGGCGCCGATCCGGAGCGCGCGAAGGAGGCGGTCATCGTCGGCGCGCACTACGACCACCTCGGCCGCGGCCCCTTCGGCTCGCTTGCCCCCGACGAGGAGAACGCGATCCACAACGGTGCGGACGACAACGCCTCGGGCGTCGCCGCGCTCCTCGCCGCCGCCCGCCGCCTCGCCGAAGGGCCGCGCCCCGCGAGGTCGATCGTCTTCGTCGCCTTCACGGGCGAGGAGCAGGGGCTGCTCGGCTCGGCGTACCACGCGCGGCACCCCGCGGTCCCGCTCGAGCGGACCCTCGCCATGCTGAACATGGACATGGTCGGCCGCCTCGGCGAAGGGCCCCTCGTCGTCTACGGGATCGGCACCGCCGACGAATGGGAGGCGATGGTCACCTCGAAGGCGGCGGCCATCGGGATCCCCGTCGCCCTCCACCCCGACGGCTACGGCCCGAGCGACCACACCTCCTTCTACGCCCGCGACATCCCCGTCCTGCACCTCTTCACCAACGTCCACTCGGACTATCACCGCCCGAGCGACGACTGGGAGAAGATCGACGTCGCCGGCGTGGACCGCGTTGCCGACCTCGTCGCGAGGATCGCCCGCGACGTCGCCGACCGCCCGGCCCCGCTCGCGCTGCGACGCGGCGCCGGCTCGCCCCCGCAGCTCGCCGCCCAGCAGTCCGGCGACTCCGGCTACGGCCCCTACCTCGGCTCGATCCCGGACTTCACCCCGGTCGACCGCGGCGTCCGGCTGAGCGGCGTCCGCGCCGGCTCCCCCGCCGAGCGCGCCGGGCTCCGCGAGGGCGACGTCATCGTCCGGTTCGGCGGCCGCGACGTCGCCGACATCTACGCCTACACCGAGGCGCTCCGCGCCCACCGCCCCGGCGACCACGTCGAGATCGTCGTCCTCCGCGACGGCAAGGAGGTCGCCGTCATGGCCGTCCTCGGCAGCCGCACCTCGAGGAACTGAGGTCCGATCCCGCGCGCGCCGCCGGCTTCCCGGCGGTGCGCTCCGCGGCCCGGACGCCGGCGGTCGGACGGAAGGGGCGAAATCGACACGATGCAGAGGGGCCACTCCGGCAGGAGTGGCCCCTCACGGCGCCAATGAGCGGTAGCAGGCGTCGCCCTCCCCTACGCCCCACCCCTCCCCGCCGCCCGCGACGCCGCGTCCAGCCCCAGCTCCTTCGCGATCCCGCGCATCGCCTCGATGACGTTCGCGATGTGCTCGGCGAGCTCGACGCCGAGGAGCTCGGTGCCCCGGCGGACCTCCTCGCGGTCGACGCCGGCGGCGAAGGCGCGGTCCTTCATCTTCTTCATGACCGACTTCGGCTCGAGGTCGTCGATCCCGTTCGGGCGCATGAGCGCGGTCGCGGTGATCAGCCCCGTCAGCTCGTCGCAGGCGAAGAGGGTCCGGTCGAGCTGGGTCTCCGGCTCGACGCCGGTGAAGTCGGCGCGATGGGCGAGGATCGCGTGGAGTACCTCCTCGGGGTACCCCCGCCGGCGCAGCTCCTCGACCGCCTTGAGGGGGTGCTCCTCGGGGTACTTCTCCCAGTCGAGGTCGTGGAGGAGCCCGGCGAGGCCCCACGTCTCCTCGTCCTCGCCGAACTTCCGGGCGTAGAAGCGGACCGCCGCCTCGACCGCCTTCATGTGGTTGCGCAGCGACGGGTTCTCGACCCACTCGTTCAGCAGTTGCAGCGCCTCTTCACGCGTCGGCACGGTCGATCTCCAGGGGTTCGGGCCGGTCCCGCTCGCGGTCCACGATGCAGAGGAACCCGAACGGTTCGGCGTAGGGGTTGAGGAATTGGTGCGGTTCGCCGGGGGCCACGTAGACGACGTCGCCGAAGCCGACCTCGTGCACCGTCGCCCCGAGGCGCACCCGCCCCCGTCCGCGGTGGCAGACGACGACGTGGACGTGCTCGTGGCGCTCGAAGGTGCTGTGGCCATCGGGATCCAGCTCGAAGTAGCGGAGCTCGAAGGAGGCCTCGGCGGAGCGCGCCAGGATCCTGCGGGTCACGCCCCGGAACGTCCCATCCGGCGCCTTGTACGCCAGCGCACGGACGCCGTCCCAGCCGGCGCCGTCGTACCGGATCACGCTGCTCCGCGTGAGGGGGGCCGGCGGCTCGGGCGCCGTGCAGCTCCGCCGCGCGCCGCCAACCGTCTCGTCGACGGCCACGCCGCCCACGGGCTCGACACGGATCGGGACCGAAGCCTCCTCCCGTTCCTCGTCGCGCACGCTCACGTCTCCTGCCAGGGTCATGCTCGTCGCGGATTGTAGCGCCCCCGCGCCCCGCCTGCAACCGCCACGGCGTCAGAGCGGGACGGCACGGGCGGGGTAGATCACCGTCTTCACCCCCTCCCCCTTCCCCGCCGCCCGCTCCAGCGCCGCGCCGACGCCCTCGAGGCCGGCGCGATGGGTGATGAGCGACGTCGCCTCGACGCGCCCCTCCGCCAGCAGCCGCAGCGCCTCCCGCGTCTCGTCGGGGCCGCAGGAGTAGCTCTGGACGAGGGCGACCTCGCGGAAGTAAAGCGGGGAGAGCTCGAGGGGGACGGTCTCCCCGGGCGCCGTCGGCGTGAAGCAGACCACGCGCCCGCCGGGGGCGGCGGCGTCGAGCCCCGCGCGGATCGCCGCGGCGGAGCCCGGACAGACCACGACGACGTCGGCGCCTCGGCCCTCCGTCGCCTCGCGCACCGCCGCGGCCACATCGACGGCCGCGGGGTCGAACGCCGCGTCCGCGCCCCGCCGCAGCGCCCGGTCGCGACGGTCGGGGAGGAAGTCGCTCCCGAGGACGACGCCGGCGCCGTAGACCCGGGCGAGGGACGCCATGAGGAGCCCCATCGCGCCGAGCCCGACGATCAGGACCGCGTCACCCGGCTCGAGCCGCCCCTGCCGCCGCACCGCCCGGATCCCCGTCGCGAGCGGCTCGATGAAGACCGCGGTGTCCCAGTCCATCGCGTCGGGGAGGACCAACGTGTCCCGCGCGACGTTCGGCGCGGGGACGAGGGCGAACTCCGCGAAGCCCCCCGGGTCGAGCCGCGTCGCCTTCCACGTCGCGCAGTTCGACCAGAGCCCGCGGCGGCACTCCTCGCACGCCAGGCAGGGCGCGTGGTGGTGTACGAAGACCCTGTCGCCGACCGCGACCGTCTCGACCCCGTCGCCGACCGCGACGACGACGCCCGCCGGCTCGTGACCCAGCACCGCCGGCGCCTTCCGCTCGACGTACCATTGGAGCGCGTCGGAGCCGCAGACGCCGCACGCCTCGACGCGCACCAGCGCCTCCCCCGGCCCCGGCGACGGGACCGGCGCCTCCTCGACGCGAACATCTCCCCAGCGGTACAGTCGGGCCACCCGCATGCGATCGGGGACCGTCATCACTTTCGACTCCTCGGCTGTCTTCTTGCGGAGATCGGCCGTGGCCGCCACGCGCCGGGCCGGTCCCGCGATTCCGTGCCACGACGGGCCGGCCGCCGCCGGCGCCCGGCGCGGCACCGCACTTCGACGAAGGAGCGCCACCATGCCCGAGCGCCTCCGGCCCTGGCTCGTCCTCGCCCTCTTCGTCGCCCTCTGCCTCGCGGTCGGCGGCGTCGGGTCGATCATCACCGCGGCGTCGCGCGAGAGCTGGTACGCGACGTTGCGCCGCCCCGACTGGGCGCCCCCCGGCCGCGTCTTCGGCCCCGTCTGGACGACGCTCTACATCGCGATGGCGGTCGCGGCGTGGCTCGTCTGGCGACGACTCCGATTTCCCGGCGCCGCCGTCCCCCTCGCCCTCTTCGGCGCCCAGCTCGCGCTCAACCTCGCCTGGTCCGCGATCTTCTTCGGGCTGCGCTCCCCCGGCGGTGCGTTCCTCGAGATCATCGCGCTCTGGGCCGCGATCCTCGCCACCCTCGTCGCCTTCTGGCGCGTCTCCCGCCCCGCCGGGTGGCTCTTCGTCCCCTACCTCCTCTGGGTGACCTACGCCGCCGCGCTCAACTTCGCCATCTGGCGCCTCAACCCGACGGCGTGAGGGCGACCTTGACCGCCTCCCGCGAGAACGCGAGCCCGAGCGCCTCCTCGAGCCGCGCGAGCGGCCGGCGGTGCGTGATCAGCGGCTCCACCCGGACCTCGCCGCGGACCAGATGATCGAGTGCGCGGCGGACGTCGGCGCGGCCGTAGTGGAACGCCCCCTTCAGGTCGACCTCGTCGTAGTGGACCCGGTAGGTGTCGAAGCCCGCCCGCGTCCCCGTCGCGCACCCGCCGTAGAGGAGGACCTCGCCCCCGACCGCCGCGAGCGCCGGCGCCGCCTCCCAGACCTCCGGCCGGCCGACGCACTCGACGACGATGTCGGCGCCCGTTCCGCCGGTCCACCCCCGAACCGCCTCGACCAGCGCCTCCCCGCCGGGATCCTCGAGCGGCTCCGCGCCGAGCGCCGCCGCCACGGCCAGGCGGGCAGGGTGCCGCCCCACCAGGAGGACCCGCCCCGCGCCCCGCAGCCGCGCGACCTGCGCGAAGAGCAGCGCGATCGGCCCATCGCCGAGCAGGACCACGTGCTCCGCCCTCTCGAAGGCGACGCGGTCCGCGCCGTGGACCACGCACGCCAGCGGCTCGAGCGCCGCCGCCGTTTCGGCCGCGAGCCCCGCCGGCCGCGGGAAGACGTTCGTCCGGACGAGGTGCGCGGGGAGCCGCACGTACTCCGCGAAGGCGCCGAAGACCATCCGCCCGACCGCCTCGGGGCAGAGACTCTCCCGACCCCGGCGGCAGAGCCGGCAATCCCCGCACGGCGCCGTCGGCACACAGGCGATGGCATCGCCCTCGCGGAACCGGTCGACCCCCGCCCCCACCGCCGCCACGACCCCCGAGAACTCGTGCCCCATCGGCGTCGGCAGCGGGATCTTGGGGTGGCCCCGCCGGTAGGTCTTCAGGTCGGTCCCGCAGGTCAGCGCCGCCTCGACCCGCACCACCAGCTCCCCCGGCCCCGGCACGGGGACCGGCGCCTCCCGCAGCTCGACGACCCCCGGGCGGACCAGCACCGCCGCGAGCATTGTCGCATCCGTGATCGTCGCCATCACGCCGCCCCCCGAAACGACCGCATCAGCTCCGCGAGCGCCTCTGCCCGATCGACCGGCGGCGCGCAGCTCCGCCCCGCGCAGAGGTACGCCCGCGGCGCCGCCCCCGTTACCATCGCCGCCAGTTCCTGCGGGAGCGTCTCAGCCCCGACCCGCCCCGGCGCGATCCGACGCACCACCGTACGCGGCCGGTACGTCGCGAGCGCGGTCGCGAGGAGCGCGTCGGCGCCGGCGTCGCCCTCGTCGCCGACCACCACGATCGTCGTCACCGGCCCCGTCGCCCAGTCGACCGCGCGCAGGTACGTCGCCACCGCCGTCGGCATCTCCGCCGCCGACCCCGCGAACGCCCGCAGGACCTTCTCCGCCGCGCCGCGGTACCCTTCGCCCCGCCCCAGCGCATCCAGCCGGAGCAGTGCCAACGCCGCTACCGCGTTCCCCGAAGGCATCGGCGAGTCGACGATCGGGAGATGCGCGTCGGCGAGCATCCCGAGCGCCTCCCCCTCCCCCCGCGGCCGGTCGAGGAACGCCCCGCTCCCCGGGTCGCGGTAGCGCCGGATCAGGATCTCGACCACCCGCTCCGCACGATCCAGCCACGCCGGATCCTGCGTCCACTCGAAGGCGTCGAGGAACGCCTGCGCCACGTTCGCCTGGTCCTCGAGGTACCCCCCAGTTTCGCCATTGCCGAGGCGGTGGGCGACTCCATCATCCACGTCGAACGCCTCCACCCAGACCCGCTCCAGCGCCCGCAGCGCCGCCACCCCCGCCTCCCCCCGCCCCAGGTGCCTCGCCGCCGCGATGTGCCCCGACGCCACGAGCGCGACCCACCCCGCGTACAACGTCTCGTCCACGAACGGCCGTGGGCGCCGATCCCTCGCCGCCTTCAGCCGCCTCTTCGCCTCGTCGAGGATCGCCTCCGCCTCCGCCTCGGAGACCCCCATTCTCGCCGCGACCTCGGCGACCGGCAGCGCCTCGTAGAGCACGTGCCGCTCGTGCGCCGTGTGCACCCCGCTCGACGGGTCGTCGAGGCCGTAGCGCAGCCGCACCGCCTCGAAGAGCGCCACATCGCCTCCGAGCGCATCCCCGACCTCGGCGAGGGTCCAGGTCCAGTAATCGCCGTCGTCCGTCGGGCCGATGTCCGCGTCCTGCGACGCCGGGAACCCGCCCGCCTCGACCAACGCCGGCGAGACCTCGCGGTAGTAGCCGAGGATCCCGTCGCAGACCCGCGCGTAGAGCGGGTCGCCGAACACCGCGTGCGCCCGGGCGTACGCCTCGAGGAGCGTCCCGTTGTCGTACGCCATCTTCTCGAAGTGCGGGACGATCCACTTGGCGTCGACCGAGTAGCGGTGGAACCCGCCGCCGAGGTGGTCGTGGATCCCGCCCCGCGCCATCGCCGTGAGCGTCCCCTCGACGACGTGCTCGATACTCTCGTCCGCGGTGTCCAGGCAACGGTCGAGGAGGAGCTGCAGCGCCCCCGGGTTCGGGAACTTCGGCGCCGTGCCGAACCCGCCGTGGCGCTCGTCGTACGCGGCGAGGAAGGCGTCGACCCCGCGGGCGACCAGGGAAGGCGAGAGCTCCCCCGGCTCCGCCTCCGCCTGCTCGAAGAGGTCGAGCCGCGCCCGCACCGCCCGGGCCGTCTCCACCGCCCTCGCCGCATCCCGCCGCCACACCCCCGCCACCGACTCCAACACCCGCCGGAACGACGGCCGGCCGAACCGGTCTTCCGGCGGAAAGTACGTCCCGCCGTAGAAGACCTCGCCACTCGGCGTCAGGAACGCCGTCAGCGGCCACCCGCCCTGCCCCGAGAGCGCCTGCACCGCGCGCTGGTACCTCGCGTCGACGTCCGGCCGCTCGTCCCGGTCCACCTTCACCGGGACGAAGTTCTCGTTGATCAGCCGCGCCGTCTCCGGATCCTCGTAGCTCTCCCGGTCCATCACGTGGCACCAGTGGCACCACACCGCGCCGATGTCCAGGAGGATCGGCCGGTCCTCCCGCCTCGCCCGCTCGAACGCCGCCTCCGACCAAGGCAGCCAGTTCACCGGCTGCGTCGCGCCGTGCCGCAGGAACGGGCTCCGCGACTCCGCGAGCGTGGGCGTCGGATCCTCGGGCATCTCGGTCCCCTCCCTGTGCATCGTGATCGGCGCGCCGGCCCCGGAGCGGCCCACCCGAGGGCGGACCCGCTCTCCGGGCCTCGCGGTCGGCGAGGCGTCGGCTCGGCCCCGCCCTCAGACCCGCGCCCCCTCCGGCGTACAGTCGAAGAGGACATAGTCCGTGGCCACGGCGGGACGTCCCAGGAGACGGAGCTGGCCGACCACCTGACCCCGGTGGTACGTCGAATGGTTCACCACGTGGTGCAGCAGCCCCCCCAGCGCCTGCGCCCGGTCCTCCCCCGCCATGGTCCTGTAGACGACGATGCGCCCCAGGTCCTCCTGCCGGAGCCCGTTGATGAACGCCGCCTGCTCCTCCTCGACCCCGCGCCACCACGCGCGCAGCGCCTCCGGCGTCGGGGACTCCACCGCGTCCGGCAGCGCCGTCGGCGACGTCCCCTTCCACCGCTGCAGCCAGAGCCACTCCGCCGCGAGGAGGTGCCCCATCGTGTCCCGCACCGACGGGAAGCTGCCGCCCACCTCCCGCACGAACTCCTCGGCCGAGAGCGGCATCAGCGCATCGAACATCCTCCCGTTCGCCCAGCGGTCGTAGGCGTAGAGCTCCCGGATCACCTCGATCGTCGTCCGCATCGCGACCTCCCCGTGGCGGGTCGAGTGTTCACCCCGCGTACTTGAACCCCGCGGCACGGAGCGTCAGCGGCTCGCCCTCACGGAAGACCCCCGCCCCCACGACCTCCCCCACGAAGAGCGTGTGGTCCCCCGCCGGCACCTCCGCCACGATCCGGCACTCCACGTACCCGAGCGCATCCTCGAGGAGCGGCGCCCCCGTCTCCCCCGCGCGGTACGGGTATTCCTCCAGCTTCCCCGGCACCCGCGCGTACGGCCGCGCCAGCCTCGCCGCCGGCGTCCGCTGCGTCGCCTCGAAGACGTTCACACTGAAGACCTTCGACGCACGCATCATCTCGACCGACGCGCCGTCGTTCTCCACCGAGACCGCCACCATCGGCGGCTCGAAGGCGACCTGCGTCACCCAGTTCGCCGTGAAGGCGTTGCTCCGCTCCCCCTCCCGGACCCCGATCGCGTAGAGCCCGTAGGGGAACCACTCCAGCACCTGCGTCTTCGCGCGCTCGTCCATGCTCACCCTCCCCTACACGGCCGCACTCGGGCAGAGGTCCGCCACCGTGCACCCGCCGCACCGCGGCCGCGGCGCCTTGCAGACCGCGCGGCCGTGGAAGATCAGAAGATGCTCCAGATCGCCCCAGAGCTCGCGTGGGAAGAGCGCCATCAGGTCCCGCTCGACCTTTTCCGGGTCCGTCTCCCGCGTGAACCCGAGCCGGCCCGAAAGGCGCTTCACGTGCGTGTCGACGACCACCCCCTCCGCCTTCCCGAACGCGTTGCTCAACACCACGTTCGCCGTCTTGCGACCCACCCCGGGGAGCCGCGTCAGCGCCTCCATCTCCGCCGGGACCTCGCCCCCGTGCCGCTCCACCACCGCCGTCGCCATCCCGATCAGGCTCTTCGCCTTGTTCCGGTAGAACCCCGTCGACCGGATGATCGACTCCAGCTCCTCCTGCTTCGCCCCCGCCAGGTCCTCCGGCGTCGGGTAGCGCGCGAAGAGTGACGGCGTGACCTGGTTGACCCGCTCGTCCGTGCACTGCGCCGAGAGGATCGTCGCCGCCAGGAGCTGGTACGCGTTCTCGTGGTCGAGCGCGCACTTCGCGTCCGGGTACGCCTCCCGCAATCGCCCGATCACCTCGAGCGCCCGCGCGCGCTTCGCCTCGCGGCTCTCCCGGACCCTCGCCGGGCCGCGCTTCGCCGCCGCCCCCGCGGCCCCCCCCTTCGCCGACTTCGCGGCCTTCCCCCTCGCCGACTTCGGCTCCTTCGCCATCGTCGTCACCGTTTCCGTCCCTCCTTCAGGTGTCGCCGCACCGCGTCGAGCTCCCAGGCATTGATCACGTCGCCCGCCGTGAGCCACCCCTTCCGTGCGACGTTGACCCCCCAGCGCACGTCGTCGAGCCCCTCCGTCGAGTGCGCATCCGGGTTGATCGCGGTGAGTACCCCCTTCTCCCGCGCCCGCCGCCAGTGCCGCCAGTCCATGTCGAGCCGGCGGGGGTTCGCGTTGATCTCGATCGCCACCCCTCGTTCCGCCGCGGCGTCGATCACCGCGTCCAGGTCGATGCGGTACCCCTGCCGGGAGAGGAGGAGCCGCCCCGTCGGGTGGCCGAGGAAGGTCAGGTGCGGGTTCTCCATCGCCCGCAGGACCCGCGCCGTCTGCTCCGCCTCCGACAGCCCGAACGACGAGTGGACCGAGCCGACCACGTAGTCGAAGCGGGCGAGGATGTCCTCCCCCGCGTCCGCGTAGTCGAGCCGGCCGTCGGGGAGGATGTCGGCCTCGATCCCCTTGAAGATCCAGAGCTCGTGGCCGCGCTCCGCGTTCCAGGCGTCGATCTCGTCGTGCTGCCGCGCGATCGCGTCGGGCGTGAGCCCCCCGGCGTACGTCGCCGCCTGCGAGTGGTCGGCGATCCCGAGATACCGCCACCCCCGCGCGCGGGCCGCCTCAGCCATCTCCCGCACGCTCGCCCGACCGTCGCTGTACGTCGTGTGGCAGTGGAAGCACCCCCGGAGGTCATCGTAGGCGACGAGGCGTGGGAGCGCACGGGCCTCCGCCGCCGCCAACGCCTCCGCGCCCTCGCGGAGCTCCGGCGCGACGACGTCGAGCTCCAGTGCCGCATAGAGCGCGGCCTCGTCGTCCACTCCGACCCGCTCCGTCCCCCGCCAGAGCCCCCGGTCGTCCAGCCGCAGCCCCAGCGACGCCGCGCGCGAGACGAGCCCCTCCCAGTGCCCCGGGCTCCCCGTCCCGTGGACCACCGCGGCCACGTACGCTTCCGGCTCCACGCACCGCAGCGCGACGGCGACGCCGTCCGCGAGCCGCACACGGGCGCAGGCACCGCCGTCCCGCTCCCCGTGAGCCACGTTCGGGAGCGCCAGAAACTCCCGGATCACCGCATCGGCGTCCCGCGTCGCCGCGACGACTTCGATGACGTCGACCGTCTCCAGCCGACGTCGCAGCTCGCCGACCGCCTTCGCCCGCTCGACGGCGGCGTTCGCCTCGAGGAGCCCGACGACCCAACTCGCCACCGTCCACGCCTCCGGCGCACGACGCCGGCCCCGCACGCTCCGGAGGAACGCCACCCCCTCCAGCAGCTTCGCCTGCGTCTTCTTCCCGAACCCCGGGAGCGCCGCGATCCGGTCCTCCGCGGCCGCCCGCTCCAGGTCCTCCGCCGACGCGATCCCCAGCTCCGTGTGCAGCGTGTGCAGCCGCCGCGCGCCGAGCCCGGGGACGCCGAGGAGCTCGATCAGCCCATCCGGGGTGCGGCTCCGCAGCTCCCGGTGAAGCGTCGACTCCCCCGTCGCCGCCAGCTCCCTCGCCACCTCCGCCGTCGCCGGGCCGAACCCCTTGACCTTCGCCAGCTCCCCCGAGACCGCGAGCGCCGCGACGTCGCCCTCCAACCCCTCCGCCGCCCTCGCCGCGTTGTAGAACGCCCGGGCGCGGAACGGGTTCTCGCCCTGGAGCTCCATCAACGTCCCGATCTCCTCGAGGACCAGCGCCAGCGCCCGCCTATCCATCGCCGCCCACCTCCCGGATCCGCCGGAACGACAGCGCCGTCGGCGGCAGCTCCCGCGGCGACGTCGGCCCCGCCGCCGACGGCACCTCCTCCCCCCCGATGGACCCCGGGAAGACCGCGACGTGCCAGAAGAGAAGCGAGATCAGCCGCAGCGCTTCCCCCTCGGTCACCAGCCCGTACCACCGATGGAGCTCGCCCCCGGGGAGGATGTTCTCGAAGTCCCGCCCCTCCGGGCGGGCGTCCGCGTCCGCCCAGTGGCCGAGCGGCGCCGCGACCAGCTCCGTCCCGATCGGGATCGTCCCGAACCCCGGACGGTCCGCCCGCATCCCCAGCACGAGCATCGCGTCCAGGCGACGGTACGGTGGGCGCATCGGATCCTCCTCGCCCACCAACGTCCAGAAGATCCCGTCCACCGGCTCCGGCGCCGCGCCTTCATCCACCCGCGACCAGAAGAGGTGCCGCGGGAGCCGCAGGTACCCCGCCGGGTGCGGCGACGTCAGCTCCCAGCTCCCCACCGTAGGCGTCGCCTCGACCAGACCCCGCGCCACCCCCTCGTCCACCACGTAGAGACGGCGACCGAACGCCCAGAAATGATACGCCTGGTGGAGGAGCCGTCCGTACCGCTCGAACTCCTCGCCCCCCGCCCCTTCCGGGAGCAGCTCGCGCAGCAGCGCACCCACCGTACCGAGGAGGAGGAACCGCTCCGGGCTCCACGTCGCCACGCCCCGGGCCTCCGCCTCCTCGAGGATCGCCGGGAACCGCTCCTCCTCGAAGTACGGATGCCCGAACGCCAGCTCGTACGGCGTCAGCCACGGCGCGGTCGACGCCCCAGACTCCCATTCGCTCATCATGCCCGCCATGATAGATCTTCATCCCCGGATGCGCCACGCGCCGCCGTGTCCGGGGCCCCCCACCGGCACGGCCCCGGGCCGCGACGGGCCGGCGTGCTCGATCACCGCCGCGCCGCATACGACGGCGCTCCGCCGGCATCCCTCCCGCGCCCGACGGCGCACCCCCTCACACCGCCTCGGCGACGTACGCGTCCGCCTCGATCTCGACCAGGATCTCCGGCGAGATCAGCCGGCTCACCTCGACCATGCTCGTCGCCGGCCGAATCTCGCCGAAGAACTCACCGTGCGCCCGCCCAACTTCCTCCCACCGCCCGATGTCCGTCACGTAGATCCGCGTCCGGACCACGTCCTCCAGCCTCGCCCCCGCTCGCTCGAGCGCCGAGGCGATGTTTTTCAGCGTCTGCACCGCCTGCGCGTACGGGTCCCCCACCCCGACGATCCGACCCTCGTCGTCGGTCGCCGTCGTCCCCGACACGTGCACGTACGGCCCGACCCGCACCGCCCGCGAGTACCCCACCACCGGCTCCCACGGCGTCCCCGTCGACACCCGGACCCGCCCGTCGACCATCCGCTCGCTCGTCTTCATCTCGCCCCCTCCTCACCATCGGATCCCCGCTCCTCCCCCCGACCTCCGCCCCACAGCGCGCCTTCAACGAATCGCCTCGTCACCCCGGCACCTCATCACCCCGCCACGGTAGACCGTCCGGCCTGACCGCCACCGCTGGCTACGGCCACGGCCCGCACCGACGCCTCCCGCACCTCCACCCGCCGCCGGCCGAAGAGTGCACGGAGCGACTCGCCGAACCCCGCCCGCCGAACCAGCACCAGGTACACCTCCTCTCCCGGCCCCCGCTCCAGCCCCTCCTCGATCCAGAGGAAGCACACATCGCCCGGGTCCTCAGGCACCGGCACCCGATACCTCCCGCCGTGCCAGTCGAACTCCGTCTGCGGCCCCGGCGGCTCCGCGGACGCGTACTCCCGCTCCAGGAAGGTGTCCCGCTCGACCCGCCACACCCCCTCCGCCACCCGCTCCCCCGACCGGTAGAAGTAGGGATCGAACGGCTCCCCCTCCAGCCGCTTGAAGTTCTCGTCCATCGCGTAATCGAGCGCGATGAGCGCATCCTCGTCCGCCAGCGACTCCAGGTGGTGCTTCAGCTCATGGGTCAAGGTCTCCCAGAGCTCCTCCTCCCAGTCGAACTCCGGGTCCAGCCGCGAGAGCCGCCAGAACGAGCCGTAATAGAGCACCACGGCGGACCGGATCGTCTCCGGCCCACCGTACTCCGACGGGTACGTCTCCGTGAGGCACTCGCCCAGCGTGTAAATGTCCCCGAGCGTCGGATGCGGCTTCGCATCGCGCTCCACCACGAGCCCGTCCACCCCTTCCTTGTACGCTTCGGGGATCTCTTCCCAGTACCGCCGTGCCAGCGCCTCGAATTCCCTGTACTGCACCTCGCCCCCTCCGACCGTGCTCCCCTCCCCCACCTCCCCCCTCCACACCCCCGCCGCAATATACATCACCGCCCCCCACCCGCGCCCACACCCAATCCCACACCCAATCCCACACCCAATCCCACACCCGTTCCCGTCCCCGTTCCCGAGCCCGAGCCCGAGCCCGTTCCCGACTACCCATGCCACCCCCACCCCCCAAACAACAACGCCCCCGCAGCGCAATCGCTGCGGGGGCGCGCCCGTCACGATCTCACCCTGCGATCAGGGCTTGATCCCGACGATCGTGCCGCACGGCCCCGAGGTCATCCCCCGGGCCAGGCACTCGTTCTGCGGCCAGCCGAGCCGCGTGAAGATCACGTGATCCTCGAAGTCCCCGCCCAGCTCCGCCTTGGTGAGGCGCGGCAGCTCGTCCAGCTTGTTGTACTGGAACGCGTCCAGGTAGGTGAACCCACCCTCCCAGAGGAGCGAGTACCGCTTGTTGTAGAGGATCTCGTCGAGGAGCGCCTCGTCGTTCGGAACCGACGCCAGCGGCGCCAGCCCGCCCGACGCCTGCCGGACCACGTTCACATCGGCGAGCGCGCCCGGCGCATCGCCCGTGGCCAGCTTCGCCTCCGCCCGGATCAGGAGCAGCTCCTCGTTCTTGATCCACGGGAACGGCGCATCGGCGCTCGCGTACATCGCCGGCCGCTCCGTGACGGTCACGCCGTACTCCGTAACCGGAGCGATGACCGTCGTCTTCCTCAGGGCGCGGTTGTCCAGCGTCGCGTCCGGCTTGAGCTGCGCCTCGGCGCGGATCCGCGGGTGGATGTAGTCCGTCGCCACGTTGTAGAACGGGTTCGTCCCGTCGGCGAGGCTGTAGCTGTGCCAGACGCCGAGGTCCATCGGAGCGCTCGGATCGACGAACGACTCGTCGAGCGCCGTCAGCACGTCCGACCACCGGCCCATGTACTTCAGCGTCCTCGCCTTCAGCGCACGGTTCACCTTGAGGAACTCGGCGGGCGTGTCGAACGGCGCGTACCCGTCGGTGAAGACGAAGGGGAACTTCGTGCCGCCGTTCCGCAGGTGCGCCGCCGCCTCGTCGAAGAGGGTGATCGCACGGTCGTAGAGCTGCTCGGGCGTGCCGATCGGCCCGAGTTCGGCCGTCGGGCTCTCCGGCGGGTCGAGGGGCGCGCCGAACTCCGGGTGCGTCACGGCGAGCTGGAAGTACGCGAACGCCTCGACCGTCTTCGCCCAACCGCGGATCGCCTCCCTCTCCGCGTCGGTCATCCCGTCGACGGCGTCGACGGCCTTGAGCACGTTCCGGACGTTGACGATCGCCGTGTAGTTGTTCGTGAAGTACGTCGCCGCGTTCGACGAGAGCGGGTCGCGCGGGCCGATCAGGTTGTCGGTGTGCGGCCGCGGCTCCTGCGGCCGGAGGTCGTACGACTCCCGACCCCAGATCCCGTGGAAGCGCACCCCCTGGGTGGCCAGCGTACGGGCGGAAGCGAGCAGCCCCTGGGCGTTCGCGAGCACTGAGCTGCGCGTCGCCGCCTGGCCCGCGCTCGGATTGTTCAGGTTCGGCACCGTCAGGTCCGTGTCGCACGCGGCGACCGCCAGCAGCGCCGAGACCAGCAGGACGGGTCTCTTCATCGGATGGTTCCTTTTCGCCGTAATCATCGTTAGAAGCTCACGTCGACCGAGAGCCAGAAGCTACGGCTCGGCGGGTACGGGGCCACGTCGATATTGGCACGGATCGCCTGCGAGCCGAAGTTGTTCACCTCGGGATCGAGCCCCGTGTAGTTCGTGAAGGTCAGCAGGTTGCGGCCGGCGAGGGTCACGACCATCCCGTTGATCCCGCGGAGCGGCGTGCTGGCCAGGAAGCTCGTCGGAACCTGCAGGCTCAGCGCGACCTCGCGCAGCTTGACGTACGACCCGTCCTCGACCCAGAGCTCCGTCGTGCGCGACGGGTAGAGCCGCAGACGGTACTGCCCCAACGTCTCACCCTCGAGGCAGTCCGATGCCTTGCACGGAGCATCGAAATCCGCCGAGTTCCGGGAAGCGTCGAGGAGGTAGCCCGTCAGGTTCACGATGTCGCCGCCGTGCTGCCAGTCCACCGTCGAGGCGACGCGGAGCGCCTTGTAGCGGAACTCGTTGACGAAGCCCATCCGGAAGTCGGGGTTCGCATCCCCGATCTGCGTCACGATCGTCGTCCCCGGCGTGCAGCGCCCCGATCCCTTCTCGACCCCGAGGGCCTCGAGGCAGCGGGGGTCATCCTCCTTCTTGATAATGGCACGCCCGACGATCTGCGTGACCGACTTCCCCTGCGCGATCTGCACCGCGCCCAGCGAGGTTCCGAAGCCCGCGTTCGGCGCGTTGAACGGCGCCACGTCGAGCGAGTCGATGACCGAGCGGTCCCGCGAGAAGGTCGCCCGCGACGTCCAGCTGAAGTTCTCCGTCTGGACGGGGATGACCATCGCCGCGACCTCCTGACCGGTCACGGTCATCTGACCGCCCATGTTGTAGAGCGCGGTCGTGTACCCGGTCGACGGGGGCAGCGCACGGTTCAGCAGGAGGTCGTCGAACTTCCGCTGGTACGCCGTGAACTCGATGCTCGCCCGGTTGTTGAAGAAGTAGGCGTCGAAGCCCCCTTCGATCTCCGTCTGCCGCTCCGGCCGCAGATCCTGGGCGACCGTCGTCGTCCCCAGGAGGAGGGTCTGCACACCGGCGATGCTGCCGGGGTTCAGGTTGATGAACTTCTGCCCGTAGCGCGGCTGGTTCCCCGACTGGCCCCACGCGCCGCGGAGCTTGACCTCCTCGACGAGCCCGGGCATGAGCTCCGTGAACCGGTACGACGCCGCCGCCTTCGGGTAGTAGTACCACTCGTCCACGAAGGCGTTGTTGCTGCTCCGCTCCGCGCGCATGCCGAAGGTCAGGAGCAACCGGTCGTTCCACAGGAACTCCTCCTGCGCGAACACCCCGAGGTCCTTGCTCCGGGACCGCGCCTCCTCGACCTGGTTCCGGGTCCCGCTCCCGACGTTCCGCTGGCCCGCGAAGAGGTCCTCCGTCAGGGCACGGGTGACGTCCTGGTCCCAGTACTCGTACTGCACGCCGATCGACGTCGTCGCCGTGAAGGCGGCGCTCGAAGGCGTGTAGGTGTGCACCGCGTTGGCGTTGATGTTCAGGTTCGTGTTGTACGTCGTGCCCAGCAGCGTGAGCCCCGCGAAGCCGTCCGTCGGCTCGTACTGCAGGTCTTCCGGCGAGTAGATGATGTTCTTCTGGTTGAAGAAGTCGGCGCCGCCGTTCACCAGGAAGCGGAGGTCGTGGCCGCCGCGGTTCAGCGCGTCCAGCGTCACGTTGAAGGCGCCGATGAAGCGGTAGACGCTCTCATCGTTGCGCGCCAGTGCCGCCGTCTGCAGCGGGTTGCTCACCTGGAACGGGTTCTCCGGGTAGGTCCCGTCCGGACGGCGCCTCAGGTCCACGAAACTCGGCGTCCCCGTCCACGTCATGTAGTACGTGGTGCTCGAGTTGTCGTTGTTCGTGAACCCGCGCCCGGTCTTCGTGTGCAGCGCGTTGGTGCTCAACCCCAGCGAGAGCCGGTCGCCGAGCCGCTGGTCCAGATTCAGCTTGATCGAGTACTTGTCGTAGTACGTCCCGAGGACGATCCCCTCGTCGCTCTTGTAGAGCCCCGAGGCGTAGTAGCGGGTGTCGTCCGACCCGCCGCTCACGCTCAGCGCCGTCTCGTACGACGGGTGGTTCCCCCCGGCGAGTTGCTCCTCGAGGTCGTAGACCCCCTTCGGCGTGCCGTCGGCGTTGAAGAAATCCGTGATCGGGACGCCGCCCACGTTGTTGCCGTAGCGCGCGATGGCGTTGTCCAGCGTCCAGCGCCGCGTCCCCAGCTTGTTCGAGAGGCGGGAGACCCCGAAGCGCTGCGACAAGGTGTAGCGAGGCTTACCCGCCTGACCCCGCTTCGTCTTGATCATGATCACGCCGTTGTTCGCCTTCGACCCGTAGATCGCCGCGGCGGAGGCGCCCTTCAGGATCTCGATCGACTCGATGTCCGCGGGGTTGAGGTCCGCGATCCGGTTCGGCGAGTTGTCCTGGTTGCTCGCCATCCCGCCCCCCGCACCCGTCACGGAGTTCGCCCCCGACGGGATCGTGACGTCGCTGACGATGACGCCATCGATCACGTAGAGGGGCGTGGCGTTACCGATGATCGTCGTCACGCCCCGCAGGTTGACCTGGTTGCCGCCGCCCGGCGCGCCCGAGTTCGACTGGATGTCGACGCCCGCGATCTTCCCCGCGAGCTGCGACTCGATGCTCGCCGCCGGCGCGACGTTCAGGTCCTGCGCGTTGACCGTCGCCACCGCATTCGCGAGGTTGCGGCGAGAGATCCCCGTCGCCTGTCCCGTCACGACGATCTCGTCGAGGCGAAGCACGTCGGCGCCGAGTGCGATCTGCACCGCGTTCTGCCCCGCGGGCACGACCACATCCCGCCGCGCGTAGCCGATAAGGCTCACTCGAAGCGTGACCTCGCCCATGGGCACCTGGATGCTGAACGAGCCATCCGCGTTGGCCAGGGTCCCGGTCCCCGAGCCGAGGACCTCCACGTTGGCACCCGGCAACGGGGCACCCGTGGCCTGGTCCGTGACCCGACCCGTGATCGTCCGCACCTGCGCCAGCGCATCGCTCGAGGCGATGCCCAGCAGCAGGGCGACGAGCAGACCAAGCTTGTACCTCATGACACCTCCGTGACTTGGAGAAGGGTGTCTCTCACCTCCGCTCGTCCCCGCGGAGGGATGGAATGCCGGCGCAGCGATGCCGGCGCTCAACGGCTGAGGAAGTCGGCGATCGGTGGCTCCATCGCCCTTCAGTGCCTGGGTCAGCGAACGTGATCGGTGAGGTGTGCGGCGCGCGGGCCCTTTCCTCTCGGAACGGCCCGCGCCGTTGGAACCCGTCGGCTTCCCCGCGAACGCCCGATGCGGCGGAACCTGCGACAGGCCTCCGTACCCGGGTGTCACGACGCGATCTCCCGGGGTACGGGCTTGTCATCATCCGTGGCGACGGATAGCGAAAGGCATCGCCGAGCCCGCCAGGGGTGCCGCCTACCGGCAGCGGACGCGGCGAAGCATCACGGCAGACAACTGTCCACCCCGCCTCCCCGATCGCCATGGCACGAAGGGCCCAGCGATGTCGATGTGGGGCTCAGTATAGGCGCCCCCCCACGCCCCCGCAAGGGCCCGCGGCAGGAGGCCCACCCGGTCCCCGGTCCGTACCCATCCCGCCGTCCGGGCCCACGAGGTGGCGCCTGTCGACCCGCCGCAGCCCCGGACCGGCCTCCGCGCCCCGATACGAAGGCGCCCGCCGGGAGGACCCTGGCGGGCGCATGGCCGACCGGCGGCGGCCCTTCGCCGCCTACGGGATCGATGCCGGCATCTCCCCCGCGGGTGCCCGATCGCGCTCGACCTCCGGGTGGGTCCGGCGCACCATCCACCCGTTGAGCGCAAGGAAGAACACCACCGCCACACCCCATTGGACCAGCACGCTCCCGACGCCGAACGTCCCGAAGAGCGGCTCGGTGCGGACCTGGTAGAACCACCAGATCACGAGTGCGACCGCCTCGACGACCACGAGGCGGATCGCCCAATCCCACCAGCTCCCGATCCGGATGTCGGAGTGCTCCGTGTTGATGAGCGATTCCCGGAACCGCGTCACGCCGTACCGGATCGCGGCCAGCGCGAAGAAGAGCCCCGAGACCATCAGGCCGACGCCCCAGACGAAGTCCTGATTGAGGAAGACCTGCTGGTTCAGCGCCGACGGGATCCCGAGGACGAACCCGGCGATGCCGACCAATGCGATCGCGCGGCCCCGGGACATCCCCCCATCGACCAGGACGCGAGTCGCCAGCTCGATCATCGAGATCAGGCTCGTCCATGCGGCGAACATCAGCGCCAGGAAGAAGAGCGTCATGAAGAAGCGACCGAGCGGTATCCGGGCGAAGAGCTGCGGCACCCAGATGAAGGTCAGCCCCTCGTTGCTCGCCCCGACGATCTGGCTCGCCGCGTCCGGCATGATCGAGAAGATGGTGCAGAGCACCATGATCCCCGCAAGGAGCGAGACCGAGTTGTTGCCGAAGCCGAGCATGAAGGCGTTGAGCGCCGTATCCTCGGTCCGACGCAGGTAGATGGCGTAGGTCAGGATGAGACCCCACCCCGCGCCGGTGTCCCACGCGTTCTGCGTGAGCGCCTCCAGCCAGACGCGGTAGTTGGCGAGACCCTCCCAGCTCGGAGTGAAGAGGAACTCGAGCCCGCGCTCGGCGCCCGGGAGCGTGACCGCGCGGATCGCGAGGGCGAGCACCAGGAAGAAGAGGCACGGGATCAGGATCTTCGCCGCCGCCTCGATTCCGCGGACGCCGCGCGCGACGACCCAGATGCCGAATCCCATGGCCAGGGCGTGCACGATCAGGACCTTCGGGGTGTAGGAGAAGCTCTCCCACAGTGCGGCGGGTTCCGCCCCCGAGAGCTCGCCGGCGGCAGCCGCCCAGACGAAGCGGAGCGTCCACCCCATGACGACCGCGTAGTAGAACATGATCGCGGTCGCCGTGAAGGCGATGAACGCGCCCATCCACGCGAACTTCGGCCCGACCAGCCGCGCGAACGCGCCGACCGGGCCGTAGCGCGTCGCCTTCCCCATCGCGAACTCGACAAGGATCAGTGGGACGGACCAAAGGATGAGAAATACGACCCAGGCGACGAGGAACGATCCACCGCCGTTCGTCGCCGCGACGCGCGGGAACCGCCAGATGTTGCCGGTCCCCACGGCCATCCCCAGCATGGCGAGGATCATCCCCCACCGGTTCGAGAACTGCTCGCCTCGCTCGGCCACTTCGCCTCCTGGTCCCGGGTGTCGTCGATGATGCTCCCCACCGCCCCAATGCAGGGTCCGATCGTGGGCCCGGGGGTGGCGCGCCACCGCGCCCCCCGGACCGGGACCGGACGAGAGGAATGGACGCATGGCGAACCCGCCTTGCGCCCCATGGTGCTCGAAAGCGAAGGAGACTCGGGCCGACCCGACGATCGCGGCGGCCCGGAACCGTGCCTCAGCGGATACGTTCGCGGATGTAGTCGACGATCCGGTCGACGGCGACACGCTCCTGACCCAGCGTGTCACGGTCGCGGACCGTGACCGTCCCGTCCGTGACCGACTGGCCGTCCACCGTCACCGCGAAAGGCGTCCCCGCCTCATCCTGCCGACGGTACCGCTTCCCGATCGAGCCGCTGTCGTCGTAGAACGACGGGATCGCCACCTCGCGGAACGAACGGTGGATCCGCTCCGCCAGCTCCGGCATCCCGTCCTTCTTCACCAGCGGAAGCACCGCGACCTTGATCGGAGAGAGCTTCGGGCTCAGCGAGAGCACGACCCGCGTCTCGCCCTCGACCTCCTCCTCGCGGTACGCATCCGCGAGCACCGCCAGCGTCAGTCGATCCGCGCCGATCGAGGTCTCGATCACGTAAGGGATGTAGCGCTTGTCGCGATCGACGGGATCGACGTACTCCAACCGCTTCCCCGAGTACTCCTGGTGCCGGCTCAGGTCGAAGTCCGTGCGGTTGTGGATCCCCTCGAACTCCTGCCACCCGAACGGGAACTCGTACTGGATGTCGTACGCCGCCTTCGCGTAGTGCGCCAGCTCGTCCGGCTCGTGCTCGTGCCAGCGCAGCTTCTCCGGCCGGAGCCCCAGCGACTTCACCCACTCCATCCGCTGGTGCCGCCAGTACTCGAACCACTCCTCGTCGGTCCCCGGCTCCACGAAGAACTGCATCTCCATCTGCTCGAACTCGCGCGTCCGGAAGATGAAGTTCCCCGGCGTGATCTCGTTCCGGAATGCCTTCCCGATCTGCGCGATCCCGAACGGCACCCGCTGCCGGCTCGTCTGGAGCACGTTCTGGAAGTTGACGAAGATCCCCTGCGCCGTCTCCGGCCGCAGGTAGACCACCGCCGCCTCGCTCTCCACCGGCCCCATGAACGTCTTGAACATCAAGTTGAACATCCGCGGCTCGCCGAGGTCGCACGGCTCCGCGCCGCCGGGCGGCACGCTCGGCTTCCGAGGACAGCTCGCCTGCCCGATCTGGTCCGCGCGGAACCGGTGCTTGCACGTCCGGCATTCGACCAGCGGGTCGGTGAACCCCGCCACGTGGCCGCTCGCCTCCCACACCCGCGGATGCATCAGGATCGCCGCGTCGAGCCCCTCGATGTCGTCCCGCTCATGGACCATCGAGCGCCACCACGCGGCCTTGATGTTGTTCTTGAGCTCCACACCCAGGGGGCCGTAGTCCCAGACCGAGCCCGTCCCGCCGTAGATCTCCGAAGATTGGAAGATGAAGCCCCGCCGCTTGCACAGCGAGACCAGCTTGTCCATCAGGTCCCCACCGTTCGTCATCGCTCCGACCCTCACCCGTTCCTTCCGTCCCGGACCGCGGTCCTGGTCCCACCCCTGCCCCATCCCCGCCCCGTGTCCTCACGCAACTTACGGCGGCCGGTTCACCCGAGCAACGCCGGGACCTCCCGCTCCGCGATCTCCTTCAACGCCTGCGGCGTCAGCATGCGCCCCGCGCCATCGACCCCTCTCACCCCCGGGGGCGGCGGCGCCTCGATCCGCCCCGCCACGAGCAGGACCGGCACCCGGGCCCGCCGCGCCCTCCGAATCGCCTCCCCGACCACCTTCCCCAACCCGGTCTGCGCGTCGTAGCTCCCCTCTCCCGTCACCAGGAGTCGAGCGCGCCCAAGGAGGGCATCGAACCCCGTGACCTCGAGGACCCAGGCGCTCCCCGGCACCAGCTCGCCCCCGAGGAAGGCGACGATCCCCGCGCCGAGCCCCCCCGCCGCCCCACCCCCGGCCACCCCCGCGACTTCGCGGCCCAGATCCCCCCGGATCCTCTCGGCGAGCCGCGCGAGCCCCGCCTCCAGGATCCGGACCGCGTCGGCGTCCGCCCCCTTCTGCGGGGCGAAGACCGGCGCCGCGCCCCGCGGGCCGAGGAGCGGCGTCTCCACGTCGGCGAGCCCGACGACGGGCGGAAGCGCCACCGGTTGCAGCGGCGGGAGGATCCGCGCGAGTCGGAGGAGCCCCCCTCCCCCCGGCGGGACCGGGCGGCCCGCGTCGTCCAGGAGGCGCCACCCCAGCGCCTGCGCGAGCCCCGCACCCCCATCGACCGTCGCCGAGCCGCCCAGCCCGAGGACGATCCGATCCGCCCCCGCCGCCGCCCTCACCAACGCCCCGACTCCGTACGTCGTCGCGGAGAGCGGGTCCCGCCCCGCCGCGGGGATGAGGTGCAGCCCACACGCATCCGCGGTTTCCACCACCCCCTCCCCACCCCGCCACAGCACCCGCCCCCTCGCCGGCGCCCCGAGGGGCCCCGTCGTCGCGACCGCAACGACGGTCCCGCCCCCCGCCGCCAGGGCGTCCACCAGCCCCGGCCCCCCATCCGAGAGCGGGAGCTCCACGACCTCGGCGCCCGCCGCGCCCCGCCGCGCCCCCTCGCCCAGGGCACGCGCCACGGCCGCCGCGCCGATCGTCCCCTTGAACGCCGTGGGTGCGACCAGGATCATCTGAGTAAGAAACCGTCTCGCCCCGCATCGCACAAGCCCGCCCCCCACTGGAACGGCTTTTGCCCTCCCACCGGCCCGTGCCGCTTTGCCGCCCCCGGAGACGAACCGTGTCCCTCTCCAGACTCGCCGACCAGCCGAGCCCACGTTTCTCCGATGGACGCTTCGACGTGCGCGGGTGGGACGTCGTCACCCTCGTCGACAGGGAAAAGGTGGGCGAGGTCCACGACCTCCTCCTCGACGAGGCCGGAGAACCCCGATACCTCGACGTCGACCTCGGCTTCTTCCGCCGTCACGTCCTCGTGCCGATCGGCCAGGCCCGCGCAGACCGCGCTCGCCGGATCGTCTGGGTACCCGGGTTCACCCGGGAGCAGTTCGCCGAGATCCCCCCCTACGACCACGACCTGACCCGCGTCGACCGCGCCTACGAGGACGGCCTCGTCGCCGCCTACGTCAGCGCCTACGCCGGCGAGCGCTACCATCCCCGCCCCCCGCACGCCGGCGCCGTCTACGGCCCCTCGGAGCTCGAGACCCGCGTGCGGACCGGCACCCGCCCCCGCATCGCACCCCTCGGCCGCCTCCGCGACATCCGCATTGCCCCGGGCGATCCCGACCTCCGCGGCTGGACCCTGACCACCGCCGACGGCGCCCCCGTCGGACACGTCGAGGAGCTCCTCGTCGACACCCGCGCCATGAAGGTCCGTTACCTCGTCTGCGCCCTCGACGAAGGCGCGGGCGACGGCGCCGTCGAGAACCCCACCCGGGTCCTCCTCCCCATCGGCTACGCACGCCTCCACGAAGAGGCCCGTGAGGTCCGTGTCGACGCCATCACCGCCGACGAGCTGCGCCGACTCCCCTCTACTTCAGGGAGGGAGCTCCGCGCCCAGCTCGACGACGAGACCCGCCACGACGGCGGAATCGACGCCTTCTACCTCGATCCGCGGTTCGACCCCCGCACGTTCTACGGGCAGGCCCGAGCATGATCGCGAACGTGCCCACGCTCACCCCCGCCGAGCGCCTCGCCACCTCCCGCCTGATCGAACTCGCCCTCGCACATGGACCGCCGATCCGCCGCGCCATCCTCTTCGGCTCCAAGGCCCGGGGCGACTTCGACGGCGACTCCGACGTCGACGTCCTCTTCCTCTGCGACGTCCCCCTCGACCTCCGCGACGCCGCCGCCGATGCCCTCAACCGCGAGGCCGACCACGTCCGCGCCGCGACCGGAATCGCCGTCGAACCCTGGGCCGTCCCCGTCGCCGACCTCGAGCCGGGGTGGCGCACCCCCATGCTCATCGACGCCCTCGACGACGGCCACACTCTCTGGCCCCTCGGCGCACCGCCGATCCGGCTCCGCTTCACCCCCGAAGATGCCCGCTTCTGCGCCGCCTGCCTCCTCGACTGGGTCGCCGCCGGCGGCCCGATCGTCCGCCGCGCCCTCCACGAACACCGATGGGCCGACGCCGCCCTCCGCGCCCGCGACGACATCACCCGCCTCGCCGTCGCCGCGCTCCTCCTCACCGGCGACACCCGACACCGCCGCATCGGCTCGCTCCGCCGCTTCGACGAGCGCTTCGTGCGAACCGGCCTCGTCTCCCCCCGCGTCCGACCCGCCCTCGACTGGGCCGCCGCCGCTTTCCCCCCGGGCGGAGGGCGGGGTCTCGAACGCCCCCCCGCAACCCCCGAGGCGACCGCCACCGCCCCCCAAGGCTACCGGCTCGCCACCCTCATGCAGGACGAAACCCTCCCCCTCATCCACCGCCTCGCCGCCACCCGCTGACCCCGACGCCCGAGCCCGAGCCCGAGCCCGAGCCCGAGCCCGAGCCCGAGCCCGAGCCCGTCCCCGTCCCCGTCCCCGTTCCCGTTCCCGTTCCCGTTCCCGTTCCCACACCCACACCCACACCCACACCCACACCCACACCCGCGCCCACACCCCCTCCCCGTCCCCACCCCCAACCCCAAACCCTACCCTCACACTCCCGCCCCCCTACTCCGCCCTCCTCGGCTCCTCCGTCGCCTCCTCCTCCGCCGAGGGCGGTCCCCCCGCCTCGATCCGGAAGAGCCCCAGTCGTTGCGCCATGAAGAGGTAGCTCGCCCACACGACCACGCCGCCGAAGGCGAACACGCCGGCGAACCCGGCCCCGATCAGGGTGCAGAGCGCGCCGAAGATGAAAAGCATCACGGCCACGCCCATCATCCCCAGGTCGCGCTCCCCGTCGGAGAGCTTTCGGTAGCGAGCCACCGCCAGTGACGCACCGGTGCCGGCGAACCCGACGAGTGCGAAGATCAGGAGCACGAACCGCAATCCCTGTGTCATGGCGCCCCCCGCGTGCGATCCTCGCGCCGGACCACCTCCGGTTCCGGGCCCCGGCGGAGCCGCCCGCTCCATCCGCAGATGGGACAGCTCCCGGTGACCGTCCACCGCCCGACGACCGACGCTGCCCGTCCTCTACCCACGTCGCCTCGGCCGCGTGCCGTCCCGCCGCAACGGGGACAGCGCGGCCACTCCGGGACCCGCCGGAGATACCACGCCAGCAGCACCATCACACCGAGAGTCGCCGAGGCGAGCGTCGCGAAGAGCATCCCAACCTCCAAAATCCTTCCGCCGATCCCGGCCTGCCGCCTGGCGAAGTGCACTGAACGACGACACATCCGTCACCCGACACGGCCGGGTCCACTCTCGGAAAATCGCAAGAATCAAACCCCGCCCCTCTCCGGATGCGCGATCGGGCAGGGCGAACCCGCCCTGCCCGATCGTTCGCGCCGGCCCCACGCGACCGCTCACCCCAGGGCGTGGAGAAGCTCTCGCAGCCGCCGCTCCGGTAGCTGATGAACCACGTCGAGCACATCCGCTTGGTTCCGCCCGCGGAACGCCGCCGGACCCCGCCTCGGCTCGAATGCCGCCGCAGGCGAGTCCGGCTCGAAGACCAGGCGACCCCGCCACCCGTCGCCCACCTCCCAGCTCTCCACCATGACCCGCCAGCGCGTCCCCAGCGCCGAGATCCTGCAGATCGTCGAGGTGTTGGGGCGCACGACCATCGAATCCACGAGGCTGAAGCGCATGGGTCACCCCCGACGTGTGGGTCCTGGAAGCCGAAAGGGGCCCTCGTTCCCGAGAGGCCCCCCTGGCCGATCGGCCGCCGCGAGCCGGTGCGTTGCGGCCGAAGTGTCATCATCACGCAATCACCGTGCCGGAATCGCCGGCACCGCGGCCGTCAGAAGATCGAAATGCTCACGTACCGCTTCGGCCGCTCCCTCACGTCCGTGGCCAGCGCGCGCATCTCTTGCAGCGTGCGGCTCAGCTCCACGTAGACCGTCGAGTCGTTGACCAGCCGCCCCAGCGTCCCGTCCCCACGGTCGATCTTGTCCAGGACCGAGGCCAGGGAGCCGAGCGATCGTTCCATCGCGCCCGCCGCCGCGGTGAACGCCCGGGCGCTCCCCTCCAGCTCGGCAAGGGCGCGGCCGAGCGCCGGCCCGGCCTCGGCCGCCTCCAACCCCTCGGCACTGCGGCGCAGCGCCCGCGCGGCGAGGTGCACCTCGTTCAGCGCCGCGCTCAATGCCGCCGCCCCCTCCGGCAGCACCGCGGCGGTCGCGTGCAGGTCGGTGACCGCCTTCGGCGATAGGAGGGAGTCGGCCCGGACGAGCACCGATTCGATCCGACCGCTCAGGTCCTCCACCACCTGCGGCAGCGGCTTCGCCGTTCCGCCACGGATCGTGTCCCCCGGCTCGAGAGCGACCAGCGCCTCGCCCGGGAGCAGCTCGATCGAGCCGGTCCCGAAGACGTCGGTCCGGACCGCCGCCCGCGTGTCGGCCGGGAGCACGATCCCCGGCTCCAGCCGGACCTGCACCGCGACCCGGCGCGGCGGGGCCAGCTCGACCCCCCGGATCGACCCGACCTCGATCCCGTGCAGCCGGACCCGATCCCCCCGCTTCAGCCCCGCGCCGTCCTCCATCACGACGACGATCCCCATCCCCCGGCGCCAGACCGGGTCGCCGAGGAGGAAGAAGAGCCCCCAGACGAAGAGCGCCCCGGCCACGAGCACCATGAGGCCGAGCGCCGCGGTGTTCCGCTTCCGCAGAGTCATGGGCGCCCCCTCACGCGACGGCCGCCGCGCCGGCGCGGCCCCGTCGCACGAACCGTTGCACGGCCGGGTCCGGGCTCGCGAGGAACTCCGCGGGCGCCGCACAGGCGCGGATCACGCCCCCGTCGAGGAGCGCGATCCGGTCGCCGACACGGAACGCCGACTCCAGGTCGTGCGTCACCACGATCCCCGTCACCCCGAGATCCCGCCGGAGCTCCATGATCAGCTCGTCGATCGTATCCGCGTTCACCGGGTCGAGCCCCGTCGTCGGTTCATCGTAGAGGACATACCTCGGCCGGTGCGCGATCGCGCGCGCGACCCCGACCCTCTTGCGCATCCCCCCCGACAGCTCCGCCGGGTACCGGTCCAGGACGCCCGGGTCGAGATTCACACGGCCAAGCAGCTCCGCGGCCTCCCCGCGCAGCGACCGGCGCGGAGGGGCGTCCCTTTCGTCCTCCAGCGCCAGCCGCAGGTTCTCGTACACCGTCAGCGAATCGAAGAGCGCCGCGTTCTGGAAGACGTATCCCACCTTCCGCCGTACCCGGAGGAGCTGCTCCGGCGTCGCTCGGGAGATCGACAACCCATCCACCACCACGTCGCCGGCGTCGGGCTCCAGGAGCCCGATGGCATGCTTCAGGAGCACGCTCTTCCCCGTCCCCGAAGGCCCGAGCAGGACGAGCGTCTCCCCCTCGCGAACCGTCAGGTCGACGCCCCGCAAGACCTCCTGAGAGCCGAACCGCTTGTATAGACCCCGGAACTCGATCATCGCCGCTAGAACGCCTTGAGCACGGGGATCAGGACAAGGTCGAGGACCATCAGCGCGAGCGTCGTCGCCACGACCGCGGCTTTCGTCGTCCGCCCCACCCCCTCGGCCCCGCCGCCCCCCTCCAGCCCGATGAAGCAGGCCAGGAAGGTGATCGCGAAGCCGAAGACCGCCGCCTTCAGGACCGAGTAGACCAGCGCCGAGGTGTGGAAGTAGAAGCGCATCCCGTAGATGATGTCGGCCGCGGTCAACCCGTCGATCACCAGCATCGCGGTGACCCACCCCGAGAGGATCCCCGCCGCATCGGCCAGGACGACCAGCGGCGGCAGCACCAGGATCCCGGCCAGGACCCGCGGCACCACCAGGAACGGAACCGGGTCCCGGCCCATCGCGTAGAGCGCGTCGATCTGCTCCGTGACCCGCATCGACGCCAGCTCCGCGGCGATGCTCGCCCCGACGCGGCCGACGAGGACGATCCCCGTCAGGACCGGCCCCAGCTCCGTGAGGATTCCCGCCGCCAGCACGCTCCCCACCACCCAGAGCGGCATCGCCCCCGTGAACTGGTTCCCCGTCTGCTGCGAGGTGACCGCCCCGCCGAGGATAGCCATGATCAACACCAGCGGGAGCGAACGCACCCCCATCGCGTACGCCTGCTCGATCGTCGCGGCCAGGTAGCGGCGGGGGTGCGGCAGCACGCGCGCGATCTCGCCCGCCAGCAGCGCGGCGCGGCCCACGCGGTCCAGCGCCGACCGGATCGCGAGCGCCGCCGTCGCGCTCATCCCCTCGTCCCGCCTTCGACCGCGCGACGCGCGCCCACCCCCCGCCAGACGTAGAAGACCGGCACCCCCGAGGCGATGATCCCGAAGCCGAAGAGCGTCGCTCCGGGCTGCTCGACCAGCGAGTTCAACAGCATCGCCACCGAGGCGATGAGGAAGACGGCCGGCACGACCGGGTAGCCGACCGTCCGGTACGGCCGCTCGAGATCAGGGCGCTTCCGCCTCAGCAGGAAGACCGCCCCGACCGCCAGGGCGTAGAACGGCCAGATCCCCAGGATGAAGCTGTCGGCGAGCTGCTCGAAGCTCCGGATCGAGACGTACCCCACCCCCAGCAGCGCCGCCAGCCCGATCGCCAACCACGGCGTCTGATACCGCGGATGCACCGCCGCGATCGGCTGGAAGAAGAGCCCGTCGTCCGCCATGGCGTAGAAGATCCGCGGGCCCGTCATCGTCGAGCCGTTCAGCGCGCCGAAAGCCGAGAGCATGACCATCGCGGCGATCAGCGAGGCGCCCGCGTCGCCCAGGATCCGCCTCGCCGCGTCCGCCGCGACCAACACGGAGCCGGCCATCTCGTCCGCCGGGAGCACGTAGAGGTACGCCGCGTTGACGATCAGGTAGATCACCACGATCGCCGCCGTCCCGCCGAGGAGCGCCCGCGGGAGCGTCCGACCCGGGTCCCGGACCTCACCCGCCATGAACGTCAGGTCCGCCCACCCGTCGTACGCCCACATGACGGCGATCAGCGCGACCCCGAACCCGCCCCACGAGAGGGGGGTGAACTCCGGCGCCGAGGCCAGCGCCCCTGTGCTCCCGTCGCCCAGCACGAAGGCCAGGAGCGCCACGCCGACCAGCGCCAACACCTTCGCCGCCGTCGACGCGTTCTGCACCGCCGCACCCCACGAGACCGACCGTATGTTCGCCGCGGCCAGGAGCACGATCGCGCCCGCCGCGACCATCCGCACATGCAGGTCGGTCAGCGGCAGGAACTCCTGTACGTACTCGGCGAAGAGCATCGCGATCGCGCCGAGCGCCGAGGGACGGATCACCAGCAGCTCCGTCCATCCGAAGAGAAACGCCGGGAGAGGACCGTACGCCTCCCGCAGGAAGACGTAGATCCCACCCGTCCTCGGGAAGAGCGCCGCGAGCTCCGCGATCGTCAGCGCGCCGAAGAGCGCCACCAGCGCCCCCAGGACCCAGAGCAGCATCATCGCGCCGACCGCGCCCACGTCCGCCGCGACCGTACTCGGCACCCGGAAGATCCCGCTCCCGATCGTCGAGCCGACCAGCACCGCGGCCGCGCTCCACACGCCCAGGCGCCGCGGGAGTCGCTCCGCCCGCAGGCCGGTCTCCGCTACCGGAATCGTCGTCTTGCTCAGGGGAACACCTCGGGTTGAGGTCGTCGATGGCCGTCGTCCCCAAGATAGTGCTTCCGCCGGCACCGGGGTACCCCTGTCGCCAGCCGGCCCCGCCCCGGCGCCACTGGCCGAATTCCTGCCACGGATCGAACCGGGTGGAAGGAAAGGAGCCGAACCATGAACACGATCCTCGGTCGAGGCCTGGCCGCGGCCACGGCCGCGCTCCTCGCCGCGTGCAGCGCCCTGTCGCGCGATGGGGCCCGCCCCTCCGCGCACGACGTCGGCACCCCCCTCGCCGTCCACAACACCAACTGGCGCGACATGACCCTCTTCGCCGTCCGCGCCGGCACCCGCACCCGCCTCGGCACCGTCACCGCACTCGGACGCGCCGACTTCGTCGTCCCGTCGACCCTCATGCCGACCGGCGAGGTGCGGCTCCTCGTCTCTCCGATCGACGGGAGCGCGCCCCTCCTCACCGACCCGATCTCGGTCGCGCCCGGCCAGGCGATCGAGCTCACCATCGGCTCGCGGCTCCCCCTCACGAGCTGGAGCGTGCGCTGAGCCGGGGAGAGGACCCGGCACCGCGGGCGCCCCAACCCGATCGGCGGCCCGGCGGGGGCGTGGCGTTGGGCCGCACGGCGCCGGATGCACGAAGCCCCGCAAGGCCTTTCGGCCTCACGGGGCTCGACGCCTCGAGAGTGGAGCTGACCGGGCTCGAACCGGTGACCCCCTGCTTGCAAAGCAGGTGCTCTCCCAACTGAGCTACAGCCCCGAAACGATCGAGCGGGCGGCGTCGTTCGCCCCCGCTCGATCAGGAAATGTACTACAGGCTTGACGCCGGGTCAACCGGTCAGGCGGCGGTCCGGAGCGGCACGGCCTCGTCCGGGGGAGCGGCCTCGACCTCGCGCGCCAGGTCGCGGTCGGGGGCCGGTCGGTCTTCCGCGTGGCGGCGGCGGGCCAGCTCGAGGTCGACCATCGCGAGGACCTCCTCGTCGGTGAGCCAACCGTTGTCCCAGAGAACGGTGAACGCGTTCCGCGCGCGGCCGAGGCGGTCCCGGCGCGCGGAGCCCGGGGCGCCGCGCTTGTACGAGATGACGCACCCCGCCCAGCTCCCCCGGACGACCGCGTGCCGCGCGAGGTCTTCGCGGAGCTGGACGAGCCCGTCGTGGTTGAACTCGCGGAGCTCGGCGTGCAGGTCGGCGAGCGCCTCGTCCCGGTGCTTCTCGGAATAACGTTCTATGGTGTTGTGCATGGCCTACTCCTTGGCTGCGGGGACCAGCGACGCGATTCCAGGTTGCACGACACGTGCCGGGCGGCCCCGCGGCCCCGTTGGCAGCGCGGGGTGGCGGTCGCTATCTTGGGAACCCCTTTTCGTGGCGAACCCTCTTCGAACCGTGGAGGCCCCATGCGCAATCTGATCCTGGCCCTGACCTTCGCCGGCGTGGCGGCATCCCCGCTCATGGCGCAGACGAACGACCCCGACGACGTGGTGAAGGGGAGCGGCGCTCTCCCCTCCGGGTGGCAGGCGCGGCTCGACAGGCCCAACGCATCCCTCGCCGACGTGAAGTTCGTGACGATGGGCGGCGGCTACCATGCGACGATGGGCCCGGCGGCGATCTTCTACAACCCGTCGCACACGGCGTCGGGCGAGTACCGCGCGCGCGTGACCATGACCCAGACGAAGGCGCCGCGCCACCCCGAGGCGTACGGGCTCTTCGTCGGCGGGAAGGACCTCGACGGCGACGCGCAGGACTACCTCTACTTCCTGGTCCGACAGGACGGGAAGTTCCTGGTCAAGCACCGCGCTGGCACGGAGATCCACACCCTCTTCGACTGGACGGAGCACGCGGCGGTCAAGAAGGCCGACGCGGAGGGGAAGGCGACGAACACCCTCGAGATCGACGTCCGCGCCACCGACGTCCGCTTCCTCGTCAACGGAACCGAGGTCGCGAAGCTCGACAGGGTCCCGTACATGAACACCGACGGGATCGTCGGGTTGCGGGTGAACCACAACCTCGACGTCCACATCGAGGGCTTCGCGATCGAGCGCGGACATGGCGGGCACTGATCGCCCCGGGATCCCCGGAACGCTCGACGAGCTGGAGACCCCCGCCGCCGTCGTCGACCTCGACAGGATGGCGGCGAACCTGGACCGGATGGCCGCCTACGCCCGTGCGCATGGGCTGGCGCTCCGGCCGCACACCAAGACGCACAAGACGCCGGAGCTCGCCGCCGAGCAGCTCCGGCGCGGCGCCGTCGGGGTGACCGTCGCCACCCCCCGGGAGGCCGAGGCTATGGCCTCGGTCGCCGACGACATCCTCGTGGCCTACCCGCCGGTTGGCCGCGCCCGGGCGGAGCGGCTCCTGGCCCTCCCCTCGCGCGTCCGCCTGACGGTGGCGCTCGACTCGGTCGAGGCGCTGCGCGACCTCTCTTCCGCCGCCACCACCGCGGGTCGGGAGGTCGGCGTTCTCGTCGAGCTCGACCTCGGGATGCGCCGGTGCGGCGTCCCGACCGCCGAGGAGGCCGTCGCGCTCGCGGGCGAGGCGGCGGAGCTGCCCGGCATCGAATACCGAGGCATCCTCTTCTACCCCGGCCACATCCGCGAGCCGGTCGACGAGCAGGGGCCGGCGCTCGACCGGCTCCAACGCGAGCTCGACCTCCGGCTCGCCGCGCTCCGCGCCGCCGGCCTCGAGCCCCCGGTCGTGAGCGGCGGATCGACCCCCGCCGCCTACGCCTCCCACCGGATCGCCGGGCTCACCGAGATCCGACCGGGCACCTACATCTTCAACGACAGGACGACCGCGGAGATCGGCGCCTGCTCCTGGGACGAGTGCGCCTACTCCGTCCTCGCCACCGTCGTCAGCACCGCGGTCCCCGGGCAGGCCGTCGTCGACGCCGGGTCGAAGGCGCTCTCCCGCGAGGAGATCCGCGCCCCCGACGCGACAGGGTTCGGCGCCCTCCTCGACCGCCGCGAGGTCGTCGTCCGCGCCGTCTCCGAGGAGCACGGGATCCTCGACCTCTCCCGCACCGACTGGCGCCCCCGCGTCGGCGACAGGGTCCGCATCGTCCCGAACCACGTCTGCGTCTCCGTTAACCTCCACGAGCGGCTCTGGGGGGTGCGCGGCGATGCGGTGGTCCAGAGCTGGCCCATTGCCGCGCGCGGACGCGAACGCGTCGGCGACGAAGTCGCGGCGGCCGGCGACTGAGTCCCACGCGGACGACGGAGCCGGGATCGGGAGATCCCCAACTCCCGCGACCGACTGCAAACGCCCCGGACGCTCACGGCGTTCCGGGGCGCTGCGCTACCGAGGACCTCCCGATCGCGCCCCGCGGCAGGCCTCGCACGGGCAGATCACGCGGAGCAGCTCGTACGGATAGATCCCGGTGGAGTGGCCGTCGCTCCATTCGAACCGCAGCGCGTAACGGCCGACGTAGCGGATCGCGAGCGGGTGGACGTCCTCCGGCACCGTCCGCGGGTCGAGGATCGGCCGGCCCGTCATCTCGTCGATGCAACCGGCGCAGCGGCACTCGAGTCGCAGGTACCGGGGCTCGTACTCGGAGATGTGGCCGTCCGACCACTCGATGCGTAGCCGGGCCCCATCCTCCGTGGGGCCGATGTGGCGGGGATCGCTGCTCATTTCCAGGACTTCCTCCCTCTTCGTCGAACCCGAGCGGCCCCTGGTCCGGCCGCGAGATCCGCGTACCCGTCTGACGCGCCGGAGTTCGGTAGCCCTGACGACGCCAAGATGGGCGGGGGCGGAGCGGGAGTCATCCCGCTCCGCCCCCGCCCATCCACGCGGCGAGGAATCCGCCTACCGACCCTTGTAGTTCGGGTTCCCCTGCAGCTCGCTCAGCGGGACCGGCCAGCACTTCTGGTCGCCGTACGTCTCGCCCGTCGTGCTGCCGGGGTACGGTCCGGTCTGCCAGAGGTTGTCGGTCCGGTTCGGGTAGAGCTTGTCGTAGCGCCGCAGGTCGCCGAGACGGTGGCCATCCGCGAAGAGGTCCACCGCCCGCTCGTTCCGTAGCGCCACCATGTACTCCTCCTCGGTGACGTCCGGCGGGAGCGGAGCCTTCCCACCGACAGCGCGCCGCTCGTTGACGAAGTCGAGGTTCGCCGGGGTCAGCCCCTCCGCCTCCGCCTGGATGTAGCGCGCCTCGAGCGCGGAGGCGACCCGGATCCACGCCGACTTGGTGATGTCCGCCCCCGGCAGGGTCCCGTCCCACGTGCTGTACGCCGACGGCGAGTTCGGCACCAGCGGCCCGCCCGTCGCCCCGTCCTCCGAGTTCATCACCGTCTTCTGCACCAGCGGAACGCGCGGGTCGACGAGGCCGTCGAAGGGCGTGTTGCGCACCGAGAGCCACCGGTTCCCGCCCCCGGAGGCGGTCGCCGTCGCGGCCCACATCGGGTTGTCGAAGGTGTTCTCCAGGTAGTACGCCCAGAAGACGAAGCCCCGGTCGGCGTCCGAGACGAAGGCGGGGGTGACCGCCTTGGCGTAGGCAGCCGCCCGCGTCTTGTCGCCCAGGTTCAGCGCCGCCCTCGCCGCGCCCACACGCGCGAACGCGATGATCGAGTCGGCACCCGCGACGATCGCCGGCGACGCCGCCCGCGCCCGCGCGGCCGTGGCGACCTCGATCGCCTCGTCGAACTTCGGCAGCGCCATCGTGAACATCTGCTCCGGCGTGTTCCCCGGGCCCATGTTGATCGGCGTCTCGCAGAGCTGCTCGCCCATGAAGGTGTACGTCAACCCGCCGTACGCCAGCACCCGGGCGAGCCGCAGGTCCGAACTGGCCGTGTCGCCGAGGAGATTCCTCAGGCGGGTCGCCACCGAATCGGCCATGAACCGGGACCGGTGCATCGTGTTCCAGACGTAGATCACGTACGTCCCGTTCGATTCGCCGACACGGCGCAGGTCCATGTCCCGGTTCTCGAAGTAGACGTGGTGGTTCCGGAACTCGTCGGTGAAGACCCCGCTGTACATCACCGTGTAGCCGAAGAAGTTCTGGAACTCCCCGATGACGCCGTTGACCATCAGCGGGATGTACGCGGGGTTGTCCAGCGACCCGGGTTCGATCGCCCCGGGGTTCTCCACCGAGAGCAGGTCGTCGCACCCCGAGAGCGTGCCCGCGGCGGCGGCCGCCATGGCGAGCGCCGCGAGACGGGTCCGGATTCTATTGAAGGGTCTCATCGCGCTCGTCTCTGTCAGAAGCTGAGGTTGACCGACATCGTCATCCGGCGGATCATCGGGACCGCGTAGACGTCGGCGCGCACGAAAGAGCGGTTGCCGTAGCCGTTCACCTCCGGGTCGATCCCGGAGTAGTCGCTCCAGAGCGCCAGGTTGTGCCCCGCGAGCGTCACGCTCGCCGCGTTGGCGCGGAGCCGTGCCGCCCACTCCGTGGGGAGCGAGTAGGTCACCGAGAGGTCGCGCAGCTTGATGAAGCTACCGTCCTCGAGGTACGCCGACGGCACCTGGCGCCACACATTGACCTCGGGGTTGACCACGGCGCCCGTCTCGAGGTCGATGTTGCGAGGATCCGCCATCCGCTCGCAGTTGTCCTGGAAGCGGCAGCGGTTGTACTCCTTGTAGTTGAACACCTTGTGGCCGCCCTTGTAATCGAAGAGCGCGAAGATCTGGAGGTCCCGGAAGAGGGTGAAGGTGCTCGAGAGGGAGATCTCGCGCGTCGGTACGGCGCTCCCCAGGTAGACGGCGGTGTCCGTCAACACCACCGTGGCGCCGTTCATGACCGGCGTCCCGTCGGCGTTACGCTGCGGCACCTGGAGCCACCACCCGGCGAGCGGATAGCCCGGGCGATGCTGCTGGTACCCCGGCGTGTACGAGGCCCCGGAGATGGCGATCGACTTGAGCGTCGTGTCGCCGAAGCTGACGAGCTCGTTCGAGTTCGTCGAGAGGCTCAGGCCGATGTCCCAGGCGAGCTTCGGCGTCTGGATGAGCGAGGCATCGACGACGAGCTCGACACCGGAGTTCTTCGTCTCGCCGAGGTTCACGTAGGGCGACGAGACCCATCCCGTCGATGCCGGGACCGCCTGCGTCACCAGGACGTCATTCATCCGCTTGTTGTAGTAGGTGAACTCGACGCCGACCCGGTCGTTGAAGGCGCCCAGGTCGAAGCCCAGCTCGATCTCGCTGCCCCGCTCCGGCTTGAGGTTCGCGTTGCCGTACGCCAGCGTGCGGAGCTCCGAGCCGACGTTCGGGCCGAGCACGACCTGCGAGACCGTGTACGTCTGGCTGGCGACGTACGGCGGCGGCGCCTGACCCGCCTGCCCCCACGCGCCGCGCAACCGGAAGTTGCCGATCCGGGCCTGGTCGAAGAAACCGCTCAGCGCCGGCTCTTCGGAGAGGACGTAGGAGACCGACGCCTTCGGGTAGAGGATCCGGCGGATCTCATCGCCGAAGACCGAGCTGTTGTCCATCCGCAGGGCGCCGGTGACGAAGAGCCGGTTCTTCCAGGCGAGCTGCTCCTGCGCGAAGAAACCGAGCGCCTTCGAGTCGCTGTAGCTGTTGGCGCCGGAGGTGATCTGCGCCCGGTCGATCTGGGTGACCGTCGGCGCGCCGAGCCCGCGCCCGCTCGCGTACAGCGTCTCGAGGTGCTTGTAGTTGTACTGCATCCCGAACGACGTCGTGGCGCCGAGGTCGGGGGTCAGGTTCTTGACGACGTTCCCCACGTAGTCGACGGTGTAGATGTAATTGCGCGGGACCCTCTGAGCGACGAAGCCCTCGGGAGTCCCCGCGTAATCGGCGTCCGCCGAGCCGGGGAGCGAGAGGATCTGCGCGAGGCTGGACGTATAGTCCAACCCCACCGTCAACCGGTTGCGGAACCAGGGGAGGGGGTTGAAGTTCGCCGTGGCGCCGAGCGTCAGGCGGTCGGACTTCGTCGTGTTGTCGTACGCGTTCGCCTGCAGCGGGTTGGTCGTCGCCCACCCGTCGCTCCGCGGGTTGTTCCCCGGCGGGATCCGGCCCGGCCGGCCACGGAACGCGCTCAGAAGCATCCCCTGCGCTGCCTCGTCGCCGACCGGGAGGCGGAGCATCCCCCGGATGTAGTTGCTCGTGATGGCGAAGTCGAGGACGTCGGTGGGCTGGAAGGTGAAGTTGGCGCGGACGGAGCGGCGCTCGTCGTAGTTGTTGTGGAAGACGCCCTCCTCATCCACGTTCTCGCCGGCGACGTAGAAGGAGTACCGATCGCCGCCGCCGCGCAGCGAGAGCGATTGCTTGCGAACCAGCCCCGTGCGCAGGGCGTCGGGGTCGTCACGCAGCGGGTTCCCGCGCAGCACCGTGCCGGCGGGCTTCCCCTGGCACCCCGGCCAGGTGGCGGGATCGGCGAGCTTCGCCGTAGTGCAGACGGTGTAGTTGTCGGGGATGTCCAGGGCCCAGTCGTTGTGGCCGTACTCGACGCGTGCGGTCCACTGGAGCGCCTGCTGCCCCGAGCGCCCCTTCTTCGTGATGATCTGGATCACCCCCGCCGCCGCCTCGGCCCCGTAGAGCGTCGCCGCCGCGGGGCCCTTGATCACCTCGATCGACTCGATGTCGCTCGGGTTCAGCCCGCTCAGCGCCGAGGTCGTCTGCCCCGTGTAGGACGTCGCGCCGGCGCCCGAGGGGGTGAAGGTCCCGAGGCTGCCGTCGTGGTAACGCACGCCGTCGATGTAGACGACCGGCGCGTTGTTGATCAGCGACGACGCGCCGCGGATCCGGATCTCCGAAGCCGTCCCCGTCACCCCCGAGTTCGGCAGCAGCGTCAGCCCCGGCGTCCGTGCCTGCAGCAGCTCGGTCAGGGTGCTGATCGCGGTCTTGGCGGTCACGTCGGCCGCGTCGACGCGGGCGATCGAGTTGCCGATCGTGCGCTTCGAGACCGCGCCCGCGGTCCCCGTGACGACGATCTCGTCGATCGAGATGGCGGTGAGCTCCAACCTGAACTCCACGCTCGCGACCTGCCCCGCGCCGACGGTGACCTCCTGCTCCACGGCGCCGTAGCCGATCATCTCGGCCCGGAGCCGGTGCGTGCCCGCCGGCATGCCGACAAGGAGGAACTCACCGGCCGCGTTCGCGACACTCCCCCTCTGGATGGCCGGCACACTGACCTGTGCGCCGCCGAGGGGCCGCCCTGTCGCGGCCTCCACGACGCGACCCCGGATCGACCCGGTATCCTGGGCGACCGCGGGCGCTGCCGATAAGGCGAGGCAGGCCAGCGCCGCGATCGCCGGTCTCAGCAGACGACGAAAGTACTCCCCCATGAATATCCTCCTGGCCGAGAAAGGAATGGCCGACAGACGTAGCCCCCGGGTGCCGGAGCACGTATGGGAGGCGGGAAGCGCCGGTCACACGAGACTGCCGTCGATGATCGGGCGGGTCGTCGCGTCGACCGACCGAGCGCACGACGCCGTGCGGGGAGGTAGAGGTCGACGGGACTCCGGACAGGCCGCCGGGGAAGGGTCGAGGTTCGACGTCCGCGGCCCCATGGCCCGTGGTCCGCACCGACAGCGCTTACAATTAAGGGCAGCGGACCGCGCTCACGCAAGAGCAGGTGGTTGTCCGAGCGTATCGCGCCGCCTCGGGGGGACGGCCGGGCCCGCCGGGAGGATTGAGGCCCGGCTCGCGCGTTGGGGCCCGGCGCAATGCGAAACGCGCCGCGGTTCCCGGGAACCGCGGCGCGTAACGCTCAGGCGATCCTGTGGCCGGCCGGGCTCACGCCCCCGCCGCCGTCCTCTCGGCGCCGAGGAGCTGCCGCAGCACGTACTGCAGGATGCCGCCGTGGCGGTAGTACTCCACCTCCTGCGGGGTGTCGATGCGGACCGTCGCCCGGAACTCGACCGCCGAGCCGTCCTCGCGCCGAGCGCGGACGGTCACCTCGCGGCCGTCGGCGAAGCCGCTCTCGAGCAACGCCGCAAGCCCGACGACGTCGTAGAGCTCGCGGCCCGTGAGCCCGAGCGACTCCGCGTTCTCGCCCGCCCGGAACTGGAGCGGCAAGATCCCCATCCCGACCAGGTTCGAGCGGTGGATCCGCTCGTAGCTCTCGGCGATCACCGCGCGGACCCCCAGGAGGCGCGGCCCCTTGGCCGCCCAGTCCCGCGAGGAGCCCGTGCCGTACTCCTTCCCCGCGATCACGACCAGGGGCGTCCCCTCGGCCTGGTAGCGCATCGCCGCGTCGTAGATCGTCATCACCTCCCCCGAGGGGATGTGCGTGGTAAAGCCCCCCTCGGTGCCCGGAGCCAGGCGGTTGCGGAGCCGCACGTTGGCAAACGTGCCCCGCATCATGACCTCGTGGTTGCCCCGGCGCGAGCCGTAGGAGTTGAAGTCCTTGGGCTCGACGCCCCGCTCCATGAGGTAGCGCCCGGCCGGGCTCTCCTTCTTGATCGAGCCCGCCGGCGAGATGTGGTCCGTCGTGATGCTGTCGCCGAGCAGTGCAAGGACCCGTGCGCCCCGGACCTCCTCGATGCGCTCCGGCGGCGCCGCGGCCATCGTCTCGAAGAAGGGTGGATTGCGGACGTACGTCGAATGCGGGTCCCAGTGGTACAGGTCGCCCTCGGGGACGGGGAGCGATTTCCAGCGCTCGTCGCCCGTGAAGACCTCGGCGTACGTCCGACGGAACATCTCCGAGCGGATCGCCGTCTCGACGACTCGCTCGACCTCGTGGCGCGTCGGCCAGAGGTCCTTGAGGAAGACCGAGCGCCCCTCGGCGTCCGTGCCGATCGGCTCGTTGTAGGGGTCCCAGTCCATCCGCCCGGCGATCGCGTAGGCGACGACCAGCGGCGGCGACATCAGGTAGTTCGCGCGAACCTCCGAGTGGATTCGCCCCTCGAAGTTGCGGTTCCCCGAAAGTGCGGCACAGACGACCAGTCCCTGGCGGTCGATCGCCTCCGAGATCTCCGCCGCGAGCGGGCCGCTGTTGCCGATGCAGGTGGTGCAGCCGTAGCCGACGACGTGGAAGCCGAGCTGCTCGAGGGGCTCGATCAGGCCGGCATCGGCGAGGTAGTCGGTGACGACCTTGGAGCCCGGGGCGAGGGAGGTCTTGACCCACGGCTTCGACCGGAGTCCCCGCTCCACCGCCTTCTTCGCCAGCAGCCCCGCCGCGACCATCACCGACGGGTTCGACGTGTTCGTGCAGCTCGTGATCGCGGCGATCACGACCGCGCCATCCCGCAGCGTGACCTCCTCGCCCTGGATCGTGCAGCGAGCGGCCCCCCGCTCCGTCGCGACGGCGACGGCGCCCGAGGCGTCGCCCGCGGCCGGCTTACCGGCCCCGGCGAACACCGCGTCGAGCGCGGCCTCGAAGGAGCGCTTCGCCTCGGAGAGGCTCACCCGGTCCTGCGGCCGGCGCGGCCCCGCGATGCTCGGCTCGACCGTCGAGAGGTCGAGCTCCAGCGTGTCGCTGTACTCGGCCGCCGGCGTCTCGGCCGTGTGGAAGAGGCCTTGCTCCTTCATGTACGCCTCGACGAGGGCGACCTGCTCCGCCGACCGCCCCGTGAAGCGCAGGTAGCGCAACGTCTCGTCGTCGACGGGGAAGATCCCGCACGTCGCGCCGTATTCCGGCGCCATGTTCGCGATCGTCGCACGATCCGCGAGGGGGAGCGTGGCCAACCCCGGCCCGAAGAACTCGACGAACTTCCCGACGACCCCCTTGCGGCGGAGCATCTCGGTGACCGTCAGCACCAGGTCGGTCGCCGTCGCCCCCTCGGGGAGCTCGCCCGTGAGGCGGAACCCGACGACCTGCGGGATCAGCATCGAGACCGGCTGGCCGAGCATCGCCGCCTCGGCCTCGATCCCGCCCACGCCCCACCCCAGCACCCCGAGCCCGTTGACCATGGTGCTGTGCGAGTCCGTCCCGACCAGCGTATCCGGGTACGCCTGCGCCGGACGCCCCGCCACCGCCTCCGTCCCGAAGACCACCCGCGCCAGGTACTCGATGTTCACCTGGTGCACGATCCCGGTCCCCGGCGGCACCGCCCGGAAGTTCCGGAACGCCTTCTGCCCCCACCGCAGGAAGGCGTACCGCTCACGGTTGCGCTTGTACTCCAGCTCCACGTTCGACGCGAAGGCGATGCGCGTGCCGAACTCGTCGACCTGCACCGAATGGTCGATCACCAGCTCGGCAGGCTGCAGCGGATTGATCTTCGCGGGATCCCCGCCCATCCGCTTCATCGCATCCCGCATCGCCGCCAGGTCCACCACCGCCGGCACACCCGTGAAGTCCTGCATCAGGACCCGGGCCGGGGTGAAGGCGATCTCACGGTCCGGCGTCGCCGTCGCATCCCAGCGCGCCAGCGCCTCGATGTCGTCGGCGGTGACCGCCCGGCCGTCCTCCGTCCGCAGAAGATTCTCGAGCAGGATCTTCAACGAGTACGGCAGGCGCGCCACCGGCAGCCCGGCCTTCTCGAGCGCGTCCAGCCGAAAGATCTCGTACTCCCGATCGCCCACGCGTAGCGTGGCTCGGCTTCCGTAACTGTCCCCCATGACCGTTACCCTTTCTTCGCTCCCTCACGCACCCGTTCGAGCGCTTCCGATCCCTGGAATTATGGGGCACCGCCTCCCCTTCCGCCACCCACCGCCCCCCGCCACTCCCCGCCACCTCTCCAACCCCCGTGGAGTGGCCGGGGCGAACACCGTCACCCCGGCTCCCCGCAACCCCGAAGCGCCACATCGAACGCGCACCGAGGCCGGTCTCCCCTCTCGCAACGCTCCCGCACCGTCACCCCCAGGACCTCCGACAGCAGCGCTTCGACCAGCCGGCAGACCCGCGGGTGCTCCGGCACCAGCGCGCCCAGGGGGCAGCTCTGCCCCTCGATCCGGAGCCCCTCCTCCCCCTCCCGCACCTCCACCACCCCGCCCAGCTCCTCGACCGCCGCCATCGCCGCCGCGAGGCGCGCCGACGGGTCCCCATCGGGCCGGCTCCGCCCCTCGACCGCCCGCCGACCCGCCTCCTCCAGCAGCTCCTCCACCTCTTCCCCGCCGTACCGCTCCTCCAGCACCGCCAGGAGCCGGCCCAGCGCCAGGCCGTATGCCTTCGGGAAAAGACGCTCCGCTTCCGCCGCCAGTCCGTACACGTACGCGGGCTTCCCGACCCCCCGCCGCACCCCTCGCCGCTCGACCAGGCCGTCCCGCTCCAGCGAGGCGAGGTGCACGCGCACCGCGTTGTCGGTCAACGCCAGCGCCTCCGCCAGCTCGGCAACCGTCCACTCCGCCCGCCGGAGCAGCGCGATGATCTGCCCCCGCGTCGTCGACAGGAACCGCTTCTCCCAGGACATACCCGGCTCCCCCACGTTCAGGTCGTGGTTCCATGATACACCCGGTCCAGCCGTTCGTCCAATATACACACAAAACCATTGACTTTGTTCTTTATTGCGCGTACCGTGGGCGATGCACGGACGGACGGCGCACCCGGCCCCGCGCGCCGGACGGCCGCGGCACCGTATCCCTGAACCCCCTCGGACCGAGGGAAGGAGGAGGCAATGCTCAGCTCCGGATGGGCACGGGCGGGCGTGGCGATCACCGCGATGGCGGCGCTTTCGTGCGCCGAGGCCCTGGCGCAGGACAAGGCGGCGGCCCTCACCGACGCCAACATCGCGGCGATCGTGGTCGGCGCGAACACGATCGATGCCGAATACGGCCGAATCGCGAAGGAGAAGTCGACGAACGCCGAGGTGCGCACCTTCGCCGAGACCATGATCGCGACGCACGAGGCGGTGAACCGTCAGGCAGGCGAGCTCGCGGCGAAGCTCGGTCTCCGGCCGGTCGACAACGAGACGAGCAAGGCGTTGGCGGAGGAAGCGCGGCAGATGCGCGAACGGCTTCGTGGGCTCTCGGGGCGGGCGTTCGACCGGGCGTACATCGACAACGAGGTGGCCTTTCACCAGAAGGTGCTCGACGCGATCGACGGCGTGCTGATCCCGGGCGCGCGGAACGCGGAGCTGAAGGCGCTCCTCGAGTCGGTCCGGCCGGCGATCGTGGGGCACCTGGAGCACGCGAAGCGCCTCCAGGCGACGTTGGGGAGCTGATGCCGCCCCGCCCCGGCCCCCTGCGGAGGGGGCCGGGGCGGATCCTCGGTCATGGCCGTGTGGCGGTGCGCACCGCGCCAGCCGCCCTGACGCGGCTCAGTCGGCCGGCACGCTTGGCTCAGTCGGCCGGTACGCGGGGCGCGTCGGGGCGCCCGAACTGCTCGGCTTCGGTGGAGCCGGCGAGCGCCGCGGTCGATGCCTGCCCCGAGGTGACGGCGAGGAGGACGCGATCGAAGTAGGAGACCCCGGCCTCCCGCTGGTGCCGGGTCGCCGTGTAGCCGTCGGCCTCGAGGTCGAACTCCTTGTGCTGGAGCTCGACGTAGGCCGGCATCCCCTCGCCTGCGTAGCGTCGCGCGAGCTCGAAGGTGTGGAGGTTGAGGAGGTGCCACCCGGCGAGGGTGATGAACTGGAAGGCGTACCCGAGGGCGGCGAGCTCGTCCTGGAAGCGGGCGATCGCGGCCGGGTCGAGGTTGCGCTCCCAGTTGAACGACGGCGAGCAGTTGTAGGCCAGGAGCTTCCCGGGGAACTGCTCGTGGATCGCGTCGGCGTAAGCCCGGGCCTGGCCGAGATCGGGGGTCGAGGTCTCGAACCAGAGGAGGTCGGCGTAGGGCGCGTAGGCCAGGCTTCGGGCGATCGCGGCATCGAGCCCGCCGCGCACGGTGAAGTATCCCTCGCGGGTGCGTTCCCCGGTGAGGAACGCCGCGTCGCGGGGGTCGACGTCGCTGGTGAGGAGCGGCGCGGAGAGCGCGTCGGTGCGGGCGATCAGGAGGGTCGGCACGCCGAGGACATCGGCGGCGAGGCGTGCCGCGTTGAGGGTGCGGATGAACTGCGCCGTCGGGACGAGCACCTTCCCGCCCATGTGGCCGCACTTCTTCTCGGCGGCGAGCTGGTCCTCGAAGTGGACGCCGGCGGCGCCGGCCTCGATCATCGCCTTCATCAGCTCGAAGGCGTGGACGGGCCCGCCGAACCCGGCCTCGGCATCGGCGACGATGGGAGCGAGCCATTGCCTCTCGACCCGGCCCTCGCTCCATTCGATCTGGTCGGCGCGCAGGAGCGCCTGGTTGAGGCGGCGGACGAGGGCGGGGACGCTGTTCGAGGGGTAGAGGCTCTGGTCGGGGTACGTCTGGCCGGCGAGGTTCGCATCGGCGGCGACCTGCCACCCGCTGACGTAGATCGCGGGGAGCCCCGCCCGGATCATCTGGACCGCCTGCGCGCCGGTCAGCGCCCCGAAGGTCTGGACTCGGTCTTGGGTGTGGAGGAGGCTCCAGAGCCGCTCGGCGCCGAGGCGCGCCAATGTGTGCTCGACGCGCACCGATCCCCGGAGCCGGACGACGTCCTCCGCCGTGTAGTCGCGCCGGATCCCCGCCCACCGGGGGTCGCCCTCCCACTCCCTCTCGAGCTCCCTCACCTGTGCCTCGAAGACCTCCCCGTGCATGGTCCCCCTCCGTGTTCTGGGTGGGTTCAGGGAAGATGCCGGTAGGCGGGGAGCGTCAGGAACTCCACGAAGTCCTCCCCCAGGACGAGCTCGTCGAGCAGCGCGGCCGCCTCCCGGAACCGCGCGGACCCGGTCTCCTGCGCCGGGTCGAGCCGCTGCAATACTCTGTCTCGGGTCTCGGCGTAGAGTTCGGCCGTGACCTCCCCGCCCTCCGCGAGTCCGGCCCTGTGCCGGATCCATTGCCAGAGCTGGGCCCGGGCGATCTCCGCGGTCGCCGCGTCTTCCATCAGGTTCAGGATCCCGACGGCGCCCTGCCCGGCGAGCCAGTGGCCCAGGTACTCGATCGCGACCCGCACGTCGTTCTCCACCCCTGCACGCGTGACCGTCCCCCCGGGAACCCGCAGCGCCAACAGATCGGCCGCGGTCACCTGGACGTCGTCGCGCGTACGATGCTTCTGGTGCGGCGCATCCCCGAGGACCTGGTCGAAGACCTCGCGCGCCACCGGGACCAGGTCGGGGTGCGCCACCCAGGTGCCGTCGAAACCGTCGCGCGACTCGCGCACCTTGTCTTCCCGAACCTTCGCGAGCGCGACCTCGTTCACCTTCGGGTCCCGCCGGCTAGGGATGAACGCGGCCATCCCCCCGATCGCGTGCGCACCCCGCCGGTGACAGGTTCGCACCAGGAGCTCGGTGTACGCGCGCATGAACGGGACCTCCATCGTGACCTGCGCGCGATCGGGGAGGACGAACTCCTCCCTGCCGCCGAACATCTTGATCACGCTGAAGATGTAGTCCCACCGCCCCGCGTTCAGCCCCGCGGCGTGCTCGCGCAGCTCCCAGAGGATCTCCTCCATCTCGAACGCCGCGAGGATCGTCTCGATCAGCACGGTCGCACGGATCGAACCGACGGGGATCCCCAGCGATTCCTGCGCGAAGCGGAAGACGTCGTTCCAGAGCCGCGCCTCGTGGTGGCTCTCCAGCTTCGGGAGGTAGTAGTACGGCCCCGAGCCCCGATCCAGCAGCTCCCGCGCGTTGTGGTAGAAGTGGAGCCCGAAGTCGAAGAGCCCGGCGGCGACCGGCGCCCCCCCGATCTCGACGTGCTTCTCGACCAGGTGCCACCCCCGGGGGCGCACGACGAGCGTCGCCACCTCGTCGTTCAGCCGATAGCGTCGACCGTCCGGATGGTCGTACGCCAGGGTGCGGCGGACCGCATCCATCAGGTTCGCCTGCCCCTCCACCACGTTCGACCACGTCGGCGAGAGCGCGTCCTCGAAGTCGGCCATGAAGACCCGCGCCCCGGAGTTCAGGGCGTTGATCATCATCTTCCGCTCGACCGGGCCCGTGATCTCGACTCGACGGTCGACGAGGTCCGCCGGGGCTTCCGCCACCCGCCACTCCCCCTCCCGGATCTGCGACGTCTCGGGGAGGAAATCCGGAAGCGCCCCCGCCGCCAGCGCCGCCCGGCGCTCCGCCCGTCGCGCGAGCAACTCCCGGCGCCGGGCCTCAAACTCATGGTGCAGCGCCGCGACGAAGGACAGCGCTTCCGGCGTCAGAACCCGCGCCCCCGCCGCCCCGGCCTCCGCCGTGATCCGAACCCCCTGAAGCGTGACCTGCGTCATGGCTCCCCCCTCTCGAGCGTGGCCAACTCCGCGCGGTCCGGCCCCCCAGGCCCGCGATAGGAGCCCCCGGCCCCGGCACCTCCCGTGCCAGGGCCGCCATCCGGCGTGACGGCTTCGGGGACCGATCCCGCGGTCGCACAACGCGCTCGATCGCACGCCAGCGCTCATCCGGTCGAAGGACTCGGGGCCAGGATCCAATATCCGCCGCTCCTGACCCCACCCGAGCTCCCTCTCCTCGACTTCGACGCCCAGGCCCCTACTCCAACTCGAACCGGATCGGCAACGCAACGATCACCCGGATCGGCTCCCCGTGCCTCCTCGCCGGCCGGAACTTCATGATCGGGATCACCCGGACCGCCGCCTCATCCAACGCCGCGTGACCGCTCGATTGCCGGATCTCGTACTTCCTCACCTTCCCCTCCTCGTCGATCCAGAACCAAACGACCACCGAGCCCTCGATGCCTCGGTTCTGCAAGGCCCGCGGGTACTCCCGCTCCAGCGCACGGGCCACCTCCGACCGGTTCACCAGCTCGGGTTGGACCATGTACGGCATGAAGTGCTCGAATCCCGCCAGCTCCTCGACCACCTCCCTCGGCCTCGCCGGGATCGAGATCTCCGGCGTCCGAATCGTCTCCTCGATCGACGGCTCCGCGACCACCACCAGGTCCCCGGGCAGCTCCAGTCGCGGCGGCTCCGGCGCCGCGGGGCGCACCAGCGGCGCCGGCGGGGACGGGACCTCCACCGGCGGCGGCGGCTCCAGCTCCACGACCCGCATCTCCGACGCCGCCGGTGCCCAGGCGAGCTCGACGGGCCCCATCCCGGGCGCGATCAAGAAGATCAGGGCGTGGGCCACCGCCGCGGCCGCCAACCCGTACCACGACCAACGCCGCGCCCGCTCCTTGAATCGATCGTTCTCCGTGCGAGCCCATAGGTCGCCGGCCATTTGTCCGTTCGGACACGCGCCCATGCCGCTCCCTCCCATCGCGCGTGGCTCGTCTGCAAAACAACGAGACCGACCAGCGCACCGCCCGTGCCACCCGGCCGTGGGAATGCGGCCCAAACTCGGAAGTGGTGTACCGGATTCCGTCAGATCCTACCGTACCGATGCACGCCGCCCCGGCGGGCGCGAGGGGCTCGCCGGGGCGGTGGGGTCGCTCATCCGTCGGCGCCGTCGGGCGGGGGCGCCGCTCCCGTCGGGGTCAGCGGAACCGGATCCCGTTCGGCGCGATCTCGCCCGATTTCGGGATCCTGGGCGCCGCGTCCTTGCGCCCCTTCTTCTCCCCCTTCCCGCCTCCATTGCCCCCGGGCTGGGCCCCTAGCGGGGACTTCTTCATCGATAGGGCGATGCGGTTGCGCTCGAGGTCGACGGAGAGGACGGTGACTCGGACCTTCTGCCCGACCTTCACGACGGTGTTGGGGTCCTTCACGTAATGGTCCGCGAGCTGGGAGACGTGGACGAGCCCATCCTGGTGGACGCCGATGTCGACGAAGGCGCCGAAGGCGACGATGTTGGTGACGACGCCCTCCAGGGTCATCCCCTCCTTGAGGTCCTTGAGCTCGCGGATGTCGTCGCGGAAGGCCGGCGGCTCGAAGGTGTCGCGCGGGTCGCGCCCCGGTTTGCGGAGCTCCTCGAGGATGTCCTGGAGGGTCGGGAGCCCGACGTCGTCGGAGACGTAGCGCTGGAGATCGATCTGCGACAGCAACCCCTCGTTGGCGACGAGGTCGACGATCGAGCTGCCGAGGTCGCTCGCAATGGTCTCGACGAGCCCGTAGCGCTCGGGATGGACGGCGCTCGCGTCGAGGGGGTGGGCGCCGCCGCGGATGCGGAGGAAGCCGGCGGCCTGTTCGAAGGCCTTGGCGCCGAGGCGCGGGACTTCGAGGAGCTCGGCGCGGGTGCGGAACCCGCCACGCTCGTCGCGGATGCGGACGATGTTCTGGGCGAGAGCGGGCCCGATCCCGGCGACGTAGGAGAGGAGGGAAACCGACGCCGTGTTGACCTCCACGCCGACGCGGTTGACGCAGCTCTCGACGACCTCGTCGAGCCGCTTCTTGAGCCGGGTCTGGTTGACGTCGTGCTGGTACTGCCCGACGCCGATCGACTTGGGGTCGATCTTGACGAGCTCGGCGAGGGGGTCCTGGAGCCGTCGGGCGATGGAGACGGCGCCGCGGAGCGAGACGTCGAGGTCGGGGAGCTCCTCGCGGGCGACGTCGGAGGCCGAGTAGACGGAGGCGCCGGCCTCGTTGACGACGACGACCTGGGGCCGCGCGCCGCTCGTCTGGCGAAGGACTTCACGGACCGCGGCCTCGGTCTCGCGCGACGCCGTGCCGTTGCCGATCGCGATCAGCTCGGCGCCGTGGCGCTCGATGAGCGCCTCGAGCCCGCGGGCGAAGCGGTCGGGTTGGTGGAGGTAGAGGGTGTCGGTCTCGAGGACCGCGCCCGTCCTCGAGACGACGGCGACCTTGACGCCGGTGCGGTACCCGGGGTCGAGGCCGATGACGACGCGCTCGCCGGCGGGGGAGGCGAGGAGGAGCTGCTCGAGGTTGCGGCCGAAGATCGCGATCGCCTCCTCGTCGGCGCGGGTCTTGAGCTCGAGCCGTAGCTCGACCTCGATGGAGGGGGCGATCAGGCGCTTGTAGGCGTCCTGCGCGACGAGGGCAAGCTGCTCCCGGGCGCGGCGCTCGGCGACGACGCGCCGCTCGATCCCGGCCAGGATGACGTCGACCGGGGGCTCGATCGTCCAGGTCAGGAACCCCTCGGCCTCGCCCCGGCGGATGGCGAGGATCCTGTGCGACGGGATCTCGGTCAGCTTCTCGCTGAAGTCGTAGTAGTCCTGGAACTTGGAGACCTCGTTCTCCTTCCCCGGGGCGACCGTCGAGCGGATGATCCCATGGTCGCGGGTCAGGTCGCGGATCCAGCCGCGCAGCTCGGCGTCCTCCGAGACGCGCTCGGCGAGGATGTCGCGGGCGCCCTGCAGCGCTTCGGCGATGCCGGGCACCTCCTTTTCGGGGTCGACGTACGTGGCCGCCGCCGCCTCGACCTCCGCGTCGGTCGCCTCCCCGGCCCAGATCAGATCGGCGAGGGGCTCGAGCCCGCGCTCCCGCGCGATCGTCGCCCGCGTCCTGCGCTTCGGCTTGTACGGGAGATAGAGGTCCTCGAGCGCCTGCTTCGTCTCCGCGGCCTCGATCCTCGCCTTCAGCTCGGCGTCGAGCTTCCCCTGCTCCTCGATCGACTTGAGGATCGCGGCGCGGCGCTCCTCGAGCTCTTCGAGGTAGGTCGCGCGGTCGCGGATCTCGCGGAGCTGAACCTCGTCCAGCCCGCCCGTCGCCTCCTTGCGGTACCGCGCAATGAAGGGGAGCGTGTTCCCCTGTTCGAAGAGTTCGAGGGTGCTCGCCACCTGGCGGGGGGTGAGGGAGAGCTCGGTGGCGATCCTGGAGATCAACTTCTGCGTCAGCATGAGTCCTACGGTTGACGTGGGATCGGGGGACGCCCCGGCGCTCCGCGCCGGATCGCGCCCCGCAAACCGGGGAGAAAAGTGGCGGCTTCCCCACGGCGGAGCAACCGGCGTCGGGGAACCAGGCGGCTGGCGGGGGCCTCAAGTTTTTCGCTGCGATACCGATACTCTCGGGTATTCCGTATCGATACTCCGGAGTATATGGACATTCTTCTCTCACGCCAGCCGATTTTCGACCGCGATGAGAAGATCGCGGGCTATGAGCTTTCCTACACTGGCAATTGCACCGACGATGCGGTCGCCGCGGGGGACGCCCACGGCGTGGTGGTCGAGGCGGTACTCGACATCGGCCTCGACCGGGTGACCGATGGGAAGACGGCGTTCCTCGACGTCTCGAGGGAGATGGTGGAGAGCGGCGCCGTCGAGCTCCTCGACCCGTCGCGGGTGATCCTCGAGCTGAGCGGCGTGCGCGAGGTCGACGGGTCGTTCGTCGCCGCGTGCGAGCGGCTGAGGTCCAGGGGCTATCGTCTGGCGCTCGACGCCGCGTCGGCCATCGACGGGGCGGCGGGCCTGCTGCCGCACTGCGAGATCGTGCGGGTCGACGTCCAGGCCCACGGCGGCCCTGAGCTTGCCGAGGTCGCCGGGCGGCTACGGGCTCACCCGGTCCGGCTCCTCGCCGAGAACGTGCAGAACCTCGCGGTCCGCGATGCCTGCCTACGCGCCGGATTCGAACTCTTCCAGGGATTCGAGTTCAGCCGTCCCGAGGTCCTCGCCAAGCGCGACCTCCCCGTCGATTATCTGCGCACGGCGATGCTCATGCAGCAGATCCGCGATCTGGACGTGACCGACGCGCGGATCGAGGAGGAGTTCCGCACGGATCTCTCCCTCACCTACAAGCTGCTGCGCATGGTCAACTCGGCGTCGGTCGGGGGGCGGGGCGTCCAGTCGATCGGGCACGCGATCCGGCTCCTCGGTCGGGAGACGATCTACCGCTGGCTCGCGCTCCTGCTCCTGCATACCGCCGCGGACACCGGCGTGAAGGCGGAGATCGTCCACACCTCGTTGCTCCGGGCCCGCCTCTGCGAACTCCTCGCCCCGCTGATCCGGCGAGGGGCGGACGCCGGCTCGTTCTACATCGTCGGGTTGATGTCCCTCCTCGACGTCCTCCTCGGCACGCCGATGGACGAGCTGATCGCGAACACGGGCCTCACCCCCGAGGTGCAGCGCGCGCTCCTCGACCGGTCCGGCCTCCACGGCGAGGTCCTGCGGCTCGTCGAGGCCTACGACCTCGGCCACTGGGACGAGTTCACCGGTCGCTGCGAGGAGCTCGGCCTCTCGCCCAACGACGTGGGCACGCGCTACCTCGAGGCGCTGAGCTGGGCGAGTGAGCGGACGATCGGTTTCGACGAGGATTGACCGGCCGCGAGCGCCTTCCGAACACGACGACGCGGCGCCGGAGGGAAGGTCGTTCCTCCGGCGCCGCGTCGTCGTTCACCGGGATCGAGGTCCCGGGCGGCCCTCAGCGACCGCGCCTGCCCTTCTCCTCGTCCGCCTCGTGGATGCGTCCGCGCTCCTCCACGTCGAGGACCTCGCGCCGCAGATCGGCCTCGACCTCCTCGGTCTCCTCGACCGGTCGCTTGCGGACGACCAGCTCCTCCCGGACCACCGGCCGCTTCTCCACGACCGCCTCTTCCTCGGACAGAGGAACGTGGATCTCCTGGTCCTCGATCCGCGCCCGCTCCCCGGCCCGGGCCCCGGTGACGGGGTGCCGCTCGATCTCGACCTCCTCGTGCGTCAGCTCCACCGGACGACGGACGTGCTCCGTCTCGACGTGCTTCTCGATGTCGACCTCTCCCGCCGAGACCTCCCGCTTCCCGACCGCGAGCTCCTCCTCGGAGCGCGTCATTCGGGTCTCACGGCCGAACTCCCCGCGTTGCGCCTCGGAACGCCCACGGCCCGCGCCCTCGAACCGCTGACGCAGCGCCGTCTCGTACTCCGGCGTGATGCGTTCGAACCGGTACGGCGGGAGCCCCGTGACCTCGTCGGACCGGAGCCTTTCGACGACGACCTGGTTCCGGTCCTCGTCCAGACGGGCGTATCCGATCGGGATCAGGATGTGCCGGTCCTCGTCGATCCCGAAGCGGTCCTCGTCCAGGTCCACGTCCAGGTAACGGACTTTCATCGCCGTGGTGTCGACGAGGAGCTGGTCCACCGAGCCGATCTGCTCGCCATCTGAGGAGAGCACGTTCCATCCCCGGACGTCGGGCTCGCCTTCGGCGATCTCGAAGTCCTCCATCTGGTCCAGCGGAACGATGCGGTCCATGTCCTCTCTCATGGTCCCTCCTATGGGTTCGACGTCCTCTCCCGCGGCGCCGCCTCAGGGGTGCACGCCTCCTGCTCCACCCGGGCAGGACCACCGGCGAGGGTCGGCGGCCCGCCTCGCAGACTCGGGACCCGCCTCACGGCCGGGGGGGCGGGAACCGCCCCGGAACCCGCCGCCCCCGCGAGGCTTCCGGGGAGCGTGAGCCGTGCCGCAAGTCCGGTGCCCGGCCCTACGGGACGCAAGGACTACGCCCCATCTTCCCTTGCCGCCCCGGACCGCATCCTGCATCTCCGCCCGACCCCGGAGGGGCCCTCGGGCCGCCACGACGGTATCGTGGATCGGCGCAGCCTGTATTACCTTGTTGCAAGGGGCAGTCCGCCGCACCGCGGCCGCCGCCCCGCCTCGGTCGTGGTATCCGACCAACCCGTACCCTGGATGCCCATGAACCGAATCGTCCCCCTCTTCCTCGTGGCGCTCCTCGCCACGCCATGCATCGTCCGGGCACAATGCCCGGCGACGACCGGCGGGTACGACCTGGCGCCGAACCGCGTCGACCCGCTCCCGGGCCCCCGGATCCGCCAGGCGGAGGCGTGCGCCCGCGGGTGGGCGGCCCGGGCCAACGCCGAGGTACCGACCCGCGACCTCCATCCCGAGGGACTCACGCGACTCGCACCCACCCCCCGCCGCTCCCTCATGGCCGCCCTCGGGGGCGCCGTCATCGGGGCATGGATCGGGTACTTCGCCTCCCAGGTCGCCGTTAGCGACTGGGACGTTGCCGCTTCCAAAGAGCTCGACCGGGGCGCGTGGGCGATCGGCGGGGCCGTGGCGGGGGGACTCGGAGGCCTGATCCTCGGGCGAGGCAAGCGCGGGGAGGTGACGACTCCCGGGGCGATGGCGTCGCCCTCCCCGCGAACCCTGATCCTGCGGGACGAGATCGCACGGGCGGGCGCGCCCAACGCACTCGCGCTGGTGCAAGCGCTACGGAGCGAGTGGCTGGTCGTCCGCGGGGCGAACAGCTTCCGCGAGACGGCACGCGGAACGACATCCGGCTTCGCCGTCTCGATCGCCGAGCCGGGGAAGGAGAATCTCGTCGTCTACCTCGACGACGCGCGCCTCGGCGGCCCGGAAACCCTCGCGCAGATCACGGTCGAGTCCATCCAGTACATCCAGTACCTGGACGCCAGCGCCGCGACCTACCGCTGGGGCGCGGGGCACAGCCACGGCGCGATCCTCGTCTCGACGCGACCGCTGCCCTGACCGCGGCGGCGTTGAGGCGCGGCGAACCGGAGGGGAATCGTCCGGCGGGGTACGGTAAGGTGGGAACGGCGGGGGGGGGGGGGCCCCGCCGCACTCAATCGTCGCGGGCTTGCCGGTGCCCTTGGGCGAGCATCCGGATCGCGGTGATGGCGCTCACGGCCTCGTCGACCGCGGCGGGCGGCGCCATGCCCGGCATTTCGGACGCATCCTCCGCGCCGCGCGCTTCGCCCTCCCCGCCGAGGCGGCTCAGCGCCCGATCGACGACCGCCTCCAGCTCCTTCAGCTCGAACGGCTTGAGGAGGAACCCCGCGGGGCGTAGGGCCAGCGCCCGCCAGGCGAGGCCTTCGTCGACATCCGCGGTCATCAGGATCACGGGTTTTGCGGGCGAACGGGCGAGAAGGTAACGGAGGAGCTCCATACCGGAGAGCCCAGGGAGATGGACGTCGACGAGGGCGGCGTCGTAGGCGATGTCGCCCTGCACGAGGCCGAGGAATACCGCTTCGGCGTCGCCGACATCCACGACCTCGAGGCCCCTGCTCCTCAGGTGCCGTGACACGAGGGAACGCACGGTCGGATCGTCCTCGACGACCAGCATGCGCGGGGCCCGGCCCCGGGACTTCACTGCATCCATCCTGCGAAATCTACTCTGAAACTGGAGTCCACTGCCACGCCCCTCATCGGCGCGGGTCCCGGAGCCCACCGGTGGCCGTGATACCGGCCTTCGCCCCCGGCGCGCGTGCCTGGCGGATACACCGCAGGTCACGCCGGTGTGCCCCCGGGCGCATCGCGCCGATGCATCGCGCGCCGACTTCGAAGGGGTACCCGGGAGCCGTCACGGCGAGAGGATCGGTCGTCGATTCGAACGGGGGCGAGGCCGGGTTCGGTTACGGAGTGGCGACGACGCGCGACGCGAACGCCGGCGCCTGGGGCGACCGGCCGTTGGCACTGTGCCGAGGCGCCGGCATCGCGCCGCAGATCGAGCACGGACCGGGCCCCTCATGCTCTCCCAGGCAGAGGATCGCCTCGAGGGTGCGGCGACCGTCCCCTTCCTCGTCGAGGAGAATCGAGAGGAGCGCGTCGACGACGGCCGGATCGAACTGGCGGCCGCTCTGTTTCCGGATCTCCGCGACCGCTTCGTCCATCGACCACGCCGACTTGTAGGGCCGGTTGTGCGTGAGGGCGTCGAAGACGTCCGCAACGGCGACGATCCGTCCCGAGAGCGGGATCTCTTCGCCCCGGAGCCCTCTCGGGTAGCCCTCGCCATCCCACCGCTCGTGGTGCGTGAGCGCGATCTCCTCGGCGAGCTGCATCAGCGGGAACTGGCCGCCCGACAGGAGCTCGGCTCCGAGGATCGTGTGCGCGCGGTTGATCTCGATCTCCTCGGGGGAGAGCTTCCCGGGCTTCAGGAGGATGTCGTCCGCAAGGCTGATCTTGCCGACATCGTGCAGCGGCGCCGCCTTGCGCAGCAGCTCGACCTCATGGTCGGGTAGCCCGAGGGTGCGGGCCAGCAGCGCCGAGATCTCCCCGACGCGACGCGTGTGCAAGCCCGTCGTGTGGTCCCGGAATTCGGCCGCTCGCGCGAGGCGGTCGATGATCTCGATCTGCGCCTCCTCCAGCTCCCTCGTCCGCTCTCTCACCTTCTGCTCCAGCACCTCGTTCTGGCGCTGGAGCTCGACGTAGAGGAACCGCGCCTCGAGGAGGTTCCGGATCCGCAGCAGGACCTCCACGAGGTCCAGCGGCTTGGTCAGGAAGTCCTTCGCCCCGCACGACAAAGCTCGGCTCTTGACCTCCGGCCGGCTGTCCGCCGTCAAGACCAGGATCGGGAGATAGGCATCGTCGCCGAGCTCCGGTTGGAGCCGCTCAATCACCTGAAAGCCATCCAGGTACGGCATGCTCAGGTCGAGCAGCAGCAGATCGGGCTCGAACTCCCGGAAGAGCGCCAGCGCCTCGCGCGGGTCCGTCGTCGACCGCACGTTCGTGTAGTTCGCCCGACCGAGCGCCCGCAACAGGATCTGGATGTTGGCTTCCTCATCGTCGACGATGAGGATCCTGGCGCTCGTGAGGTCCGCCCCGCCGCCGGGGATCCGGGCGTTAAGATACGGTCGCACCCAGCACCTCCTGGACCTTGCGGGCCAGTGCGTCGGGAGTGAAGGGCTTCTGGATGAAGGCGGTGCCGCGCTCGAAGACGCTGGGAGCCATGATCGCTTCGTCGGTGTGCCCGGACATGTAGAGAATGCGCAACCCGGGCCGTTTGGCGGCAAGGTGCCTGGCGAGCTCGCGTCCGCTCATCTCCGGCATGACGATGTCGGTGAGGAGCAGATTGATCGTGTACGGGTATCCTTCGGACATCCAGATCGCATCCCGGCCGTGGTGCGCCTCCAGGATGCTGTATCCATCCTGGAGCAGCACCCTACGGACGATCGAGCGAACCATTTCGTCATCCTCGACGACCAGGACCGTGGCTCCGCCACCCGATCCGGTGACCCGCGGCTCGACCACGGGCCGGCGCTCGAGTTCCGCTTCCGCGAGCGCCGGCAGGTAGATCGAGACCGTCGTGCCACGCTCCGGCTCGCTGTCGACCCAGATGTACCCGCCGCTCTGCTTGACGATCCCGTAGACCGCGCTGAGCCCGAGCCCGGTCCCCTTCCCCGGCCCCTTCGTGGTGAAGAACGGCTCGAAGATCCGGGCGACCGTGGCCTCGTCCATCCCGTGGCCGTTGTCGCTGACCCGAAGCAACGTGTATCGGCCCGTCTCGACGTGGTAACGATACTTCCGCGCGAACGCCTCGTCGATCTCGACGCTCGCCGTCTGGATCGTGACCCGTCCCCCCTCCGGCATCGCGTCCCGGGCGTTCTCCGCGAGATTCATGAGGACCTGCTCGATCTGCGTCGGGTCCGCCTTCACCCACGCCGACCGTCGGTCCAGCCCCATCACGACCTCGATCTTCTCGCCCAGAAGCTTGCGGAGCTTCGGCTCCAGCTCGGCGACGATCGCGCTCAGGTCCATGACCCGCGGCTGCAGCACCTGTTGACGGCTGAAGGCCAGGAGCTGCTGCGTCAACGTGGTCGCACGGTCCGCCGCCTGCTTGATCCCCTCCACGTCGATCCGGAGCGGGTCGTCGGGTCTGAGGTGGCGGAGCAGCAGCTCGACGTGCCCCTGGAGACTCGTCAAGACGTTGTTGAAATCGTGAGCCGTCCCTGCCGCCAGTCGCCCGACCGCCTGCATCCGCTGCGAGAGGCGCAGCTGCTCCTCGACCCGCCGGCGCTCCGTGATGTCCCGCAGGCACGCCACGACCCCGCGGACCCGCCGGTCCGACAGCAGGTTCCGCCCCACCAACTCGATCGCCCGCCACTCGTCGCCGGGCCCACGGAACCGAAGCTCCGTCGTGATCGCCGAATCCGGCCTTCCCGGAGCGCCGACGAGGCGCGTCACCCGATCCTCTTCCTCCGGATGCGTGAACTCCGTCAGCGCCCGACCCTCCAGCTCCTCCGGTCGGTAACCGAGCACGCCCTCGGCCTCGGGCGTCACCCGCCGGAATCGGCCCTCCGCATCGAGCACGACCAGTGCACCCGCCGTGAAGGGTTGTGCGAGGACCGGGTCCCGGATCAGGGATTCCGCCAGCCACCCGATCGCGAGGCCGACCGGCATGGCCGTCGCCGCGGCCACCACCGCGGCCGTCGACCCCGCCCACCCGCTTCCCCCCAGGACCCCACCCCCGACGACCGCCGCACCGACCACCCCCGACCCCACCCCCACCGCCACGAGCGAGCCGATCCACCCGCCACGCCGCGCCGCCAGGACGACCGACGCCACGAGGCCCAGCCACACGAGCGACGCCGTCGCGATCTCCCCCCACGGTCGGACCGCCGCCGCGACCGCGGCGACCGCCAGCGGCGCGAGCCATACCCACGGGATGCGCGATCGCGCCACCGCTCCGGATCCGGAAGAGACTTCAGTCATACGGAATCTTCTGCTCACCTGAAGGAATTGCCGCCCCTCGACCGCCGGCACCTTCAGCCGCAGGCGCCCCCATAGCACCACGGGCGTCGACGCCGCCCGGCGACGCGACACTCCCCGAGGGCGCGATCCGCCCGAACCACGCAACCAACGGCGCCGTTGCCCGCCTCGTTCATGAACTCGGTTGGAATCGGAACCGCCGGATTGGCTCCCGCGCCGCCGGACGCCCGCGCCGGGGCCGCCTCACGCCGGGGGCGGCAAAACATGCCGCTCTCGCCGCCAGGCCATGGGCCAACCCGATCTTCGTAGCACGCGCCGTGCCACGCTCGCCGCCGCAGCGCGCCGGAAGGGTTGACGTCGTTCGGACCGCCCCCTAGTCTTGACCGGCTCGCGCTCGCCGCCCCGATGGGCGGCCGATCACGAACGGGAGACCGTGATGAGCGATCCTTCAAGTAGCTATCGAATACGACCCGCCGGAAGGGACCGGCGGGTCGAGATCGGTCGATTCCCGCAACCCCGCACCCTGCGGCCCGGAATGGGCGTGGGTGAGGTGAGCCGCATCGGGCCGCTGTCCTCCTAGCCCCCGCGGTTCGCCTCCGCCCCCGTGGGTGCTCGGAGGTGAACCGTGGAGCCCCAGACGTACACACCCGAATTCCTCTATCTCCTGGCCGGCGACGCGCCCGGGTTGGCGGAGGCCACCGCCTCGCTGCGCAGCGCCGATATCGCCGAGCTCCTGAGCGAACTGCCGCCCGGGGCCGCGGCGCGCGTCGTCGAAGCGCTGCCGCTCGACGTGGCCGTACAGCTCTTCGACGAGCCGGAGCTCGAGCACCGGCACGAGATCTTCGTTCACCTGTCGGAGGACACGGCGGTCCCGATCGTCGAGGCGATGTCGGCCGACCAGCAGGCCGAACTCTTCCGCAGCCTCGAAGAGGAGGAGCAGCAACGCCTCCTCCCGCGGTTGAGCCCCGCCACACGCTCCGCCCTCGGGCTCTTGCTCCGCTACCCCCCCGAGACGGCGGGCGGGATCATGACCACCGAATTCGTGAGCGTCCCGGCCTCCTGGACGGTCGAGGAGACGCTGCGACACCTGATCCGGGTCGGTCGCACCAAGGAGACCGTTTACGCGATCTACGTGGTCGACGCCGCGGGCCGGTTCGTCCACGTCGTCTCGCTGCGGGAACTCCTCGGCGCCGACCGCCGGCTCCCGGTCCTCCAGGTCGGGGACCGACGGAAACCCGTCGCCGTCGCCCCCCTCGTCGACCGGGAGGAGGTCGCCCGCCTCATCGGGAAGTACAACCTCCTCGCCATCCCGGTCATCGACGAGCGGCAGCGGATCCTCGGGATCGTGACCGTCGACGACGTGATCGACGCCCTCGTCGACGAAACGACCGAGGACGTCCAGAAGTTCGGCGGTATGGAGGCGCTCGACGAACCATACCTCGAGACCGGGCTCTTCCGGATGATCCGGAAGCGCGCCGGCTGGCTCTGCGCACTCTTCCTCGGCGAGCTCCTCACCGCAACGGCGATGCGGCACTACGAGGCGGAGATCGCCCGCGCGGTCGTCCTCACCCTCTTCATCCCCCTGATCATCAGCAGCGGCGGGAACTCCGGCTCCCAGGCGACCACGCTGGTCATTCGCGCCATGACGCTCGGCGAGATCCGCCTCCGCGACTGGCCGCGGGTGATCCGCCGCGAGCTCGCCGCAGGTCTGGTCCTCGGCTCGATTCTCGGCGCCCTCGGCTTCCTCCGCATCCTCATCGGGCACCACTTCGGCGATGCCTACGGCGAGTACTACCTCCGCGTCGCGCTGACGGTGGCGATCAGCCTCGTCGGCGTGGTCCTCTGGGGATCGATCACCGGGTCGATGCTGCCGATCGCGCTCCGCCGCCTCGGACTCGACCCCGCCAGCGCATCCGCCCCCCTCGTCGCGACCCTCGTCGATGTGACCGGGCTGGTGATCTACTTCACGCTCGCCAGCCTTGTCCTCGGAGGGACGCTCCTCTAGGAGGCGGGCGCGGGGAACGTCGCCAGGGCGCCCGCGACGGCCCCGGCCGGCGCGCTCCCCCGCGCCGGTCGCCCCGCGGGCCCGCGCAATCAGCAATTGACGGCGGCAATCGACGGTACCGGGGAGGACCGGCAGGATGGACGAAGCCCCGACACCGTGAAAACGGCGCCGGGGCAACGAGATCGAGAGATGGGCCTGGGCTGAGTCGAACAGCCGACCTCACGCTTGTCAGGGACGTCAGCGACGTACCTGATCCCGGCCAATCGACGCAACCATAGCGATGGGTCGCGCGATCTGCCCCGATGGGCACGAGGCAATGCCCAGAGATGCCGTGGGTTGCAGACAGTAATAGACAGTACCCGATGGCCGGGTTGAGGCGGGCGCCGACCAGACCGGGCACGCGACGGTCCGGGCGGGGGCCCGGAGACCACAACCGGAGCCACTACGCTACGACCCACGAACCATCGCTCCCGCCGATCGAGCCGGATCGATTGTGATGCGTTCTTCGGTCCCCGGCAAATCGTCGCAACCCAGGTCAGGGAGCGGCACCCGTTCCACGAAGAACACGCCGTTGCCGTCCCGGTAGACCATGAACACATAACCGTGCGCGATTTCAGCCACCGCTGCGCCCCGGCGGTCGAGCGGCATGGGGGTGCCTGCGGGAGCCGGAAGCCGAATCACGTCGTCGATCGAGGCGTCCCGAACGTCGATCACGACCAGGGTCATGGCCGTCCCGTCGTGCCCATCGCGCGGAGAGAAACCGCTCGCGAACAGGCAATGGGCGTATCCGAAAAGGGCGGTCACGGTGGGAACATGGCGCGCATACGGGATGTTGTTCCGAGCGTCTTCCACCATTCCCCTTTCGATCTCCCTGGCGCTTGATGTTTCGAGGATGCTCATAGACGCACGCGAATTCAGGGCCTGGTGGGCATTGAGCCATTTCGCGCCATGGACCCGGTCTTCGAGTGTGATTTCCCATCGTTCTCCGGGCCGACGGAGAACAACTCCGTCGAAGTCCCGGCCAACTCAGCCAGTGTGTCCCGGACCACCGCATCCAGGCCATACCGAATCAAGTAAGCCGGTGGTGATGGAAAGCTCCTCGGATGATCAACAGTCCGTTCGTCGAACTGTATAAGGTGGATGAAGCCACTGTCGCCGAGGGCGACGAGTCGGCGAGTCGCATCTTCAGGACCGTGCTGATCGCCCGGCCCGTAACGATGGATCAGCGGGAACCGGTTGCGTGGCCGATGCCAATCCCCGGCAACCCGTACCCCGCTCGTCGCCAAGACCTTACCGGTCGTGTCCAGAACGGTGAACGTCTGATTGGGCGAGTCCTGCCATGATACCAGCATCCCTCCCACAGCCTCGAGCGCCCACGGAGCTCTAAACTCGCCCGGACCGTTACCGTCTCGACCGATCCGACGAACCACGGACCCGGCCGTATCGAATAGAACGATTTGCTTTTCCAGGCGATCGAGCACGGCGAACCGGCCGTCCGACATGACCGCGACGTCGGCCACAGATCCGAACCATACACTGTCTGCACCGCCGATACGGAGGTCCGACCGAAGCAGCGTTGCCTTCACTACACCGGCCGCAACTTCCATAAGCGAGTGCGACAAGGTGAGCACGCGGGACCCGTGCACCACCTCGACAGACGCGGTCAACTCCTCTCCCCGGCGGAACTCGCCCACGACGCAGCCCGAAGCAACACCCGCGGATAGAAGCCAGATCCCTGCAAGCTTCTTCATCGGTTGAGTCTACCTTCGTTTCAAGCTTCCCGCGCCAGGTATCCAATGAACGACCAACTCGCCCATCGGCATGCTCTCCGTTCACTCTTCGGAAGCGGCTTGCGCCGCGTGAAGCCTACGTGGTAGAAAGCCCGGCTGGTCTTGGCTGCGTATTCCGGCTGATCCCGTCCACCAATTCCGGCCGAAGCCGTCCACGCGTTCCGGTCGAAGCCGTCCACCGATTCCGGAGTATTCCGTCCACCCGTTCCGGTGATTCCGTCCGGCCATTCCGGC
>Ga0310838_1000077_pt1 | contig 150337 bp, 131 predicted proteins | sample SM_ome_6_FD_202241 | JGI IMG/M metagenome (GOLD analysis project Ga0310838, IMG submission 202241) | Sorghum-adapted microbial communities enriched on stacked mutant (SM) sorghum from Joint BioEnergy Institute, Emeryville, California... ...
CGAGTGCCGCTGCTCCTTCCATGTTCGTCATATGCCCATCCAAAATCTTTTCCACCACAAGTACCTTCTTCAGCTCTGCTTTGGTCAATGTCAATGTCTCCTGTCCCATAGTGACATTATCTCAGAACAGTTACAGGGTGACATTATCACAGCACAACAACACAAATCGGGCTGCTTGTCTTGCTTCTGGCAAAAGTGTTGTATATAATGTAATAGTTTATGTATCGGGGTTTCGATAAGTATGTTAATGTCTGACGGAGGGGAAAGCTACCATGAACGCAAACTGGGAAAAAATAGAGAAGAACGTCGGCGTGCTCAACGTCGAAGTGGACGCGGAGCAAGTGGCAAGCGCGCTGGAACAGGCGTTCCGGAAAGTGGTCAAGAAGGTGAACGTGCCGGGGTTCCGCAAAGGCAAAGTGCCGCGCAAAATTTTTGAAATGCGCTATGGCGTTGAAAGCCTGTATCAGGATGCGATCGATATTCTGCTTCCGCAAGTTTACTCCGAAGCGGTAGAGAAGACGGGGATCGAGCCGGTCGACCGTCCGGAGATCGAAGTGGAACAATTTGCTGCGGGACAATCGTTCAAATTCAAAGCCAAAGTAACCGTGAAACCGGAAGTCGCACTGGGTGAATACAAGGGAATCGAAGTGCCGGCAGCCGACACCGAAGTGACGGAAGAGGAAATCAACAAGGAACTGGAGCGGCTGCAGCAGCGCCACGCAGAGCTGGTTGTCGTGGACGAAGGTCCGGTACAGCTCGGCGACATCGCCGTCATCGATTTCGAAGGTTTCCTGGACGGTACTCCTTTTGAAGGCGGAAAAGGCGAGCGCTACTCGCTTGAACTGGGTTCCGGTACATTCATTCCCGGATTCGAAGAGCAGGTTGTCGGCCTGAACATTGCGGAAGAAAAAGAAATCAACGTGACGTTCCCGGAAAACTACCATGCCGAAAATCTGGCCGGCAAACCCGTCGTGTTCAAAGTCAAGCTGCACGAAATCAAACGCAAAAATCTGCCTGCGCTTGACGACGAGTTTGCCAAAGATGTCAGCGAATTTGATACGCTTGAGGAATACAAACAGGATTTGGCGGCAAAGCTGAAAGAACGTAAGGAAAAAGATGCTGAATATGCGCGTGAAGTTGCTGTGATCGACAAAGCTGCCGAAGCGGCGGAAGTTGAAATTCCGGAAGTCATGATCGACAACGAAGTCGAACATATGTTGCGCGATTTCGAGAACCGCCTGCGCACCCAGGGGATGAACCTGGAACTGTACACCCAGTTCAGCGGCCAGACCGTCGAAGCGCTCAAGGCGCAAATGAAAGAGGATGCCGCCAAACGGGTGCGCAACAACCTGGTGCTGGAAGCGATCGCGAAAGCGGAAAATCTGCAGGTAAACGATGCAGATATTGACGAAGAACTGGAAAAACTGTCCAAGATTTACAATCGCTCTGCGGAAGAACTGCGCACCATCTTCTCATCGAACGGGTATCTGGACACGTTGACCGGGGATCTGAAAGTACGCAAGGCTGTCAAATTCCTCGTCGAACACAGCAAGACGGCGTAAGTCGGCATAATGGATTCGGCAATAAGGCACGTGCATGCGACGTGCCTTATTTTACACGCTGCATGCGGTCTGCAAGCGGAGCACATGGCGGGACTGGCGTGCTTTCCGTCAACATGACATTCAGCTTTGAACATGTTAGAATATTACCAAAAGATACGAAGTTCAATGGGAAAAGAGGTTTTGTCCGTATGAGTTTGGTGCCTATCGTCGTCGAACAGACCAATCGGGGAGAGCGGTCATACGATATCTACTCCCGCCTGTTGAAGGACCGGATCATTTTCCTGGGGAGCGCCATTGACGACGACGTCGCCAATCTGGTCATTGCGCAGTTGCTGTTTTTGGCAGCGGAAGATCCGGAAAAAGATATTTCCCTCTACATCAACTCTCCCGGTGGTTCGGTCACTGCGGGGATGGCCATTTACGATACAATGCAATTCATCAAGCCGGATGTATCGACGATCTGTTGCGGCCTCGCCGCCAGCATGGGTTCCCTGCTGCTGACGGCCGGCGCCAAAGGCAAGCGGTTTGCACTGCCGAACAGTGAAATCATGATTCACCAGCCGCTTGGTGGTGTCAGGGGTCAGGCATCCGACATCAAAATTCACGCAGACTGGATCATCAGAACGAAAGAGAAGCTGAACCGGATCTATGTCGCGCATACGGGGCAACCGTATGAAAAAATCGAACGCGATACCGACCGGGACAACTTCATGAGCGCGGAGGAAGCATTGGCATACGGATTGATCGACAAGATCATTACCGCCCCCATGCCGGGATAAAGGAGGGTTTCCATGTTTAAATTCAGCGAGGAAAAAGGCCAGTTGAAATGCTCGTTCTGCGGTAAATCCCAGGAGCAGGTGCGCAAACTGGTGGCTGGACCTGGCGTATATATATGCGATGAATGTATCGAACTTTGCACGGAAATCGTGGAAGAAGAACTGGGCCATGAAGATGAGCTGGAACTGAAAGACATTCCGAAACCGAAGGAAATCCGGAGCATTCTGGACCAATACGTCGTCGGCCAGGATCAAGCCAAAAAGGCGCTTTCCGTTGCGGTTTACAACCACTACAAGCGGATCAACTCGCAGGCGTCCAAGTCGGACGATGTCGAGCTGCAGAAGAGCAACATCCTGCTGATCGGTCCGACCGGTTCCGGCAAGACGCTGCTTGCACAGACGATGGCCAAAATTTTGAACGTGCCGTTTGCGATTGCTGACGCCACTTCCCTGACGGAAGCCGGCTATGTCGGCGAAGACGTGGAAAACATCTTGCTGAAATTGATCCAAAATGCCGATTACGATGTGGAAAAGGCCGAACGCGGCATCATTTACATCGACGAAATCGACAAGGTGGCGCGCAAGTCGGAAAACCCTTCGATCACACGCGACGTATCGGGCGAAGGCGTCCAGCAGGCGTTGCTGAAAATTCTGGAGGGTACGGTTGCTTCCGTTCCCCCGCAGGGCGGACGCAAGCACCCGCATCAGGAATTCATCCAGATCGATACGACGAACATCCTGTTCATCTGTGGCGGCGCGTTCGACGGTCTGGAGCAGATCATCAAGCGCCGCATCGGCAAGAAAGTGATTGGATTCAATTCACAGTTGGAATCCGGCCAGCAGGATCTGAAACCGGGTGAGTATCTGGCGTTGGCACAACCGGAAGATTTGCTCAAATTCGGACTGATCCCCGAATTCGTCGGACGGTTGCCCGTCATTTCCACACTGTCGCCGCTGGATGAGCGCGCATTGGTGCGGATATTGTCCGAACCGAAAAATGCGCTTGTCAAGCAATATCAGAAATTGCTTGAGATGGATAACGTCAAGCTGGAATTTGACCCCGGCGCCCTGGAGGAGATTGCACGCGAGGCGATCAAGCGCAAAACCGGTGCGCGCGGTCTGAGGGCCATCATCGAGAGCGTCATGCTGGATGTCATGTACGAAGTGCCTTCGCGTGACGATGTCGTACATTGCGTGGTTACCGAAAAAGACATCCGGGAGAAGACGGTTCCCGAACTGCAAACGAAAAAAGGCAAGAAAAAAGAAGAGAGCGCTTGAATGTGAACGATTGGCCACCCCGTCCAACGGCGGGGTGGCATTGGTCTGTAGAGCGGAGGGGAAACACGGAGCATGTACAAGCGAACGGATACCGTTCCCGTCAGGGTGGGCGATCTTACGATCGGCGGCAACAACCAGGTCATCATACAGAGCATGTGCACAACGAAGACGGCCGACGTCGCTGCCACCGTGGCCGAAATCAAGCGGCTGGAGGAGGCCGGTTGCCAACTTGTCCGGGTGACGGTCAACAACAGGGAAGCCGCCGAAGCGATCAAGGAAATCAAACGCCAGATATCGATTCCGCTTGTATCCGATATTCATTTTGATTACCGGCTTGCAATCATGGCGATCGAAAACGGCATTGACAAAGTGCGGATCAATCCGGGGAACATCGGTCGCCGCGAAAAGGTGGAAGCCGTTGTCAAGGCGTGCAAGGAACGCGGCATTCCGATCCGCATCGGGGTCAATGCCGGTTCGCTGGAGAACCACCTGCTGGAGAAATATGGCTATCCGACGCCGGATGCGATGGTGGAAAGCGCGCTTTATCATATCGGCATACTGGAGGAACTCGATTTTCACGATATCATCGTTTCCCTGAAAGCCTCCGACGTGCCGATGGCGATTTCCGCGTACATGAAGGCTGCCGAGGTCATCCGCTATCCGCTGCACCTGGGCATTACGGAAGCGGGTACGCTTTTTTCGGGCACCGTCAAGAGCGCGGCAGGACTGGGCGTCCTGCTGAATGCCGGAATCGGCAACACGATGCGCATCTCGCTGAGTGCGGACCCGGTGGAAGAAATCAAAGTGGCCAGAGAACTGCTCAAAGTTTTCGGCCTGATCAGCGATGCGCCAACGCTCATTTCCTGTCCGACATGCGGCCGGCTCGATATCGACCTGTTTTCGGTCGCGAATGAAGTGGAGCAATATCTGTCCAAGCTGAAGGTGCCGATCAAGGTAAGCGTGCTCGGCTGTGCGGTGAACGGACCGGGAGAAGCGCGGGAAGCCGACATCGGGATTGCGGGCGCCCGGGGAGAAGGCATGCTGTTCCGTTATGGGGAAATGATCCGCAAAGTGCCGGAAGCCGAACTGGTGTCGGAACTCAAACGTGAAATTGACCAGATCGCGGCCGTCTATTACGAGACGGGCGTCATTCCCGGAAGAAAGCATTAAAGCGTCCCATGATGAATTTTGTGCAATCTTTCCATTCATTTGGACTATAGTTTCCGGTATTCGGGCAATACTAATCGGTATAGCCCGGATACCGGATTTTTGCTGTTTGGGGAGGATGCGTCAAATGAGTCTGACAATGATATTGATGCTGGTGCAAGTTTTTTTTGCGGTCGTCATCGGCATCTATTTTTGGAATTTGCTGCGGAATCAAAAAACAAACCGGAGTGCGGTTGATCGGGAATCCCGCAAAGAAATGGACAAATTGCGCAAACTGCGTTCCATTTCGCTGACGAAACCGCTGGCCGAAAAGACGCGGCCGGCTTCCATCGGCGATCTGGTCGGCCAGAAGGAAGGGATACGCGCTCTCAAAGCCGCATTATGCAGCAGCAATCCCCAGCATGTCATCGTGTACGGCCCTCCAGGCGTAGGCAAGACGGCGGCCGCCCGCGTCATTCTGGAGGAAGCCAAAAAAAATCCGTCGTCTCCGTTTCGGCAGGATGCCAAGTTCATCGAAATCGATGCGACGACGGCACGATTTGACGAGCGGGGAATCGCCGATCCGCTCATCGGATCGGTTCATGATCCGATCTACCAGGGCGCCGGTGCGATGGGCGTTGCGGGCATCCCGCAGCCGAAACCTGGCGCGGTGACCAAAGCGCATGGCGGCATTTTGTTTATCGATGAAATCGGGGAACTGCATCCGATCCAGATGAACAAGCTGCTGAAGGTGCTGGAAGATCGCAAAGTATTTCTGGAGAGCGCATACTATCATGCGGAAGATCCGAATATACCGCTCTACATTCACGATATTTTTCAAAACGGACTACCCGCCGATTTCCGGCTGGTCGGCGCGACAACAAGGTCGCCAAGCGAAATCCCGCCTGCCATCCGCAGCCGATGCATGGAAGTGTATTTCAGGCCGCTGCTGCCGGACGAAATCGCCCAGATTGCCGCAAATGCGATCCGGAAAATCGGGTTCCAGCCGTTGCCGGAAGCCATTGAAGTCGTCAAGCGGTATGCGACCAACGGACGGGAAGCGGTCAACATCATCCAATTGGCGGCTGGTCTGGCCTTGTCCGAAAACCGGTCCCAGCTTGAAGCTTCGGATGTGGAATGGGTCGTTAACAGCAGCCAGCTGACGCCCCGACCGGATCGCAAAATACCGGCCGAACCGCAAGTGGGCCTGGTCAACGGGCTTGCCGTATACGGCCCCAGCATGGGAGCGCTGCTGGAAATCGAGGTGACGGCCATTCCGGCTGTACCGGGGCGCGGACAATTTACGATTACCGGGGTTGTGGATGAAGAAGAACTGGGTGGCGGCCAGCGAACACTCAGGCGCAAGAGCATGGCCAAAGGTTCCGTCGAAAACGTGCTGACGGTCATCCGCAAGTTTGGTCTGCATCCGGACCATTATGATCTGCATATCAATTTCCCGGGCGGAACTCCAGTGGACGGACCTTCAGCCGGCGTGGCCATGGCAGTTGCCATCGCATCGGCGATCACGGGCGAACCGGTCAACAACAAGCTGGCGATGACGGGAGAATTGAGCATTCATGGCCGGGTAAAGCCGGTCGGCGGTGTCATCGCCAAAGTGGAAGCCGCGCTCCAGTCCGGCGCGGAGCAGGTATTGATTCCCAAAGAAAACTGGCAGGAAATTTTCGCAGGGCTGGAGGGCGTCAAAGTCATTCCGGTGGATCATATCGACGAAGTATTCCGGCTTGTATTCGGAGATCGCATGACGGCAACGGCAAGCCGCGGTTGGCCGGAAGTATCCGAAGCCATATCACCACCGGCTGCCATTTCCATTTTGCACGCCAGTCCGGCGGCTCCTGGAGCGGACCGGGTTCCGCCGGTCGAGCCCGTCACCGGGAGCAAGAGGGATAATCCGCTGCCGCCGACGGGGGCCGGATTGCCTGCGCAAGGATAGGGCAAAATGGACACGCTGAGCCAAGCCGTCCAGTCGGGCGGCTTTTGTTTTGTGCGCTTATGTCGCACTTCTGGTCAGCAAGGGAGATTGTGACAATTTTGCGGCAGGCTTTCACATTTGGTACAATGACAAAAGTCAATTGTTTCTTGTTCCAGAACCGTATCGTATGGAGGTGCCGGACATGGGTTCGGGCAAAATGAAAAGTCGATCCATTCCTCTGTTGCCGCTGCGCGGGCTGCTCGTCTACCCCAGCATGGTGCTTCACCTGGATGTCGGACGGGAAAAATCGATCAAGGCGCTGGAACGCTGCATGGTCGATGATCACATGATTTTGTTGTGCTCGCAGTCGGAAGTCAGCATTGAAGAGCCGACGCAGGATGACATCTACAGGGTCGGTACGGTGGCCAAAGTCCGTCAAATGCTCAAACTGCCGAACGGCACCATCCGCGTGCTGGTGGAGGGCGCTTATCGTGCGGAAATCGATCAATATTTGCCCAATGATTCCTATTATGAAGTGCTCGCGCGGGAGTTGCCCGAAACGGGAGAGAACGATCCGGAACTGGGCGCGCTCATGCGCGCGGTCTTGAGCCAGTTTGAACATTATATCAATTTGTCCAAGAAAGCGACGCCGGAGACGCTTGCCGCAGTGGCGGATATCGAACAAGCCGGCCGGCTGGCCGATGTAATTACAAGCCATCTGTCGCTCAAGATCAAGGACAAGCAGGAAATTCTCGAAACGGCGGACATCCCGAGCCGGCTCGAGAAACTGCTTGATCTGCTGAACAACGAGCGCGAAGTGCTGGAGTTGGAACGCAAAATCAGCCAGCGCGTCAAGAAGCAGATGGAGAAAACGCAGAAGGAATATTATTTGCGGGAGCAGATGAAAGCCATCCAGAAAGAACTGGGTGAAAAAGAGGGACGGGCCGGGGAAGCCGAGGAACTGCGCACCCAAATGAAGGAAGCGGATCTGCCCGAAAACATCGCCGCCAAAGTAGCCAAGGAAATCGACCGGCTGGAAAAAATGCCGACGGCATCCGCCGAAGGCGCCGTCATCCGGACATACGTCGAATGGCTGATCAGCTTGCCCTGGAACAAGTCGAGCCAAGATGACCTGGACATCCACAACGCCGAGAAAATCCTGAACGAGGAGCATTTCGGCCTGGAGAAGCCGAAGGAACGTGTTCTGGAATATCTGGCCGTGCAGAAGCTGGTCAAAAAGATGAAAGGTCCGATTTTGTGCTTCGTCGGTCCGCCCGGCGTCGGCAAAACGTCACTTGCCCGATCGATCGCCAAATCGCTGGGGCGGGAATTTGTCCGCATTTCGCTTGGCGGCGTCCGCGATGAAGCGGAAATTCGCGGCCATCGCCGGACTTATGTCGGGGCCATGCCGGGCCGCATCATTCAGGGCATTCGGAATGCGGGAACGAACAACCCCGTATTTCTGCTGGATGAAATCGACAAGATGGCGATGGATTTTCGCGGGGACCCGGCATCGGCGCTTTTGGAAGTGCTGGATCCGGAGCAGAATTCTACATTCAGCGACCATTATATCGAAATGCCTTTTGACTTATCCAACGTCATGTTTGTGACGACCGCCAATGTGGTCCATCAAATTCCACGCCCGTTACTCGACCGGATGGAGCTGTTGACTATTCCGGGATATACGGAATTGGAGAAACAGGAGATTGCCCAGTTGCACTTGTTGCCCAAGCAAAAACGCGATCACGGCCTGGAGGAGGGCCAACTGATCGTAACGCCGGAAGCGGTGCGGATGCTCATTCGCGAATATACGCGGGAATCCGGCGTGCGCAACATGGAGCAGCAATTGGCGGCGATCTGCCGTAAAGCTGCGAAGTCGATCGTTGCCGGTACGGCTGCGGTTCCCATCCGGGTGGATACGGACAATCTGAAGGAGTTTCTGGGACCGCCGAAATTCCGCTATGGCATGGCCGAATTGGAAGATCAGATCGGCGCTGCTACCGGTCTGGCCTGGACGGAAGTCGGCGGCGATACGCTGGTGATTGAAGTGTCGATCATGCCGGGCAGCGGCAAACTGACATTGACCGGCAAACTGGGCGACGTGATGAAGGAATCGGCCCAGGCGGCGTTCAGCTATACACGAAGCCGGGCGGCGCAACTGGGCATCGCGGCCGATTTCCATGAAAAAAATGACATTCATATTCACATTCCGGAGGGGGCGATTCCCAAAGACGGTCCGTCTGCGGGCATCACGATGGCAACCGCGCTCATCTCCGCGCTGACGAACCGGGCGGTATCGCGTGAAGTGGCCATGACCGGCGAAATTACGCTCAGGGGACGTGTATTGCCCATTGGCGGGCTGAAGGAGAAGTCGCTTGCCGCCCACCGTGCCGGCATCCGCAAAGTGCTCATGCCGGCCGAGAACAAACGCGATCTGAACGACATCCCCGAAAGCGTCAGAGCGGAACTGACGTTTGTGCCAGTGTCCCACATGGATGAAGTGTTGGCGCATGCGCTCGTCGAACCGTTTGCCATCCGTCTGGCATCCGCTCCGGGAGGCGGTACCGAATTGTCCGAAGTCGGCAAAGAAGGCGCATTGCGCCCGACGGTCGAACCCGATGCGCCCGAAGGACCGACTATCGGGACCCATTGATGCTACACCGGAAGGACGTTCTGTGGTCATGAAAATCAAATCATGTGAGTTTGTCATCAGCGCGGCTGGCGAGCATCAATTACCGGCGGACGGATTGCCGGAATTGGCGCTGGCCGGTCGCTCCAACGTCGGCAAATCCTCGCTGATCAACACGATGCTGAACCGGCGGAATCTGGCCCGCACCAGTTCGCAGCCGGGAAAAACCCAGACGCTCAATTATTACCGGATCAACGGGGCGCTTTATTTTGTCGATTTTCCAGGATACGGGTATGCACGCGTCTCCAAAGCGCAGCGGGAAGCCTGGGGACGACTGGCCGAACGGTATTTGCGGCAGCGCCGACAGCTCAAGTTGGTGCTCCAGCTGGTGGATATACGCCATCCGCCTTCGGCCGATGATCAAAACATGTATGCGTGGCTGTCCCACTACGGTATTCCGATGTGCGTCGTGGCCACCAAGGCCGACAAAATTTCCCGCAACCAGGTGGTCAAACAGGTCAAATTGATTCGCCAGACGCTGGGCATGGCCGCCGATGTTCCGCTTATCGTTTTTTCCTCCCAGACGGGTGCGGGACGGGATGATTTGTGGAGCCTGATCGAGAAAAAACTGGAAATGACACACGAAGCTCCCTCTGAACCCTGCAATTGCTCGCAGGAAACCGAGGATAATGCATAATTTTTTTGCCTGAAGCCGGAAGGATTCGTTTTTTGCGGTGTTTTTGCGGAAAAATCAGAATTGGCGCCAGAGAAATGAATTCCATGATCACGTATAATAGAAACATGATCTTGCAACGCATTCGTGCAACAAACGGGAATTGAGGAGATTTTTTATGGCTCATCGCGTAGCCACGGAGTATGTCAATGCCAAACTGGCAGTACCTGTTTCCGAAATGCCGCGATTGATCGAGCTTTGTGAAGCCCAGCAGCTTCGTTTGAAGGTTTGCGTGCTGGACAATGGCAACCAGGAAGTCGCGTTGGAAGAGGCTGGTAGTGGAGAATCCATCCGATTGGTTTTTGAACGGGTCGAAGGTGTTTACTGCTGTTATCTGACCTGCAGAGTCGTGCAATCGAAATTGTGCAACGCACTCCGAATCCTGTTCCAGCGGTTTCGGGGAGACGCGATTGTCAACCGGATTTATCAAGGTTTTACGATGGTATATCATTACAAGTCCGGGTCCGTCATCCGGATTGTGGAAAACAGGGACGGAACTGAACGCACGATATACGAATATCGGGATTCCATCGGCCAGATCGAAGCCCAGTTCAGGCTTCGCCGGGTAGAAGAAGAAATTGAACGGCTGAAACAGTCGGTGAATGAATTGCTTGACCACCGCAATTCGGCTTTGGATGATGCCGATTTGCATGAAATTGACGAACGCCTGAAATACCATAGCCGGATGCTGTTCGTACTGGAAGCTTGATGGTGCAACCGGCTACGACGCCCGTCATTGCGGTTTTCTCCCTTCTCTGGAGGGGGAAGGCCGTTTTTGGTTTCCAGCCCCAAAAAACAGTTGCATTTCAGGTGGATTGATGTTATTTTTAATCTCGTTGACAACACAATAGGAACCAGGATTCACTCAGGAATGGATATGCGGTGTGGGCAAATTCCCTCGAGAAGTGAATGACGTAGGTCCTAGCGGATGAAATCAGTTTCACATTTTATTCCTAGGAAGGGGGAACCGGAAGTGGAATACTCAACTTTCGGCCGGCACGTTGCCGTAGACACTTGGGGCGTCAACTTCGACACGTTGAACAATGCCGAACTTCTCCAATCGCACATGATTGAAGCTGCAGAAGCTTGCGGCGCAACCGTTCTGTCCGTTCAGGCCAAGCAATTTGAACCTCAAGGAGCCACCGTTCTGGTTCTGTTGTCAGAGAGCCATCTCTCGATTCACACCTATCCCGAGAAAGGATTCGCCGCCATTGATTGCTATACATGCGGGGAGACGGTCGATCCGCAAGCCGCAATCGATTATCTGGTGGATGTATTGAAACCCCAGCGTACCTATGCGAAGAAACTGGTGCGCGGTCTGGGCGAACTCCAGGTCGAAGAACCGACTATGGCGCAGGCACAGCTGGTGTAATGCCAATACAACAGGGATTTGAAGGCCATGAGGGTTATCCTCATGGTCTTGCTGTTTCAAAACATTGGAATAACAGCGATTCAAGACGTAAACAATAGCGACGGTCGATTCATAAAGTTTTCATATTTCGACGCGGAGATGCAATATCCAACTGTGTTATAATGAAAGTTGATCAAACGATACCCTTCGGGAAAGGAAGTGAATGCTTGTGCACCTGATCGTGGTCGGATTGAATTACCGTACAGCGCCGGTGGAAATACGCGAACGTTTTGCACTCGCCGAAGGCGATACGGAACGGGCGCTTGAGATGCTCAAGGGAACGACAAGCATTCTCGAAGGTGTCATCGTGGCGACATGCAATCGGACGGAAATCTACGCGGTTGTCGACCGGCTTCATCTGTGCGGGTTTTACATCCGGCATTTCATGGAGCAATGGTTTGGCATCCCGCGGCAGCAATTCAATCACTATTTGTACATGTACGAAGATGACAAGGCGGTGGAACACCTGTTCCGTGTCACCTGCGGACTCGACTCGATGATTTTGGGCGAGACGCAAATATTGGGCCAGGTGCGCAACGCGTTTTTGCAGGCACAAGCCCAAAAGGCGACCGGCACGATTTTCAATCGTCTGTTCAAGCAGGCCATCACCCTGGCCAAACGCGCGCATGCCGAAACGTCGATCGGGGAAAACGCCGTCTCCGTCAGCTATGCGGCAGTCGAATTGGGGCGTCGCATTTTCGGGCGGTTTGACGACAAGACGGTCATGATTTTTGGTGCAGGCAAAATGAGCGAGTTGACCGCCCGCCATCTGCATGCCAACGGCGCATCCCGCGTCATGGTGGCCGGACGTACGCTGTCCAGGGCAGCGGAACTTGCCGGGAAGTTTTCCGGGACGGCGCTGACGATGGACGAAGCGATCCGGCGGCTTCACGAAGCGGATATCCTGATCAGCAGCACGGGGGCTGACCGGTATGTTTTGGAGCAGCCGATGTTGAAAGCGGCGATGGCGCAGCGCAAAAAGAAGCCGCTGTTCCTCATTGATATCGCCGTGCCCCGCGACATCGATCCGGCGTGCGGTGACATTCCGAACGTATTTTTATATGACATCGACGATCTGGAAGGAATCGTGGAAGACAACCTGGCCAGTCGCCGGGAGGCGGCCGTCATCATCGAATCGATGATTGCGGAAGAGCAGGATGCGTATCGCGAATGGTTTGCCACGCTGGGGGTAAGTCCGCTGATCCGGGCTTTGCAGGACAAGGCGGCTACCATCCACGAGGCGACGCTGGAGAGCATGCTGCGCAAACTTCCCGAATTGGACGACCGCCAGCGGAAAGTCATTCGCAAACTGACCAAAAGCATGGTCAATCAACTGATTCACGATCCGATTCTTCGCATCAAGGAACTGGCGGCCGAGAAAAAAAGCGAAGAAGCGATGAAACTGTTCATGCAGTTGTTTGCGGTGGAAGACGACGTTGCCAAGTTGAAGGCCGAAGCGGAAGCGGCGAGACATCTCCCTCAACAATCGGTGCAGCCCCAGTCGTCGTCCGGCTCGGTGCTGGAGCTGGACAAACTGCTGTCCCGCTTGGCAGGGTCGCTGCAGTAACCGGCTGGCGAACCGGATGTCCGGGACAAACGATTCAATCCAGGGGAGGCGTTGTCCCCATGATGACCCAGGACTGGCTGACCGATGCCGTTTTGTATATCTATGCCCTGAGCCTGCTTTTCTTTGCTTCTGATGCTGCATCGGGCGGCCGAAGCGCAAGAAAAATGGGCACAGGGCTGCTTGTTTTTGTCTGGTTGCTCCAGACCGCTTTTCTGCTCTCATTGCTCTATCAGCGGATTTCCGTACCGGAGTTGTCGATGAGGGACTTTTTGTTTTTCGTATCCTGGCTGCTCGTATCCGGTTCCTTTATTTTGAATCGATGGATGCGGGCAGAATTGCTCATTTTTTTCGTCAACGTGATCGGCTTTGCCGTATTGGCCTTGAATTTGCTCCAGCGGCCCCGGCAGGAGGCGGCATTGACATCGTGGGAAGCCGCCAGCCGGTTGCTGGTGGTACATATCAGCTTCATGACGGTGGCGTTTGCGATCCTTACTGTTGCGGCGATCTTTGCCGGTATGTACCTGTTCTTGCACAATCGGCTGAAACAAAAACGATGGTCCCCGGTCTTGAATCGCATGCCCAGCCTGGAGACCATCGACCGGTACGCTTTCCGCTTCGGACTGATCGGCGTTCCGCTCCTGTATTTGTCCTTGTCCACGGGAACCGTGGCCTTGTTGACCTACGGGGAATTCCAGGTATTGTGGGATGTCCAGGCGTTCATGGCGATCTGCGCGAGTTTGTGCTATGCGGTCTGTCTCATACGCCGATCGGCGTCCGGTGAAGACGTGAACAAGGCTTACCGCTTCCATTTGCTTGGCTATGCGTTTCTGCTCGCCGCTCTGATCCTGAATGCCTATTCAAGGGTCCATATGGAATTATAGTCGGTCGATGTGGCGGGAAAGGGGCGATCCGGTTGGCGGGTTGGTATCCGGTAATGCTAAATATGGAAGGAAAAATTTGCGTCGTGATCGGCGGGGGGCAAGTGGCTGAACGCAAAATCGGCGGATTGCTGGATGCCGGTGCGCGCGTGCGCGTCATCAGTCCATCGCTTGCGGAAGGGCTGCGTGCATTGGCTGATCAAGGCCGCATCGAGTGGCAGGCGAGAGAGGCGCAGGCCGCAGATGTGACAGGAGCCGATCTGGTGTTTGCGGCGGCGGACGTGTCGACCAACCGGAAGATGGCGGAAGCGGCCCGCGCAGCAGGCGTGCTGGTCAATCTGGCGGATGACGGCATAGAAGGCGATTTCCTGCTTCCCGCCGTCGTGCGGCGTGGACGGTTGGTTCTGGCAGTGAGCGCTTCCGGCGCCAGTCCGATCCTGGCTGCCCGTATCGCGCGGGAACTGGCCGCACGGTACGGAACGGAATATGAAGCGCGAACAGAGGCGTTGTGGCAGACCAGAAAAATGGTCAAGGCGCTTGTCGCGGACAGGGAAGAACGGCGGACACTGCTGCGGACGGCAGCTGGCGAAGCGGCATGGCAACGCTGGCGAGATGCGGACTGGCTCCATGATCCGCCAGGGTGGATCGCGGTGCTTCGCCAGTTGTCTCAGTCGCCGCGAATGAGAGAAGATGAGGGAGAATGCGATGCGTAAAATTGTTGTCGGAACGCGCCAAAGCGCTTTGGCATTGACGCAGACCGGCCAAACGGTCGACCTGCTGAAACAGCTGGCTGATCAAGCCGGATTGTCGTACACTTTCGAATTGAAGAAGATCGTAACCCGGGGAGACCGCATATTGGATGTAACCTTGTCCAAAGTCGGGGGCAAAGGTCTGTTCGTCAAGGAAATCGAACAGGCGCTTCTGGACGGGGAGATCGATATGGCGGTGCACAGCATGAAAGATATGCCGTTTGCCCTGCCGGAAGGGCTGGTGATCGGAGCCGTGCCGAAGCGGGAAGATCCGCGCGATTGCCTGATTGGCAGAAAGGTTCGCCGTTTCGAGGATCTGCCCCCTGGCGCGCACATCGGCACGAGCAGCTTGCGGCGGCGTGCGCAAATTCAGGCGGTTCGTCCGGACCTGGTCGTGAAGTCCATCCGCGGCAACATCGATACGCGTCTGCGCAAGCTCGAAGAAGAAAATCTGGATGCGATATTGCTTGCCGCAGCCGGGCTTCACCGCATGGGCTGGCAGGATAGGATCACATCCTATCTGCCTGCAACGCTATGTGTGCCTGCGGTTGGGCAAGGTGCGCTGGCAATCGAATGCCGTGCGGACGATGCCGACATCCTGTCTCTGCTCGCGCTGCTGAACGATCCGGTTACCGCCCGTTGTGTTGCGGCAGAACGGCGATTTCTCGGTTTGCTCAACGGCGGTTGTCAGGTGCCAATTGGCGCGTATGCGGAAGCAGCGGATGGCATGGCTGAAGGTGATGTACAGTTGACCGGCATGGTCGCTTCGCCGGATGGCACCAAATTGTTGAAGGCATCCGCTGTCGGCAACGTTCCGGAAAAAGTGGGAGAGCAAGTGGCGGAAGCGCTTCTGGCACAGGGCGCCGGGTCGATATTGGCGGAAGCGGAGGGGTAAACAGATGGCTGTCGGCAAAGTTTATCTGGTTGGCGCGGGTCCGGGCCATCCCAAGCTCATTACGGTCAAAGGCCTGGAGGCGCTGCAGCAATCGGACTGCATTGTCTATGACCGGCTGGCGGGGCCGCATCTGTTGGGCAAAGCCAGGCCGGGAGCTGAATTGATCTATGTCGGCAAGCTGCCGGACCGGCATACGATGAAGCAGGAAGAAATCAATCAGTTGCTGGCTGATCTGGCACTGCAGGGGAAGACGGTCACCCGGCTGAAAGGCGGAGATCCGACGATTTTCGGCCGCGTCGCGGAAGAGACGGAAACGTTGCAGCGATACGGCATCCCCTATGAGTGGATTCCCGGCGTCTCATCGGCAATCGCCGTACCCGCCTATGCCGGTATTCCCGTGACCCACCGGGACCTGGCTTCCTCTTTCTCGGTCATCACCGGCCATGAAAGTCCGGACAAGCTGGACGAGTTGATCGAGTGGGACAAGGTAACCCATGCGACGGGGACGCTTGTATTTTTGATGGGTGTCGCCAAAATCGGCTATATCGCCCGCCAATTGATGCACCACGGGCGTGCGCCGGATACGCCGGTCGCCCTGATCCGGTGGGGCACGCGCGCGGAACAGGAGACACTTGTCGGTACCCTGGCGGACATCGAGCAAAAAGTGAAAGAGGCGCAATTCCAGCCACCTGCGGTTATCGTCGTGGGCGAGGTGGTTCGCCAGCGGGAGAAACTGAACTGGTACGAGAAGAAACCGCTGTTCGGACTCCGGATATTGGTGACGCGCGCCCAGGCGCAAGCAAGCGGGCTCGCGGACCGGATCGAAGAATTGGGCGGAGAACCTTACGAATTTCCCGTCATCCAGACGCGCATGCCTGAGTCCGAAGAGACCTTCGGGGCGATCCGGGAAGCGCTGGCAGCGGCGGAACAGTATGATTGGGTCGTGTTGACCAGTCCGAACGGCGTTGAATACTTTTATCGCTGGCTTGCCCGCTTCGGCATGGATATCCGGCGGTTTCACCGGGCCAGGTTTGCCGCGGTGGGTCCGAAAACGGCCGCGGCGCTTGCCGAGCGGGGCGTTCAAGCCGATCTGCTGCCGGAGCAATTTACGGCGGAAGGATTGCTGGAGTCGTTCGCGCAGATTGGCGTATCATTGGAGCATCAGGTTGCGCTGTTGCCGAGAGGAAATCTGGCGCGCGATGTGCTGCCGCGTGAACTGTCGCGTCGCGGGATGCGAACGGTCGAAATCGACATCTACGAAACGGTGCCCGCTAAGCGGCGTGATCCCTTTTTGCTGGACATGCTGGAGCAGGGGGAAATTCATGTGGTCACGTTCACCAGTTCGTCGACCGTGCTCAATTTGCTGGATGCGCTGCGCCATCTGGGCGCGGCTGATCCGGTCGCCCTGCTCCGGCGGGCGCATATCGTCTGCATCGGCCCCATTGCGGCCAAAACAGCCGAATCTTGCGGTTTGCGCGTAGCGGCTGTCGCAGAACCGTCTACCATTGACGGATTGATCGATACGTTATGCAAACATCATTTTTTGCGGGGAGGAAACAAGCACTGATGGCTTATCCGGTTACAAGACATCGCAGACTCAGAACGTCAGCTGCTCTGAGGAGTTTGGTGCGGGAAACCGTGCTGCGGCCGGAAGATTTTATCGCGCCGATTTTTGTTGCCCAGGGGGAAGGCATCCGGCAGGAGATTTCCTCCATGCCGGGTGTGTACAACTGGTCGCTGGATACGATGGATGAGGAATTGTCACAGCTGGTGTCGCTGGGCATCAAAGCCGTCATCGTATTCGGGGTGCCGCATGCGGAGGAAAAAGACGCGCTGGGCACATGTGCATACGATCAGCATGGCATTGTCCAGCAAGCCATTCGACTCATCAAGCAGCGATATCCCGAACTGCTGGTGGTGGCAGATACGTGCCTGTGCGAATTCACCGACCACGGGCATTGCGGTGTGGTCAGCAGGACGGGAGAACAGGCGATCATCGACAACGATGAGTCCTTGAAATTGCTGGCCCGCACCGCGGTATCCCAGGCCGAAGCGGGCGCCGACATCATCGCGCCTTCCAACATGATGGACGGATTTGTCTCCGCAATTCGCCGGGGGCTGGACGAAGCGGGATTTCACCATATCCCGATCATGTCCTATGCTGTCAAATACGCATCAGCATATTACGGGCCGTTTCGTGAAGCCGCGCAGTCTGCGCCGCAATTTGGCGACCGCAAGACATACCAGATGGACCCGGCGAACGCCCGGGAAGCGCTGCGCGAGGCGAAGAGCGATGTGGAAGAAGGCGCCGACTTCCTGATGGTCAAGCCGGGCGTCGCCTATCTGGACATCGTGCGCAGCTTGCGGGACCGGTTTGATGTGCCCCTTGTCGTCTATCACGTCAGCGGCGAATATGCCATGATCAAGGCGGCGGCAATCAACGGCTGGATTGACGAAAAGGCGATCGTGCTGGAAACGTTGCTGGGCATGAAGCGTGCGGGCGCCGATTTGATCATAACGTACTATGCCAAAGATGCGGTACGCTGGATGCAGGAAAGCTGAGGAGGTGGCATTTGGGCCGGATGGGACGATGACAGGCTGTACGTTTATCCGCGAAGCTTGTTCAGATTCAGCCGGTATTCGTTGATGCCGAATTGCAGCACACCGCGGCTTTCCAACTCGCGCAGCACGTCGGAAAGTACCGGTTTTGTCACGCCGGCCAGCTGTGCCAGTTCGTCATAATTCAGCGCCATATGGATGGAAATCATCTGGCCTTCGCGTCTGCCGTTGCGATTGGCAATCATGATCAGGTTTTTCAGCACGCGCGTCCTGCCATCGAGGAACATCAGGTCGTTCACCTGTTCATTGGTCTGGCGCAACCGGCGGCACAGTTCAACCAGAATGCCCCGGGTAATGTCAAAGTGATTTTCGAGCAGCCCCATGAATGCCTGGGATGACAGTTCCAATACGGATGTGGGCTCGAGCGTTTGCGCGGAAGCCGAACGCGGTCTGCCGTCCAGGAGGGACAACTCGCCGAAACTTTCCCCGGCATTGATGACCGACAGCACTTTTTCTTCGCCGGATGGGCTGCGCGTAAAAATTTTGATCGATCCGGACAGAATGACATAGAATGTATTTCCGGGTTCCTTTTCCTGGAAAAGTACGGTGCCAGGCGCAAACGACCTGCGCTGGGAGATGCGCATGATATTTTCAAGCTGTTCGTCGTTCAGATTGTCAAAAAGCGATACTTTTTTCAGCCATTGGATCATTGAGAATATGCCTCCCACATTACCTTGTCTCTAACAGTGTACAACAGCTTTTCTAATTCAGAAAGTAGGATGTGACGCACATGACGGAAAATTATCGGGCTCGAATCGATACAAAATCGAAAATGATGTTTGAACGGGCAAAGCGTGTCATCCCCGGCGGGGTGAACAGCCCGGTCCGCGCATTCAAATCCGTCGGTTTGACGCCTCCCGTCATCGAACGGGGATACGGAAGCCGCATCGTGGATATTGATGGACAGACTTATGTGGATTACGTGCTATCCTGGGGCCCGCTGATTGCGGGGCACGCCCATCCGGAGGTCGTCGAGGCGATCAAAAGGACGGCAGAACGCGGCACGAGCTTCGGGGCACCGACGGAACTGGAAACGATCATGGCGGAACTGGTCTGCGAACGGGTGCCGTCCATCGAGATGGTACGCATGGTCAACTCCGGCACCGAGGCGACGATGAGCGCCCTCCGTCTGGCGCGCGGGTATACGAAGCGGAACAAAATTTTGAAGTTCGAGGGTTCCTATCACGGCCATGCCGACAGTTTGCTCATCAAGGCCGGTTCCGGCGTGGCGACGCTGGGGCTGCCGGACAGTCCTGGCGTGCCGGAAGGCGTAGCCGCCAACACCATCACGGTTCCCTATAACGATCTGGAATCCGTCAAGCTTGCTTTCGAGCGGTATGGCGAGGAGATCGCTGCCGTCATCGTGGAGCCTGTCGCGGGCAATATGGGGGTTGTGCCGCCGATGCCCGGCTTTTTGCAGGGGTTGCGCGACATCACGGCCCGATACGGGAGTTTGCTGATTTTCGACGAGGTCATGACGGGTTTTCGCGTTCACCTGCACAGCGCACAAGGTTTGTACGGCATAACGCCGGATCTGACCTGTCTGGGCAAGGTGATTGGCGGCGGGCTGCCGGTTGGCGCATACGGTGGCAAAAGAGAAATCATGGAGCATGTGGCACCGGCAGGCCCGGTCTACCAGGCGGGCACATTGTCAGGCAACCCGCTGGCCATGGTGGCCGGTTACACGACGCTGAAACTGATGACGGCCGAACAGTACGAACGTCTGGAGGCGCTGTCTGCACGGCTGGCGGACGGCCTGATGCGCAATGCCCGGGAACTCGGCGTGCCGATGACCATCAACCGGGTTGGTTCGATGATCTGTCCCTTTTTCACCGATCAGCGTGTGACCAATTACGAGGATGCCAAAAAAGCGGATGCCGTCCGGTTCCGCACCGTATTCGGCCATCTGCTGGACGGCGGCGTCAACATTGCGCCATCCGCATTTGAAGGCTGGTTCATGTCCATTGTCCATACCGAAGCGGACATCGACATGACCATCGAAGTGCATCGCGAAGCGTTGCGCCGTTCCTAAAGTCCGGCACCTGTCGCATCTTTCCGCAGCGGGCTGTCATGCCCGCCTTTCGCCAGCATATACATAAGCAGTAAAGCTGTTTGCGACTCGTCCCGATGTGGCGGATCGCCGAAAGGAGGAAGATGCGGGTGACGGACGCTTTGAACGGATTGCGTTTTGACATTTATGAACGGGTAACATTGCCCGAAAACGCTGCGGCTGTCGAAGAATTGGAGGAAATCGAACTGGTTCCCCGGGTCCAGACCATAAATGACGGGGATCAGACCTTGCTGAAGGGGCATTTGCTCCTGATCGGCGTTTACAGGTCATCGGATCAGCGAAGCCAGCCCATGCGGCTGGAACAACAATTGCCGGTGGAAATCTCGTTGCCTTCGGAACGGCTGCAGCAGGGAGAACATCTAACCCTCGAAATTGAAAATTTTGATGTCCATCTGCTGTCTCCTCGCACGATCAACGTGACCGGTGTACTGGCGCTGCGCGGCGTGCAGCCCGTTTCGGGACCATCGCCGGTATGGCGCGATGACAGTTTCACGGTGGTGCACCAGGCATCCTTGGAGCCAGCGTTCCGGACGGAGGCTTCCACGGACGGGGAAACGGCGGATGCACCAGGGGAGATTGGCGATGTGGCTGGCGGTGTATCCGGGGATGGAGCCGGCCATGCTCCCGGTGAAACCACTGGCGATGCACCAATCGATCGGGAAGCGGCACAGGATGCATTGAACGGGCCGGACGCCGGCATTCCGGAAGTGCTTGCGGCATCAGGCAGCCCGGGCACGTCCGCGGATGAAGGCCATAACCGGACGGAACCCGCGGAAAGCGAGGTGTCGGCGGCATCGGCTGATGGCGGGGTGCCAAATCCGGACGCTGCATCGCCACAGCCTGATCCATTCGCGACGTTTCCAACCATCCCGGCGGATACGAAGGCCCACAACCGGGATGAAGCGGGGGTGGAACTGAAAGTGGCGTTCGGCGCCAAACCGGAAACGGCGCAGGATGCCGCTTCGGGAGCCGGACTATCGCAGATGCTGAGGGACAAATGGCTGCAAGAGGAGCCGGCGCAAGACCAGCCGCAGGAACCGCAGGTGAACAGCCGGCCGGAGGAACCACAAACGCCAAATTCCCGTACAAGCTCCGGGGATGAACTCGAATGGTCAAAGCTGTTCGTCAGCGGAGACAAGGAACTGGAATCCTTCCGCAAAATACGCCTTTGCATCGTGCAGCGCGAAGATTCGCTGGAATCGATTGCCGCCCGCTACCAGTTGCGGCCCATCGAAATCCAGCAGCGGAACCGTCTGAGCGGCGATGCGTTGTCTGAAGGGCAGGTATTGTACATCCCCTGATCATATTGACTCTCCTTGCTGCGATGGGTAGAATAGGAGAGAAAGACGAGGAAAGGGAATTGTCGCGGTTTTCCCCTTCAGAGAGCGGAACCGCTGGTCTCGTCGCCAGCGCTGTGAGGTTTCCGCAGGATGGTGCCCCGGCATGTCGCCCTGGAGTTGCCCGAATGATGCCGAGGCATGATGCCCGGAGGTAAGCCGGGACGGCTCGCAGCCGTTATCAGCGCGAGAGTGCCGGTTCGTGTCCATACCGAACGAGCCGGAACGAAGGTGGTACCACGGAAGCTGAACCTTTCGTCCTTTGAGACGGGAGGTTTTTGTTTTTTGTTAAAGTCATATGGAAGTATGAAGGAGGATGTTTCCACACATGTCCGAATCCCAAGAACGGTTGCAGACTGAAATGCCGACGACGTACGATCCTTCCGTCGCGGAGAAGCGCTGGAACGAAGCGTGGATCAAGGGTGGCTATTTCCAGGCGGGCCGCCGTCCGGAGGCGCCGGTGTATTCCATCGTCATTCCGCCTCCGAACGTAACCGGCATGCTGCACATCGGCCATGCGCTGGATTTTACGCTGCAGGATATCCTGATCCGCTTCAAGCGGATGCAGGGTTTTGACGTGTTGTGGCTGCCCGGCACCGACCATGCGGGCATTGCCACGCAAACGAAGGTTGAACAGAAGCTGCGCGAAGAGGGCCTTACGCGTTACGATCTGGGCCGGGAAGCATTTCTGGAGAAAGTGTGGGACTGGAAACACCATTATGCCGGTTCCATCCGCAGCCAATGGGGCCAAATGGGGCTCAGTCTTGACTATTCGCGTGAGCGGTTTACCCTCGATGAAGGGCTGTCCAGGGCCGTGCGCGAAGTTTTCGTACGTTTGTACGAAAAAGGACTGATCTACCGCGGCAAGCGGATCATCAACTGGGATCCGGTGGCTCGTACGGCGCTGTCCGACATCGAAGTCGAGTACAAGGAAGTCAACGGCCATCTCTACCATCTGCAGTATCCGCTCGTGGAAGGCGATGGCTATCTGACCGTTGCCACGACCCGGCCGGAGACGATGTTGGGCGATACGGCGGTTGCCGTGCATCCGGAAGACCCGCGTTACAAACATCTGATCGGACGCAAACTGCGTCTGCCGATCATCGGCCGCGAAATTCCGATCATCGGCGATGAATATGTCGACCGCGATTTCGGCAGCGGAGCAGTCAAAATTACGCCTGCCCATGACCCGAACGATTTTGAAGTCGGTGTCCGCCACAACCTGCCGCAAATCATCGTCATGGATGAAAGCGGCCGGATGAATGCGGAAGCGGGGCCTTACCAGGGATTGGACAGGGCGGAATGCCGCAAGGCCATCGTCAAAGACCTGCAGGAGCAGGGCGTACTGGTCCGCATTGAAGACCATGTGCACCAGGTCGGCCACAGCGAACGATCGGGCGCGGTGATCGAACCCTATTTGTCCACGCAATGGTTCGTCTCCATGAAGCCGCTGGCGGAAAAAGCGATCGCCTCGCAGAAATCGGGCGCCGGCGTCCGTTTTGTTCCCGAGCGGTTCGAAAAAATTTATTTGCATTGGATCGAAAACGTCCGTGACTGGTGCATCTCCCGGCAATTGTGGTGGGGACACCGCATTCCCGCCTGGTATTGCGATGCATGCGGCAAAACCCATGTATCCATGGAAGACCCGGACCATTGCCCGGATTGCGGCAGCACGAACCTGCGCCAGGACGAGGATGTGCTGGACACCTGGTTCAGTTCCGCCCTGTGGCCGTTTTCCACGATGGGGTGGCCGGACGAAAATGCCGCAGATTTGAAGCGGTACTATCCGACCAACGTTTTGGTAACCGGCTATGACATCATTTATTTCTGGGTTGCGCGGATGATCTTTACGGCCCTGGAATTTACGGACCGCATTCCGTTCAAGGATGTGCTGATCCACGGCCTGGTGCGCGACGCCGAAGGCCGCAAAATGTCCAAATCGCTGGGCAACGGCGTTGATCCGCTGGATGTCATTGCCGAATACGGCGCCGATGCGATGCGCTTCATGCTTTCGACGGGCAGCACGCCAGGGCAGGATTTGCGCTACCGGACGGAAAAGGTCGAGCAGGCCCGCAATTTTGCCAACAAGATCTGGAACGCATCGCGGTTCGCCATGATGAACCTGAAAGATTTCCGCGCGGAAGATTTGGACCTGTCCGGTCCGCTTTCAACGTCGGACCGCTGGATTTTGCACCGGTTCAACGAAACCGCGCGCGATGTGACCCGCCTGATGGAAAACTACGATTTCGGGGAAACCGGGCGGTTACTGTACAATTTCATCTGGGATGACCTGTGCGACTGGTATATCGAGTTCGCCAAGCTGGCGCTTTACGGCCAGGACCCGCAGCTCAAGCGCAGCACGCAGTCCGTTTTGGCTTATGTGCTGGATCGCACGCTAAGGCTGCTGCACCCGTTCATGCCGTTTTTGACCGAGGAAATCTGGCAGCACCTGCCGCATGAGGCCGGCGAAACGATTACGCTTGCCGCCTGGCCCGCATATGATGCCGCCTTTGAGGCAAACGATGCGGTCAGGGAGATGAACCTGCTGATGGACGCCATTCGCGCAGTCCGCAACATTCGCGCGGAAGTCAACGTGTCGCCGGGCAAAAAAGTCGAGTTGCTGATCAAACCGACCGGAACGGCGGAAGCGGAAATCCTGCGGCGAAACGAAGCCTATTTGCGTCGCTTCTGCAATACGTCCGAATTGACGCTGGATGCCGGTCTTACACCGCCGGAGAAGGCGATGACCGCGATCGTTACCGGAGCCGAACTGTACTTGCCGCTCGCAGGTCTGATCGACATTGAACAGGAAATAGCGCGGCTGGAAAAAGAGCTGGCGGTATTGAACGAAGAGGTTGCGCGCGTGGAGAAGAAACTGGCCAACCCGAATTACGTGGCCAAAGCGCCTTCGCACGTGGTGGAACAGGAACGGGCAAAAGGACAGGACTACCGCAACAAGCGTGACAAAGTATTGGCACGGATCGAAGAGCTTCGCGCATGATGGAGGAGTGGCAGTGTGAATAACGAAGCGGACTACGCGTCATTTCATTCGGTTGGGGAAGCGGTAAGCTGGATTACCGGCTTGATGCCCGTTTCGGGCATCCGGCCGGGGCTTGAACGGATGCGGCTGCTGATGGAGCGTTTCGGGCATCCGGAAAGACGCCTGAAGTTTGTCCACGTCGCCGGTACGAACGGCAAAGGCTCCGTTTGTGCCTTTTTGACCAGCGTGTTGCGGCAATGCGGATATGATGTCGGCACGTTTACTTCACCCTATTTGACGTCTTATGCCAACCGGCTGCAATATAATGGCGAGGACATCCCGGATGACATCCTGCTTGATCTGGCCAACCGGCTGAAGCCGGTCTGCGACGAACTGGCGCAAAGCGAATTTGGAGCGCCCACGATGTTTGAGGTGACAACGGCGCTGGCCCTGTTGTATTACGGCACTGTTACCTATCCGGATTACGTGGTCTGGGAAACGGGGCTTGGCGGCAGGCTGGACGTCACCAATATCGTGAATCCGGTTGTCTGCATCATCACCAATATCGGACATGACCATATGGACATCCTCGGTCCGACACTGGAAGATGTGGCGCGGGAGAAAGCGGGCATCATCAAGCCGGGCGTTCCTGTCGTCACGACGGAATTGCGGCCGGAATCGCTGGCGATATTGCAGGAAAAGGCGGATCAATGCCGTTGCACCTTGTACCGGCTGGATCGGCATTTCCGGTACACGCCGCTGTCAGTCGCCGAGGATGCGCAAACTTTTTCGTTCTCCGGACCGTTTCGCGAGTTGAACGGCCTGGCCATTACACTGAACGGAATCCATCAACAGGCGAACGCCGCAGCGGCGATCATGGCGCTTGAAGTGCTGCGCCAATATTATGCGCTGATCATGGAGGATGAAGATCTGGCAACCGGCTTGCGCAATGCCGTCTGGCCCGGCAGGCTGGAAATGGTACGGCGCAATCCCCGCATCCTGCTGGACGGCGCACACAATCCGGAAGGCATGGAAATGCTGGCAACCGCATTACGGGATGTGTATCGGTACGGGCGACTGAACGTCATGCTGGCGATGATGCCCAACAAGAATCATGAACAATCATTGCGGCATATACTACCCATGGTGGATACACTTATCATTACGGAACCCGATTTCCATAAAAAGATGAAGGCGGAGGAACTGGCGGAAGTTGCCGGGCGCGTGCAGGCCGCCGTGGAACGCCCCATTGAAATCATTGTGGAGCCGGATTGGCATCGTGCGCTTGACCTCTTGTGCAACAAAGCCGACGATTCGACGCTGAGCGTCGTGACGGGAACGTTGTATCTGATTGCCGATGTCCGCGCTTGGCTGCGCGATGGGAAGAAATCTGAAAAAGGCTGGTGAAGCGTCGGTGCGAATGGCAGAGCATGTACATTTTATCGGCATCGGCGGCTATGGCATGAGCGCCATTGCCCGCGTGATGCTGGAAATGGGCTACCGGGTGTCCGGGTCGGACGTCGCAGCCCAGGAATTGACGGACAAATTGGCCGCCAAGGGTGCGGAAATCCATATCGGCCATGACCCGCGCCACATCCAGGGTGCCGATTTGGTCGTCTATTCTACGGCACTGCCAGTGGACAACGTGGAACGCCAGGCTGCGGAAAAGTTGAACATCCCGACCCTTCACCGGTCACAAATGCTGGCCAGACTGTTGAATGAGAAAAGCGGTATCGCTGTTGCAGGTGCCCATGGCAAAACGACGACTTCCTCGATGATCGCACTCGTGATGGAGATGTGCGGATTGGAACCGACATTTGTCATCGGCGGCGAAATCGTCAATATCGGCACGAACGCCAAGGCGGGCAAAGGCGATTTTGTCGTCGCAGAAGCAGATGAAAGCGATGGGTCATTTCTGGAATATCGGCCTGCCATCGCGGTCGTGACGAACATCGAAGCCGACCACCTGGAAAATTACGGGGGAGATTTCGGGCGGCTCAAGGCAGCCTATGTTGAATTCCTGCGCAATGTGCGCAGTGATGGTGTCGCGGTCGTATGTGCGGATGACGAAAATGTCCGTTCGGTCCTGCCGCAGGTGTCCGGATTGCAAACGATCACATACGGCATCGAAACCGAAGCAGACTTCACGGCGCACAACATCCGACTGGGTGACAGATGCGTAACGTTTACGGTGAATCGCGGGCCGGAACGGCTCGGCGACATTTCGCTGTCCGTCCCTGGACGCCACAACGTGTACAACGCGCTGGCGTCGGTGATCGTCTGCCTGAAAGCGGGACTCCGGTTTGACGACATCGCGCGGGCCATCCAGGCGTTTCGCGGCGCCAAACGCAGATTTCATGTGCTTGGCGAAGTGAAAGGCATTCTGGTTGTTGACGACTATGCCCATCATCCGACAGAAATCCAGGCGACGATCGAGGCCGCCAAGGCGACGGGCAAACGGATCATCGCCGTGTTTCAGCCGCAGCGGTATTCCCGTACCTACTTTTTGCTGGATGCGTTCAGCCGTGCTTTCAAAGACGCGGACGAAGTCATCATAACTGACATCTATTCGCCTGCGGGCGAGAAGCGGATCGAAGGCGTGACGAGTCAGAAGCTTGCCGAGTTGATCGCCAGCAACAGCAATCCCAACGTGACCTACATTCCATCCAAAGAGGATGTGCTGGCGCAGCTGGCCGAACGGATCGCCCCGGGCGACCTCGTGCTGACCATGGGAGCGGGAGACATCTGGAAGACGGCGGATGGTCTTGCCCGCCTGCTGCGGGGACGTTACGCGGAATTGATCTGATCATATTCGTCTCTTCTCTCTCATAAGCTATTGCCAGAGACAAGCTTAAGGGAGAGACGGGGCATGCAGCCGAAAGCGAGAATGACGTTTCGATTCGATCCGCCTCCGGCAGCGACGCGCAAGCCGGAAACCGATTCGCGTAGTGAAGATCTGTCCGAACTGGAAGCCATGATTCGGGAAACCGGATTTTTGGCATCCGGCGAACGCCAGCCATTGCCGCTTGCATCCATCGATCCTCCGGACGTTGCGCCATCGCGGGACGACAAATCGCCTGGCGCATCACAGACCGATGGTGGACAAGCAGAGCCCCCTCCGCTGATTGAAGAGCCGATCGATTTGTTTTCCGCAGGTTTTCCCGTCCGGAAGCAAGCGGGGACCCCCTGGTGGAAATTGTTTGTGTCGGCTGCTGGCGCGATTGCAACCGGAGCGCTGCTTGGCTATCTTGTTTTGACGCTTATTGCCGGGGAGTTGGACGGAACGGCACCGTTTGGCGCCCAACCAGCCGAACCGGCTGCTGCATCCCTGCCGGCAGCTTCGGCAGCATCGCCATTAGACACCTGGGCATCGCCATCGGCCGATTCTGGCACAGCTGTAATGGAAGCATGGCCTTCCCAAACCTACTATTGGCTCCAATACGGCGTATTTCGCTCCGGGGAAGCCATGGAAGCTGCGGCAGATGATTTGAAATCCCAAGGATTGCCGGGTTTTGCCGATCGCGCCGAAGGATACCGCACGTTTGCGGGGGTTGCGGCATCGAAAGCAGAAGCAGAGCAGTTGGCCGGCCAGATGCCGGGCAAAGAATTCTATGTGAAACCGCTCGTCCTGGAAGCGGTGCAACAGGAGGTCTCGGCCGGTTTGGAAGGCCTGGGGGATTTTGAGGCATCCAGTCACCGGCTGGCCCGTGAACTGCTGGGCATATCCGTTTCTGCCCTGCAGGATGCCATGCCGCAAGCGATCGGGACGGACAGGTTGCAGGCGCTTCGGGACAGCCATTCGCAATGGCTTGCTGCATCGGATGTGATCGCCCGTATGGACGAGCGGGTCCGGACGCAGGTCGAAGAGATGGCCGCGGCCTTGCAAGAGGCCATGTCTGCCGTGGATCGCTATGAAGCGAAAGTGTCAAGGTACCATCTTTGGCGCATCCAGTCTGAAATGATGCGTTTTTTGGCCGCCGATCGTACATTGCGGTCCCAGGTGCGCGCGATGTCGGGCATGGGAGCGGAATGAACGAACGTTTGCGCACCGGAGTCCCTGCAGCATCATATGCGCCAGATGCCGCCAAATCTGCTGAAAGAATCAGCCCGAAATGCGTATCCGAAGCATGCGGGCTGATTTTCAATTTCGGGCATTTCAGCGCATTGTACCGCCCAACCGGAGGACTTATAATGAAAATCGGGTGTAAGAATATGGCGGGAGACAGGGGAAAAATGAAGAAAAGCGGCTGGATCTTGTTTCTGTTCATCATCCTGGGACTTGTTGCGGGAGCGCTTGTGGCCCGGTGGCTGCAATCGGTACCCGGATTGTCGTTCTTGACGCGCCCCATGGAAGTCGGGTGGTCGCCAGCGTTTGACCTGGCCGTCATCCGTTTTGAACTGGCATTGCATGTCGAGTTGACGTTGCTCAGCATCATTGGCGCCATCGTCGCCATCTGGCTATACCGGAAAATGTGAAAATTACGATAAGGCGGTGCCCATCATGACCATTGCCACTTTACGAAGACCTACTCTCATCCTGGCATCCGCATCGCCGCGAAGGCAGTCGCTGATTGGCATGCTGGGCATGCCGACCGTCGCCCATCCGAGCGATGCGGATGAATCGACGCCTGCAGACTGGCCGCCCGAACGGATTGTCCAGGAATTGGCGCAGCGCAAAGCGCGTGCGGTCAGGGACCAACTGCGGGAACGGCAGGCCGAAGCGGCGATTGTCATTGGCAGTGATACCATTGTTGCAGTGGATGGTGAAATTCTGGGGAAACCTAGGGATGAAGCGGATGCCATCGGCATGCTGTCACGGTTGTCCGGCAGGACGCACGACGTGTTTACCGGCGTATGCTGCATCGGCATGCCGGATGGTCCGACGGTCGTCGATTACCGCAGGACGGCCGTCCGCATGCGGAAGTTGACGGAAGAGCAGATCCGCCGTTACGTCGCCTCCGGAGAGCCTTTGGACAAAGCCGGCGGATACGGGATACAAGGTTTGGGCAGCGTGCTTGTCGACAGCATTGAAGGCTGCTATTTCACCGTTGTGGGATTGCCGTTGTCCCTGCTTGCTTCCCAGCTGGAACACTTCGGCGTTTCCCTGCCCTGATCGATATTTCGGACAAGCCGGGCATGTGACAGATTAACAAGCCAATCCCGCGGCCGACGCGGACTGATGAAAGAAGGAATGACAATGTCAGCCAATGCTTACCGCCTGAAGGATTGGCCTTCGGAAGAACGGCCGCGGGAACGGATGATGAGACTGGGGCCCCAGGCCCTCAGCCATGCCGAATTGCTGGCCATACTGCTCCGTACCGGTACCCGAAACGAATCCGCCGTCCATCTGGCACAGCGCGTTTTACACGAATGTGGCGGCTTGCGCCGGTTTGCGGAACGCAGTTGGGAGGATTTGACCCAAATCAGCGGGATCGGTCCGGCCAAGGCGCTGGAGTTGCAGGCGTCGCTCGAACTGGGCAGGCGGGTCGCACGTGCCAGATTGCCGGAGTCAAAGGCGCTGACCTCGCCGCAGGATGCGGCTGAACTGCTCATGGAAGAAATGCGTCTGCTGAAGGAAGAACATTTTGTGGTGCTGTTCCTGGATACGAAAAACCGTGTCATGGGACGGCAGACATTGTCGATTGGCAGTCTGGACGCTTCCATCGTGCATCCGCGCGAAGTGTTTCGGGCGGCGATCCGGCGGAGCAGCGCATCCATTTTGTGTGCGCACAACCATCCAAGCGGCGATCCGACGCCGAGCCCGGAAGACTTGAAATTGACAGCGCGGTTGCGGGATGTCGGGGAATTGGTCGGCATCGCGTTGCTGGACCATCTGGTGATCGGTGATCGGCGCTTTGTCAGTTTGAAGGAGTTAGGTTGCTTGTAATATAATATGAAGGATTGTCAAACGCAGGAGGTACCCGATATGTTCGGAGGATTTACGCGCGATCTGGGGATTGACCTCGGGACCGCCAATACGCTGGTGTTCGTGAAAGGCAAAGGAGTTGTTGTCAGGGAGCCTTCTGTTGTCGCATTGCGAACCGACACGAAAAAAATCGAAGCCGTGGGTGCCGACGCCAAAAAAATGATTGGCCGGACACCGGGCAACATTGTCGCTATCCGTCCGATGAAGGACGGTGTCATTGCCGATTTTGAAACGACGGCTACGATGATCAAATATTTTATGCGTCAAGCGCAGAAGCAGCGCTCCATTTTTACCCGCCATCCAAACGTCATGGTATGTGTGCCTTCCGGCATTACCGCGGTGGAAAAACGGGCGGTTGAAGATGCGACCAAGCAGGCTGGCGCCCGCGAAGCCTATACGATAGAAGAACCGTTTGCCGCAGCCATCGGAGCGGATTTGCCGGTCTGGGAACCGACGGGCAGCATGGTTGTCGATATTGGAGGCGGTACCACCGAAGTGGCTGTCATTTCCCTGGGTGGCATCGTGACCAGCCGTTCCATTCGTATTGCCGGTGACGAGATGGACGAGGCAATCATGGCGTACATCAAGCGGAATTACAATCTCATGATCGGCGAGCGCACGGCCGAGCAATTGAAAATGGAAATCGGATCGGCTTTGCCGCTTGAAACGCCGGAGTCGGTGGAGATCCGGGGGCGCGATCTTGTTACCGGCCTGCCCAAAACGCTCGCCATCAGTTCCGATGAAGTGACGGAAGCACTGTCCGACACGGTGAACGCCATTGCCGAAGCGGTTAAAGTGACGCTGGAAAAATGTCCGCCGGAACTTGCGGCTGACATCATGGACCGGGGCATCGTACTCACGGGAGGCGGAGCGCTCTTGCGCAATCTGGACAAGATGCTGGCCCGCGAAACCGGGATGCCCGTGCTTGTGGCCGACAAGCCGCTGGATTGCGTTGCGATCGGTACCGGCCGAGCGCTGGACAACATTCATTTGTTCAAATCCAGGGGCGGATTTGGTGCGCGTGCCGGGCGCGCTTGATGCGAGCTTGCAAGGACGGAAACGGGGAAGCAGGTGAGCGGAAATTTTCAGGTTTTTGCGCAATAAGCGAATTATCATCCTGATGACCGGTGTTGTCGTCTTTATCGCGGTCATGGGTTTTACGCTGGAGCGGAGCCGCCTGACCTGGCCGGAAAAATTCGTGAATGACGCATTCGGAGCGGTGCAGGGCCTGCTGTATCGGCCAGTCGCTGCGATTGCCGCTTTTGCGGCCGATATCGGCCGGCTTTCCGACATTCATGAGGAAAACGTCAAATTGCGCCAGACGCTGGCGCAGTACGCCCAGGATCAGATCCGGTACAATTTTATTGAAGCGGAAAACAAGCGGCTCAAGGAAGCGCTTGATTTTTCCGAACGGCAGAAACGTTTGTACGATTACCGCCTGTTGATTGCACAAGTTGTGGGCAGCAGTTCCAATGCGTTCGACCGGACGATCAAGATCAATCTTGGCAGCAGGGACGGGATCAAGCCGAAAATGGCCGTCACGACGATCGATGGCCTGGTGGGACTGATCAGCCATGTATCCGAATTTACATCCACGGTGGAACCCATTACTGCGCTGGATGCCGGGTCTCCGCAGGGAATTCAGGTGGCGGCGACCATTTTCGGCAGGGAGCAGGAGTCGTTTGGCATCATCGATGCGTACGATCCGGCCACCGGTCTCTTGCAAATGACCAAAATCGATGAAAACGATACGCTTGGTCCCGGCGATGTGGTGATTACTTCCGGGCTGGGCAACGTGTTTCCGCGGGGGATTGTCATCGGAACCGTCGAAAGCAGGCAGGTGGGCGACTTCGGATTGACGCAGAAAGCGACAGTGGTGCCTGCGGCCAAATTCGATCATTTGCAGGAAGTGTTTGTCGTGATCGTGCCGGATGTGGATGGACCTTGAACCGGATGAAGATGAATCACGCCGTACTTGCCGGCATTTTGTTTGTCATTCTTGAAAACGGTTTGGTGCCCTGGCTCATTCCCCCTGCCTGGAGCGACCGGTTGCTGCCGCACCTGACATTTGTACTGACGGTGTATGTCGCTTCCTTTGCGGGACGCCATCCCGCTTTTTTGTACGGTTTGGGATTCGGACTGCTGGGTGATGTGCTGTACTATGGCGACCTGATTGGCGCTTACGGGTTCGGCATGGCGCTGGTCGGGTATCTGGCAGGGCTGGTGCAGGAACGGGGACAACCGACGATGGCATCGATCATCGGGTTGACGGCTGCAGGCAGCCTGGCGCTGAATGCTGTCGTCTATCTGATCTATCGATTGTTCCGGTTGACCACATGGTCGTACGGTTTTTCGTTTTATTGGTTCATGGCGCCCAGCTTCTTGCTGGAAATGTTGATTGCCCTTGCGCTCTATGTGCCTGTGCGGCGGTGGCTCCTGAAGGCGTCAGCTCCCGCGAGGGATGAAGCGGTGTCCTGAGGAAAGTTCATGTGCCTTGCAGGAATACGGCTTCAAATGGCAGAATTGTCTTAGAGTCAAGGGAGGTACGTTCAACATGGCCGGCAAATCCCCCGTCACCATCAAAGGCGTCAAAGAAGGCTTGGTATTTTTGTTGGACGACCAATGCAGCTTCGATGAGCTGCTGCAAGAACTGGATGCCAAACTGGCCAAGCATGAACAACATTTGATCGGGCCGATCATTCATATTTTTGTGAAGCTGGGTTCCCGCCAACTGCAAGAAGATGAACTGGAACAGCTGCGCCAGACGTTTCGCAAGCAGGGCAACCTGGTGATCCAGTCCATCGAAAGTGACGCCCATCCGCCAGATCTGGCGGGTGCTGCTTTGATGACACATACAGGCATCGTCCGCTCGGGTCAAACGCTGGAATACCGGGGGCATCTGCTGCTGCTGGGCGATGTCAATCCGGGGGGCATCGTGCGATGCACCGGCGATATCTACGTGCTCGGGTCGCTTCGCGGCATCGCGCACGCCGGTTCCGAAGGCGACGAGTGCGCCATTATCGCAGCGTCGTACATGCGGCCAACCCAACTGCGCATCGCGGATGTGATCAGCAGGCCGCCGGACGAATGGGTTTCCCCGGAACCATGGATGGAGTATGCCTTTTTGCGTGAGGGACGGATGGAGATCGACAAGTTGAGCAGCTTGGGACGCCATCGGCTTGCAGTCAAGGAGTTCAAAGGAGTGTAGAGGATGGGAGAAGCGATTGTCGTGACGTCGGGCAAAGGCGGCGTCGGCAAAACCACGACGTCGGCCAACTTGGGTACGGCGCTGGCGCTGATGGGCAAAAAAGTATGCATGGTTGATACGGATATCGGCTTGCGAAATCTGGATGTCGTCATGGGTCTGGAAAACCGGATCATTTACGATCTGATCGATGTGGCGGAAGGGCGCTGCCGTGTCAACCAGGCTTTGGTCAAAGACAAGCGGTTCGATGAGTTATACATGCTTCCGGCTGCCCAGACAAAGGACAAAAATGACGTTTCTCCGGAGCAGGTTCGCCAAATCGTCGAAAGCCTGAAACTTGATTTCGATTATATCGTGATCGACTGTCCGGCCGGAATCGAGCAAGGTTTTCGCAATGCCATTGCAGGCGCAGACAAGGCGATTGTGGTGACGACACCCGAAAATGCGGCCGTGCGCGACGCCGACCGGGTAATCGGATTGCTGGAAAAGTCGCATATCGCCTCTCCCAAACTGATCATCAACCGGATTCGTCCTGGCCTTGTCAAAAATGGAGACATGCTGGAGATCGATGATATTTGCCAGGTATTGGCCATTGACCTGCTCGGGATTGTACCGGATGACGAACAGGTCATCAAAGCGGCGAATTCGGGTGAACCGACGGTCATGAATCCGTCTTCGCGCGCAGCCATCGCCTATCGCAACATTGCGCGCCGCATCTTGGGTGAAACCGTGCCGCTCATGCCGCTCGACCAGAAAACAGGCGTGTTCAGCAAGGTGAAGAAGTTTTTTGGAATGGGTTGATTGACCTTGTTGAACAAACTGAAAAAGATCGACTGGATGATGATGCTGATCCTCGTTGTCCTGATGACGTTCAGCACATTGCTGGTCAGAAGCGCGACCTACGGTAATCCGTTGTACCCCCATTATGATCTCAAAACGTTGATCTTTTTTGGCATCGGCTTCGTCGTCATTGTCCTGATGACGCTGATCGATTACCGTCTGCTGCTGAAGATATGGTATGTATGGTACATCCTCGGATTGGTGCTGCTCGTGCTCGTATTTGAGTTCGCTCCGATTACCAATGGGGCCAGAAGCTGGTTTGAGTTGCCCGGCGGACTCCGGTTCCAGCCCGCCGAAGTGATGAAACTGTTTCTCATCATGGCGATTGCTTCCATCATGGGCAGGCGGCAGGGCGATCCGCTGCAAATCAGGACTGATGTCGTCTATGTCGTGCTCGCGACACTCGTTCCGTTTGTGCTCGTGATGATGCAGCCGGATCTGGGCAATGCTGTCATCTACATTTTCATCATGATCGGCATGCTGTGGATCGGCAACATTCGATACACCTACGTGCTGATCGGTCTTGCGCTCGTGGTCGGTGGCATCCTCCTGTTTGTTTCCCTGTTCAGCACGTACAATGACGAAATTCGGGATTATCTGGCCTCCAAGAACAAGACGCACTGGTTTCAGCGGATCAATACCTACATTCACCCCGAACTGGCATCAGATGACGAAAGCCGCCAATCCCGCTATGCCCAAATCGCCATCGGCTCGGGCGGATTGACGGGTGACGGCTACATGCAGGGGGATTCCAAGCAGCGCAAATTCATTCCCTATACGTATTCCGATTCGATTTTTGTCGTCGTGGGCGAAGAGTTCGGATTCCAGGGCAGCGCCCTGCTGTTGCTGATCTATTTTCTGTTCATCTATCGCATGATCATCATTGCTTATCAGTGCTACGATTTGCGGGGTTCATTCATCATTATCGGCATCGCGTCCATGATGGTCTTCCAGATCTTCGAGAACATCGGGATGATGATCGGCATCATGCCGATAACCGGCATTACGCTGCCGTTTATCAGTTACGGAGGAACGTCGGTGATGTTGAATATGGCCTCCATCGGATTGATTTTCAGCATCCGGGCCCATCAGGAAAAATACGAACTGAACGATTGACGGTGCCGCCTGGCGAAGCGGCGCCGTTTTTTATCGTTACCGGGCAATCCCCATCCGCATTTACCCGGATCGGAGGGGGTGCTAAATCCCGCTTGTCCGCCATAGGTTGATAGTAGTGATGCGGACAAGGGGGAACGGGAAATGCAAATACGTGACAACATCCGGCGGCGCAGGAAAGCGCGAATGGCCCGGTTGATCGAGGAGGCAGCCCGGCACCAGGAAGAAACGGGAGTGCCGCTTCAGCCGGCGGAGCCCGTGCCGCCGGCCCCGGAGGCGGAAGATGCGCTGATCCGGCATCGTTTGCCTGTCACCTTGCCGGGCCGGCAGGAACCCGATCCGGAAATCTGGTGGAAACAGCAGCAGAAACAATTGAATCAGGCCGAACCTGCCTGGCGGGGCATTGGCGGACTGTCCGCGAATGCGGGAGCGCCACCCATGAAATCGGCGTCCACACATACTTTTTGGTCGCGGATTGTGACGGGGTTTGCGATCCGCACGACGATTGCTGCCGTCCTGTTCGGGATTGCCTGGCTGGGGATTCAGTCTGAATGGCCAGGCAACCGGGCCGTCCGGACATGGACGATAAATGCGATATCGCAGGACATGGATTTTCAGGCGGCACTCGCCTGGTACGAACGGAATTTTGGCGGTTCGCCGGCATTTCTCCCGATGTTTCGGGGAGGAGAGACGAAGGCGGTTTTTGGCGGCTGGAAACGAAATGAAGCCGTTTTGCCGGTTGAAGGCCGGATTGTGCGGACGTTTGCGCAGGACGGAGCGGGCATCGGGATTGCAGCGGCTGGCGGAAGCCCTGTGCAGGCGGTCTATGCGGGCCTTGTCATGCGCGTGACGGAAGGAGAAGACGGACGCGCCGAAGTGCAAATCCAGCATGCCGGAAGGACGATGACGATATACGGCAATCTGGTCCGGGTTGCCGTTCAGCCCAACGACTGGGTGGAGGCCGGACAAATGCTCGGCAGCGTGCCGGAACCGATCGATGAAGGCGGAGAGAGCTTGCTGTACTTTGCCGTCTGGAACGATCAGCGCGCAATCGATCCGGCGGAAGTGGTCCCCTTTGGTTAAATGGCGGGGAATCGCTTTCCGGGTACATCCGCTGTTCGTTTTGATCATGCTCGGTTCAATCGTGACAGGCCGGTTCCTGGAACTGACAACCCTGTTTTTGATCGTGCTGGTTCACGAACTGGGCCATGTGGCTGCCGCATTGAAATTCGGATGGCGTATCCGGGAAGTCAAGCTTTTGCCATTTGGCGGCGTGGTTGAAGTCGAAGATGCGGCTGCCATGCCTGTCCGGGAAGAAATGGGAGTAGCGCTGGCAGGACCGCTGCAAAACGCCTGGCTGGCCGGATTTGGCTGGCTGTTCGGTATGCTTGGTCTCGTAGATGCGGAATGGGCCGCTTTTTTCGTGCAGGCCAACGGCTGGCTGGCCCTGTTCAATCTGCTTCCCATCCTGCCGCTGGACGGAGGAAAAATCGTGCAAGCCTGGGCGAGTTTGCATTGGCCCTATCATCGGACGCTGGTCTGGTGCGCGACGATCAGCATCGTGCTTGGCGCGGTTGTCGTTGTCGCATCGCTTTATCCGTTGCTGCAGGGCAAGCCCTTGCATCTCAATTTGCTCATGATTGGCCTGTTTCTCTGTTATGACAACTGGATGCAGCGCCGCAATGTGCCTTATTTGTTTTTCCGGTTCCTCGTTCACCGTTTTCGCAGCGCCCAGCGGCATCTGGATGCCGGGGCGCTGGCGCGGCCGATCGTATTGGCGGAAACCCGGCCGATTGCCGCAGCGCTCCGGTTGTTTATGAAGGAAGGATACCATTTGATTTATATCATGCGGAAAGGGCGGATTGTGAAAGTCGTGCCGGAGGCGGTGGTCATCGAAGGGGTGATGGGACAGCTGTCTGATGGGCATGCGGATTTCCGGTTTTTCATGTAAAATGGAGTCAGACGACGGAACGGCATGCGGAGGGGCGGAATGAAACAACTGTTTGTCCATTGCGCAAACAAAACGACGCAACTGGCTTTGCTGGAAGATGGACGTTTGACCGAATTGAGCGTGGAACGCGAGGAAGACGATTCGCTGGTCGGCAACCTGTACAAGGGCCGGATCGTCAATGTGCTTCCGGGGATGCAAGCGGCTTTTGTCGATATCGGCCTGTCCAAAAACGCGTTTCTGTATGTGGATGACGTGTTGCACCACCACCTGGAAAAGCAGCCGAAGGACAAGCCATCCATCTCTGAACTGCTGTCGGTGGGCGATGAATTGATCGTCCAGGTCATGAAGGACCCGATCGGCGGCAAAGGTGCACGGGTTACCCGGCATTATTCTTTGCCTGGCCGCTGGCTGGTTTATATGCCCGAAGCGGATTATATCGGCATCTCCAAAAAAATCGAACAGGAAGCAGAGAGGAATCGGCTTCGCGCGCTGGCGGAAGAACTTCGTGCGCCCGGCGAAGGCATCATCATGCGTACCAATGCCGAAGGGGAATCAAGGGAGTCGCTGGCCGCGGATCTGGACCGTCTGCGGCAGCAGTGGCAAGCGGCGATCCGGCAGGGACGGCAGTTGCCTGCGCCTGCGGCGCTGCACCGCGATTCCGGCCTGGTGGAACGGATGGTCCGGGACATCGTGACACCGGACACCGAAGAACTGATTTTCGACGATGCGTCATGTCTGGAAGAAGCCAAACGGTACCTGACCCAGGTTGTTCCGGGAATGGAAGATCGGTTGCGGCTTTATGAGGGGCCGGTTCCCCTGTTTGAAAAATACGGCATTCGCGAACAAATCGACCAGGCGTTTCAACCGACCATTCGGTTGCCCAGCGGGGGCTACATCGTCTGGGATCAGACGGAAGCGTTGACGGTCATCGATGTGAATACGGGCAAATATACCGGTTCGTCCGATCTGGAGGAGACGGTGTTTCGTACCAATCTGGAGGCTGCGGAAGCGATTGCCAGACTGCTGCGGCTCCGGGACTGGGGCGGCATCATCATCGTCGATTTTATCGATATGTCTTCCGAGGAACATCGCATGCAAGTCATGCAACTGCTGGAGACCGCGATGAAACGGGATCGGACAAAATGCCAGGTCGTCGGGTGGACGCGTCTGGGGCTGCTTGAATTGACCCGGAAAAAGATGCGGGAAAGTGTGTCAAACTATTTTCTGGAAACGTGTCCGACATGCAAGGGGAGAGGCCGGATCGCTTCGCGCTAGGTTCGACGGTTCGGCATATTTTGGCGTACAAGGTTATTTCCGAAGCGGCAGGCTTTGGGGATAACCTTGTTTTGCATGGTCGGTGAAATAATCAATCGTTCATCATTGCCTATATTATGTTATCATGGAAGAGCTGAATTCAAATTAGCTAAATATGGGAATTCATGCCATGGAAATGGAGGCATCTGCAAATGACCATCGTGAACCCGATACTGAGGGGCTTCAACCCGGACCCTTCCATTTTGCGCGTGGGTGATGATTACTACATTGCCACCTCAACGTTCGAATGGTTCCCCGGCGTCCAAATTCATCATTCCCGCGATCTGCGCCATTGGCGGCTGCTGACGCATCCGCTGGTGCGCAAGAGCCAGCTGGACATGATCGGCAACCCGAACTCGGGGGGCATCTGGGCACCTTGTCTGAGCTACAGCAACGGGACGTATTATTTGGTCTATACGGATGTCAAGAGCCACATTGGTCCGTTCAAGGATACACACAACTATCTTGTAACCGCTTCCGATATCTGCGGTCCCTGGTCCGAGCCGGTCTACCTGAACAGCAGCGGTTTCGATCCTTCGCTCTTTCATGACGGGGACGGGCGCAAATGGCTGCTCAACATGGTGTGGGACCATCGCAAAGGCCGCAACCGTTTTGGCGGCATTTTGATGCAAGAGTATGACGAGAAAGCGAAAAAACTGGTCGGACCGGTCCATAACATATTCAGGGGCACATCGCTGGGGTTGACCGAGGGGCCCCATCTGTATCGACGCGGCGATTATTATTACTTGTTGACCGCCGAAGGCGGCACCCGTTGGAACCATGCGGTAACGGTCGCGCGTTCGAAATCGATTTTCGGTCCATACGAGGTAGATCCTGAAAATCCGATGCTGACTTCCCGCCACAATCCCGATCTCCCGCTGCAACGGGCCGGTCACGCCGATCTGGTGGAAACGCAGACGGGCGAATGGTATATGGTGCATCTGTGCGGCCGCCCGCTGGCGGCGACACGTACGTGCAATCTGGGCCGGGAAACGGCGATCCAGAAAGTTGAATGGACGGCCGACGGCTGGCTTCGCCTGGCGGGTGGCGGCAATGAACCGTTGCTCGAAGTGGAGGCGCCGTCAGGCCTTCCTGTGCACGTGTTCGACGAATCGCCCCATGGCACGGGCGTGGATCATTTTGACGATGCGTCGTTGAACATTCATCTGAATACGTTGCGCGAACCGCCGGATGAATCGTGGTTGTCGCTGCGCGAACGTCCGGGTTATCTGCGACTGCGCGGCCGGGAATCGTTCTCCTCCGCCCATGGGCAGAGCCTTGTTGCACGCAGGCAGCAGTCATTCGTCGCGGAGGCCGAAACCGTCGTGGCGTTCGAGCCCGAAACCCATCAGCAAATGGCCGGACTGGTCTACTACTACAACGCCAGGAACTGGTACTATTTGCGAATCAGCCGGGATGAAGAGTTGGGCAAAACCCTCGCCATCCTGACCTGCGACCGGGGCGAATATGATGAGCCGCTGGAACAGGAGGTTTGCGTGGAAGGCTGGCCGCAGGTGTATTTGAAACTGAAGTTGCATTATGAGCGGGCCCAATTTTATTATTCGGCAGACGGAAAGTCATGGACCGCCATCGGTCCGATGCTGGATGCCGGACGGATGTCCGACGAGAATGCGGAGGCGAAACGGGACGGCGTCCTGCTCGACCAAGGGTTTACCGGCGCTTTCATCGGACTTTGCGTGCAGGATTTGAGCGGCACCCGCAAGCATGCCGATTTCGATTATTTGGCTTATCGCGAGGACGATGAGACGTAACGGAAAATGGTGCGGCATAACCATGCTTGGTTCGGGATCCAAAAGACGCATTTGAGAAAATGGCGTTGCTGAATGAATCACAGCACAACACACCAAATTTTTTCGGATTGAAATCGGTTATTTTTTATGTTACTATGTTCAGGTGCGTGCAATGGTATTGCATGCGGCAACCGCACTTATCCGGGTAGACAAGACCGGCTGACGCCAGGCTGACAATCGGCTCCGGGCCAACCGGCACCCTGAGAGGCGAGTCTTAAGTATGGGGAGGTGCACCAGATGTACGCCATTATCGAAACCGGAGGCAAGCAATACAAAGTTCAAGCCGGGGATGTCATCTTCGTGGAGAAATTGTCCGCAAACGAAGGCGACAGCGTAACGTTTGACCGCGTATTGGCCGTTTCCGCGGACAATGGACTGAAAGCAGGCAGCCCGTATGTGGAAGGCGCTGCTGTTACAGCCAAAGTGGAAAAGCATGTAAAAGGTGAGAAAATCATCGTTTACAAGTACAAGCCCAAGAAAAACTACCATCGCAAGCAAGGCCATCGTCAGCCTTATACGAAAGTGACGATCGAAGCCATCAAGGCATAAGCGGGGTTCGCATGATTACGGTCAAGATCGAACGCAGTCATGCCGGCCATATCCGCAGGTTTACCGTTTCGGGGCATGCGGGATTTGACGATCCTGGCAAAGATATTGTCTGCGCCGGCGTCTCGGCGGTGACTGTCGGAGCCGTCAATGCGGTGGAAAAGCTGACGGGACTTGTACCCAAGGCAGAAATGCGGGGCGGATGGCTCTGCGCCGAATTGCCGGATGACGGCGGTTCCGAGCGGGAAAAGCAAGCGCAATTGCTGCTTGAAGGCATGATCGTTTCGCTTGAAACCATTGCAGATGCGTACGGAGCGTACGTGCAGATACAGGAACATTTTTCATCATGAAGGAGGGAAATTCCATGTTGAAGCTGAATCTTCAGCTCTTCGCTTCGAAGAAAGGTGTCGGTTCGACGAAAAACGGACGCGATAGCCGCGCCAAACGGCTTGGCACCAAGCGGGCGGATGGACAGACGGTTACGGCGGGCAGCATCCTGGTTCGCCAGCGCGGCACGAAAATCCATCCGGGCAACAACGTTGGCATCGGCAAAGACGATACGCTGTATGCGAAAGTGGAAGGTGTCGTGAAGTTTGAACGGTGGGGACGCGACCGCAAAAAAGTCAGCGTTTACCCTGTCGAGCAAGCGCCTGTGGCAGCTGCGCTCGAAGTATAATCGCATCCAGAATCCCGGCCGACAAGTGCGGCCGGGTTTTTGCATCGTAAAGCGCATAATCCGCTAGCACTAGCGAAGCTGTTCAAGGAAGGGATGAAAGAGCGTGCGTCCAGAAGTGACGGATGGCCATGCGCGTTGGGGAACCGCAGCATGGGTCTCGCTCATTGTTCCTCTGGCGGCGTACATCGCATGGCCTGCCGTTTGGTGGACGGCAATTGTGCTTGTTTTGTGGGGAGCTGCCGTGATGGCCTTCGTGCTGCATCTTTCCAGGAAAAAATGGATGGAACGAAGCAATCGCATGCTGGATCATGCCCGGATAACGGCTATTCGCACGTTGAGTCATCATCGTCATGATTGGATGAACGATCTGCAAATCCTCTATGGTTATTTGCGGTTGAACAAGCCCGATAAAGCTGCCGAATACGTGGACAGAATAAGGGACAGGATGGAGATCGACAGCAAGGTGTGCCAGTTGGGCCATCCGGAGTTGTCGCTGTATTTGCTTGCTTATCGTACGATGGCGGACCGGTTGCGTCTGGAACTGGAATTTGCCGGAGAACTGAATTTGGCGCGACTGCCGCTGGATGCGGATCGCGTGGCGGCATGCCTGATCGGCATACTCAATCTGTTCCGGATTCGCGCGGTTTCATCTGCTGCCGAAAATGTGCTCAGGATGAAGCTGGCGGCAACGGAAGATGGGCTTGATGTGGAATTGGCTTATGAAGGCGAATGGGCTGCCGGACAAGATCTGGTGACCGAAGCGGCAGCTTTGCTGGACGGTTTGGGACAATTGGTGGTGGAGGAAAGTAGGCAGACGGCCGCAGGTGATGCAAGCCGCATGCGCCTTACTTTTCCTTTGACCGCTTGACGGAGTTGAGGACAGCATGTTTGTGGACAAGGCGAAAGTGTTTGTGAAGGGTGGCGACGGCGGTGACGGACTGGTCGCTTTCCGCCGCGAACTGTATGTGCCTGAAGGCGGACCTGCAGGCGGAGACGGCGGCAAGGGCGGCGACGTCATTTTCCGGGTGGACGAAGGTCTGCGCACGTTGATGGATTTTCGCTACCAGAAGCACTTCAAGGCACCGCGCGGGGAGAGAGGGCGAAACAAATCCCAACATGGCGCAAATGCTGAAGATTTGATTGTCCGCGTGCCCCCGGGCACCGTCGTATTCGATGACGATACCGGCGAGATGATTGCGGACTTGACGCGGCATGGCCAGGAGGTCGTCGTCGCCAAAGGCGGACGCGGCGGACGCGGCAACACCCGGTTCCGTTCCCCCAGCAACCCTGCTCCCGCCATTGCCGAGAACGGTGAAGAAGGACAAGCGCGGTGGGTTGTGCTGGAACTGAAAGTGATGGCCGATGTCGGACTGGTCGGGTTCCCCAGCGTGGGCAAATCCACGCTATTGTCTGTCGTATCCGCTGCCAGGCCGAAAATCGGCGCCTATCATTTTACGACTCTGACGCCCAATCTGGGCGTTGTGAACCTGGGTGATGACCGCAGCTTCGTCATGGCCGATTTGCCGGGATTGATTGAAGGCGCCCATGCGGGCGTCGGGCTCGGACATGAATTTTTGCGGCATGTGGAGCGCACGCGGATCATCATCCATGTGGTCGACATGTCGGGATTGGAAGGACGGGATCCGTTCGACGACTGGGTCAAAATCAACGAGGAACTGGCGCTTTACAATCCGAAGCTGGCGGAACGTCCGCAGATTGTGGCTGCCAACAAGATGGACATGCCGGAGTCTGCGGAAAGGCTGGAAGCGTTCCGCCAAAAAATGGCGGAAGTTTCGCCGGATACGGTCATCGTGCCGATATCTTCCCTGACGAGGCAAGGCGTGCAGGATCTGCTGCATCTGGCGGCCGACTGGCTGGAGAAGTTGCCGGAGACGACGGTCGCCGAAACGCCGAAACCGGGGGAAGGCGAAGAAACAGTCGTTTACCGCTACGAACCTTCCAATCAGCGTGAATATGCGATCCGCCGGGAGAATGATACGTTTGTCATTGAGAGCGAGTCGATCGAAAAGCTGGTGAAGCGCACCCAATTTGCTTCTTATGAAGCCGTGATGCGTTTTGCCACCATTTTGCGGAACATGGGCATAGACGATGAGTTGCGCAAGCGTGGCGCCAAAAACGGAAGCATCATCCGCATCGGCGAATTTGAATTCGAGTTTTTTGAAGGCGGCGCAGAGAACTACATTTACGATGAAAACTAAGGGGACCCGGCCATCCAGACCGGCAGGAAAAACCTTTGGGTGGCGTGTCGGCGGGAGCCGGGCTTCCGACATCGGAGGGGAAAATGGCTTATTTCCGGGACCGCTTGTCCGCGTACGGTTTGCAGCCGGAAATGGCCGAATACGTGGTGAATATCGCCATGATCGGCCTGATTGTGCTGTTGTGCATTGTGGCGAATTGGGCAGCCAAAAAAATCGTGGTGCGCTTCGTGGCCAAAATCGTGACGAGAAACAAGTTCCATTGGGACGATATCCTGCTGGAACGCAAAGTGTTCCACAGGTTGTCCCATCTCGTTCCCGCACTTCTGATTTTTTATTTTGCGTCCGTTTTTCCGGACTATCAGCCGTTCATCGAAAAAGGCGCTGTCATCTATTTGATCGTCGCAGGATTGGCAGCGCTGAACGCCGCGCTCAATGCGGCGGACGACATTTACCGTACATATGAAATTTCCAAGGAAAAGCCGATCAAGGGGCTTATCCAGGTCGTCAAAATTGTGTTGTTCATCATCGGCACCATCCTGGTCGTGGCGAATCTGATCGGACAAAGCCCGCTCATTCTGCTCAGCGGCCTGGGCGCCTTGTCGGCCGTACTGATGGTCATCTTCAAGGATTCGCTGCTCGGTCTCGTTGCGGGCGTACAATTGACCTCAAATGACATGGTCCGGGTGGGCGACTGGATCGAGATGCCGAAATACAATGCCGACGGCGACGTCATCGAAATTTCGCTCAACACCGTGAAGGTGAGGAACTTTGACCAGACGATTACGACGATTCCAAGCTACGCGCTGATTTCGGACTCTTTCAAAAATTGGCGCGGCATGCAAAATGCCGGCGCCAGGCGCATCAAACGCGCCATTTATATCGATACGAGCAGCATCCGGTTTTGTACCGACGAGATGATCGAGAAATTCAGAAGTATTCATCTGCTTACTGCCTATATCGAAGAGAAACAGCGGGAGATCGAGGCGTACAACGCGGCGCGCCAAATCAACACCGCCATTCCCGTCAATGGCAGGCGCATGACGAACATCGGCGTATTCAGGGCGTATATCTGCAACTATTTGAAAAATCACCCGCATATCCACCAGGAAATGACGCTGATCGTCCGGCAGCTGGCCGCGGGAGAGCATGGACTGCCGCTGGAAGTGTATGCGTTCACCAATGAAACGAAATGGACGGTGTACGAATCGGTCCAGGCGGATATTTTCGACCACATATTTGCCGTGGCGCCGGAATTCGGACTCCGTATCTTCCAAAATCCGTCCGGACACGATTTGAAGAGCCTGCTGGACAAACATTTGCCTGTCTGAGTTCATGGATTTCAACCTATTGCCGTCGTTCTGCAATTTCGATATAATGTCCTCTATACGAATACAATCGTCTCTTGTGGGAGGACGCCAAATGTCCGAACGTTTTTATGCCGTAAGGGAAGATTTGCTGCCCGACGGGATTTTAAAGACGGAGCAGGTCAAAGCGTTGCTCAGGCGCGGAGAAGCTGCCACCGTGCATGAGGCTGCCGAACGCGTCGGACTCAGCCGAAGCGCCTTTTACAAGTACAAAGACGGCGTATATTTGCTGGAGCAGACATCCAGGGAAAAAGTCGCCACGTTCTCCCTGGATTTGGAGCATCGTTCGGGCGTCTTGTCGAAGGTGCTCGGCATGCTGGCGGACTGTGACGGCAACGTGCTGACGATACACCAGTCAATTCCATTGCAGGGCATGGCCAATGTCGTCATTTCACTTGATATATCCGGGTTGCATATGACGCTGAATGAATTGGCTGACCGTCTTCGTCGGACAGAAGGTGTCAAACGGGCGGTCATTATCGGACTGGGTTAAACGGTTGGCTGCTTGGGGCGGGAATTGGCGTTAAGAGAGGAGCATGACATCTGTGAAACCGGTGAAAGTGGGTCTGCTTGGGCTTGGTACGGTCGGTACGGGTGTTGTTCGCATTGTGGAAGGACATCACGACGACTTGCAAAGCCAGGCGGGTTCTCCGATTTCCATCGGAAAAATTGCGGTAAAAAACAAGCGGAAAGCGCGGAACATATCGGTTGATCCGGCAATCATCACGGAAGATCCGTGGGAAGTTGTGCGCGATCCCGACATTGATGTCGTCATTGAAGTGATGGGCGGCGTGGAAAACACGAAAGAATTGATTATGGCTGCCCTTGCGAACGGGAAACATGTCGTCACCGCCAACAAGGATTTGATGGCGCTGCACGGTCCGGAACTGCTGGCCAAAGCCCGGGCGAATGGCTGCGATATCCTGTACGAAGCCAGCGTTGCCGGCGGCATCCCGATCATCCGGACGCTGATTGAAGGATTTTCATCCGACCGGATCACCAAAATTATGGGCATCGTCAACGGCACGACCAATTATATTTTGACGAAAATGAGCCAGGAAGGCGCTGCATATGCGGACGTGCTCCGCGAAGCGCAGGCGCTGGGCTATGCGGAAGCCGATCCGACCTCCGATGTGGAGGGGCTGGATGCGGCGCGCAAAATGACAATTCTGGCGACGCTGGGTTTCCGGACCGAAATAGAGCTGTCGGACGTGGATGTGACCGGCATCAGCGGCGTTACGCAGGAAGATATCCAGTATGCGAAGCAACTGGGCTATGCCATCAAACTTCTGGGCATCGCGGAAAGCAAGGATGATGGCATCAGTGTCAGCGTCCAGCCGACGCTGGTCAAATTGAGCCATCCGATCGCATCCGTAGGCGGCGTGTACAATGCGGTCTATGTATATGGCGAAGCGGTGGGAGAAACGATGTTTTACGGGCCGGGTGCAGGCGAATTGCCGACCGCGACGTCCATCGTCGCCGACCTGGTCGCCGTCATCAAAAACGCCAAGCTCGGCATCAACGGCCGATTGGCGAGCATTCCGTACAAAGCCAAAAAACTGAAGCGGGACGACCAGATCACCTCCAAGTTCTTTATGTTGCTTCATGTGGAAGACCAGACCGGTGTGCTGATGCAGATTGCCCAGGTCTTTGCTGCATGTGAAGTAAGCATTGAATCGGTGATGCAGCCGTCGACTCCGGGCAAACCGGGCGCGGAGCTGATGATCATCACGCACGAAGCCAGCAAAGCCGCGATGAATCGGGTGCTGGATGGCTTCCGCAACCTCTCTGCCGTACGCGCGATCAAGAGCGTGTATCGCGTAGAGGGGTAAATCTGCCAAAGGAGCTTTTGACATGTACGTTCCAGGACGAATTGCCCGTGCAGTCGTTCCGGCCAGCACCGCCAATCTCGGGCCCGGATTTGATTCGCTCGGCATGGCGCTGCCGCTGTTTGCGGGAATCGCGATCGGCGTGTCGGAACATACGAGCATTCATTTGCATGGTGACCAGCTTGGCGGCGTGGCCAAGGACAAAACGAATTTGATCTACCAGACGGCGCAGGCGGTTTTTGCAAAGGCGGGTGTTACAATTCCCGAACTGGAAATTGCCATCGAAAGCGAAATTCCGCTGACGCGCGGACTCGGCAGCAGCGCCGCTGCTATTGTCGGCGCTTTGGTGGCGGCCAATGGCCTGATCGGAAATCCGCTGTCCCGGCATGAACTGTTTCAGATGGCCACGGCGATGGAACGCCATCCGGACAACGTCGGGGCAGCTTTGTTCGGCGGATTTGTCGCGGCGGCATGGGACGGCGAACGGGCGGAAGCCGTACGGATCGAACCGCCGGCTGAATTGCTTGTGTTGGTGGCGATTCCTTCGTTTGAACTGTCTACGAAGACGGCGCGCGGCGCCCTGCCGGATCAGGTTTCGATGTCGGATGCGGTATTCAATCTGAGCCATAGCTCGCTGCTGACCGCCGCGCTTGCTACAGGCCGGTTGGAAGTGCTGCGGCATGCCATGCGGGACCGGTTGCATCAGCCGTATCGCGAGTCGATGATTCCCGGCATGGCCGAAGTGCTGCGCGGAGCGGCAGCTCATGGCGCGCTTGGCGCCGTGCTGTCCGGCGCGGGACCGACGATCCTGTTTCTTGTCGACAAGCGCGATGCGCAGCAGAATATGCTGGAGGAGTATGTCGTACAGACAATGGCGAAAGCAGGCGTTGTGGTGCGGACGCAATGGCTTGTGCCATGCAGTGAAGGCGCTCGCCTCTATGTGGCCGATTCGGGCGATGTCACCGCGGCGCCGCTATCCGCTGTTCGCCGGGAACGGCCGGAGGTGAACGTATGAGCAGCATTCGCAAAAAAGTGGCCGTTCTGCCTGCCGGCTCTGTTTCGGACGAGGCGGCGCGTTACCTGTTTCGGGGGCAGGATGTTGAATTCGTCTATCACAAAATGATTGCCGACGTCTTTTTGTCTACGGCTTCGGGCAAGACGGATTGGAGCATCATTCCGATCGAGAATACGATCGACGGATCGGTCAGCCTGCATCTGGACTGGTTGATCCATCAGGTGGACTTGCCGATCCGGGCCGAATGGGTGTATCCTTCCATACAGAATCTGATTGGCAGATTGGATGAGTTTTCGGACGGCCAGGGTTCATGGGACCCATCCAAAATCAAAAAAGTGTTCAGCCATCCGGTTGCGATGGCGCAATGCCATCAGTTTATCCGGACAACGCTTCCCCATGCCGAATTGGAAACGTTGCCAAGTACTTCCCAATCTGTACAGTTTGTGCAGGCACACCCGGGACGCGGATGGGCCGCCATCGGCACCCAATCCGCCGCTGCCCAATGCGGTCTGGATGTGCTGGTTTCCGGCGTGACGGATCACGACAACAACTTTACCCGGTTCTTGTTGATCGGAAATACACCTTACGATCGGCCGGACGCGGTTGCGTCCAAGACCAGCATTCTGGTGACGCTGCCGGAAGATTATCCGGGCGCCCTGCACCAGGTGCTGTCGGCATTCGCCTGGAGAAGGATCAATCTGTCACGCATCGAGTCCCTGCCAACCAAGAAAAAGCTGGGCAGTTATTATTTCTATATCGATATCGAACTTTCACTCGATACGGTCCTGTTGCCGGCTGCCCTGGCAGAAATCGAGGCAATCGGTTGCCAGGTTCGCATATTGGGCTCTTATCCAACTATTCCCTATAAGGAAAACAACCCGGAGGTGTAGCAGAAATGGCAGAACAGTGGATTTATTTGAATGGGGAATTCGTGACAAAGGAAAATGCCAAGGTATCCGTATATGACCATGGTTTTCTGTATGGCGACGGCATTTTCGAAGGCATCCGGATTTATGATGGCAACATCTTCAGATGCAAGCAGCATCTGGACCGGTTGTACGATTCCGCCAAGTCCATCATGTTGGACATTCCCCTGACTTATGAGGAGATGGAAGCGGCACTGATCGAGACGTTGCGGAAAAACGATTTGCGCAACGGTTACATCCGTCTTGTTGTTTCCCGCGGACCGGGCAACCTGGGACTGGACCCGAAACGTTGTCCGCAAGCCTGGGTCATCATCATCGTCGAGCAGCTGTCGATCTATCCGGAAGAAGCTTATCGCAACGGGTTGCGGTCCGTTTCGGTCAGCCCTCGCCGCAACATTCCGGACGCGCTGAATCCGAAGATCAAGTCGCTGAACTACCTGAACAACATCCTCGTCAAAATCCAGGCCAACCTGGCGGATGTCGGGGAAGCGATCATGCTCAATTCGCAAGGCTATGTCGCGGAAGGCTCCAGTGACAACATCTTCATCGTCAAGCGCAATGTCGTCTATACGCCGCCGACCTATGTCGGCGCCCTGGAGGGGGTTACCCGTGGTGCCATCATCGATTTGTGCCACCGGCTGGGGTATACGATCAAGGAAGAGCCCTTTACCCTGCATGACGTATATTGCGCGGATGAAGTGTTCTTCACCGGTACGGCAGCCGAAGTCATTGCGGTGCGTGAAGTGGACGGACGCATGATCGGGGAAGGCAAAGCCGGTCCGGTTACCCTCCATCTGCTTGAGGAATTCCGCAAAATCGTGACGGTTGAGGGTGTCAAAGTGTTTTAGGCGAAATGGCGGATGCATTCGAAGCGACTGTCAGAAAAGCAAACTGGCCGAGAAATAGCCAGCGGCCCGGGGAGAACCCCGGGTCGTTTTTTTTTTTTTGCGCCCCGATTTTTTGCCAGGTTGATGTCAAATGCCCATTTGCCGCATAAGATGTATCGATTGCGGGGCAATGGCCCGCTTGCAGCCTATGTCAATCCGACCGGGAGGGGAATGGCGCGTGAAGATTCATTTGGTCAAAAAAGGCGATACGTTGTATTTCATCGCCAAGAAGTACAACGTTTCGCTGGAAGAATTGCTGAAAGCCAATCCGGAGATTACAAATCCGGACGTGATCGATGTCGGCATGAAAGTGAAAATACCGGCTTCGACCAAACCACCGCTGGAGGTGATGCATCAACACACCGTACAGCAGGGGGACACGTTGTGGAAGCTTGCCAAAGCGTGGGGCGTATCGCTGGCGGACATGATCGAGGCGAATCCGCAGTTGAAAAATCCCAATGTGCTGCTGACCGGGGAGGTAGTGAACATCCCGAAAGTGAAATCCGGCGCAAGTGGCAAAGCGCACGACACGGCCGCCGCGCAGCTGCCTGCAGGCAAAAAGGACACCAGCGTCATGCCGGAATTCGTGCAGCCCGCCGAAACGAAGCCTGCTCCCGCGCCGGAGGAAAGCCACAAGACATATCCGCATGATTACGGTCAAGAACAAAAAGAGCAATCCCTGTTTGCGCAGTATCCGTTACCGGCGGTGGAGGCGGGCGCACAGACGGAAAAGGAATATGGTGTGCCCCAGCAGGTGCAATTGCCGCAAACCGAAGGCCAGCAAACGGGAAAGCCGGAGCATGGATACGGATATGGATATGGTCCGGGCGGCCAGACGCTGGGCGAGCAGACGGGCCCGCAGCAAGTGCATTACGGATACGGTCCGGGCGGCCAGACGCTGGGCGAGCAGACGGGCCCGCAGCAAGTGCATTACGGATACGGTCCGGGCGGCCAGACGCTGGGCGAGCAGACGGGCCCGCAGCAAGTGCATTACGGATACGGTCCGGGCAGCCAGACGCTGGGCGAGCAGACGGGCCCGCAGCAAGTGCATTACGGATACGGTCCGGGCAGCCAGACGCTGGGCGAGCAGACGGGCCCGCAGCAAGTGCATTACGGATACGGTCCGGGCGGCCAGACGCTGGGCGAGCAGACGGGCCCGCAATCTTACGGAATCGGTTATACGCATCCGTATGCCGGTATTGAAAATGTCGTCGGCGGCGTATTTGACGCCCACGATTTCAGCGGATATGGCGCCAAAAATGCAGGGTATGGCGACATAACACCTGCACAGTTTCAACCCGCATCCGTCTCGCCAGACATGACGGTACCGACAGGCCCGGCGGCTAAACCGGCGGCCGGATGTTCGGCATGCGGCGGCATCCCGCAAGGGCAATGGACGGGACCGCAATCGGCAGGTTATCCCGTGTATGTTCCGGTAACCGGATCATGGCCGCAAACGGCCGGGGCCATGCACCATGCATACGGTCCATGGTCGCCGGCTTCTACCGCTCCGGCGTTTTCAGGGCATGGATACGGCCATCATTACCCTGCATATCCGGAAGCCGTACTGGGAACCAGCCAATCGCCGGCAGGAAAGGACCATTGCCAGGGTTCCCAACCACAGGTTCAGGGAGTTGATTGGCATCATGGCGCTGTGTCGCCTTTAGCCGGCCAAAGCGAACTTGCACCTTACGGTTATGGGGCGGCAGGACAACAGGCGCATTACGGATATCCGGTGCATACGCCCGCAAATCCGGCTGTTGCGGGAGCTTCCTGGATTCCCTATGGCACTTACGGCGATCCCCGCGTCGGCACGGGGGAACCATTGCCGCAGCAACAAGCGCCGCTGCCGCCGGTAATTGAGCCGGGGCAACCGGATTCGACACCAGAAGATCCGCTGTCGTTGCATCAAGCGGATAAACCCGCGTCGTCCAAATCCAAAAAACAAAGTGCGTCCGCCAAATCCAAATTGCCAACGGCCCGAAAGTCCAAATCCGGAAGCAGGGAAAACCTGCCCTGGCTGAAATAAAGAATTTTCGCATATCGCCGGAATCCCTGGCAACACTATGAAAAAACAGAGTGGGGGGATTCCGGTGTTCGGTTTTCGTTCGATGAAAGATATCAAAAAGAAACTGAAGCGGCGGCGCAAACCGTTATTGACGCTGGGGATGCTGGCAATCGTCTTCATCGGCGCGACAACGACTGGCATCGGTGCCGCCTGGCTTGTTCGTGAAGCGATATTTGGCACGACGGTTCCGGTTGCTGCCGGATCAACGGATTCGATTACGGAGCCGGCCAATTTGGACGAGCCTGCTGCAGCAGGCCATTATGTGCAAAATTCCCATGAAGCGGTGCTGGACGCATTGTCCCGTTGGCAAGGCGATGTGGAGGTCACCCTGCATCGCGTCTATTGGTGCGGAGAGGAGACGCGGTTGCTCGGACGCCATTCGGCTGCATCAGCTTTGCAATTGCTCAAATCCCACCGGGATTGGGCTGCGGTATTTGACGGCGAAGGCAAGCTGATGTTCACTGCCATGGTGGACGATCTGTCTCCAGCCTGCCGACAGGCGGCATATATCGGACTGGACGCGGCTGGCAATCTGTCGGTTTTTGATGGTCCGCCCCGAAAAAACAACGTCATTCGAACGTTCTTCCAGTTGGATGTCCGTTCGCTGGAGACACGCGGCGACATGCTGCAGCAATTGCTGGACGGCATTCCGGTGGCCGGACGCCAGGATTACAGGAGTATCATTGCCAGCTACCGCCCTTTTGCCAAACAGGCTGCCGGCAATTGAACGCATGGGCATCATCAGGTTGGGATGGATGTTTGGAGATGGACTCTCCCGCAACTTCGGGAGAGTTTTTTTGTGTTTGTTTCCGCATGGACGGATGACAAGATGCGATCAGGGACAAACATTTGCTATAATCAGATCGTATAATGATATACATAGAGAGCGGGGACGAATCTATTATGCGTGTACTGGGCATCGACCCGGGAATTGCCATCATGGGCTTTGGCTTTATTGACAAAATCGGCCATCGGCTCGTTCCCGTTCAATATGGCTGTATCGAGACGGAAGCGGGAACGCCGACCGAGGTGCGCTTGCGGCAAATTTACGAATCGGCTTGCGCGTTGCTGGATCGGTACCAGCCGGATACGATCGCGGTGGAAAAGCTGTTTTTCAGCAAAAACGTGACCAATGCGTTTACCGTCGGTCAAGCGCGCGGCGTGTTGCTGCTTGCGGCAGCACAGCGGGGCATCCCCGTCGGTGAATATACACCGATGCAGGTCAAGCAGGCGGTTGCCGGTTATGGCGGCGCGGAGAAAAGGCAGATTCAGGAAATGGTCAAAATGTTGCTGAAACTGCAGACTGTACCCAAACCGGACGATGTTGCCGACGCGCTGGCTGTCGCGATTTGCCATGCGCATGCGGCCGCCCTGAACGATCGCCTGAACGGAGTGAAACGGACATGATCGATTTTTTGCGCGGCAATATCGTTCATACCGATACCGAATACGTAGTGCTGGATGTCCATGATGTCGGATATCGGGTTTTTACCCCGAATCCGTACGGATTGAGCCGGATGACGCCACCGGTGCAATTGTTCGTTCACCAGCATGTGCGGGAAGACGCCATCCAGTTGTTTGGTTTCCCGACGCGGGAGGAGCAGTCTTTGTTTCGCAAGCTGCTGGAGGTATCGGGGATCGGACCGAAAGTGGCGCTGGGGGTGCTGTCCGGCGGTACGCCGGATACGATCGCGCTTGCGATTCAACAGGAGAATGTCGCTTTTTTGACCAAGCTGCCCGGCATCGGGCGCAAGACGGCACAGCGGATGATTCTCGATCTGAAAGACAAGCTGGGCGCAGTCTCGCCCGTTCCGGGCACACTCGCGCCGGCCTCCGTTCCGGAGGCAGACAGTACCGAAGGCGCTTCCGCCTGGGCTGCCGCACGGGAAGCGCTTGCGGCGCTCGGCTACCGGGAAGCGGAAATCGACCGTGCCCGGAGCATGCTCAAGGATCGCCTGAAGGGTGACGAAACGCCGGAAATGCTGATCAAACTGGCGCTTCAGCAATTGTTCCAGGGATGAGATCCGAACGGGAAAGGAGGCAGCAATCGTGGAAGAGCGTGTCGTTACCGCGCATCTGATGGCGGAAGACCAGGCAGCGGAATACAGCCTGCGGCCGCGTTATCTGGCGGAGTATATCGGCCAGACGCAAGTGAAGGAAAATTTGAAAATCTACATCGAAGCGGCCAAAATGCGCCGCGAGCCGCTGGACCACGTTCTGCTTTACGGTCCTCCCGGCTTGGGCAAAACGACTTTGTCCAACATCATCGCCAACGAACTGGGCGTTCATATTCGCACGACCAGCGGCCCCGCCATCGAACGGCCGGGGGATCTGGCGGCGATTCTCACCAACTTGCAGGAAAACGATGTCCTGTTTATCGACGAAATCCACCGATTGCACCGTACGGTGGAAGAAGTGTTGTATCCGGCGATGGAAGATTTCGCGCTCGACTTCATCATTGGCAAAGGTCCCGGAGCGCGTTCCGTCCGGCTGGATTTGCCCAAATTTACGCTGATCGGGGCGACGACGCGCGCAGGGCTATTGTCGGCGCCGTTGCGCGACCGGTTTGGCGTCGTCAGCCGGCTCGAATTTTATACGGAAGACGAACTGTCTTACATCGTCTCCCGGACGGCAGACATTCTGGAGGTCGGCATTGTCGGTGAAGCGGCCCGTGAAATCGCCCGCCGCTCCAGGGGGACGCCGCGCATTGCCAACCGGCTGCTCAAGCGGGTGCGGGACTATGCGCAGGTGCGGGGAGACGGCATCATTACGGCGGATGCGGCCCGGGAGGCGCTGGAACGGATACAGGTCGACCCGATGGGGCTGGATGCCATCGATCACCGGATGCTCCTGGCCATGATTCATCATTACCGGGGCGGTCCTGTCGGTCTGGATACGATTGCGGCCATGATCGGCGAAGAAAGCCAGACCATTGAGGACGTCTATGAGCCCTATCTTATGCAGATCGGCTATATCCAGCGGACGCCCAGGGGCAGGGTCGTCACACCTTCGGCCTATCGGCATCTTGGCTTGCCGGTTCCGGAGCGGGAAGAATGAAAGAAAAAGCGCAACGAATCCGGCTGACTGTCGTTTATGATGGTGAGTGCAATTTTTGTCTGGCCACGGTGGATAAACTCCGGCGACTTCCGCTGCGGGCGGAATTGCAATTTGTTCCGCTGCAGCAGTTGCTGGGCGGTGTAATGGTCCCGTGGCCCGGCATCGACGATGTGCCCCTGTCCGAGCTATCCGCGCAAATGCATGTGACGGATGAGCAAGGGCAACGCTACAGCGGCGCTGACGGCGTGCTGAAGCTGATGAGTCTGACACCGGGCCTTTCCTTTTTTGCAACCCTGGGACGTCTGCCGGGCATGTACGGGATTGTCCGCACCCTGTACCGGCTTGTGGCCAGGTACCGCTATCGGCTGTTTGGCCGCACATCCTGTTCGGATGGGGTCTGTTCCCTGCCCCAGCGAACGACATCTGCCGGAGGCAAAAAATGAACCATCTCTTAACCAGAAGCATGATTGGACGAACGTTGGTCCTGTTGTTGCTGTTTTCGTTGCTCATGTCCGGACCGGCCACCGGAAGCGCATATGCGGCCGTCGTTCCCGACAAGATACGCGTCGGTCTCTTTTTGCATGCGCCCGCCCGCAATTTTTCCGCGACGACGCCAATGGCGACGATTCAAGCGCAGGATGGCGCCTCGATCGTTTGGCAGGATGCGCAGGCACGCGCGGCCATTGGCCAGGTTGCACCGGGTGTTCCCGTCCGTTTTGCCAGGGACGGATACAGGGCAATTGTTCTGGAGACGGCTGATTTCAACAGTGCGATTACCGTATGGACCCGATTGCAGGCAGCTTCCGCAGCGGTATCCATCACGAAACTGGACAAATACGGAAAGCCGGTCTACCAGGTGGCAGAAGGCGATTATGCGACGGCTGCGGAAGCGAATGCCGCGCTGGGCAAATGGAAATTGGCCAACATGGCGGCAGGCATGCCGGAGACGGCTCCGGCGAAAGTAAGCGGTCCATGGGCAGTGGAATCCGGACCGTACGGCGGATTGGAAGATGCGATTGCCGCGGCTGGGCAGATTGGCGCCACCGGACTGGATGCATTTGCAGCTGTCAAAGTGGTAAACGGTACCGTGACCCATGTGGTCAGAGTTGGACAGTTGCCGGATGAGCAGGCAGCCGCTGCATTGCAACAGGCGGTCGTTGCTGCCGGCGGGTTCAACGTCCGTGTGCCCGCGGCAAGCGAACCCTATGTGCTGGTGCGGCAGGATGTCACGATATCAGGCGCGTCCGGACAACCGGTATTGCTGTATGCGTTGCCGGTTTCCGGCACCGTCACGCTCCGGGCGGAACCGGCCGGTTCGAACGGCATCCGGTTGTTGGAACGCAGCAACCGTACTTACCGCGGCGTGATGGAAATGGGCATTTATGGCGGTTCGCTGGCCGTCATCAATGAAGTGCCGTTGCAGCAATATCTTTACGCCGTCGTAGGTGCGGAAGTCGGTGCTTCATGGCCTGCGGAAGCGCTGAAGGCGCAGGCGGTGGCCGCCAGATCCTACGCTTTGGCTTCCGGCATGGCGTTTGACATTGCCCATGTGGTCGATTCGACACGCAGCCAGGTGTACAGTGGCATTGGCGCCGAAAATCCGAATGCGGTTGCGGCGGTGGACGCGACAGCCGGCGAAGTGCTGACGTACAACGGTGCAATTATCGAAGCGGTGTTCTCCTCCAATGCGGGTGGCATGACCGCAGACAACCGGACGGAAGTATGGGGAACGGATACGCCGTATTTGTCCGGTGCCGTGCCAAGTCCGGATGAGGGGGCCCAGGAAGGGCTGATGGATTGGGTAGACGTTCTGCTGGACGACGGCAGACGCGGATATATCCGGAGCGATTTGCTTTCCGAAGCGGGTCGCAACGGAGCGGGCATTGCCATCATGAGTGTCAGGGAAGACGGTACGGCCGTTCGCATCCGGCCCAAGGTGGAGGCGAATGTGGAGCCTATCGCCCGCCTGTCCCGCGGCACAATCGTGGTGCCGCTGGGCCAGGTGCCGGAAAATTCGGCGTACAGCTGGGTCGAAGCGCCGATTGACGGAAACGCATTGCTTGACAGCCTGCGCAAATATATCGATGTGCAGGGGCCGCTGCAAACGTTGGAAGTGACAGGACGGGGACCGTCCGGGCGTGTCACGGAGATGACGGTGAATGGTACGCCTTATTCGCTGAAGGTGCCGGATTATTGGCGCAGCGCGCTGGGAGGCGTTCGCAGCACCTTGTTGCAGGTGGAAGAAACCGCACGCATGACCGTGCTGGGTGCCGGCGGCGCCAAGCGGGAATTGCCGCAATCGGGCGGCGCCCTCCATGTTGCGGACGCTGGCGGAACTGCGCCATTAGCGGCGGATGCGAACCTGCTTCTGCTTGACGCTTCGGGCCGGACGCGTGCGGTGACACAGCAGCCGACCTTTATCCTCTCCGTCAAAGGTTACGGCCATGGTTTGGGCATGTCGCAATACGGGGCCAAGAAGCTGGCAGAACAAGGGAATGACTACCGATACATTCTGCAATACTATTACAAGAATGCGATCATCGAGAAAGGCGCTGGAGAATGAAAGTCAGCGATTTTGATTACGAGCTTCCGGAACGGTTGATCGCCCAGACGCCATTGCCGGAACGAACAGCTTCCCGGTTGCTGGTGTTGCATCGCCGGGATGGAGGCATCGAACATCGGATGTTTCCGGATCTGGCGGCATATTTGCAACCGGGTGATACGCTGGTGCTGAACAACTCGCGCGTGCTGCCTGCGCGGTTGTTCGGTGTCAAGGCGGATACGGGCGCGAAAGCGGAACTGTTGCTGCTCAAACAGCTGGAAGACGACCGCTGGGAAGCGCTCGTGCGGCCGGGCAAAAAGATCCGTCCAGGCACCGTGCTTTGCTTCGGGGGAGGCCATCCCCAATCGGCCCCGCTGCTGGCTACCGTCGAAGAGATGGGGGCAATGGGGCTGCGGACGGTACGTTTTGTCTACAGGGGCATTTTCCAGGAACTGCTGGACCAACTGGGCCAGATGCCGCTCCCGCCTTATATCAAGGAAACGCTGGACGACCGTGAACGCTATCAGACGGTATATGCCAAACATGCCGGTTCGGCTGCCGCACCGACGGCAGGCCTGCATTTCAGCGAGCCGTTTCTGACCCAATTGCAGGCCAGGGGCGTCAAGTTGTGTCCCATTACGCTGCATGTTGGCCTGGGCACGTTCCGTCCCGTATCCGCAGAGACGGTGGAAGCGCATGAAATGCATGCCGAATGGTATGATGTCAGTGAAGAAAGCGCCGCGTTGCTGAACGAAGCCAGACAGGGCAGCGGCAAAATCGTCGCGGTAGGCACCACATCAGCCCGCACGCTGGAGACGTTGGGCAGGCGGTTTGGCGACAATCCGGTCGAGGCCTGCAGCGGCTGGACCGATATTTTTATTTATCCGGGCTTTCACTTCAAAATAGTAGATGCATTACTGACGAATTTTCACCTGCCCAAATCGACGCTGCTGATGCTGGTCAGCGCGCTGGCGGGACGCGAAAACATCTTGCGTGCCTATCGGGAAGCGGTGGACCTGGAATACCGCTTTTTCAGTTTTGGGGACGCCATGTTCATCATTTAACGATAGATGAAGGGAACGACATCGAAATGGCCGTTCGTTACGAATTGATCAAAACTTGTGCCCAGACCGGTGCCCGGTTGGGCAGGCTGCACACGCCACATGGCATTATCGATACGCCGACTTTCATGCCGGTTGGCACACAGGCGACTGTCAAGGGCATCAGTCCGGAAGAATTGCATGGCCTCGGCGCGCAGATCATTTTGAGCAACACCTATCACCTGTTTTTGCGCCCTGGCCATGAACTGATCCGCGAAGCCGGCGGCTTGCACCGGTTCATGAACTGGGACCGGCCGATATTGACGGACAGCGGAGGCTTTCAAGTATTTTCGCTGGCAGAGAATCGCAAGATTACAGAAGAAGGTGTGGAGTTCCGGTCCCATCTGAACGGTGACAAGCTCTATTTGTCCCCGGAATCGGCGACGGCGGTGCAAAACGCGCTTGGTTCCGATATCATGATGGCATTTGACGAATGTCCGCCCTATCCAGCATCCTATGAATACGTAAAACAATCAACCGAGCGGACGAGCCGTTGGGCGGAAAGATGCCTGAGGGCGCACGCCAGACCGCATGACCAGGCTTTGTTCGGGATCGTGCAGGGCGGGATGCATGCCGATCTTCGCCGCCAGAGCGCGGCAGATTTGACTTCGCTTGATTTTCCGGGGTATGCTATTGGTGGACTTAGCGTAGGCGAGCCCAAGCCGCTGATGTATGAGATGCTGGAGGTGACGGTGCCGCTGTTGCCGACGAACAAACCCCGATATCTGATGGGTGTCGGTTCGCCAGACGCACTGGTGGAAGGGAGCATGCGCGGCATCGACATGTTTGATTGCGTGTTGCCGACGCGCATTGCGCGCAATGGCACCGTCATGACAAGCCAGGGCCGACTGGTCGTTCGCCAGGCCAAGTACGCCGAAGATTTTGCGCCGCTGGACCCGGCTTGCGACTGTTATGCCTGCCGCCATTATTCCCGCGCCTATATCCGCCATCTGGTCAAGGCGGACGAAATGTTCGGATTGCGTCTGACCACGATACATAACTTGCATTTTTTGGTCGGTTTGATGCGGCAAGTCCGGGAAGCGATCCGGGAAGACCGCCTGCGCGATTTCCGGGATGAATTTTTTGAACAATATGGCATGGCTCACAATGCTAGCGGTTTTTGAGAAAGGGGGGGATTTTCGATGTGGCTTTCCAGTACTGCCGGGAGCGGAAATATTTGGAGCATGTTGTTGCCGTTCGTGTTGATGTTCGCCATCTTCTATTTCTTGCTGATTCGCCCGCAACAGAAAAAAGCGAAGGAGCTCAGGGCGATGCTGAATGCACTGCAAAAAGGAGACCGGGTCACGACGATCGGCGGCCTGCATGGCACGATTGACCAGCTGACTGACGATACGGTCGTCCTGAAGGTAAACGACAGCACGAAACTGACCTATGATCGTTCCGCAATCAAGAGCGTCATTGCGCGTGCCGAATCGGCGGAATAACCGCGCATGCACAGCAAAAGCCGTCCCGACTCAATGCGAGTCGGAGACGGCTTTTTTGATGTCCGGCCGGATCTTGGCCCTGCCGGTTCCGGCAGTCTTCAGCGCCATTTTCCACCCAATCGTCACGGCGATGACCGCAAGCATGAGTCCGGAAATCATGTCGGAAAACCAATGTATGCCCAGATAAAAAATGGAAAACACCACAATAGCGGCACTTGCCCAGCATATCACGTTCCAGCGGCGGATGCCGGACAGGGAGGCCAAAAGCGCCATCGATACGGATATGGAGGTGTGCAAACTCGGAAAGCAGTTGTTGAGGCCGGACAAGTTCCGGTATTCCTGCTCGAATCCGGGATAGACGTCCAGCATCAAAAATCGGATGGAATCGTTCGCATACCAGGCCTCGTTGACCGGTATAAACCAGTACATCGGCAAGGCAATGGCATAATTCAGCAGCAGGGTGACGCAATAGGCGATATACAGTTTTTTGTCCGAACGGATCATGTAGATGACCAGGGATGCAATGATGATGGATTGGAAGACAACAACGTAGAAGATGGCGCAAATCACGGTCAACCAGACGGATTGCACTTGCGTTTGCAGCCACGACTGCCACGCGCCTTCCCATCCGGTCAATGCGGCTGTCAAGTCGTAAGAGACGCCGTATGCATTTTCCAGTTTCAATTCGAACGCATTGACCAGCAAAATCGCCAGTGCCGCCAGCAAATAAAACAGATGCCTGCGGAAAGCAACCATTTCGCGGATGAATCCCCGGATCGCATGCAACGGCTGTCTGCCGGTTCCTAGCCAGATCAGAGCCGCTACGGCAAGCGCAGTGTACACCTGAATGGACCAATTCGTGGGGAAAATCGTCATCTTGTTCCTCCGGATGAGTGACAACATACTGATGGACGACATACTGCTCAGTATATCATAAATCATCCGGGAGTAAACGCGATGGTGCCCGGGCAGGCGGTCGGATCAGCGTCGGCCCGGACCGGATGCGGCATTGACGCCAAGCATGCCGCCCAATGTCCCCGACAGGCAGGTCACGCCAAGCAGCAGGGCGATGCGCAGCGACCAGCCGGCATCCAGTGCCAGAAAGCCGGCCAATACGATGAGAGTCGCATAAATCGCGCCATTGGCAATGCCATAATACCAGCCTTTCTGTCCCGATCGCCGGGCAGCGACGAATCCGCCGGCCATCGCCGAAAAGGCATGAATGCCAAGCACCCAGGGCAATGTTTCATGTTCGCGAAGCGTATTGCCGGTCAGCAGGACGGACAATAGCAGGGCGCCTGCTCCCAGCCAGATGAAAGACCAGATCAGGCCCGACAGGATGGGTGACGAAATGCGCGTTTTGGCAATGCGTGGCATGGGGCTCACGGTAATCACTCCTTGGGGGGATGTCTTAGTTTCATCATATGGCTGCGATGTGCCCGCTAGTACAGGCAGCCTTCTGCCGATCCAGGGAATGCGGGTCGTATCGTGGCGGTCGACCAATCCCATGAGCGGCATGAGCACAACATAGATGATCATGCCCGCTGCCGAAGCCCCCAGCAAATTCAGGCCCGCCAACGGCAGCCATGCGGTATTCCACAGCCATTGCGCGCAGGCACCCATGATGAGCATGGCGGCGCTGACTTTGAGAAAATCCCGGGGATCAAGCCGGAATCCGGTCAAACGGGCAACGCTGATCCAATGCAGCAGGGTGACGAGCATCATGTTGACGCCGATCGCGATCACTGCGCCATGGATGCCCAGGGACGGCTGGGCGGCCAATTGCACGATCAGCGCCAGCTTGACCGCCGCGCCGACCAATGTATTGAACAATGCCGTGCCGGGGCGGTCCAATGCTTGCAAAGCGGCTTGCAATGGCGCCTGCAAATATAAAAATACGGCGACCGGAGCCAGCCACCGGAGCAATCCCGCCATCGAATCGTCACCGTATAGCAGCAAGCAGATCGGTTCCGCCAGCAATCCCATCAGGACGATAAACGGCGCCCCGGATACCACGGCCAGGCGCATGGATTGATGCAGCCGCTTGTGAATGGTGGACCAGTCCTTGCGCGCTGCCGCTTCGGATAAAGCCGGTACCAGGGAAACGGCCAGTGAATGCGTCAATACGCCGGGCAGCAACAGAAGCGGAATGATCATGCCCTGCAAAGCGCCGTATTGCGCAGTGGCGACGGCTGCGGTCAAACCGGCGGCAGTCAGGCTCCGGGTGGTCAATATCGATTCGAGCAGATAGGCCAGCGATCCGACCATCCGGCTGCCCGTTACCGGCGCCGCGATGCCGATCAGCCTGGTGTAGAGCCCCTGCACGGTGGATTTGCCGTCCATGGCGTTGGCGGTTTTGCTGCGGGGGGCCGCCGGTTTGCGTTCCCGCATGACTTGCCGCCATAACACGAGTAGTCCGGCCAATTCGCCGGCGACCATGCCCAGCATGGCTCCGGCAGCGGCGTATGCCAGTCCGTACGGCAGCAGGGCGGCTGCCAGCACCAGGGACAGGGCGATACGGACCAGCGTTTCGGTGGTTGAGGAATAGGCGCTTGGCAGCATGTTCATTTTTCCCTGGAAATAGCCGCGCCAGATGGCGGATGCGGCAGCCAGCGGCAGGACAGGAACCATGGTCAGGAAAGCCGGGCGGATGCGCGGGTCTGTCGTCATTTCCATTGTGACCCAATCGGCCAGCAAGAGACAGCCGAAAGATGCGGCAAAGGCGAGAGCCAGGGCAAGTGTCATGGCGCCCTGCACGATTCGCCGGACCGCGGCTTCATCACCGCGGGAATCCGCCTCCGCGACCAGTTTGGCGACCGCCAGCGGCAGGCCGCCGGCGATAATGGTCAACAGGACGATCATGATCGGATAGACCAATTGAATGAGACCGACCCCTTCTGCGCCAATCATGCGGGGCAGGGCGATGCGCGGCACGAAACCGAGCAGCCGATTGACGATACCGGCCGCCAGCAGGATCATGGCGCCTTGGATGAAAGTCTGTTTGCGTGCGGACAAGCGGCGTCCCTCCCACGTTCGGTTGCTACATGCTTATGCAAGGGTTGTCCGGTTTCATGCCTGTGCGTGTCCGCAAATTTTGGGAGCCGGGAGGATTTGGCGCAGCTTGTGGAGAACAATCATGATGTATAATGGAATGTGATCGGTGCACAGACCGGTGCCATGCCCGATCCCGACCCAATATTGCGCAAGGAGGGGGGAGGCAAGATGACGGAATTCGAACCATCCGGGGAATCCCTCTTGGATCAAACGGAACTGAATGAAATGATAGAGCGACTGTGCGAGAGCAAGGCGGAGGAGTTTCGGCTGATCGGCTACGAACATGTAAGCGGAAAAGATATTTGGGAATGCGTCAGCGACAGCTATCACAAAAAGGGAATTCCGCCTTTGCATCAGGTCGTTAACGATATTTTGTCGTTGAAAGTTACGCAGTTCATGAACTATATCACCTTGAACATGTATAGGGGAGATACCCGTTTTTGAACGGGGAAGGTACGGGTTAACCGGATTGTCATTGCATCCGGGTATCATGTGCAGGCCGGATGAATGGGCGGCAACGCGGGGGCATTTGCCCCCGGTGCCGCCATTTTTGTCGGCTACCCTACCGGTATCAATGGGCGAAAAACCGCACCGTTACAGGCATTCTCGTCAAATTGACTTCTTTTTCGGCAGGTAGGTATAATAGGAACATTGAAGACGGAAAGGGGACGTCACCTGGAATGAAGCGTATTGTCGCTTTTGCGCTCGTCGTCATCGTGATGTTTGCGGTGATGGGCTTTACAACGCCAGGATTGTTGGACAGGACGAAGCTGGGCCTGGACCTGAAGGGCGGATTCGAGATTTTGTACGAAGCCGAACCGTTGACGGAAGGCGGTACCGTTACGCAGGAGTCGCTGCGTCAAACCGCCAAAAGTCTGGAGAAGCGCGTCAACCAGAACGGGGTTGGCGAACCCGAGGTGACGCCGGAAGGACGCAACCGGATCCGGGTCAAGATTGCAGGTGTGGCGGACGAGGCCAAGCTCCGCGATCTGATCAAGCGGCCGGCCAATCTGGAATTCCGCAGCGCGCAAGGCTGTTCCAGTCCAACCGATTATTGCAAGGTCGAGCTGACCGGTGCGGATTTTGTGGAAGGCGCGGCCAGAGTGGAATTCGACAGTTTCAGCAATCCGCTGGTTTCGATCAAGGTCAAAGAGAAACAGAAGCTGGCCGATGTGTCCAACCGCCTGCTGAATCAGCGCCTGGCCATCATGCTGGATGGCGAATTGCTGACGGACCCCGTCGTCAGGGTGCCCCTGACGGATGGAACCGCCGTCATCGAAGGGCAGGAGACGATCGAAGAAGCCAGAAATCTGGCGGAAGTCATCAATCTTGGCGCCTTGCCGCTGAAGCTGACGGAAAAATATACCCAGAGCGTAGGCGCCACGTTGGGCCAGAAATCGCTGGAAGAAACGGTGTTGGCCGGGGCAATCGCTTCACTCCTGATTTTGGTGTTCATGATCGTGTTTTATCGCCTGCCGGGATTTGTCGCGGGTATTTGCCTCAGCGTTTATGTCTGGTTGCTGCTTGCGGTGTTCTGGCTGATGGGCGCGACGCTGACGCTTCCGGGTATCGCGGCGTTTATTTTGGGGATCGGCATCGCGGTGGATGCCAACATCATTACGGATGAACGGATCAAGGATGAACTGCGCAACGGCAAGTCGCTGACTTCCGCGCTGCGGTCCGCATCCAAACTCAGCTTCCGTACCATTTTGGACGCGCACATCACCACGCTGATTGCGGGCATCGTCCTGTATTATATGGGGCAGGGTTCCGTCAAGGGATTTGCTGTCGTGCTCATCTGGAGCATTCTGATCAATTTCGTGACCAACGTGTTCCTGCCGCGGTTTTTGCTCCATCTGCTGGTACAGAGCGGGAAATTCAACAAGCTCGCCTATTTCGGCGTGAAGGAGAGTGAAGTCCGTGCGCTCTGAGTATGGGGACGACAAATTCAATTTCGTCAAAGCCAGCAAGCCGCTCTTGACGATTTCCATCGTGATCACGCTGCTGGGCATCATCTTTCTGGCGGTTCGGGGCCTGAATTACGGCATCGATTTCCGGTCCGGCACTTCTGTTGACATTTCCATTTCCAAATCGATAGACAAAGAGACAGTCGAACAGTTTCTGGCGAGCCATGATTTTGGCGAGCATACGTTGACCGTGTCCCAGAGCCGGTTGTCGATCCGATTTAAGGAAGCGTTGACGGAGGAGCAGGGCAATCAGCTGCGGACGGATTTTGTCAGTCAGCTGGACGAGCAGGCATCCTTTGAAATCAATGTGGTGGATGCGGATATTGCCCGCGAGCAGCAGCGCAATGCGCTGATCGGCATGTTGGTCGCCTGCGTGGGGATCATCATTTACATGAGTTTCCGCTTCGAATGGCGATTCGGCCTGGCTGCGGTCATTGCCCTGGCGCACAATGCGTTTATCGTCATCAGCATTTTTTCGATTTTTCAACTGCAGGTCAATTTGCCGTTCATCTTGGCAGTGTTGACCATTATCGGTTATTCGGTCAATGATACGGTTGTCATTTTTGACCGCATCCGGGAAAATCTTCGCTTTGCCAAGCTGAAAACGAAGGCGGATCTGGTGAAACTGGTCAACCGGAGCATCTGGCAGACGCTGTCCCGTTCCATCAATACGGTCATTACAGTATTGCTCGCATCGGGCTGTTTGTTCGTTTTCGGCAGCGAATCGATCCGGCTGTTTTCGTTGGCCATGATTATCGGACTGTTTTTTGGGGCATACTCGTCGATTTTTATTGCCAGCCCCTTGTGGTTGCTGATGCGGGGGAACAAGCTCTCTAGCAAAAAGGTGAAGGCCATAAGCGGCGCCTGAAGCGGGTCGAATCGAAATGCCGGCAATGCATCGGTCGAAGGCGACCGAAGGATGAAGTGAACCTGGTTACCGATCACGGATTTGCGAAGGAGTGGCTCAGATGAGTTGGAAACAGCGGGCCGGGTCAGCTGAACGCGGTGCTCTTGTTTCGGTGTGCGGGCTGCTCGGATTGACCTTGTTCAAAGGAATCGCAGGTTGGCTAACCGGCAGCAAAGCGCTGATGGCAGATGCTTGCCATACGGCTGCCGATTGTGCGGGCGCATTTACGACCTATCTGGAACGTAAAGGTTTGCGCAAGTCGATTGCACAGACGCGTCGGACCGAAACGGTAACGTCGATTGTGCTGTCGGCATTGCTGGTATTGTTTGGATTGGAAATGGCTTTATCCTCCGTACGGGCTGCGGTGTCGGACACGTATCAGGCACCCGGATGGAACGCTGTCGCATTTGTTGCCCTGGGTGCGTTCATTCGCGGCGTTTTGATCCGGATTCAGCATCATTGGGATGCCCGGCTGGGCATTCGCGCGGCCGGACAGCGTGCAGACCGTGCCAGTCTGGCGGCCACGCTGATTGCGTTTGCGGGTGCTTCCTTCGCAGCAGCCGGCATCTGGGCAGGCATGCCGGCATTGTATCTGTTTGATCCGGCTGCCGGACTGATTGTGTCCGCAATCGTTGTCTGGTCGGGGTGCAAGTTTGTCGGCGGCATTTTGCGCCAGCAGGAGCAGTCGGCCTGCTGCGATGTGGATTTGAAGGTGATCCAGGATGCGATTGACCGGATCGACGGGGTCGTATCCGTCGGTGAGGTGCGGGCGCGTGAACAAGGCCACTATGTGGTCGTGGATGCCGTGATCCATGTCAATCCTCGCATCAGTGTGGCGGAAGGCCAGGAGATTGCGCTCCGGGTCAAAAGGCACCTGACGAAACGGTTCCTGCACATTGCGGACGTTCTGGTACACGTGCAACCTTATGATCCCGGATTTCCGTACAAGACCAATCATGTCGATGAACCCTTTTCGACGCTGGTGCAATGAGGGTGCATCCCTGATGTTTCCGTCGCCGCTTGAGGCGGCGGATTTTTTTGAAGCGGAGGAGTGCGTGGACGAATGATTCCTGCCCGTTTTCGTTGGGAATGGAAACAGCCGGATGGGGAACTTGCAGCCGCGTGGGCGGCCCGATTCGGCGTCCCTTCGCTAGTTGCGCGCGTATTGGCTGCCAGAGGTTATACGGAGACGGAAGCTGCGGCCCTGTTGCAGCCTGCCCGCGCCGAGGATCTGCTGGATCCGTTGCAGCTCAAGGGCATGTCCGGAGCAGTAGGCCGCATTCGGCAGGCGCTGGCTGCAGGCGAACATATACGGGTATACGGGGATTACGATGCGGACGGCGTTACGTCAACCGCGCTGATGACCCGGCTGCTGTCGTCGCTGAATGCAAGGTTCGATATCTACATCCCCCATCGCGGTTCGGAAGGCTACGGTTTGAACATACCGGCGATCGAGCAGGCGGCAGCAGAAGGGGTATCGCTGATTGTGACCGTGGACAACGGCATTAGCGCCGTGGAACCGATCGCCCATGCGAAACGATTGGGCATCGATGTGGTGGTGACTGATCACCACGAACCACCGGCCCAATTGCCGGGCGACGCAGTAGCCATCGTCAATCCGAAGCAGCCGGGATGTCCCTATCCGAACAAAGGATTGTGCGGCGCTGGTGTTGCATTCAAGCTTGCCCATGCGCTGCTCGGTCGACCGCCGCTGGAATGGGCGGATCTGGCGGCCATCGGCACCATTGCCGATCTGATGCCGCTGCTTGGCGAGAATCGCCTGATTGCACGGCTCGGGTTGGCACAGATGCGCAGTCAGCCCAGTGTCGGCATCCGGGCACTGGCAACGGTGTCCGGCATCCAGCCGGAAACATTGACCAGCGGGCGTGTCGGCTTTTCGCTGGCGCCAAGGCTGAATGCCGGCGGCAGGCTGGAACGGGCGGATGGGGCTGTACGGCTATTGACGACCAGCGACGCGGGTGAAGCGGAAATGTTGGCACGCGAATTGGACCGGTTGAATCTGGAGCGCCAGCGTTTGGTCGAACAGACCGTGGAAGAAGCGGAATGCATGTGGGCGGACAAATTGCTGGCATGGCCAACCGGCGAAGCTGATGCATATGCGAAAGCCGGGGGCGGCCCGAATGTCATCGTGCTTTCCCATCCCGGCTGGCATGCGGGCATTGCAGGTCTTGTGGCGTCCAAACTGGTGGAACGGCACCATCGCCCCGCCATCATTTTGGCGGAAGATCCGGCATCCGGCACAGCCAAAGGATCGGCCCGTTCCATCGACGGATTCGATTTGTATGCAGCCCTGACCGATTGCGCAGAATATATGGTCCATTATGGGGGCCATCAGGCAGCTGCGGGTTTGACAATTCCCATCGGCTGTATCGGCATGCTGGAGCAGGCCATGCATCGCATCGCGGCCGAAAGATTGCGGCCGGAAGATTGGCAGCCGAAAAAAACGGCGGATTTGATCTGTACGCTTGATGAAATCACCCTGGCGGCAGCCGAAGCGCTGGGCGCGCTTGAACCGTTCGGTCAGGGCAATCCGACGCCCCGCCTGATCCTGGAAGGGCTTCAAGTCCGGCAATGCCGGCCATTGGGCAAAGACGGACAACATGTCCGGCTGATCGTTGGCCAGGGGGGACAAACGCTGGAGGCGGTCGGGTTTGGACTGGGGAGTCTGAGCGAACAATTGGCGCCTGGTCGCAAGCTCGATCTGCTGGGCGAATTGACCTTGAACGAATGGAACGGCCATTTGCGGATACAGTTTTCCATCAAGGATTTGCGATGCATGGAACCCCGCTGGATCGACCGCAGAAACGCCAATCCCGGGGAAATCCGCCAAGCGATTGTCTCCCTTGCCGCAGACCAGCCATCCGGTCTGGTCGTCATCTGTGCTTCCATCCGCATGGCGTCGGAATTGGCTTCCGAGGAGGCGCTTCAAGGGGCCATCATCCGCAGTTATTCGGATCAGCAGGGGGATGCGAAGTTGCAGCCGGCATTGGTGGAATCAGCTGCCACTATCGCCAGGATGCGGCACGATTCGTCGCCGGTCAGGGACTTGCGCACACTGGTGCTCGTTGGTCTGCCTTCCCGTGAAGAGGATATCCGGCAGCTCGCACATTGGATTCGGGAAGGTGCTGTCTGGTCCACGATTTGCCTGTTTGCGGATGCCGCATCATGTGATGAACGACCGTTGCTGCTGCAGCGTGGGGATTTTGCAAGGGTATATGCGCTGTTTCGCGAAGCGGGAACATGGATCGATGCGCCGGACGGACTTGCGCGCCGGATATCGGCACGTGCCGGTTTGCCGCTTTCGGCGGTGCGGCTCATCCAGGAAGTGTTCGAGGAATTGGGATTCATCCGGGTCCATGGGGCGCAACGAACGCTCGTGCCCGATGCGCCTCGCAAAAATTTGGCGGAGTCTGCGCGTTACCAGCGGATGTTACGGCAGGCGAAAGCGGCGTCGTTTCCCGATTGGCCGGTGGACCGTCTGAAGTCGTGGGTTCATCAAATCCTGTCTGGTCAGCCATCCGGCAAAAGTGTATAATCGGCTTCGGATACTTCCAGTCGAAGGAGCTTGATTCAACTGATGGACTTCAAATCCCATATCCGGGTCATCCCGGATTTTCCGCAGCCCGGCATCCGCTTCAAGGACATTACAACGCTGCTGAAGGACGGGCAAGCTTATCGTGCCGCAATCGAAGCAATCAAACAACAGGTGGCGCCGTTGGAGATCGATGTGGTTGCCGGACCGGAAGCGCGTGGTTTCGTCATCGGTGCTCCGCTGGCGCTTGCGCTGGGTGTCGGTTTTGTGCCGATCCGCAAAAGCGGCAAGCTGCCCGGTCCGACGGTCGAAGCGGCATACGATCTGGAATATGGCAAAGATCGGCTGGCCATTCACAGGGATGCCATTTTGCCCGGCCAAAAAGTGCTGATTGCTGACGATCTGCTGGCCACCGGAGGCACGATTGCGACAACGGTCAACCTGATCCGGGAATTGCATGGTGAAGTCGTTGGCGCAGCGTTTTTGATTGAGCTGGGTTATCTGGACGGACGTAGCAAACTGCCCGGCATCGACGTGTTTTCACTTGTAAAGTATGCATGAGGGTTTCAGCCTGCCGGATACATGCGTGAACCGGACTGGTACAATTAATGTGCATCATGGCTTACGCTGCTTCCCATGCGTGGTTGTCGCGCGGGTGGAAGCGGCTTTTTTGCATTTCCGCATGCTGACGTTCGACAGTTGACGGTTCGCGTCGCCTGGAGGCATAATAAAAAGTATACATTTTTGCAGGGAATGAAGTGGCGGAAAGCCGCCATGGAAAGGACAAGGCAATGGGTATCGAGCAGCTTCTCGAAAAAGCTTCATCCTATATGAAAGAACAGGACGTGAAGCGAATCCGGAATGCGTACGAATTCGCAGAAGAAGCGCATCGCGGCCAGACGCGCAAGTCTGGGGAACCCTATATTTTGCATCCGGTAGCGGTTGCTGAAATATTGGCGAACATGCAAATGGACGTGGCGACGGTGGAAGCGGCACTTTTGCATGACGTCGTGGAAGATACGAATGTGACGCTGGAAGACTTGAGGGAGCAATTCGGTGAAACGCTGGCAGGTCTGGTGGATGGCCTGACCAAGCTGGAACGCATCCAGTTCCGCACCAAGGAAGAACAGCAAAACGAAAATTACCGCAAAATGTTCGTGGCGATGGCCAATGACATCCGGGTCATTCTGATCAAACTGGCGGACCGGTTACACAACATGCGGACGCTCAAGTACCAGTCGGAAGAAAATCAACGGCGGATTGCCCACGAAACGCTGGAGATCTACTGTCCGATTGCCCATCGTCTCGGCATCAGCACGATCAAATGGGAAATGGAAGATATTGCGCTGCGGTTCCTGAACCCCCAGCAATATTATCGAATTGCCCATTTGATGAAAATGAAACGGGTTGAACGGGAGCAATACATCAACGATCTGATCGTCAAAATCCAGGAAAAGCTGGATGAAATGGGCATCCAGGGAGAAATCAGCGGGCGGCCGAAACATATCTACAGCGTCTACAAGAAAATGATCACTAAGAACAAGCAATTTGAAGAAATCTACGATTTGCTGGCCATCCGCATCCTGGTCGACAACGTCAAAGATTGCTATGCCACCCTCGGCATCATCCATACGTTGTGGAAGCCCATGCCGGGGCGGTTCAAGGATTATATCGCGATGCCGAAGGCCAACATGTACCAGTCGCTGCATACGACCATTGTTGGACCGACCGGCGAGCCGACGGAAGTCCAAATCCGCACCTATGAAATGCACCGGACGAGCGAATTCGGGATTGCCGCGCACTGGGCCTACAAGGACGGCAAGGAACAGGGCGTCGTGCCCGGCAGCTTCGGGGAAAAGATGAGCTGGTTCCGCGAAATCATCGAACTGCAGCAGGAAACGAAAGATGCAGCGGAGTTCATGGAATCGCTCAAAATGGACTTTTTCACCGATCTGGTCTTTGTGTTTACGCCCAAGGGGGAAGTGCTCGAATTGCCCGCGGGGTCGGTACCGCTGGATTTTGCTTACCGCATCCATACGGAAGTGGGCAACCGGACGATCGGCGCAAAGGTGAACAACCGGATCGTGCCGCTGGACTACAAGTTGAAAACGGGTGACATCGTTGAAATATTGACCTCCAAGCACTCCTACGGACCCAGCCAGGATTGGCTCAAAATCGCACAGTCCTCGCATGCACGGGCCAAAATCCGGCAATGGTTCAAAAAGGAGAAGCGAGAGGAAAACGTCATCAAGGGCCGCGAGATGCTGGAGCGCGAATTGTGGCGGATCGGGCTGGATTCGTCCGAATGGATGACCGAAGACAAATTGCAGGAAGTGGCAAAAAAATTTTCCTTCAATGACGTAGAGGATATGATGTCGGCCATCGGGCTCGGCGGCATCACGGCGGCGCAGGTCTGCACGCGTTTGACGGAAAAGCTGCGCAAGGAAGCGGAAGAAGCGCAGCAAATCCAGTTGACCAATACCGTCAAGGAACTGAAACCGCCGGGCGCAGGGGCGATGACATCCCGAAAACGCGCGAATCATGGCGTCAAGGCCAAAGGGGTCGACAATCTGCTGGTCCGTTTTGCACGTTGCTGCAATCCGGTTCCCGGCGACGAAATTACCGGATACATTACCCGCGGCAGAGGCGTGTCCGTCCATCGCAAGGATTGCTCGAATCTGCCGACAGCTGGCTCGGATGACGAGGAAGCGGCACGCGTCATCGAAGTGGAATGGGAAGAATCGGTTGAAGCCAATTACAATGTGGAAATCGAAATTCTCGGACATGACCGCAAGGGTCTGCTCAATGAAGTGCTGCAGGCGGTGTCGGAGAGCAAAACGAATATTACGGCCGTCTCCGGCCGCTCCGACAAGAACAAAATGTCCATCATTCATATGACAATCCTGATCCGCAACAAGGACCATCTGCAATCGGTGGTCGATAAAATCAAGCGCGTAAAAGACATTTTTTCCGTGCAGCGGATCATGCAATAGAACCGGAGGAATTCGTGATGAAAGTCGTGCTGCAGCGCGTGTCCCGGGCAAGCGTATCGGTGGGTGGACAGACGGTTGGGGCCATCGGCCGGGGATATTTGCTGCTGGTGGGCATTGGACGCGACGATACGGAAGCCGATCTTGTCTGGATGGCAGACAAGCTGCGGGGACTGCGTGTGTTTGAAGACGACAGCGGAAAAATGAACTTGTCGATCGAGGAAGCTGATGGCGCCATCCTGTCCGTTTCGCAATTTACGCTGTACGGAGATTGCCGGAAGGGCAGGAGGCCGAGTTTTACGGAAGCTGCCCCGCCAGACATGGCTTTGGCCATGTACGAACGTTTTAACGAAATGTTGCGCGAACGCGGATTGAAAGTGGAGACGGGCCGATTCGGCGCCATGATGGAAGTGTCTTTGGTAAACGACGGACCGGTGACGTTCATTTTGGACAGCCGCGCCTGAACCGCTTGTCTGGTTGGCGGCGGGAAAAAGCAGGCATTCCCGTTATCCACGCCCGCCCGGCGTCAGCCGTTTGCCTGTGCAGGTTTCTCCGTGGGTGGCGCGTTCCGGCTCGGAGGCAAACTCCGCATTCGCTGCGGTTGAAAATGCGAACGCTTCCCTGCGTTCCATCGGATTGGCCTGCCGGAGCGAACTTTTGAGCAATGTTTCTTTTTGTGTCTGTCTCATGTGGACACCCCCCGTCTTGGCGGCAACACCGCCATGTTTGATCTCACTGTTGTTTTTCATCCCCTGTAGTGTTGCCCGAACCCGTTGTCGTTAGTCCGAACGTGTTCTGTCGGGGGCCTTCATTTGCCATCTTCCCGGGGGTTGCCGGTTGACAGCGGGCAATGATCTTTGTTAAAATGCTTTGAAATTGTATCTGCATTGATTTGATGACGGGAACGAGTATGCTGTCCCCAAACCCCCAGAGAGGAAAGACGGAGACCAGGCTGATCATGGCCGGGTCCGGGCTGCAAGCTTTCCGGTGATGAGCAGCAGAATGACATCCCCGAGAACCCGATGCGAACGGCATGTTGGTGCCTGGTAGTGTCGCGGCGTTTACCGGGCGTTAACCGGCAATGAAGCGCGAGTCCATCACCGCCATGCGGATTGGGGCTCGAATTCTCGGGTGGTACCGCGGAAGCAACCAGGCTTCCGTCCCAGACAATCGTTTGGGGCGGAAGCCTTTTTGATGATGCAACTGAAAGGAAGGAGACCGATGGCAATCCATAAACCGCCAGGGACGCAGGATTTGCTCCCGGGCACTGTGGAAAAGTGGCAGCTCGTGGAGCGCAAGGCCCGCGATTTGTGTCGCCGTTACAATTACAAAGAAATCCGGACGCCCATTTTCGAGGCAACCGAATTGTTTGAACGTGGCGTTGGTGAAACGACCGACATCGTGGAAAAAGAAATGTACACGTTCACCGACCGGGGCGACCGGAGCATGACGTTGCGTCCGGAAGGGACGGCTGGCGTTGTCAGGTCCTATATCGAAAACAAATTGTTTGGCGCGCCGGATATTGTCAAGCTGTATTATATGGGGCCCATGTTCCGGTATGAACGGGCGCAGGCGGGACGCTATCGCCAATTCCACCAATTCGGCGTGGAAGCGATCGGCGCGGACGATCCTGCACTGGACGCCGAAGTCATTGCGCTGGGGTACCGTTTTTTCCAGGAAATTGGCCTGTCAGGCGTTGTTGTGGAAATCAACTCCGTCGGGACACCGGCCATCCGGCAATCTTTTCGCGCAGAGCTGCTGGCGTTTCTGGAGCCGATGCGGGAAACGCTGTGCAAGGACTGCCAATCACGCATAAACCGCAATCCGCTGCGCGTGCTGGATTGCAAGCACGACCAGGACAAGTTCGAAGCCGCGCCTTCGATCCTGGACCATCTGGATGAAGCGTGCAGGCATCACTTCGAGCGTGTTCGCGACTATTTGGAAGACATGGACATCCCTTACACCGTGAATTCGCGATTGGTGCGGGGACTGGATTATTATACGCATACGGCCTTCGAATACAAGGCACAGGGGATCGGCTCCATCGATACCATTGGCGGTGGCGGCCGTTACAACGGCCTGGTGGCTGAAGTCGGCGGTGACGACCGGCCGGGTGTCGGGCTTGGCATCGGGCTGGAGCGGGCACTGCTGCTGCTGGAGAAACAACAGGTGGCACTGGAGCTGGAAACGGGCACCGATGTCTATCTGATCGGGTTCGGTGATGCGGCCGTCCGCGCGTTGCCCGGCATAGCCCAGCGATTGCGGGCCAGCGGCGTGGCGGCGGAGCTCGATTACCAGGGACGCAAGCCCAAGGCGTTGTTCAAGGCGGCGGAACGTTCGGGCGCGAAGTATGCACTTATCCTCGGCGAAGACGAACTTTCGCGGGGGGAAATCGGCATGAAAAATTTGGCGACCGGCGAGCAAACGCAAGTGCCGATGGACGATCTGGTTTCAACCGTTCGCCGGCATTTGGCTGAATCCATAGATGAACAATAAAGGAGAAATGCAACCGATGATGCTTAAAAACCAGGATTGCGGTACGTTAACGAAACAGCATGTGGGACAAACTGTTGTGCTCAACGGATGGGTGCAGAGCTGGCGCGATTTCGGCGGCATCCTGTTCATCGATTTGCGTGACCGGACCGGCATCGTGCAGGTCGTCTTCAATCCGGCTTTTTCGGGCGAAGCGCTGGAAATCGCAAATCGGGCCCGCAATGAATATGTGCTGGCGGTCAGGGGTGTCGTCGTCCATCGGGATGAGGAAACGTACAATCAGAACATTCCTACGGGCGAAATCGAAGTGCAGGCGCATGAAGTGGAAATCCTGAACACGGCCAAAACCCCGCCGTTCCCCATCGAGGACCGGGTGGAAGTGGATGAAGCCATCCGCCTCAAATACCGTTACCTTGACCTGCGCCGCCCGGAAATGCAGCGCACATTGAAACTGCGTTCGAAAGCGACCAAAGTGTTCCGCGATTTTCTGGACGACCATGGTTTTATCGATGTGGAAACCCCGATTTTGACGAAGAGCACGCCGGAAGGCGCACGGGACTATCTGGTACCCAGCCGCGTGCATCCCGGTGAGTTTTTTGCGCTGCCGCAATCGCCGCAATTGTTCAAGCAATTGCTGATGGTGGGCGGACTGGAGCGCTACTACCAGGTGGCCAGATGTTTCCGGGACGAAGACTTGCGTGCGGATCGCCAGCCGGAATTTACGCAGGTGGACATCGAAACTTCGTTCATGTCCCAGGAACAGTTGCTCGATCTGATGGAAGAACTCATGGTCAAGCTGTTCCGCGAGACGATCGGCGTGGAAATTCCCCGGCCGTTCCAGCGTTTGACCTATCATGACGCCATTCACAAATATGGTTCGGACAAACCGGATTTGCGATTCGGTCTGGAAATCGTCGATGTGACCGATATCGTGAAGGACAGCGATGTCAAGGTATTTGCGTCCGTCGCGGCTTCCGGCGGCGTGGTGAAGGCGCTCAATGCCAAGGGCTGCGCTTCCTGGAGCCGCAAGGAACTGGACGATCTGCAGCCGTTTGCGGCCAGGTACGGCGGCAAAGGGATCGCCTGGATCACAGTGAAGGACGGCGAATGGCGCGGACCGATCGTCAAGTTCTTCAAGCCGGAAGAGATTGCGGCGCTCACCGAGCGGCTTGGCGTCGAGGAAGGCGACCTGCTCTGCTTCTCCGCCGACAAGCTGAAAACAGCCGCCGACGTGATGGGCAATCTCCGGCTCAAGGTCGGACGGGATCTCGGCTTGATCGACGAGAACACCTACAAGTTTTTGTGGGTGGTCGACTTCCCGCTCCTTGGCTGGGATGCCGACGAAAAACGCTGGGTGGCGGAGCACCATCCGTTTACCCGTCCGCGGGATGAAGACTTGCCGCTGTTTGATAGCGACCCGGGCGCCATCCGGGCCCAGGCGTACGACCTGGTGCTGAACGGCTACGAAGTCGGTGGCGGCTCGATGCGGATCTTCCGCCGCGAAGTACAGGAGAAGATGTTCAAGGCGCTAGGATTTACGCCGGAAGAAGCGCGGGAGAAGTTCGGATTTTTCCTGGACGCGTTCGAATACGGCACCCCGCCGCACGGCGGCATTGCGTTCGGGCTGGATCGGCTCGTCATGATTTTGGCCGGACGGACGAATTTGCGGGAAACGATTGCGTTCCCCAAGACGGCCAGCGCGACCGATCTGCTCACCGACGCGCCATCTGCCGTCAGCGACCGCCAATTGGAAGAACTGCATATCAGGCTTTCCGCCAAGGCGACGGCAGCGTTGGCCAAGCAGCAACAGCCGGTTGCCGCTGCCGCAGCAGCCGAATCGGATGCCTAATTTGATTGAAGGAGCGAGAACGCAATATGCTTCATCAATTTTCACGCACGGAATTGGCGATTGGCCCCGAAGGGCTTGAAATTTTGAAAGGCAGCACGGTTGCGGTACTCGGCATCGGCGGTGTCGGTTCGATCGCAGCCGAAGCGCTGGCCCGCACGGGCATCGGCCGGATCGTCATGATTGACAAGGATGTCGTGGACATCACGAACATCAACCGTCAAATCCATGCGCTGACCACAACGATCGGACAGCCGAAAGTTGACCTGATGAGCGAACGCATCCGGCTGATCAATCCGGCGTGCGAAGCCGTGCCGCTCAAGATGTTTTATACCGAGGAAACGTGCGAGGAACTGTTCAAGTATCCGCTCGACTACGTCATCGACGCTTCCGACACGATTACCTACAAAATCCATCTGATCAAGGAATGTCTGAAGCGCGGCATTCCGGTCATCTCCAGCATGGGGGCTGCCAACAAACTGGACCCGACGCGGTTCAGGGTTGCGGACATTTCCCAGACATCGATGGACCCGATTGCCCGTGTCGTGCGCCAGCGGCTGCGCAAGGACGGTATCAGAAAAGGCGTCAAGGTCGTCTTCTCGACGGAAGAACCCAAAAAACCGCGGGCAGATGTGACGAAGCGGATCGTGCCGGAAAACGCGCCCAAAGTAATTCGCAAAGCACAGCAACCGCCGGCCAGCATTTCGTTTGTTCCGCCAGTCGTAGGCCTCATCATGGTCGGCGAGACAGTTCACGATCTTTTGGCGCGTGGCGCCAAGGCTGCCGGGCAACAGGCCTGATTTGATTACCGCCAATCCGATTCATGTTGGGCAGGGCGTCCCGATAGGTCATCCAGCACCTGGGACGCCTTGTCTTTTTTTCGTCAATGGTACCATATCCTGATTCCTGTCGGTGGTACCCTGTCCTGTTTGAATATCCATTGGCGTTTCGGCCATCTTTTTCAATCAGGGACAGTCGCTTTTTGACGATGTTGCGCGGATGTTGCTATCATTAGAAGCACAGGGAAGCACGGGGGAAGGCGGGAAAAACATGGATCTGTTCAGCTACCAGGCGGACGCCGTGCCGAAAAACCGGTTATTGGCAGACAGAATGCGTCCGGATACGTTAGAGGAATATATCGGCCAGGAATCGGTTGTGGGTCCGGGCAAATTGCTGCGACGGGCCATTGAAGCCGACGCCGTCACTTCGATTGTGCTGTTTGGGCCTCCCGGCTGCGGAAAAACGACGCTGGCCCACATCATCTCCAAGCGAACGGCAGGCGATTTCGTACGGTTGAACGCCGTGGACGCATCGGTCAAAGATGTCAGGGAAGTGATCGAGCAAGCGGAACGCAACAAAAACATGTACGGCCGCAAAACCATCCTGTTTCTGGATGAGGTGCACCGTTTCAACAGCGCCAGACAGGACGCGCTGTTGCCCGCCGTGGAAAGGGGCACGATTATTTTTATTGGTGCGACGACGGAAAATCCGTACCATTCGATTAACGGGGCGTTGCTGTCGCGTTCGACACTGTTTCGCCTGGAACCTTTGACCAGGGAGCATTCCTTGCTGGCGATGCGCCGCGCGTTGGCTGATCCGGTCAAGGGGCTCGGGTTCATGAAGCTGAAAGTGGACGAAGAGGCGCTTGCGCATATAGCAGACATGGCCAATGGCGATATCCGCCGCGCGCTCACCGCGCTGGAACTTGCGGCGGTTACGACGCCCTCCGGACCGGATGGCACGGTGCATGTGACGCTGGAAATTGCCGAAGAATCGATTCGCCAGCCGACCATTGCAGCGGACCCGTCCACGCAATATGATGTACTATCCGCATTTCACAAGAGTGTGCGGGGTTCCAGCGATGCCGCATTGTTCTGGTTTCTGTACGCCGTGGAAAAACTGGGCATGGACCCGATGACGTTTTTGCGCAGATTGACGGTTGCCTGCAGCGAGGATATCGGTCTTGCCAATCCCCAGGCCATGGTGCAGGCGGTCAGTGCAATGGAAGCCTATCATCGCATCGGCTGGCCGGAGTCCAAATATATCATCGCGCAAGCCATTCTGTTTGCCGTGGAGAGCCCCAAATCCAACGCCATTGCGCTGGCGATCGATCGGGTCATGAAGACGATGGATGAAGCCAATTCGGCGGAAGTGCCCTTGCATTTGCGGGATACGCATTATAGCGGCGCTGCCAAGTTGGGACATGTCGGGTACAAATACCCGCACGATTTTCCCGGTCACTATGTCCGGCAGCGTTACTTGCCAGACAAGCTGGGGGAACGCAGCTTCTATGAAGCGACAGAGCAGGGGATGGAGGAAAAAATCCGGCTGAACCAGCTCCGGCGTGCCAAAGCCGACAAGCCGCGAGAGTAGTCCCGCCGGGAATATGGTTGGCATGGGACGGACAGTTGTCGTGCGCCATTGCGCTTCGCACGGGGAACAGTGTGAAGTACCGAATGAACCTGGCTGGACTAAATGAATCGCGATTGCGGGAAAATCGTCGTGACGCCCGGATAATCGGCATAGGACGCAAGTTGGTGCGAATAAAGATGGATACTACGTCAAATCGCATGCCATAATGCCGTTTGACGGAATGCTTCAAAACGTCTAAGCTATAATTAAGCGATTATGTCATGTAAATGCTTATTTTTGACGGTGATGAAGGAGGTGCACCCGTCTCCGGCATTCCCGGTGACGGGGATTCATTGGACAGTGACCCTTTTCCGCCAGGCGTGAACATGGTCATCATTGCGTTGCTCATATTTGTGAACGGTTTTTTTGTATCGGCCGAATGGGCCCTGGTCAAAGTGCGCGGCACGCGCATTGATGCCCTTGCCCAGTCGGGAAGCAAGCGGGCTGCGTTGGCTCTGCATGTGACCAACAATCCGGATGCCTATCTGTTTGCTTGCCAGTTGGGCATTACGCTGGCTTCACTTGGCTTGGGATGGCTGGGGGGACCGGCCATTGCCAGATTGATTGAACCGCTGTTTGTCGCCATGCATCTGGGTACTTCGCTTGTGAATCCGCTCTCGTTTCTGATCGGTTTTTCCATTATTGCGCTGCTTCATATCGTGGTGGGAGAACTGATGCCCAAATCGGTTGCGACCCGTAAATCGGAAACGGTCGCGCTGCTGGTGGCATGGCCGCTTTATGTTTTTCGGAAATTGATGAGCCCGTTCATTTGGCTCCTGAACAAGACGGCGAACGCTTTGCTTAGGCCATTGGGACTTCGTCCAAATGGAAGCGATGAGTTGAACGGCGCTCACTCCGAAGAAGAAATTCGCAACCTGGTCAAAGAGAGCCACAAAAGCGGATTGATCGACAACACGGAATTGACGCTCGTAGACAACATTTTTGATTTTGCCGATACGAATGCCCGTGAGATCATGATTCCGCGTACCGACATCTGTTGCCTGTATGCGAATATGAGTTTCGCGGAAAACAAGGAAATCGCACTCCGGGAAATGCATACCCGCTATCCGGTTTGCGAGAACGACAAGGACAACATTATCGGTTTTATCCATATCAAGGATTTGCTCAAAGTTCCCGATCATGCACAGCCGGATATCCGGGATTTGGTGCGGCCGATTACCTCGGTGCCGGAAAGCATGCCGATTAGCGTGTTGCTCAAGCTGATGCAGAAACGCAAGACGCAGATCGCCTTGCTGATTGACGAATATGGCGGTACGGCAGGATTGGTTACACTGGAAGACATCATGGAGGAAATCGTCGGCGAAATCCAGGACGAGTTTGATGAGGAGCGCCCTGAAGTCGAAAAGCTGGAAGACGGTACCTATTCCATCAGCGGGTTGTTGCTGATCGAAGAAGTGAACAGCCTGTTCAACCTGGACATTCCGACGGAGGATTACGATACTATTGGCGGCTGGATCTACTCCCAGATTGAAATTCCGCCGAAAAAGGATCAGACTGTCGAAACGGGAAACGGCGCTGTTCGGTTTACGATCGAAGAAACCGACCACTTGCGCATTACCCGGCTAAAAGTGACCTGTTTCGAAGCGGAAAACTGGAACACACAAGCCGAAACGGGATAGGTTGAACCATCATGATCGAAAAAGGTTGTCTTGCAAGGTTCGTTGCGACCTGATAAGACAACCTTTTTTTGGTTGGTGCAAGCATAATGTTCTGGCGTTTCCCGATGCAAGAAGACGTTACTTGGTGCTAAGAAGACGTTGCTTGGTGTAAGAGGACCCTACTTGATGGCGGTGGGGCAGATATCGGTGTGCATATTGGACATTTTTGTCCGTTAGCGACCGTTTTGTAGTGTTTTCCTCATCTGTCGGTCAGAAATGTCCATTAGCGGCATGATATTACAAAATAATTGCATATTTTTCATCTGATGGACAAAAATGTCCGCAATTTGCGTACATTTTCAATAAAACCGCCAATAATGGACATAAATGACCGCACCAAAGGACGCACATGATCGTTGCACCGGATCATTCACGATGAACATGCATCATGCATCATGCATGATGACCATAGCGCCGTATGACGCCCAATGAGCAAGTATGTCCACGATGACACCCAATGAGCAAGCATGTCCACGATGACGCAGTAACACGATGACGCGGTAACGGTCCCTTCCTGGACCAGTTGAGGCAGCGCCTCAACGGACGATCGTCAAAATCTCGTCGACTTCCTTGCGCGGCAGCTTTCCTGGCACTTCTGCCGGGTAGCCGAGCGCGATGACCATATTGACCTGGCGGGTCTGGTCAATGCCCAGAAACTCGCGCAGCCGCGCTTCTGCAAGCAGAACGGGGCCGGTCATCGGACATGTGGCCAACCCTTTGGCATGGGCGGCCAACATGAGGTTCATCGCTGCCAGACAACTGCTTTTGATGCCTTCTTCACGCCACACATCGTCTTCGACCAGACCGATCGGATCGAAAATTTTCTCCCGGAATTTGGATTGGTACGGGGTGGCCAGGCATACGATCAGGGCCGGCGCGTCGGAGAATGCCGTCGCATAGGGACCGAATGATTTGAGCAGCATTCTGGCTTCGCGTGCCAATCCTTGCGCTTCCGCCGCTTGCGCGCGCTTGTGCAATTCATCCCATGTCATGTCTTCAATTGCCTTGATCTTGTCGCGGTTGACGACCGCGATAAATTCCCATGTCTGGGAGTTGGTATCGCTGGGTGCATACCTAGCGCAGTCGATCAGTTCGTGAAGATCTTCGTCGGAAACCGGGGTTTCGTTGAATTTGCGAACGCTGCGCCGATCATGAATCAGTTGCTTCAATGTACCGAAGTCCATCTGTTTCCCTCACTTTCCACCCTATTATAGAGTGCTGCCGATCAGGGTGCAATGCGCCGGATGGCATAGAACATGAATCCGGCAAAACCGAGCATCGCAAAACCGGCACCGAACAAAAACAGGTTGGCACCGCCAAAAGTGTCGTACAGCCAGCCGCCTGCCGTTCCGGCGATGATGCCCGACATGCCGCCCCAGGCCACGGCAAATACCGCCTGGCCGGATGTGCGATATTCATCTGGCAGCATCAACTGCAAGCTGCGGAGAACCGTGAAGTAGAATATGCCGAATGAGATGCTGTGCATCGCCTGGATGAGCGCCAGTCCCCAGGGGACGCTCACGACGCTGAGCAGCAACATCCGGACCGCATACATCAGGCTGGCAATCGCCAGCAGTGAAATTTCGCGGAAACGGTGGCCAAATTTGGCGAGCAGGAAAAAAATCGGGATTTCGCTGCACGCGGAAATCAGCCATGACGCACCGACCAATGTCTCGGATGCCCCGGCTTCGCGGATGGCGACGGCAAAAAATCCGTCATTGATGCGATGGGGGACGGCAACCAGCATGATCAGGAAAAAGAAGCCGAGCGTCCGCTTGCGGCGCAGGATGGCCCATAAACCGCGAAATTCGAACTTGCGCGTCGATGCCTGGAAATCGGCTACAAACAGGGAACCGATGAACAGGAGAATCACCGTTCCTAGCGCCAGATAAAGCGTCAATTCCGAACCGTAGATTTTGATCAGCAGTCCGAACAGGAGGGCGCTGGCCGCAAATCCGGCAGAACCGAATGTCCGGATGCTGACAAAGCTTTTTTTCATTTGGTCTGCCGCCAGCAGGCCCATACTGTCCAATATCGAGTTCACGGGTGTCTGGAACAGATAGAATAACATCATGACGCCAGCAATGATCCCGAATTCATGCGTGGGCACAAGCAGGGCCAAGGCCAGAATTTGTCCCGCATACAGCAAACTGAGCACCAGGCGCAAACTTTTTGTTTTGTCGCTCAGAATGCCGGCGAGCAGATTGGTTGCAATGGTCAGAAACGGGCCGATTGCATAGATAGTGCCAATTTGCAGTTTGTTGAATCCCAGACTGTCAAAATATAAAGGAATATAGACAATGACCAGTGCCATCATGGTATAGGTGCACAGGTACAGGAAACGAATAAGCGCCAGTTGCCAGGATACATTTGCGGAATTAGGTCTCAAGGTTTTTGCTCCGATCCGATGCTGATTTGGTGAAAGATGGTCCGGATACGACGGGATTCAAGCGCAATCGGCGGCTTCGCATGAACAGGAAATAGAGCAGCGACAGCTCGGCCGCCACGCCGACTGATTGAGCCAGCGATCCCAGAACGCCATGCCATTGGGGCAGGGCAAATACAAGCAAGATGATGACCAGCAACGTCGTGACCGTATTGGCCGTTTGGGAAGCAAACATCAGTTTCGTGTCGCCCTGGCCCATGACAAATCCGTTCAGCGAATCCAGCCAGGGGAACAGCAGCACGTAGGGGAGGAATCCCCTGAGCGCATGCAGGCTCGCATCCAGCAACTCACCCTGCACGCCCAACAGATTGGCAAGCATCCAGGGCCCGGCAGCGGTGAAGGAGATTAACGCCAGGACCAGTCCGGGCACAAATCCGAGCGTCAGGATGAAGCGGCGAACCTGCGCTGGCGCCGTATTTCCGAATTGCAGCGCAATCTGGTGGAAATAGGTAAAAAAACCCAACAGCAAATTCATCAGGCTTGTGGCGACGGCAAACGATGCGATGGACAGCGTCGCCTGCCAGGTTTGGCCAAGCATCGTATTGAGAACGGGCGTTACCCAGATGACGACAAATGAGGAAAGCAGGAGCGGCCGATAGAATGGCAACACCTGCCGGGGACGGACAATTTCATGGTCGGGGTCCCGTTCGGGCATTGTGCGGCGGATACGCCGGAATTCCAGTCCGCTCACCGTTGCCTCGATCAGCATGCCAAACACGAAGATGATCGATCCCTGCAGGGCGCTTGCGATGCCGGCCTGGATAAAGTACAGGGACAGTGCGTACATGCCGGCCAACCGGAAAATCATGCCGATGGTCATCCATTTGGTTCGCATGCGATAGATGATGACGCCCTGAAACAGGCACCTCAACCCCGACAAGGCGGACAAAAACATGAGTGCCTTCCAGGCGGCTACGGCTTGCCCGGCAACCTCCGGATCGGCACCAAAAACGGCGCTGAACACGCCATATCCGAAAGGCGTATAGGCAACCAGGGCACCAAATATCAGGGTTGCGCCAAAAACGGCCATTCCGACGGTCCGCACGGCACGAAACGAAACCCTGTCGCGCACGAGCGCAGAGCTGGTTTGCCTGAGCAGAATGGACGGTCTTTCGGTCATTCCGAGCAGACTCATGGTCAGCGCATATCCAGCCAGAACAATCGTCTGGTTCTCTGCGCGAGCCAATGTACTGTTGATGATCACATGGGAGAGATTGATTAGCACAACGGTTAGGCCCAGCGGTACAAAAAAACGAAAAAGCCGACCAAACGTTGCGGTACTGTCGGCCGAGTGCAGGGGGGGTCATCTCCTTTGGCTTGCAAGTCTTGAATCTTTGCTGAGAATGATAGTATTATAGCAAATTATGTGCCAAAAAGCGGCCCCCGAAATCGGTCAAGTTTCGTACTGGATTTCGCCAGAATGTAATGATACATTAGAAAATGACGATTTTGCCGTATTTTTCGAATTTGACGGGAGTTTTCTGCGGCATGGAAATGGTAGACAAGAATTGGACGGCCCGCCAGTTCGTCTGGAACGATCGTCTCGGGATCCGGATTCCGGCGTTGCAACAGGACTGGGATTCTTTGACGATCGCGCAGCAAGCGGCTGTCCTGGCATATTGGGAAGAATCGAGGGGGAAAATTCCGGATCGCGTCAAATGGCTGGAATCGCAAATTGCGGTCAAGCAGGATCGCCTGTTCCGGGAGGAAGATTTTGGAGCGGCCTGTCGATTGAACCAGGACATCATGGAGTTGGCCAGCCAAATCAACGACCTGAACATATGGTTCAGAACCGGACAGGATTTGGAACCTGCGGCCAAAACACATGGATAACACGATAGTGGAGGATGGGCCATGAGCATCGAACATGACGGATTCCGGTACCCTCGGGGGCCCATTTCACTCATGAAGAGCGTCTACAGGCACATTTTGCCGGAAGTTCGCCGGGAATTGGCCGGATGGCGCCGGACAGCGGAGGCCATCCCGGACCCGGAATTGCGCAGGCAGGCGCTGGATAGCATTGCAACCAAACAATTTCATTGCGAAGGCGGAGCCGTCTATGCAGCTCCTCGGCCCGATTTCCGCGACGTGCTGATTCCGCTGATCGTGTCACTGCAGACGATCAGTGATTATCTGGACAATCTGTGTGACAGAAGCACTTCGCTTGATCCTGACGATTTCCGGCTGTTGCATCGCAGCATGCTGGATGCGGTGACGCCCGGCGCATCATTGACCGACTACTATGCTTGCAGGAACGAACGGGACGACGGCGGCTATTTGCATGCGCTTGTCAGATGTTGCCAGAACGCCATCGCCCGGTTGCCGGGGTACGGCCATGTACAGGACCATGTGCGGGAGCTTGTGGGCCTGTACGGAGATTTGCAGGTGTACAAGCATATTGCCAAGCCTTTGCGGGAAACGGAGCTGAAGCGCTGGTGGGAGCGGCACAAGCCGCTTTATCCGGAGTTGCGCTGGAATGAATTTGCAGCCGCGACAGGTTCGACGCTGGGCATGTTCATGCTGTTTCTGGCCGCTTGCCAGCCGGATTTGTCGCCGGAGGCGGCCGAACGGATCAAGTCGGCGTACTTTCCGTCAATCTGCGGACTTCATATCCTGCTTGACTATCTCATCGATCAGGCTGAAGACGAGGCGGGCGGCGACTTGAATTTTTGCAGTTACTTCGGCAGCCAGCAAGTGCTGAACGAGCGGTTGCAGCGCATGGTGCAGGCTGCCCGCAAGGCGGCAGCGGAATTGCCGGAACCGGCTTTTCACCGCATGGTCGTCGAGGGTCTGGTTGCGCTGTATTTGTCCGATCCCAAGGTCAAGGGTCAGCACCAGGTGCGCCAGACCGCTCGATTATTGATGAAAGGAAGCCCCTGGACGCGCTTGTTTTTCTGGATCAACAGCGTATGGATTCGCAAAACGATGCCAATTGGCTGAATGATATAGATAGGTTCAATGAAGGAGAGGAACAATTGTATGAGCCAAGTGAAAAAAATTGCCGTCCTGACCAGCGGCGGAGATTCGCAAGGAATGAATGCAGCCGTACGTGCGGTTGTACGCAGCGGCCTGTATCGCGGATTGGAGGTTTATGGCATCCAGCGTGGTTACCAGGGGCTATTGAACCGCGATATCCGCTCGATGGATCTTCGCAGTGTCGGCGATATCATCCAGCGTGGCGGCACGATTTTGCAAACCGCCAGATGCAAGGAGTTCATGACGCCGGAAGGCCAGCAGCGGGGCGCCGAAATTCTGCGCGAATTCGGCATCGACGGGTTGGTGGTCATTGGCGGTGACGGTTCCTATCAGGGGGCATTGAGACTCAGCAAGCTCGGCATCAAGACGATGGCGCTCCCGGGAACAATCGACAACGACATTCCGTTTACCGATTTTACAATCGGCTTTGATACATCAGTCAGCATTGTCGTCGATGCGGTCAACAAACTGCGGGACACGATGACTTCGCACGAACGTTCGTCGATTGTGGAAGTCATGGGCCGGCATTGCGGAGACATCGCGCTGTATGCGGGACTCGCCTGCGGTGCGGAAGCCATTCTTGTGCCTGAAGTGCCGTTCGATGTGAAGGAAATTGCGCTCCAGATGAAAGCCAACTTTGACAAGGGCAAACGCCATGGCATCATCATCGTGGCTGAAGGGGTCGGAAGCGGCTCCGATATCGCGCGCCAAATTGCCGAACATAGCGGCATCGAAGCCCGGGTAACCGTGCTCGGCCATATCCAGCGCGGCGGTGCGCCTACGCACAACGACCGGATTTTGGCCAGCCGGTTGGGTGACTACGCTGTCCAGAAGCTGATTGAAGGCGATTCCGGCAAAGCGCTTGGCATCGTCAAAGGACAATTTGTCGCCACCGATATCGAGACGGTGTGCAACACGAAGAAAACCTTCAATCTGGAATTGTACGAATTGGCGAAGCGCTTGTCGCAATAATCGTGTTGGGCTTGATTTCAAGTGGGTTGGACACGTTGACTTGTTGTTGATGGGAGAATGCGCATGAATCCTGAACAACTTGCTGGCTTGATCGATCATACATTGCTGTCGGCGTCGGCTGTCCAGGCTGATATCGAACGGTTATGCGCGGAAGCGAAGCAATACGGTTTTGCGGCCGTTTGTGTGAATCCTTGCTGGGTGCCGCTGGCAGCGCAGCGGCTGGCGGACAGCGGCATCGGCATCGCCACTGTCGTCGGATTTCCGCTTGGCGCAAACCGTTCGGCGGTCAAGGCTGCGGAAGCGATGGATGCCATCCGGGCAGGCGCTACCGAGATTGACATGGTGATGAACATCGGTGCATTCAAATCGGGCGATTACGCTGCCGCCCTGCAGGATGTCAAGGCGGTCGCCGATGCGTGCAAAGGCCGCGCGATGCTGAAGGTCATTATCGAAACCTGCTATCTGACGGAAGATGAAAAAAAGCGTGCGGCATTGCTTTGCCGGGAGGCGGGCGCCGATTTTGTCAAAACATCCACGGGATTTGGCACCGTCGGCGCAACTGTCGAGGATGTTGCCCTGATTCGCGCAGTCGTCGGTCCCGGCATGGGCATCAAGGCTTCCGGCGGCATACGCGATGCGGCGTTTGCCCGCCAATTGGTTGCTGCAGGTGCAAACCGGCTGGGCGCGAGCGCTTCCGTCGCGATCGTGGGCGGCGCCCGGGGAGCAGGATATTGAAGTTTTGGGGCTTGGATGCCGTACGGCAAAATCGGCAGAAGGGATGTGCGGCATGAGAACGGTGGATTTGATTGCGAAAAAACGGGATGGCGGCGAACTGTCGCAGGAGGAAATCTCATTTTTGATTCGCGGTTACACCGACGGCACGATACCGGACTATCAGATGTCGGCGCTGGCGATGGCCATCTATTTTCGCGGCATGTCCGAACGGGAACGGGCCGATTTGACGCTGGCCATGGCGGCTTCCGGCGATCAGATCGATTTGTCCGGCATATCGGGCATCAAGGTTGACAAGCATAGCACGGGCGGTGTCGGCGATACGACAACGCTGGTCCTGGCCCCGCTGGTTGCGTCGATTGGCGTGCCGGTGGCCAAAATGTCGGGGCGCGGGCTTGGTCACACTGGCGGTACGGTGGACAAACTGTCTTCGATTCCGGGCTTTCATGTCGAAATCACCAATGCGCAATTTGTGGAACTGGTCAACCGCAATGGGCTGGCAGTGGTGGGGCAGAGCGGCGATCTGACGCCTGCCGACAAGAAACTGTATGCCCTTCGGGATGTGACGGCGACGGTGGAATCAATCCCGCTGATCGCCAGTTCCATCATGAGCAAAAAAATCGCCGCCGGCGCGGATGCGATCGTGCTGGATGTCAAAACGGGCGACGGCGCATTCATGAAAGAGATGGCCGGAGCGCGTGAACTGGCTCGCGCCATGGTCGGGATCGGGCAGCGTGTCGGGCGGCAAACGGTGGCGATCATTTCCGATATGAGCCAGCCGCTCGGCTATGCAATCGGCAATGCGCTGGAAGTGCGGGAAGCCATCGATACGCTCAAGGGTCGGGGGCCAGCCGATTTGTACGAACTGAGCCTGACGCTGGGCAGCCATATGGCCGTGCTGGCGGGAAAGGCTGAAAATGTTGCGGAGGCCAGACGCCTGCTGGAGGCTGCCATCGCGTCGGGCCAGGCGATTGAGACGTTCAAACGTTTTGTCGCTGCCCAGGGCGGAGATGCCAATGTGGCGGACAATCCAGGCATGCTGCCTGCGGCAGCGCACAAAATCGCGGTGCTTGCCCCCTCGTCCGGTTTTGTCGCTTCGATGGCTGCGGAACGGATCGGTACGGCGGCGATGATGCTTGGCGCCGGCAGGGCGACCAAAGATGCCGAAATCGATCTGGCGGTGGGCATCGTGCTCCACAAGAAGATCGGAGATCCGGTCGTTGCCGGAGAGCCGCTGGCCACCATTCATGCGAACCGGGAACAAGTGGACGATGTGATCGACATTCTTCTTCGCGCAATCGAAATCGGACGCGATCCCGTATCGCCACCAACCTTGATTTACGAAGTCATTGATGCGGCCAATCCGGAAGAAAAAGGGTAACGGAGGGGAAGCGGCATGCGTGAATTGTTGCAGCGGTTGGAAGAAACGTGTTCGTTCCTGGCAGGAAAAACTTCAATACGCCCCCGCATCGGACTGATTCTTGGTTCCGGTCTGGGCGAGCTGGCCGATCAACTGGAGCAACCGGATTCCATCGATTACGGTATGATTCCGCATTTTCCGGTATCAACGGTCGAAGGCCATGCCGGCAAACTTGTATTCGGCAGGCTGGAAGGCCAGCCGGTCGTCGCCATGCAGGGACGTTTCCACTATTATGAAGGCTACTCCATGCAGGAAGTGACTTACCCCGTTCGGGTCATGAAGGCGCTTGGCGTCCAGATGCTGCTGGTGACCAATGCGTGCGGCGGCTTGAATCCTTCGTTCCAACCGGGCAATCTGATGATCATTCGCGATCATTTGAATTTGACCGGCAGCAATCCGCTGATCGGACCGAACGAACCGTCACTGGGTCCCCGTTTTCCGGATATGAGCCGGGCCTATGCGCCCGATCTGGCCGAACTGGCCAAACAGACGGCCGCCGCATTGGGCATCGAGGTCCGGGAAGGTGTGTACGCCGGGATATCGGGTCCGAATTACATGACACCTGCGGAGTTGAAGATGCTCCGGTTGTTGGGTGCAGACGCGGTGGGGATGTCCACGGTGCCGGAGGTCATCGTCGCCAGTCACGCCGGCCTGCAGGTGATCGGGATTGCGTGCGTGACGGACATGGCCATTGCCGAGACGCTGGAACCGCTCACGCATGAGCAGGTCATCGAGGTTGCGAACCGGACGAAACCGAAATTCATTGCACTTGTGAAGGGGATTGTCGGACGATTGCCAGCCGGGCAGTCGGGATAACGGGATGAAAATAGCGGCAAAGGCGATGCAAGATCAAGACCCTGCACAGCCAATGCCGCTTTTCCTTTGTTCGAGCAAGGTTGCACCTGTCAGTATTTTGCGCCTTCCGAATACCGGTTGCCGGCGTTCCAGATCAAAAATTCGTCGATGCCGCTGTCTTTGAGCGCCTGCACCTGCGCGGAAACTTCGGCTGCACCGTAAGTGATGTAGTGTCCCTTGCCAAGCCAGCTGGCGGTAAAATCCTGTATCCACGGCCGGATGATCGGCTTGCTGTCGCCGAGCGGTCCCAGCTTTTCGAGCGTATCGTTCATCGCGCCCCTGATCGTATCGTATGGCGCCTTGTCCGGATCTTTCAGCTTGAACCATCCGGTGCTGTAGTGACTGGGGTAAACCATGGGACAAATCACATGCACCGCTTCGGAAATTTTGACGAAATCCTGCCCGATGCCTTCGGCGGCCGGCACGGAAGCGGCATAACCGAATATGTCGACGGAAACCCTCACGCCAAACGGCTGCAATTGCTCGCGGGCGTATTGCACGAATCCGGCGATCGTATCGACCCGGCTTTCTTCGGTTTTTTCGAATTTCAGATGATCCGCTTTTTTCTCGAAACCTTCCGGGAAACGGACGTAATCGAACTGGATTTCCTTGAAGCCAAGCATGGCCGCCTCCTTGGCGATGGCCACATTGTAATCCCATACTTCCTTCAGATAGGGGTTGACGAAACTTTCGCCCCTGCCATTTTTCCAGATGGAGCCGTCGGCATTCAGGAAGCTCATCTGCGGTTGTTGCTTGGCCAGCACGGAATCCTTGAATACGACGATGCGGGCGATCGGATAGATGTCGCGCTTTTTCAACTCTTCCATCATGCCGGCAATGTCCTTGATGTACGGCTGCGCCGTGCCGAGTTTCAGCAAATCCGGATTTTCCGTCTTGTAGGTGATGTATCCATAATCGTCCTTGATGTCGATAACCATGGCATTCAGTTCCGTTCTGTCTACCAGGTCCAGCAGTGTGGCCATTCTGGCTCCGCCTGCGCTATGGGCGGTCACATAGATGCCTTTCACTTTCGGGGCGTCCGGCTGGGGATCTGCTGCGGAATTTTGTCCCGATGCCGGTTCGATCCCGCCGTCCGGAAGCGGGCTGATCGGTGTCCCGGCCAGGTTGCTCTGCATGGCGAGGTGAGCCGTTTTCCAAAATGTTGTCAAGGTGGTTGGCTGTTGCGTCTGGTCGCCGCCAAATACGGACTGGAGCAACAATAAAATCGCCGCAATGATGTCCATGTTTCCCTTTCCCTCTCCCCATTTGCACTTAACCCGATTATATACGAGTACGGGAAGTGGAGACAGAGGTATTTTGTAGGATATTTGGTCGAAAAATCGGGAAAGATTGCGAAAAAAAGCGGCTGCAAGGCCGTGCTACCGGGAAGTTCGACGGAATTCGCCAATCACATCTACCGTCTGCACAATGTTGACAAAGGCCGAAGGGTCCACGGTACGCACGATTTTGCGCAGTTCCGCCAGTTCGATGCGGCTGGTGACGGTCATGAGCAAATCTTTTTCCGTGCTGGTGAAAGCGCCGCGCGTTTTGAGAATCGTGACGCCGCGGGGCATGCTGAGCAATCGCTCGGCCAACTCCTGCGTGCGGTTGGTGACGATAAACGCCGTTACTTTGCGGTGCGGTGTATGGATCACGTCGATAACTTTGCCTGTTATATATATGGATAGCAGAGAATATAGCGCGGCATTCCAATCCTGATTCAAAATGCCCAATAAGGCTGCAATGCCGGCATTGAGCACAATGATCAGCAACCCGACGGCTGTTTCGCGATAGCGGGAAATCATCGAAGCGATGATGTCGATACCGCCGGTGGAACCGCCATACCGCAGGGAAATGGCTGTGCCGATACCGACAACGACGCCGCCGAATACGGCGGCCAGCAGCGGATCGTCAACCCAGGGACGCACCGGGATGAACTCCATGAACAAGGATGTTGAAATGACGTTGGCAATGCTGAGCAAAACGAAACGTTGGCCCAGCACCCGATAACCCCCGTACAAAATCGGCACATTCAGGGCAAAATAGAGCCAGGCGATCGGCCAGCCGCTGACATATCCGATAATCATGGCAATCCCGGAAACGCCGCCACTCAGCAGATTGGCCGGGATCAGCAGCCAGTTGAAGCCGCAGGCCGTGATGGCGCCGCTGACGACCATGACCATGTAGGAACCGGCACCCGAAACCTTGTCTAACCAACCGGGCATATCCCATTCTCCTTGCAAACCGAACCCAAGTTTTTTCTTCTAAGATTGCCCATGGTTGACCGGGGCATGCGTGATGCATTCAATTTTCCGGGATGCACATCCTGACATCTGCGGGATCGAATTGGGTGCTGCTGGCGTTTGTGAATTGGAGTATGTTATAATGGACTGTATATTTTTTGGAAGCCGTGATTGAAGGCCCATACAGAAGGAGTTAGAGAAATTGAGCACATTTACAGAATTTGGTTTGGACCCGGACGTCATTCAAGCCGTCTCCGAGATGGGATTTGAAGAAGCGACACCGATTCAAGCCAAGGCGATTCCTGTGGCGCTGCAAGGCCGCGACATGATCGGTCAGGCCCAGACGGGAACAGGAAAAACCGCTGCATTCGGTATACCCTTGATCAACAAAATCCCCGCATCGGAAGAACGCATCGTTGCGCTTGTGATGGCGCCCACGCGTGAATTGGCCATCCAGGTAGCTGAAGAATTGGAAAAACTCGGAAAATATAAAGGTATCCGCTCGCTCGCCATCTACGGCGGGCAGGACATTGGACGACAAATTCGCTCCCTCAAACGAAAACCCCAAATCATCATTGGAACACCTGGACGGTTGCTTGATCATATCAATCGCAAAACCATTCGGCTGGATGATGTCCGTACTGTCGTGCTGGATGAAGCCGACGAGATGCTGGACATGGGCTTCATGGAAGACATCCAGACGATTTTGAAACTGGTGCCGGAAGAGCGTCAGACCTTACTGTTTTCCGCAACGATGCCGGCCAATATTCAGAAATTGGCACAGCAGTTTTTGCGGGATCCCGAGCATATTTCCGTCATTCCGAAACAAGTCAGCGCGCCGTCGATCCAGCAGTTTTATTTCGAAGTCCAGGAGCGCATGAAATTTGACGGATTGTGCCGCCTGCTCGATATGGAACCGCCGGAGCTGGCGATCGTATTCGGCCGGACGAAGCGGCGTGTGGCCGAATTGTCAGAAGCGCTCGCCAAACGCGGGTATGCTTCGGATGGTCTGCACGGCGACTTGTCGCAAAACCAGCGCGACGCCGTCATGCGCAAATTCCGCGACGGCAGCATCGATGTGCTGGTGGCAACGGATGTCGCCGCTCGCGGTCTGGACATCAGCGGTGTTACCCACGTCATCAATTTTGATTTGCCGCAAGATCCGGAAAGCTACGTTCACCGTATCGGCCGGACCGGACGTGCCGGGAAAGAAGGAACGTCCTGGACGTTCGTGACGCCGCGCGAAACGGATCATCTCCATTTCATCGAGCGCATTACACGCCATCGCATTACCAAAAAACCGCTTCCGACGCTTTCGGAGGCGATGGAAGGCAAACAGCGTGTCGTGGCCGAGCGGATCATGGAGACGCTGAAAGGCGACGAAGAAGAAGTTAATCCGTACAAATGGGTTGCCATGCAGTTGCTTGAGCAATATGATTCCGTCCAGTTGCTTGCGGCAGCGATGAAGCTGCTGACCGGGGACAAAAAGAACGTCGAAGTCGAATTGACGCCGGAAGATCCGATTCGGGTCAAAAAACGCAAGTTTGACGGCGGCAACGGACGCGGCGGTTATGGCAACGGCAATCGCCGCTTTGGCCAGGGCGGTCGGGGCAGCTATGGCAGCCAGGGACGCGGTTACGGCGGTTCGGGCCAACAGCGCAAATCCTACAGCGGCGGCGGTCGGACATATCGCGAGGAAGGAAGTTATCGCGACGGGGGCAACGGCTCGCGTGGTTCGCGGAGTGGGAGACCGGAACCCCGCAGATCTGCCAGCGAGGATTATGTGAACATTTAACCGAACAATCGGTAATGTCAGGGGGAAATCCGGGTGGAAATGCGAGGCATGATGGGCGGTTTCTACAAACTGTCCGAATGGATCATGAGATTGGCCGTGATCAATCTGCTGTGGCTTTTCTGCGGTTTGCCATTCTGGATTGTCGGGTTGATGGGCTATTTGTCTTTGGGGATTGTGGAAGAAGACCAAGTGCTGGGCCAATTGCAGCAATCGGTCATCCTGTTGGCGGTTTTGGCGCCGGTCACGTTTTTTCCGGCGACTTCGGCGATGTTCTCTGTCGCCCGTAAATGGGTTACGGGCGACACGGATGTCCCGCTGCTCAAAACCTATTTCAAAAGTTACAGGGAGAATTTCAAACAGGCTGCTTTGGGCGGCATTTTGTATGCGCTGGCATTTGGCGTTCTGATGGTGGACTTTGTGGTGTACATGTACCAGTTCCAAAACTGGCAGTGGGTTGCCTATCTGTTTGTCGCCATCATGATTCTGCTGCTGATTTCCGTTCACCATTACTTCTCGCTGCTTGCCCATTTCCACATGAAGACGACCCAATTGCTCAAAAATGCGCTGATCTTGACCATTGGCCGTCCTTTTCGATCGTTGTTCATGACGCTTGGCACGATTGCGGTATTGTATCTCAGCGTGCAGTTTACGTTTCTGATTCCGTTCTTTTTTGGCAGCATCATCGCGATGTTTGCCTATTTCAATTTCCATCTCATCATCACCAAGATGATGGAAAATGCACCGAAACAAGACGGAGGCATGCCGGAAAATAACGGAAATGGACATGAACCGGAAACGCAGGAAATGAAAAACTGAATCGTTCGGGTTGCTCCTGACCGCAAGAGGACTTATAATAAAGTCATATCCTGCGATGTACGTTACGGCGATCTTAAGTTTTGAACCATTGCTGTTTCGAAGGGAGTTTTATATTGCCCGGCCGCTGGCATGCCCCCGAAAAGGGAAGCCAAAATCCGGTGCTGCGAACACCCACCTGCTGGAGCGGGTTCAGAAACGGGCACGTCGGACGGCATAGGCGGGTTTTCTGTTATATTCCTACTCTACCCGAATGAACGACAACGACACTTGTCGTAATGCTTGATTGCGGGTCTGTAAATCTGTGATCGGGCATGTTATCATAGAGGTGACGCGCAGCAAAGCACCGAGAGGGAGAGAGCGTATTGCTGAAACGTGTGTTGATCGGATTGATTCGCAGCCATGAGCATACAGGCGACAAAGCGAAAGACCCTAATCTGAAGTCCCACTACTATCGGCTTACGAAGGAACGCGCATTTGAAGAAGTCGGCTCTGTACTCAAAAAGATGCAGGGCTATAAAGTGTTGCACGAAGTGCCCAACATCGGTGAAATCGTCATGGAGAAACGGTCGTTGTCCGGACGGACGATGGACATTACGGTGCAAATCGTTGGCACTTCGCCCGGCATGTCCGCAGTTGACATTTATTCGGCTTCCCGTGGTTCGTTTGGCGATTTGGGAGCGAATTACCGGGTCATTCAAGAAATATATGCGGTGCTGGATCGCAAGCTGGCTGCTTATCGCGCTTGAAGCGCCCAAACAACCTGTTGGATATGAAATAATGAAAGCGAGGAAGGCGTTGGGGCCTTTCCTCGCTTCTTTCGTGTTTTGGGGCATGTGGCGCGAGGCTTGGTGCCTGCGCCTGCCATTACAGCAATTCTTTGACGGCTGCAATCGCTGCGTCGTAATTCGGATGCTCGGTCATTTCTTCGAGCACTTGGACATAAGTGATTTTGTCCTGGCTGTCGACAACGAAGATCGCGCGCATATCCAGGGCGAATTCCTTGATCAGGACGCCGTAGGCTTGGCCGAACGTATTGCCTTTGTAGTCCGACAGCATGACAACGCGGTCTACGCCTGCTGCTGCACACCAGCGGCTTTGGGCGAACGGAAGGTCTGCGCTGACGGTCAGGACAACGACATTGTCGCCGAGTCCGGCAGCTTCTTCGTTGAAACGGCGTGTTTGAGCGTCACATACACCGGTATCTATCGAAGGGACCACGCTGATCAATTTGATTTTGCCAGCGAAATCTTTCAGGCTGACGGTCTCCAGCAGAGATTTGTTCAGGTTGAAATCGGGTGCCTGATCGCCCACTTTCAGTGTCGGGCCGATCAGGGTAATCGGGTTTCCTTTAAATGAAACAGTGCGTTCTTGCGCCATGGAAGAACCTCCTTCATTGATTAGCCTTGCGGATACCATTATAATCGTTATCGAGCCTGAATGTCCAATCGGGGATCATCATCGAGAGGGTGCGACGTTGAAGTGGAACTGAGGCAGTTGCAGTATTTTGTGAAGGTTGCAAGATTGCAGCATGTGACCAGGGCTGCGGAGGAGTTGCATGTGGCCCAATCTGCTGTCAGCAGGCAGATACACCGGTTGGAAGAAGAGCTTGGTGTCCGGTTGTTTATGCAAAAAGGCCGCAATGTTCATTTGACGCCAGTGGGCCAATTGTTTTTGCGGCGTGCAGAAACGCTGCTGACGGATCTGGAACGCTCGGTCATGGAAATCCGGGAGTTTCTCGACCCGGAAGCAGGCGAAATCCGGCTGGGTTTCCCCCATAGCCTTGGTTACCAGCTCGTTCCTCATGTTGTAGCCGCATTTCGCAAAAAACATCCTAACGTCAAGTTTCGGTTCCGCCAGGGCATGTATGCTTCGCTGATCCGGGATGTCATTGATGGCGAGGTGGACCTGGCCTTCATCTCCCCGAATCCGGAACATAACGACCAGGTAACCGGCGAAGTGGTGCTGACCGAGGAACTATTTGCGATATTGCCGGACAACCACCCGCTGGCGCTGGAAGATTCCATTGAATTGACGCAGTTGAAGGACGAACCGTTTGTGCTTTTCAGTCCGGGTTATTCCCTGCGCCCGATTGTCTGGGATGCCTGCAGGGATGCAGGTTTTACACCCAAAATCGCGTTCGAGGGAGAAGAAACCGATACGATTCGCGGCCTGGTTGCAGCGGGGATGGGGGTTAGCCTGCTGCCGGAAATGGCCCTGTACAAAACAAGTACAATGATGCCTGCGGTGGTGAAGCTGAGCCGGCCGTTCGTCACGCGAACCATCGGGCTGATCCGCAGAAGCAACGACAAGATGCCGGCAGTCGTGCAGATGTTCTACACCTTTTTGCTGAACTATTTGAAATACGAATATAATCCGCGTTGACGGTCAAAATCAAAAGCGCGAGTTGCCGGTACGATGCGACACCGGACTCGCGCTTTTTTGGTTCGTTTGTGAAGCTCATTCATCCCGCGACTGCGTGAAGATCAGGATGTACTTGATCAATTCGAGCAACGAGATGAGCGCAGCGGCGACATAAGTGAGCGCGGCCGCGTTCAATACTTTGGCAACCCCGCGTTCTTCGTCGCTGCGGATAAACCCTTCGGAGATCATCAAGTCGCGCGCGCGGCTGCTGGCGTTAAACTCGACTGGCAAAGTGACGAGCTGGAACGCGACGGCCGCAGCGAAGAAAATGATGCCCAGGCCGATCAAACCGGAAAACTGGAACAGGAAACCGGCAATCAACAGGAAAGGCGCAGCTCCAGAAGCGAACCGGACGACCGGAAACATGCGGTGACGCAGCACGAGCGCCGGATAATGCTGCTGATGCTGGATAGCGTGCCCGACTTCGTGGCAGGCGACGGAAATGGCCGAGATCGAAGACTCGTAGTAAACCGGTTCGGACAGACGGACCACTCTGGCGATCGGATCATAATGATCGGTAAGTTTGCCCTGGATCGGTTCCACCGGCACATCGTGCAATCCGTTGCTGTCGAGCATCCGGCGCGCGGCCTGATAACCGGTCATGCCGCTGGAAGCGGGAACTTCGGCCCATCTGTTGAAGGTGCCGCTTACACGGAATTGGGCCCATAGCGACAGCAAAAATGCGGGAATGATCAAAAAATCCAACGGGTGAAAGAAAAGCATCTGCAGGTTCCCTCCATCATTTTTCCTCAGGTTGTCACTGGTCACATGAAATTGTTTTTCCCCATCAAGAGCAGCAAAGCTTCGATGCATGCAGCGGTTTGCGGCGTAATGGCGCGAAACAGCCGTTTGGCCTGGCTGGGCTTGAGTTGTTCGATTACCGGCTCAAGTTCTTTTACTTCTTTTTCCAATTGCAACATATGCTTTTGTAGATCGGCCAATTTGAGCGACAACTGTTCATCGTCGGTTACGCGATCCAGCATGTCAAGCTGTTCGCGAATCTCCTCCAGTGTATATTTTTGCGCCTTCAATTGTTCAATACGCCGAATCCGATTCAAGGTTTCATGATGATATAATCGATAATTTCCGGATGACCGCTTGGCTGGAGTCAACAATCCCAGGCTGGTGTAATAATCGATGGTCCGCGAATTGACGCCGGCAAGTCGCGACAATTCCCCAATCCGGTAGAGGCGCGACGGTTGGCTAGCTCCGTTTCGCATCGTTCATGCCCCTCTTTCCCTGTATTCGTCCTTTTTTCCTGCCAGTATTAATCATACCCAATGCAAAACCATACAGTCAAACGTGATGCTTCGAAAAAAAATGACGGCATGTTTCCCTGGAGCAGGGAAGGATTCCGATGTTAAGTATATGTAAGTTATCAAAAAGTGCAAACAAAGACTATTGATAATACGAGAATTCGTTCGTATAATGACATAAACAATATCATATGGTGTTAGAAAACATGACAAAAGGAGCTGATCGCTATGTTGAAGAAAAGTTTGATCGCCTTGGGCGCCTTGCTGTTGCTATTTCCGACAGCGGCGTTTGCGGCAGAGCCTTCCAATGCCATGCTGGATATGGGGTTGAATGCCCTCTGGATCCTGGTGGCGGCGATTCTCGTGCTGCTGATGCAAGGCGGATTTATCCTGCTAGAGACGGGTGCGACACGCATGAAAAATGCCGGACACGTTGCCGGCAAGACGATTTTTACGGTCGGGTTGTGCTCACTCGTTTACTGGGCGGTCGGCTACGGATTTACGTTTGGTGCGGAAGCTTCCGAAGGCCTGAACAAATTTATCGGCATCGGGGATTTCTTCTTCGATCCGGCGAAAGCGGCGACGGAAAGTGACAGTTTTCCTTCCACGATCTTCTTCGTGTTCCAGCTAGCGTTTGCAGCGGTATCGCTCTCCATCGCCTGGGGCGGATTCGCCGAGCGCGCCAAGCTTTCCGCTTATGTCGTCTATACGCTGCTCTTTGTTTCGGTCATTTATCCGGTCATTGCACACTGGATCTGGGGTGGCGGCTGGCTGGCGCAAGACGGAGCACAGGATTTCGCGGGTTCAACCGTCGTGCATCTGACCGGGGCCATCGGTGCTTTTGCTGCCACGCTGCTGCTGAAACCGCGTATCGGCAAATATAACAAGGATGGCTCAGCGAACCAGATTGCCGGTCACAACCAAGTATTCTCTGCCCTCGCCGTATTGATTCTCTGGGTGGGCTGGTTCGGTTTCAATGCAGGCAGCGCGGTGGCGGTTGGTGACGGATTTTTCGGATTCGTTGCTTTCAATACGCAACTGGGTGCCGCAGCAGGTGCGGTCGCAGCGATGTTCATTTCCTGGATTGTGCTTGGCAAATCGGATATCCCGACGATGCTGAATGGCGCCTTGGCCGGATTGGTGGCCATTACCGCTTCGTGTGCATTCGTGGATCCGTGGGCGGCTGTCGTAATCGGACTTCTGGCAGGATTGCTCGTATTTGCCAGCATGCGATTCTTCGAAAAAATCCGCGTGGACGATCCGATTGCCGCATTGTCTGTACATGGTGTAGCAGGAATCTGGGGTACGCTGGCGAATGGATTGTTTGCTACGGAAGAACTGGTGGAAAAAGTCGGTGTCGGCGCACCCGGACTGTTCTATGGCGGCGGATTCGGCCAATTGTGGGTACAATTTGAATCGGTTGTCGTCTGTGGCGCTTACGCCTTCGTCGCTTCCTACGTGCTGCTCTGGATCATGAAGAAAGTGATCGGTTTCCGCGTGACGGAAGAACAAGAAATCATGGGTCTGGATTTGAGCGAGCACGGAACCTACGGCTATCCGGAGCAAATGAAAAAAACGAGCGCATCCGTCTGATCCGTCAAACAGCATCCGGCGATCGTGCGTGCGGGAGGGGTAGGCCGTGTTGACCAGCGCCGTCAAGGCAAGCATTTGTGCAGCATCTGACACGCGAACACTGTTCGCGTTGCGGGAACAGGAGCAGCGCCGCCTGGAGATGGAGCTGGGCTCCATCTCCGCGGTGACGGTCAACCAGTCGCTGCGCGAATTGCACGATGCCTTGATCGGACGCGTGCTGCAACTGGCCGAAATGGAACTGGCGTCGCAAGGACTTGCGGCGCCACCCGCGCCTTACGCCTATTTGCTCTTTGGAAGCGGTGGCCGCGGTGAAATGACGTTTGCCAGCGATCAGGACAGCGGGATCGTCTATGCAGATGCCGATTCGACGGAAGAGGCGGAGATTTGCGCTGCCTATTTTGCGAAATTGGGGGGCATAGCGGTCCGCATGCAGGTGGAAATCGGTTACCCGCCCTGCGAAGGGAATGTCCTGGCGTCCAATCCGCAATGGTGCAGTCCGCTGTCGCAATGGGAACGCCGGTTCGAAGCGTGGTTTGCCGATCCCACCTGGGAAAATGTACGCTATTTGCTCATTGTGGCCGATTGCAGGGCCGTTGCCGGCAGCGCAGTGCTCTGCGATCAACTGCGCGACCACTTTTTCGACAAAACACGCCACACGGCTTCAATCATTCGCAGAATGGTGGAAAATACGCTTCGCCATAAAGTATTGGTTGGCATATTTGGACAATTGCTCCGGGAGCGGTACGGAGAACTTGCCGGTCGTGTGGACATCAAATATGGTGCCTATATCCCGTTGGTCAACATCTTTCGGTTGTTGTCCGTCCAATCGGGCATACGCGAGACGGGCACGCTGGACAGGATTGGAAGGTTGCGGCAAGCGGGCGTATTGAACGATGCGGACGGAGAAGCGGCTGTCGAGGCGTTTACCCTCATCCTGGAATTGCGTCTTGGTGCCGAACTGACGCCTGCGAGAATCCGCAAATTGAAGCAAGCGCTCAAATGGGGAAAACGTATGCAACGACGCATCGGCCAAAACGGGCAGAACCGCTTCGGCGGGGGGTGAGACAGCTTGAAGGATCAACAGGGCAGCTCTCCACTGGGGCGTATGTGGAATTTGTACAAAAAAGGCGGATTGACGCCGGCGATTGCTTCCATGCTGGGATCGTCGCAGGCGCAGCAAATGGCGCTGATCCGGGCGATGTCCAGGGGACAGCGAAAAGAAACGAATCTGGATACGCCGCTTGCGGAAATGGAAGCTGTCGTTTTCGACCTGGAAACGACGGGTTTTGAACCGGACCGGGGAGACGCCATCATCTCGATTGGCGGTGTACGCATTCGGGGCGGCGTGTTTGAAGGCGAAGGCGAAAGCGGGGGCGAGAGAGAAGGCTACACGTTCTATCGGGTTGTCAATCCGAAACGGCCGATTCCGCCCGAGATCGAGCAACTGACCGGCATTTCGAATGCGGAAGCCGCTGGCGGAGAAGATTTGATGCAGGCACTGCACGATTTTTTGAACTTTGCGGGCAAACGGATCTTGATCGCGCACAGCAGCGCTCATGACAAGGCATTTCTGAATGCGGCCCTATGGCGAACTTCCAAAACATATCTGACACATCGGGTGCTGGATACGATGATGATTGCCAAGTGGCTGGAGCCAGGGCGGACAAGTTATGGGCTCGATGAATTGCTGGCCGATTATGATGTCGAAATCGGGAGACGCCATCACGCATTGCAGGATGCGATCATGACCGCCAAGCTGTATTTCAAGTTCCTCTCCATCATTCAAATGCGGCAAATGGTTACATTGGGTGATCTTTACGCCTATTTGAGCCGATATTGACATGATGGGGCGAATCATGCCATGACTGTCCTGGCCTTTAAGGGACCAACCAGCATGGTTTTGCTCGTGACAGCCTTTTGCTTTATATGGTTTGCAGCCGGAGTGTTTGCCACCCCGATTCCGGATCGGGGCGGTAAACGGCAATCCGGCTTTTTTGTTTGTCCAGAGCGACAATCCATTGAGTGCCCCAGGCTGTCAGACCGAGCCGATCCGCGTCACTGGGCGTTGGGTCCCCATGCGGATGCGTATGAAAAATGCCGATAATCGGATGCCGGTGCTGAACTGTATACCAGACGCGCACCCAATCGGCCGGGTCGAAACGGAAAGATGTTGATTTGTCCGGTGCGGCATTGCGGACGAATACAAAATCGTCCACCCATACCTGCGTTTCAGCAACCCGGCCGCAAACGACACCGCAAGCTTCGTTCGGCAACAGCGACCGGCAGTCTTCGATCCAGCGGTGCATCAACGATTCAGGCAACAGGACGATTTCAATTGGCTTCAGCATGTATCCTCGATCCCCTCACATCACCAGTATGAAGGATGGAAAGGGGCAATGCAATCGTCCGTCAAAACACCTGCCTAATGCACCTGCTTGTCCGGTTTTACCCAGAAAAAGACGAGTCCCAGCGCCAATAGCGCCAAAGCGGATACCACCACGAACACGGTCTGCCGGGAAATGCCCATGAGCCAGCCAAAAATGGGCGGCCCGATGGCCACGCCCAAAAAACGCAAGCTGCTGTATAGCGACGTAATCATGCCGCGTTCTTCCTTTTCGACGGCGCCGGTAATCATCGTCGTGAAGCAGGGGAGAATCATGCCTGTTCCGATGCTGCTTGCGGTCAACAAGCCGACAAACAGATACAGGTTTTTGTTCCACCAGATCGCAAGAGCCAGAGATGCAACCATCAACGCAAGTCCGATATTCATCAACAAACGGATCAGCACGCCGTTTTTGCGGATGATCGCTCCGGTCAGATAGGCGGTGACCACCATGCCGAACAGAGGGATGGCGAGTATAAAACCTTTCCACACCCCGTTGATGCCATAGGGCGGCTGCTCCAATATATTGGATAGAAAAAAGAGCACGCCGAACAAAATAAACATGGAGAGGGAACCGCTGAAAAAAGTGGCGAAGAGCCATTTGCCGTCTTTGGCGAAAATCCGTTTGACGGATTCGGCATATTGGCTAAGCGGTTTCGGTTCCCTGTCGGGTTTCGGTTCTTTGACCAGGAACAGGATGGCCAGAAGCGAGATCAAACAACAGACGGGCAGCGCAAAAAAAGGGGCAAACCAGACCAGCAAAGCCAGAAGCGATCCGAAAATGGGACTGACCACCTTGCCGAAACCGTTGGAGGCTTCGATCAGATCCAGTGCCTTGCTTTCCTGGGCACCCTTGTACATGTCACCGACCAGAGCAAGCGCGATTGGCGTCGTGCCGGCTGCACCGATGCCCTGGATGGCCCGGAAGACGATGAGCCAACTGTAGGATTGCCAGAAAGCGGCTAGTCCCGACAGAATGCCTGCGCCTCCGTAAATGAGGAGAGCCGGAACGATGACATGCTTGCGGCTGAATCGGTCAGACAAATATCCGGCAAGCGGAATCACGAGCGCGGCCGTGACAGAGAACAACGTAACGACAAGACTGGTCTGAAAATTGGAGATGCCCAGTTGCCGTTCCAATGTAGGGAGTATGGGGACGATCATGGAGTTGCCCAGCACCAGCACAAACGGGACACTTGCCAGTGCAGTATGTGCCCAGGTCTGATTGCCGTCGCGACTGTTTTCGGTTTCCCGAATGTTCTTCTGGACAAGCTCATCCGGTTCGAAGGTGGCCGTCAAGTTGTCCATGTCGCTCTTTAACGAGATGCGTCTTCTTTTTCCGGATTGTATTGCGTCCATGGCGGCCTCCCGTCCAAATTTAAACATTCCGATGCTTATTCATTGTTGCCCCGAAGTCCTTTAATCCAAAGCTGGTTCCGTAATCTGATGCTCCGTAATTTCAAAGTTCATAATTCAAATTTCCGCAATTCGAAGGTTCCATAGCCCGATGCTTCCTTAACTTTTCCGGCATTTATTTCGATCATGCGGATCACCGTTTGGTATGTCATCAGAAAATGAGGTAAAATAAAGAAGCAGGTTGCAACTTCCGAATCAACATCGACGATAGGCGGGATATGTAGGGATGAAGCGAAACTGGATCATTTTGGCCGGTGTCCTGGTAGCGATTGTCGCAGTATTCGTCATCAATCTGACCGACGGGGATCGCCCGGTGCCGCCGACAGATGGTGCTGCTGCATCTGCACTGCCGGCATCCGCGCCGAAGAAAGGTTCGGCCGCCCCGGCTTTTGAATTGCAAGCCCTGGATGATGAGACTACCTACCGGGTTGGCGGCCCAAGGGACAAGGCGTTGCTGGTCAACTTTTGGGCATCCTGGTGCGGTCCCTGCGAACAGGAAGCTCCGGATCTGGTGTCCATTTATGATAAATACAAGGATAAATTGGACCTGTATGCGGTAAATGCGACCAGTTACGACAAGGTCAGAAATGCCAGAGTATTTGTGGAGGAAAATGGCTTCCGTTTTCCCGTGTTGATGGACACGGAAGGCAAGGTGGTCAACGACTATCTGGTGGCGAATTTTCCGACCAGTTTCATCATTGATCGCAACGGGCAGATCGTGGAGCGGATCGAGGGGATCATTTCCCTGGAACAACTGAAAAAAACGCTGGACAAAGTAACCGAGTTGTAAAACTCGGTTTTTGTTTTGCCTTGAGCATGGTCGGCGATTCCTCATTGGGTGGCTGTGAGGGGCTTGAGGGAGATTCATTCTGCTCGGTCATTTGCTCTGCTCTTTCCTGATGTCCAATGGAGTCTCTGAATTTTCCGTTTTGCGGGCATTTATTGGACATTTTTGACCGTCAGAATCGCCAGGTTTATGTTTTTGCCGATTTGGCGGTCAAAAATGACCGTTACACCGAAGATTAGCGATTTTTTCGTCTAAAATTTGCTATGCCGGACATTTTTGTCCGCCAGAAAAGTAAAAAGGTGAAATTTCGTCGCTTACGGTCAAAAATGTCCAAATCGAAAAAAATCCAAAGGGCGCAAAGTTTAGCGGACCAAATCCCATCGTAACAAATTCCAAATGGGATCAACCAATAGGAGAACAGGACAAGACGGTATGAATTCACGCGGAATCAAACCAAAAAAGGCCGAGCGATGGACCCATGAAAGTCCAGGACTCAGCCTTTTTGCCGTGTCGGATCAGTGATTGACCAATCCGTATGCTTGCTGGGCATTTTCGATTGGGGTACCGTCCTGGACTTTGTCCAGCAACGCGTAGCGGATCGAATCCACCAGTGCTTCCCAGCTGGCTTCGATGACATTGGAGGAGACACCGACGGTGCTCCAGGTATTGTTGAAATCGGTGGACTCCATCAACACCCTGACCTTGGCTGCGGTAGCATCTTTTTCGTCCAGCACGCGGACTTTGTAATCGGTCAGGTGGATATCGCGGATATCCGGGTAAAACTGGATCAGTGCCTTGCGCAGCGCGTTGTCCAATGCATTGACCGGACCATTACCGTCGGCCACCGTATAAACCTGCTGGTCGCCGACACGGAGTTTGACGATCGCTTCCGATACCATGCTTGCCGACGTTTTTTCCACCTGGATCTTGAAACTTTCCACGGTGAAAATTTCTTTGGCATTGCCGTAAGCATCGCGCAACAGCAGTTCCAGCGAGGCGTCGGCGCCTTCAAATTGATAGCCTTGATGCTCCAGTTCCTTGATTCGCTCGATCAACTCACGCGATTTGAATTGCTCGGCGTTGATATCCAGCCCCATTTCCTGGGCTTTGGACAGGATGTTGCTCTGGCCGGCCAGCTCGGAGACAAGCACGCGTTGCTTGTTCCCGACGAGCTCCGGCTGGATATGTTCGTATGTTTTGGAATCTTTCAAGATGGCGGATACATGGATGCCGCCTTTGTGCGCAAATGCGGCGTTGCCAACGTAAGGTTGATTCACAGGCAAATGGACGTTGGCAATTTCGCTGACGTAACGGGCGACCGATGTCAGCATGCGGATTTGCTCGTCGCTGACGACTTTGTAGCCCATTTTCAGCTGCAGGTTGGGCAGCACAGAGCACAGGTTGGCGTTGCCGCAACGTTCTCCATACCCGTTGATGGTGCCTTGCACCTGTCTGGCGCCAGCGGCAACCGCTGCCAGAGAATTGGCGACGGCCAGCTCACAATCATTGTGCGTATGGATGCCGATGGGGGCATCGATTTCCTTGACGACACGCGAAACGATTTCATGAATTTCGGTCGGCAGCGTACCGCCGTTCGTGTCGCAGAGCACGATCCACGAGACGCCTGCTTCCTTGGCTTTGGCCAGTGTTGCCAGGGCGTATTCGGGATTGGCCTTGAATCCGTCAAAAAAGTGTTCCGCATCAAACAGCACTTCCATGCCGGTGTTGCGTACATATGCCAGCGATTCGTAAATCATCGCCAAATTTTCTTCCAAAGTGGTCTGCAGAGCAGTGTGGACATGAAAGTCCCAGGTCTTGCCAACCAGTGTTGCCGCTTGGGCTCCCGATTCGATGAGGTGCCGCAAATTCACATCTTGTTCACAAACGGAATTTTTGCGGCGCGTGCTGCCGAAAGCAGTCAGTTTGGCGTTCAGTTTCATGTCCCGGATGCGCTTGAAAAACTCGACATCCTTGCTGTTGCTTCCCGGATTGCCACCTTCAATATAATGGACGCCAAGTGCATCCAGTTTCAAGGCGATTTTGACTTTGTCCTCCGCGGTCAGACTGATGCCTTCACCCTGCGTGCCGTCCCGGAGTGTCGTATCGAAAATGCTGATGGTGGTTGAAGTACCCAAAACGGTGTTCCTCCTTGGTCTAATGAACAAACAGCTACACTATTATAGCATGACCGGGCGCAAAAGTAGAGGGTGCATGCGGAACTTGCGCCTTCCTGAGGCAAAAAATTATAATGAAAACAGGAACGGTTGTTCGGCAGAATGGATGCATCCATGGTTCATGGGGAGGTCGGGACATGGGGAATAGCAAACGCCGCTATATTTTGCATATCGACATGAATGCGTTCTATTGCTCCGTCCATGCCGCAGAAGAACCGCACAAATACGCCGGCAAGCCGACCGCCGTCGCTGGAAGCGTGGAATTGCGCAAAGGCATCCTGGTCACGAGTTCCTATGAAGCGCGGGCCCGCGGGGTGCGCACCGGCATGACGGTCAGGCAAGCCAAAGCCTTGTGTCCGGAACTGCTCCTCATTGCGCCGGACTTCGATCTCTACCGCAGATACAGCCGGGCTTTCATGAAAATTGCGGGCAATTATACGCCCCTGGTGGAAGCGGTATCCATCGACGAATGTTTTCTGGACGTGACCGGAAGCGGTCAATTCGGCACTCCCCTGGAAATTGCGGAAATGATCCGTCGTCGCGTCCGCGAAGAACTTTCATTGCCATGCTCCATCGGGGTCGCCCCCAACAAGCTGCTGGCGAAGATGGCTTCTGACATGCGTAAGCCGGATGCGGTTAACGTATTGCGCCGCCGGGATGTCCCCGCCCTGTTGTGGGACAAACCTTGCCAGACGCTGTACGGCATTGGTCCCAAAACTGCTGACAAGCTGCGCAGGCTACTGAATGTCAGGACGATCGGCGAACTGGCGGCAACAGATGTGAAACTGCTGCGGGAGAAATTCGGCGTGTACGGAGAATGGATGAAACGGGCGGCATACGGATTAGACGATTCTCCGGTACAGCCGCTGTCCGAGCGGGCCAAGTCGATCGGCCATACGACGACGCTGCCAGCCGACCTGACGGAACGGCACCAATATCGGCGCGTGCTGCTCAATCTGGCGGACCAGACCACAAGGCGTCTGCGAAAACAGGGGTTGATGTGCAACACCGTGCAAATCGTCATTCGCGATCCCGCAATGAAAACCATTACCCGCGCATCGGGACTGGATGCGCCCACCGATGCTGCCGATGTGGTGTACAGGATGGCTTGCCGCCTGATGGACGAGCATTGGCAGGAAGGCGATCCCGTTCGGCTTCTGGGCATTACGCTGCAAAACCTTTCGCCCAAACCGGATACGGCAGTGCAACTCGATCTGTTTTCATACGACCTGGAACCGAAGCGGGACAAGCTGGTGGAGACGGTGGACAGGCTGCGTGACAAGTTCGGGGAAGATGCGATTTTGACGGCAGGCATGCTGGGCAATGACCCTTCTTCATTGATAAGAAACAAGAAAATCAGAGGCACTTCGCTGGAAAAAGATTTTTTACGACAAATGCCATCTGACTGAGAATGGCTATCAAGAACGGAAAACGATAAGTTTAATCTGCAAATTCGTTTGATCTTGCGTTGGATTTGTATTATATTGGACAGTGTAAGATTGATCTGATTATGAAATGTTGGACAAGAACCGAGGAGGGTTATTGATGGCCAAATATACTTGGGTAGATAAAGATACTTGCATCGCTTGCGGCGCATGTGGTGCAACCGCTCCCGATATTTATGACTATGACGATGAAGGATTGGCCGAAGTAATCTACAACAATGACGGAAATCATGGGAACACGGAAATTCCCGAAGACCTCTACGATGACTTGCAAGATGCATTGGACGGCTGCCCGACCGATTCCATCAAGGTTTCGGATTCACCGTTCAACAAGTAAATTGGCGTAGTTGCATTGTGGGATGCGCCTTCATCCATGACATCAGTCTTGGATGAAGGCGCATTTTTTTGTTTGCGGTATGACGCCAGTCACAAGATGTGTCATTCGGGTAACATTTATTGACGAAAACCAACTTTTTTCGAACAACATCCGCTATAATAATTCCGAATGGAATGTTTTTCACATCGATGGGCGGGGATAACCAAATGAGGGACAAAATCAAAAAGTTGGCAATCGCGCTGAATGTGGCCATTCTGGCAGTCGTCGTGCTGCTCTATTACTCCCATTTTTTGAGGAGCATCGACAATATTCTGCTGGACTACAACATCAAGCAGGCTGCAAGCCACCAGCCCAATGAAAATATCATCGTGGTGGCCATCGATGACGAATCCTTGCAGGAACTGGGGCGTTTCCCGTGGGATCGGGCCGTATATCCCGTCTTCCTGGACATGATCAACCAGCCGGGCAACGAGCCCAAGGCAATTGCCTTCGATATTCTGTTCAACGAGGAGTCGAATCCGGACAGCGATCTGGCTTTTGCAGAAGGTTTGTCCTATTTTGACAATGTCATACTCCCGGTGGTCGGACAGACCGAAGGGGACGTATTCAATACAATCACGATCGATCCGGAGCAATTGCCGACTGTATATCGGGTGAGCCAACCCATTCCGGTCATTGCGGAACAAGCCGAATTGGCCCACATCAACCGTGTGATCAGCAATGATGCGGTGATCCGCCAGACCTGGCTGAAAATCCAGACGAGCGACGGGCAGATCATTCCTTCCCTTGCATACAAAGCCCTGGAGATGTACGGCGCGGACTTGAGCAAATATGACAATTTGACCGACCCGAATACGGAGCCGGGCAAAAAGTCTGCCAAAAATACAATGACCATCGATTTTCAGAACGTCACATCCGATTTCATGACCATCGGTTTCAGCCGCGTGCTGAACGGGGAAATCGATCCGAGCGTATTCAAGGATGCTATCGTGCTGGTCGGTTTCACCGCTGTCGGTTTGTCGGACGATTCCGGACAGGATACCGGAACGACGCCGATCGAGAAAAATATGAAGCTGGTATACGTGCACGCCAATATCATCGACCAAATGCTGAAAGGCACGACGATCAAAACCACGCCACTATGGGTGGAATGGGCAGCCGGGCTGCTGCTGTTTGCCCTGTTCATTTTCCTGCCCTGGCGCGTAAAAAATCTGTACTCCATCCTGGTCTTCCTGGTAGCCATTGCGGGATTGCTGTACGGTCAATACTTGATTTACCAGCAATTTACGACCATTTTCAGGGTGATCGATATCATTCTGGCGATCACGCTCGTCTACCTGACCAACGTTTCCCTGAAATCTTATCTGGAAAGCGCGCAGAAAAGTTTTGTTACCAGACAGTTTGGCCGCTACATATCACCTGATCTTGTGAAACAGATTGTCGAGCAGGATATTGATATCAAATTGGGGGGAGATTCCAAAAACATTACCATTCTGTTCCTGGATATTCGGGGATTTACGCCGCTCTCGGAAAAGCTGTCTCCGCCGGAATTGGTTGACACATTGAATACGATGTTCAACATGATTACCGAAACGACGCTCCGCAATCGCGGGACGATCGACAAATTTATCGGCGATGCTGCGATGATTCTGTTCAATGCACCGCTTGATGTGGACAACCATCCGGTCATGGCGGTCAAGACCGCCTATGAAATCCAGCAGTCCATGGCGAAAATCCGTGATCAGATCATGGAGAAATATGGTGTGGAAGTTCATGTCGGCATCGGTATCCATACCGGCAATGTCGTCGTCGGGAACATCGGTTCCTATTTGCGGGTTGATTATACGGCGATCGGCGATAACGTCAATATTGCCGCCCGCATCGAATCCCAGACGAAAAAAGGCCAGGTCCATGTTTCCGAGCATGTGTATGAACTGACCAAAAAATATTTCCGTTTTGACGAAGGCGAAGACCGGATGTTCAAGGGGAAATCGCATCCCATTCGGGTTTATGAAGTGCTTGGTATCGCAGATGGGGCAGCAGATGAACTGGAGCGGCTCGCTGCTGTTAAAACCAATTAATCAGGAGGGGAAAGTTGTTTATGCTTAGACGGGGATTTCTCCATCTCATGGCTTTTCTGCTTGCGTTTGCTCCCTTTATGGGCAGCTTTGCCAACGAAGCGGACGCCGCAACGTCCCGGGTGGCGATCATCCAATCGCTATCGGGTACGGTTGAAGTGCAAAAATCGGGTGGCAACAAAAAGTTCCAGGCCTTTGCCAAGATGAGCCTCAACGAAGGTGACATCCTGTCAACGGGCGCCAACAGTTCCGCAGTGCTGCAATTCGGAAACGGCAATTCCGCGGACGACAAGATGACCGTGTCGGCTAATACGAAATTGACGTTTTCCAAGCTGTCGGACCGTGGAGGAACGCGCACCAAGGTCAGCATGTTCAATGGTTCGGCCTGGGTAGATGTCAAATCCATTTCTTCCAAAAACGACGAATTTACACTGGAAACGCCAACCGCCATCATGGGTGTGCGGGGAACGCATCTGTTTGCCATCGTTGATCCGCTGACGGGTGCAACGCGATTGGCGGTTGCAGCGGGCGTCGTCAACGCGCAACTGCCGAATGGAAACTCGATCGATGTGAAGCCGGGCGACAATGCATTGATTTTGAACAATGAGGAAGACAGCGGTGAAATCATCATTGCACCAGCCGATCTGGATGCGCTGATGGCGCAAAGCACACCGGATATCGTGCAAGCCATCATTGAAGCTTCTGCGCTGATTGCACAGGAAAACCTGGAAAAACTGGATGATTATTTTGCACAAGAAGATTTGGCCGACAGTGAGCTGGGGCGCCTGAAATCCAATGTGGAAAACTTGCTTGGCGCCATTGTTGATGCGGCCGTCAGAACCGGCAAAATTACGCAGGATCGCGTCAATGAACTGATCGAAGAAGCCCGGCAGCAGTCCGGTGTGGAGATCGATCTGAGCAAAAAAGAGAGAACGCTGACAGAAGAGGAGCTCCGCCGGCAGGAAGCGCTGAAGCAGCGGGAAGCTGAAGCGGTTGCGGCAGCACAAGCCAAACGGGAAGAAAAAGAGGCTGCGCTCAAGGAACTGGAAGCGGAACGGGCAGCCATTGAAGCCCGCAGGCAGCAGGCTGAAGCGGAAAAGCAGCGGTTGCTTGAAGAAAAGAGACAACGGGCAAAGGAAGCCTATGAAAGCCAGCTTTCCGAGTTGGAAAAACAACGGTTTGAGGAAGCGCAACAACAATTGGAGCAACAAAACGGCGCCATCCCGTCAACTTCGCCTGCCGGAGGTGGCGGCGGAGGTGGAGGAGGCGGTTCAAGTCCGAGTCCGAGTTCCTCATCCGGAACGAAATATCAGGTCATCTACGATGCCAACGGCGGAGAGGGCGCACCGATCGACAACAACTGGTACGCTCCAGGTGATGTGGTCACTGTCTTGGACAAAGGACAATTGTCCAAACCGGGGTATTCGTTCCAGGGCTGGCAAAAGTCAGGCACGGACACGATTTATATTCCGGGAATGCAATTTGAGATGGGCAGTGACAATGTCACATTGTATGCCGTATGGCAGCCGGAGCAGGGTGGATACGGCAGCCCGTTAGATTGGCTGAATGTGTACTATTATACGGAACCGCCGCTTGCAAGTGCACCGGCCGAAAAACAGCAATTGGAAGGAATCAATCTGGATGCGCCTTCCGATAGCAAAACGTTGCCCTATCTGTATCTGCTTCCCGACAACTATCCGGGCGATTACAATCTGATCGTGGAATTGTCGCCGAAAAATCCGGAAGCGGCCGTCGTTGTCAAGGCAAATGGTGTTCCTGTGCCGGAATATGTCGATTACGAAAACAATGGCATTTCTACGGGAACGACTGAATCGGTACTCAAATATCACATTCCGTTAAGCCAGCAAAACAATACGTTGAACTTTGAAGTGTATGATTCGTCCGATGCTGCGCCTCAAAATTACAAACTTACGCTGGATAAGCCGCTTCTGCCCGAAGGATTGAACATATCGTCGTCCGACGTCACTTTCCAAAGTGTCGGACCCAATCTCTTTGCGGCTGAAACCACTCAGCAGGCCAGCCTGAATAATCCGTTCGTGTTTGACGTTACGATCGAATATGACGAGACATTGTATGGTCCTCCGACGCTGATCAATTATGGCAGTGCCATGATAGGTGAACTTAAAGAGGATAACGGCAATAGTGTGACGCACTCATTTGAAGTTACATTAAATGGAATTCACACTTTTGAAGTGAACGTCCCTTCAAATGGAAGAAATTACAGGTTTGCTTACAAAATTGCTGTGGGTGTAACGCCTCCGAACTGGGTGTCGTCCGAACCGGTGTTTGAGTACCATGAAGCTTCGGGTGATTATCAATACATTGGCTGGAACGGTACGATACTCGAAGCGGAAGTCAAAGAAGAATCGGGATTCTTGTTCCCGGTATGGTCGAATTCGAGCGAAGAGTTAATCGAGGCCATTTACAATTTGGATACAAGGAAGGTAACAAGAGGTATACCTTTGGAAGGCTGGTTTTATCCGATCACTATAACGTCACCGATCACCAATTATGAAATTTATGTCAGGGACGAAACGAGACTTCATACTTTCACGTACCCGTTGAGGTTCATTTACAATTCAAATTCGGAAGTGGTCCGGTCGATAGAAATCGAGTATGAATCAGGGGGAGTCCAAACGGTCTCTGCCTACAAAGCGGATATGGACGAAGATGTCTATGTCGCAAGAGTCCCGAATACAAGTTCGCCCATTTTCTTGAATCTGGAAATTGATTGGAATGCGTACTCGAGTGTAGAACTAGTCAGATATGAATGGGATAGCGGTTCATCATCATGGGCTCCGTTTGTGATTGATACCGTCGAACTTGACGAAGAAGGATTTGTTTCCATCCGTTTGGGAGGGGAAAACGATCCAAACTTCCGCAGGTATAACGAATATGAGATTTGTCCCCTGCCAAATGATTCCACGGGTTGTTACCCGCTTGTTGTCATTGCGGATGACATAGAGCGGGAACCGGTTCAGATCATCAGCGGAGGTACGGATGACGATGTCTTGTTTGCAGGTCCCGATCATTCTGTCGTTTATTATTCGACTGAAACCGGGCAAGCGATGCTGAGGTTGGATAACGGTAACAGGTATCAAGTCCGAAATGAATATCTTGACTGGTTTTATTTTGAGGACTATGGGTATAATCTCCAACTCCATCAGGGTGTAAACGTAATCTACATTTATGATCCTTCAAGACAGGATTTCTTGCACACCTTGACGATTTACAACGGGTATGGCACATTGCCTGTTTCGTTCCAAATGGAAGATCTCGGAATTTTGGGCGCTTCGGTGTTACCGCAGGATGACGGTTTGCTTGTGACGGTAACCGGAAATCCGTCGACAATCACAATGCAACCGCAGTTCCCGGCCGGTTCAAACCCGAATGCCTTCATATCAGACATCTATGTGATGAGATATTCTGAAGGTCCCGAAAAAGTGAATGGAATTGGCGGAGTGTATGAAATCGAATTGAATCCGGAGGACGATACCATCGTCTGGATCGTTATCGAGGACGGTATCTATGTGAAGCCTGTGAAAGTGACGATTCAAAACTTAAACTAGTCATTTTTCAAGAAGGAGACTACCAAATGAACTCAGTCAAACGAAAAATCATTTCAGTGGCCGGCGCCATTGCTCTGCTGTTCAGTGTTCCCGCGTTGGCTCAAGCGGGCAGCACCGATTGGACGTCTTCTTCCAAACTCTATGAAGTGCGGACCTGGGCCGGCAAGAACGAATGGGGAAATGTGAACGGTGCGGTCGGCTCCGCCACGTTCTTCCATCCCCGTTCCATCGTATCCCTGCCTGATGGCCGACTGCTTGTCGCGGACAAAGGCAACCATGTTCTGCGGATATTGACGGCCGAACAAGTCGCGTCCTATGCCGGATTTGATCTGGGCGAGGATGAAGCAGGTTTGCCAATCGGAGCCTATAACGACGGGCCCCTGGCTCAATCGGTCTTCCAGGAACCCGCAGGGTTGGCGGTGGATGCCCAGGGCAACATCTATGTGGCCGATTCCGGCAACCATGCGATCCGCAAAATTACGCCGGACGGAACCGTGACCACGCTGGCTGGCAATGGCGTCTTCGGTTTGGCTGACGGACTGCGGTCGGCCGCGAGATTCGATACGCCTAACGATGTTGCGGTTGATGCCAGCGGGAACGTATATGTCGCGGATACGCTGAACCATGTCATTCGCAAAATTACACCGGCTGGCCGCGTAACGACATTGACGGCACCATCGACGCGTGTGGTCGAGTATTTCCCCGGTGCGGTCGAATTCGTCGGGGACTTCCTTGACGGACCGATTGCTTCTGCCAGGTTCAATGAGCCGAGTGGCCTGGTGATCGACGACAAGGGCAATCTGTATGTCAGCGACAGAGGCAATCAACGGATACGGTACATCGATTTTTCCACTGGCCAGGTCACCACGGTTGCCGGCGGCGGCAACTATGGCACCCAGGCTCCCTATGTGGAAGGGGATTATATCGATGGCCCGGCCCAATCGGCAAGGTTCAATGCCCCGGAAGGTTTGGCATTGACTCCGGACGGCACATTGGTTGTCGCGGATAGCCTGAATCACGTCATCCGTCTCATTCGCGACGGTCAAGTGACGACGCTGGCCGGGGTCGGTACCGAGTATGGACATGTCAACGGTGTACCTGGATCAGCGCAATTCAACCATCCGACCGACGTTGCCGTGCTGGCAGACGGGCGGCTTGTGATTGCGGATGAGTTCGGCAACAAGATTCGTATCCTGCAAAAGTATGCGAAACCTGACAATCTGCCGGACGACAAGATGGTCAAGGTGCTGTTGAACGGTGCGCTGGTGCAGTCGGACGTTCCGGCGCAACTGAAGGACAACTGGACTTTCCTGCCCCTGCGCAGCGTATCGGAAGCGCTGGGGTATACGGTCACCTTCGAAACGGCCAACAGTGAGGCTACGCTGTCGAAGGATGGCATTGAATACAAGATCGCAAGCGGCAGCGCAACCGTCACCAAATCGGTCAATGGCTCCGTTTCAACGGTCTTGTTGAACGCACCCGCGTTCATCCAGCAAAACCGGATGCTGGTTCCCGTACGCTTCTTTGCCGAAGAGAGCGGACTGGATATCCAGTGGGATCAGCAAGCGACGACGGTCGTCATTCGCAACAAAACATTTTAAGTGCCAGTGGTCTGCCAGGGTAGTCCCGACGACGGGACAAGGACTTGCATTGCATGAAGGCGACAGGGGATTCCTGTCGCCTTCATGCTTGTTTTTTTCATTGATTCAAATTGCAGCCAGAAACACCGATAATAAAAATGGCATCGGCGGATCGGATGCAAACGGAGGTGATGGACGATGAAGGAAGACGAGCGTCTGGAACAACGGCTGCAAAAATTTTACGAGCAGGTTCCCGACGTGGAAGATGCGTTGCCGTTCAAAGATTATTTGCTCAAGCACGAAGACAGCCGGATGGCGTGGTATTTGCTTGGCAAACAATATGCTGCCAGGGGAGAGACAGCCAAGGCGAATTACTGCTTTCACCAGGCAGGCGAAATCTATGAGGCGTTCGAATCAAGACCAGCCCCCGAAGTGCTTGCCGCTACACATGATCGGCCCCGCCGCAGGAACGCCGGCAGGATTGTGCTGATCGCTTGCGTACTCTTGCTGGTACTAGCCGGATTGGTCATTCCGGCCTGGCAAGCATCCGCACCGGAGCTAGCGGCGCGAGATGGCGACAATGCCGATAAAACGAAGGGGCGTGCGGCTGTTCGGCAACTGTCTTCGCAAGATCCCGCAAGTGCATCGCCTGCTAATGTTCCGGAATCCACGCCAATGCAGCAAACGGAGCTGATGCCAGCGTTTATTGCGGCAACGGCAATTCCCGCAGGCAATCAGGCCTTGGGCGCCTGGTTCCAGACAAACGATGAGCGTTCGCCCCACCTCCTCGTGCAATCGAAACGGGTCGGGATGTGGCAGGATTGGCTGACCAGCGGCAAACCGATTGCGTCCATCCATTCCGGTTCGCCGGCGAATGATTCCGGCATCCGTTGGTACGATCCGGCGTGGTGCGACTGTGAGCCATCCGATGCAACGCCTGTGGCCCAACAGATCGCCGACTGGAAACCACTTCAGGAAGAGAAGATTGTCCTGGTGAGCGCCATTCGGCATTATCGCGCGCGTATGGGCATGATGCCGGGCGATCCGGCGGATTTGGCAGGCAGCTATCCGGGCAATCATATGGCTGGCTGGTCTCCGGCGATGGATGGCTGGTTGCAGCAATTGCTGACACTGCAAGCGGAGTCCCCGATTGCGCCAGATTGGCCGCAGGGGACGGGGGACCCATCGGCATCATTGTCTTACGATGCCATGCCGTCCGGCGAATGGCAGGATTTGACCATGCATCCGCTGGAGATCATCGTGGACAAGTCGAATCATCGGCTGGCTGTCGTCAGCGGAAGGGTGCTGCTGCGCAATTATGCGGTTGGATTGGGCGGCGAACGAACGCCGGAAGGAGAATTTGTCATCTCGGAAAAAGTTCGCAATCCGAACGGGGTGCCTGAAGGGGTGTTCGGCACGCGCGGCATGACGTTGTCCGACACGCGGTACGGCATTCATGGCACGAACGAACCGGACAGCATCGGTAAGGACGAATCGCTGGGTTGCATCCGGATGTGGCAGGAGGATGTGGAGGAGCTTTACGATTTGGTGCCGCTCGGCACGAAAGTGACCATTGTGGATGGGGGGTTGCCGTCCGACATACGTGTGCCGCCAGTACGATTCCGTCTGCCGCAGCCACAGACGCAGGACGAAACCAACCCCGGAAAAGTCTACGATTGGCTAGGTTAAATGTTCAGAGCCAGCAAGACGCCTACGGTGATGACGATGACGGCGAAGATGGCACCGATCCAGATCAACGCCTTCTTGTTCACTTGCTCGGGTTGTTTGCGGTTAATGGGTGGTTTTTTTTTCGCTGCGCCCATAACATTCATCTACCTTTCAAATCGTTCATATCATTTCGCAGATGCTTATATTGTAAACGGTTTACGCCAAAAAAACCATAAGTTTGCGGGGGGCTTGGACAATTGTCGGGCATTCCGCTCTTTTCTTTTGGCGAGGAAAAAGCTACACTGTAACACGGAAGGGTAGAAAGGAAGTTGAATCGATTGCTCTATCGCGTAGTCAAACCGTTGCTGTTTCGCATGGACCCGGAACGGGCCCATCATTTGATTGTGGACGGTGTGGGAACTGCCAGCCGCATTCCGGGGGCGGGTGCCCTGTTGTCCGCATTGTGGGGCATTTCGGAAACACCGGATTTGTCAGTGGATTTGTTCGGGTTGCATTTTGCGCATCCCGTTGGCCTTGCGGCCGGATTGGACAAAAATGCAAAAGCTGTCCAAGCATTGTCCAGAATCGGGCTGTCCTTCATGGAAGTCGGTACCGTGACGCCGGTCGGCCAACCGGGCAACGAGCGTCCGCGTCTGTTCCGATTGCCTTCTGACCAGGCGCTGATCAACCGGATGGGCTTCAATAATGAAGGAGCGGACCGCATGGCCGAACGTTTAGGACAGATTCGGCATCGCCGCATCCCGCTGGGCATCAATATTGGCAAAAACAAGGTGACGCCAAACGAACGGGCAGCCGACGACTATCGGCGCTGCCTGCAAAAACTGTACCGGTATGGAGATTTCTTTGTCGTGAACATCAGTTCTCCGAATACGCCGGATTTGCGGGCGCTGCAGCACGGGGATGAGCTGACCGGCTTGCTGGCTGCGGTTCGGGACGAGATGAACGTGCAGGCCGAATTGCATGGCGATGCCGTCAAGCCGATTCTGGTCAAAATTGCGCCGGACAATACAGATGAGCAGTTGGCGTATATGGCGGAAGCGATTGTCAGAAGCGGAATGTCGGGGATCATTGCCACCAATACGACAATTGATCGCCAGGGATTGACGCATCGTCATGCGGGGGAAACAGGAGGACTCAGCGGAAGGCCGCTGACCCGGCGTTCGACGGAAGTGATTCGCACGCTTTACGCCCTTACCAAAGGAAAATTGCCGATTATCGGATCGGGTGGCATTTTTGATGCCCGGGATGCGTATGAAAAAATTCGTGCCGGCGCAAGTCTCGTGGAAGTGTATACGGCGCTCATCTATGAAGGGCCGGGATTGCTCGGCCGCATTCACCGGGGGTTGCGGGAAGCGTTGCGCCAGGACGGATTTTCCCGCATTTCCGAAGCGGTTGGCGCCGACCACCGGGAAGTTTCGCAGGCACAATGACGGTGCGATGAAGGTGGATGCACGTCAGGAGGTTGCCTATGGAAGGAATGGATTGGGGCAAATTTCTGCTGCCATATCAACAGGCAGTGGAAGAATTGAAAATCAAGTTCAAATCGTTGCGCAAGGAATTGAAAGCCAGGGAAGAATATTCCCCCATTGAATTTGTGACAGGACGCGTAAAGCGGATTTCGAGCATATTGGAGAAGGCCCGGAAGCTGGATGTGCAGTTGGACCGGCTTGAGGTCGGTATCGAAGATATTGCGGGCATCCGGATCATGTGCCAGTTTGTGGAAGACATTTACCGCGTGGCGGACCTGATTCGCCAGCGCAAAGATATGTTGCTCGTCTACGAAAAAGATTACATCACGAATTACAAAAGCAGCGGTTACCGCAGCTACCACATGATTGTGGAATATCCGGTACAAACTTCGCTCGGCTCCAAACCGGTGCTGGCGGAAATCCAGATCCGGACGCTGGCGATGAATTTTTGGGCGACCATCGAGCATTCGCTGCATTACAAGTACAAAGAACAATTGCCTTCGCACGTCAGCGACCGGTTGCGGGCAGCTGCTGAGGCGGCATTTCAGCTGGACCGCGAAATGTCCAGCATCCGTCAGGAAATCGTGGAAGCCCAGAAGGAATTTGAAGATAGCGCCGGCACCGTACGGAACGTGCTGAATGCGATTCAGGAACTGTATTTTTTTCGCAAATTTCGCGAAGCTGCTCAGTATCAGCTCCGCTTCAACGAACTGTGGGAGCAGGAAGATGTGCGGGGTTTGAAGGATCTGCTCGCGGAAATCCGTGCTTCATTGGAGAAATTGGGCAAAGACCTTCATGGCGGTTGATCCGCAATTGACGAAGATGAGCTGAAATCGCTGGAGATAAGCTGAAATCAACGGAGATAAGCTGAAATCATCGGAGATAAGCCGATAGCATTAGAGTAATGCCGATCGCGCCGGAGATGAAAATTTGAAGAATGTGCAATTTTCAATCCGTTCATCTCTTGATCTTCGAACATACGTTTGCTAGAATATGGCCATGCACCATCCCTCAGCCAGAACCGGTCACCGAATGAACTTTGGGGTCAGCAATTGAATCATTTAAAGGGAGGTTCCGGTTGTGGGCGCACAGGTGATGCAGCACATTTTGCAGGAAATGAGACAGGGTTTCTATGCGGTAACAAGCCGGAAGGATCATTTTGATCAACACTTGGAGCAAGTGGATCAGCGGCTTGAGCTTGTCGGGCAACGGCAGTCGGCGAGTTGAAGCAGGCCATTTTGGAAACGCACGAAACGGTCGTACGAATGGACGAAATTCAGCAACATCACGCTACGGCGATTCTTACGCTCGAATCCATCCCTGCCGAGCACCGGCGACTGCTGGAGACGCTGACGATCAAGTACATGGAACACGATGCGGAAATTCGGGCATTGAAACGAGCCAGATAAGCGAACAGGTTCGCCGTGCGGCGGACTTCTTTTTTTCGATGGTCAAAAAGGAGAATTTTACCCGATGAAACTGCCTGATGCGTTTGTACAGTCCATGCGTGAGATGCTGGGGGAGGAAGCAGAAGCTTTTTTGGCAAGTTATGAACAGCACAAGGCGGCTGGGCTTCGCGTCAATCGCCTCAAGCTGTCGCCTGGCAAACTGCAGGAAATGATGGGATCAACGCTTGAACCCGTACCATGGACCGGCGACGGATTTTATACGGAAGCGGAAGAACGGCCCGGCAAACATCCCTTTTATCATTTGGGACTTTATTATATCCAGGAGCCAAGCGCCATGTTGCCCGCCGAATTGCTCGATGTGCGACCGGGCCACCGGGTCCTTGATCTATGTGCTGCGCCCGGCGGCAAAACAACGCAACTGGCAGCCAAATTGCAAGGTTCGGGCGTGCTGGTCGCCAATGACCGGGCAACGGAACGAACGAAAGCGCTGGTCCGGAATGTAGAGTTGGCCGGCATTCGCAACGCTGTCGTGCTGAACGAGGAACCGGCGGCCATCGCAGACAAGTTCGGTGCTTGGTTTGACCGGGTGCTCGTGGATGCGCCTTGTTCCGGTGAAGGCATGTTTCGCAAGGATGAAGACATGATCAGGCAATGGGATGTCACATCGCCCGGCAAGTACGCACGTTTGCAAGCGCAAATTTTGACGCAGGCGGCGCGTCTGGTTGCGCCAGGCGGCAAGCTGGTCTATTCTACCTGTACGTTTTCGCCTCGGGAGAACGAGGGGACGATTGCCCGGTTTCTTGCGGATCATCCTGATTTTTCCGTTGTCCCCGTTCCGCTTGATACGAATAGCTGTTTTTCGCCGGGACGACCCGATTGGCTGAATGAAGCGGAAGCTGCGGGACTAGATGCGCAAAGGCGGGCGTCCATCTCCGGCACGGTCCGGTTGTGGCCGCACCGATGTCGCGGGGAAGGGCATTTTGCCGCAGTGCTGGAGCGCCAGGCAAGCGACAATCTGTCCGTCCATCCGGCTTTTGGTTCGGCTTTGGATGGAGCTGGCAGGCTGAAAGCAAAATCTGCACGAGGCAGACATTCATCGTCACGGGTGCGCGATCGGAACAACGCCAATGACGAATGGGCAAAATTTGATCTTTTCCGGAACGCCAGTTTGCCTGGCTGGCATCCTCCGGGAAGACTGCGGATATTTGGAGCCGCAATCTATTCGCAGCCGGAAGATTTGCCCGATTTGACCGGATTGCATGTTGCTAGACCCGGGTGGATGCTCGGTACCGCAGGCAAACACCGGTTTGAGCCTTCCCAGGCCCTCGCCATGGGCATTTCGGCAGAAGACGCCTTACGGGTGCTGCATCTGTCATCGGAAGAAGATGCTTGCATCCGCTATCTGAAAGGCGAGACGCTGCATCTGACGCCAGATGCGCTGGAGGGCAAAGGCTGGACACTCGTTTGCATTGACGGATTTCCGGCGGGATGGGGACGTTGGGACGGCGTTACCCTCAAAAATGAACGTTCGCCGGGTTGGCGCTGGATCTAGCCGGATGGTGAAGCGGTTGTTTCAACGTTGCGGACATAAGGGGCATGATGAAAATGAAGCCGATGAGACTGGACAAACTGTTGGGCCATATGGGCTACGGATCGCGAAACGAGATACGGGTGATGGTTCGTCAGGGAGCTGCCAAAGTGAATGGACGTCCCGTCAAAGATTCGGGTTTGCGTGTCACCCCGGGACAAGATGTCATTGAATGGTTTGACGAGGTCGTTCGTTACCGCGAATTTGTCTACATTTTGATGCATAAGCCCGCCGGTGTCATATCCGCAACGGAAGATTTTCGGGAGCGGACGGTCATCGATTTGCTGGATGATGGGCTGGAAGCTTTCGAACCGTTTCCGGTCGGCCGATTGGACAAAGATACCGAAGGTTTGTTGCTGTTGACGAACGATGGCAAATTGGCGCATGAACTGTTGTCTCCGCGCAAGCATGTCCCCAAAACGTACAGAGCGCTGGTAAAAGGCGATGTGGATGACCAAATCGCAAATCAGTTTCGCCTGGGCGTGACGCTAGACGATGGTTATGTCACCATGCCTGCCAGCTTGGCTGTACTTGCTGCTGCTCCGATCTCCGAAGCAGCCGGCCATCCGGTATTGGCCGAACCTTATGCGCGGATGGGAGCCATTCGGGGGCGCGGGACCGATGAAAAGGCAAACGAGCGCTGCAGCTGGATTGAACTGACGATCCATGAAGGCAAATTCCATCAGGTAAAGCGCATGTTTGAGGCTGTTGGCCGGCACGTGATGTATTTGCGGCGTATCGCCATGGGACCGCTGCAGCTGGACCCTGCCCTGGCACCCGGACAATGGCGGGAGTTGACGGAAACGGAGTTGGCAGTGCTGAAGCAATACCGAAAGGATGAGTCTGTTTGAGGAATGGGATTATCGCGTTGGATGTGGATGGCACACTTCTGAATGACGACCATGAATTGACGCCGCGCGTGCGGGATGCTGTCCGTTCGGCCGCACGCAAAGGAGCGGAAATCGTGCTTTGCACCGGACGCGGCTCGATCAGCGCCCTGCCCATCCTGGAAGCGCTGGGGCTCGAAGGAACGATGATTACGCACAATGGCGCTTCGATCGTGGACAGTGCCACACGCACCGTTTTATACGAAGCGGAAATATCGCACGAATTGGCACAGCGATACGTCGACTATTGCCTGGAAAGACAAATTCATTTCGACATGAATACGTCGTTTGAGTTATACGTGTACCAACTGGATGATGCCGTATCACGCATGTATGACAACCACAAAGCCCGTCCGACCCTTCGTCCGGTCCGGGCCGGGTTGCCGGAGCATGTAGTGAAATTGTCCGTTTATGATGAAAATAAAGCGCGGATCGATGCGGTCGAGGAAGAATGGCGCTTGTGGCAACATGAACTGCAATGCATCCGCAGCGGCGATTGTTTTATCGACATCCAGCATCCGCAGGCAACCAAAGGCGATTCACTCGCGAGGTTGTGTGAACTGCGCGGTGTTTCCAGAACCAACGTGGTGGCCATCGGCAACTATTACAACGATATTGGCATGATCACATTTGCCGGTCATGGTGTCGCGATGGCGAATTCGCCGCAGGAAGTGCTGGCGGCAGCGGATGAAGTGGCGCCATCCAACAATGAAGATGGTGTTGCAGTCATTTTGGAGCGCCTGGGTCTGGCTTGACGCGAATTTGCGGATTGGCGGATTGGCGTCCGGGACCAAATGACCAGGTTGCATTGGCACCCTTGTTCCGACCTGTTTGTGGTCGTGCAGACGCGCTGAAAGTCACTTGCTCATTTGCGGTCACGTTCGGGTGCGAGGCGGGAATTGACGTAACCACGATGTTCGCGATGTAACCACGATATTGTCATGGACGGTCACGTATGCCCGTTAAACGCCGATTGTCTCCGATTTTGCCAATTTGCCGGACAAAAATGACCGTTAGAATCCAATTTTGGATCTTATTCGTGGAATCGGGGCGGTAATGGACTTTTTTGGCCGCCAGAAATGATAAATGGGCCCAATTTGCCCCTAATGGTCATCCGTGACCGAACGCGGCATGTACACTGCTGATGCGGAGGCCTGGCAAACATCGAAAAAAGGAAGCCTATCCTCCATTTCATTAGGAGGCCTTATGGCTTCCTTTTTGTTTGTGTGTACGGCTGCCATCTTGGCAGCACAATTGTTGCAAAGGGCAATGCGGAATGACGAATCTCACTGCAATCGCAGTCCCTTGGGGCGATGGTTTTTGAACTGGCCGTCACTTGCTTTGACCCATCCGAGCGGAAAGCCGTTGATGGCGGCAATCCCCCATCCCTTGCAGCCGGATGGTGCAGGCAGCGATTCGCCGCGGCAATAGGCCGCAGCTTCCGGCGCATCCGCATCCCAATCGGCCACGAGGTGCGCATCTTCCGCGGATATAGCCATTGCCAGCGCGTGATTCGGCTCGAACCGGCCGCCAGGGCGCAGTTCGCCCAGTTGCAGACCCGGACGCAACACGCGCAAGCCTTCCATCCACTCCGTCCCCACAGGAAAGGAGGGTGGTGCTGGCACCCAGAACAGGCTGTCTCCGAAACGCAAAGCCTGGCCGTTTGCGGGGAGCGTAAAGCCGGGCAGATGTTCCCGGGCAAACGATTCAAATGCGGATTGCGCAACGGCAACATCCGCGGGGTTCCGGCGATGTTTGCTTGATTTTCCCTTGCTTGGCCTGATCGGTCCGGGTCCGTTTGATGATTCTGCTGTCATGCGGCGGGGTTCCCCTACCTTGCGAAGCAGGGCGGCATAATGGCCTTCTCCCTGCCCAAGATGGGGCCACATACGTTCTTCCCGTTCGAGGCGAAAACCGGGATGGCGGGACAGAAAGTCGGCAATCGTCTCTTCGTTTTCCAACCGGTTGAAAGTACAGGTGGAATAGACCAGATACCCACCGGGCTTCAGCATGGCGGCGGCATGCGGCAAAATGTCCCGCTGACGGGCCGCACAAGCTTCGACAGCTTCCCTGGACCATTCCTGCAATGCTTCAGGGTCTTTGCGGAACATGCCTTCCCCCGAACAGGGAGCATCCAGCAGTACGCGATCAAATCGTTCCGGAAAACGTGCCGCCAGTTGAGCTGGGGTGGCCTGCGTCACGATGGCGTTGACGATGCCCATGCGTTCGATGTTTTCGGACAGGATTTTGGCCCGCGCCGGATGAATGTCATTGGCCACGAGCACGCCTTGCCCCTTCAGGCGGGCGGCGATTTGCGTCGTCTTGCCGCCCGGTGCAGCCGCAAGGTCGAGAATCGCTTCTCCCGGTTGCGGGTCCAGCAGTTCGGCAGCGATCATGGCGGACGGCTCCTGGATATAGTACAAACCCGCGGCATGATAGAGATGACGCCCCGGTCTGGCGTTCTCCGGATAAGTAAAGCCGTCCGGACACCAGGCAACGGGCCGGAGGCCGAACTGTTGCCGCAAAGTATGCTCCATCGGATGCCCAGGCGGCAGTTTGAGGCGGTTCAGGCGCAAACCGTACGATCTGGGGGCTTCATAGCTTTGCAGAAATGCCTCGGCTTCGCTGCCGAGCATGTCGCGCATTTGGGTCGCAAATTCGGAAGGCAATTCGGGCATGTAGACGTCTCCTTACATTGATGTAGGGAACGGACTTTTTTTCGGTTCCATGTTTGGTTCCACGGACAGGACCGCATCCGGCAGCCGGGCATAATCGCTGATCCGGTTTTTCCCCGTCGTTTTGCTGTGGTACATGGCTTTGTCCGCCTGTTTCAGCAAATCGGCGGCAGCAATTCGGGAGTCCGGCCGGGCGGTGCTGATGCCGATGCTTAGCGTCACCAGGCTTTCTTTTTCCGTGCGTGAACGGATCGCTTCAGCCGCTTGCATGGCGGTACCGACCGGACCGATGACGAAGGCGACCAGTTCTTCGCCGCCATAGCGGCCGGCCAGTCCGATCCCTTGCGTTTCCTCGATCATCAGGGATGCGACGAACTTCAATACTTCATCGGCTTTGTGGTGGCCCTGGGTGTCATTCAGCCGCTTGAAATTGTCAATGTCGCAGAAGATCGCGGTCACCTGGTTGCCCGAACGCAATGCCCGTTCGAGTTGGCCGAGGAAATAACGGCGATTGTACAGATTCGTCAGTCCATCCGTAATCGATGAGCGATATGCGGAAAGAAGCAGTTCCACGACCCGTTCGAAAAGCAGCATGAACAGCAGGATATAGAAAACGGCATCGAGCAATTCGGCAGCCAGGAAAAGCATGTCGTTTTTCGATACGATATACAAATTGGCGACGAGGCATACCTGCGCGGCGAAAGCGGCAGCCAGACCGGCACCGTATTTGCGAGGTTGGCCGATATGCGGACCGAACATGAGCGCAAACAGCGGAAACAGCAGCAGCAAATAGCCGTCAAGCAGCGGGGCGGCGGCTGCCGAAACGGTTTGGCGGCCATCCGTCCCGGTCAGTTCGGGCAGCCATTCGGACACCGCCAGCAGGGACCCTACGGTAAGCAAACCGTAAAACCAGTTCCGGGTCCTCTTCCGCCGTTTGTAATATAATTCGAAAATTGCGAAGTGCAGCAGAATCATGGAGAAAACATGCAACAATTTGCCTATGTACACCAGTGCGGCAGTTTCAACGGAATCGTCAACCAGCCAGGCCAACCGGATGGCATGGTAGATGAAAATGCAGGCGATGGATACAAGCAGGTTCCGGTAGGCGCGTCTTCTATTGCCGGCGTACAGCCGCAACGACATGAACAGCATCAATCCGATCACGACGGTGGAGATGGAGGAAGCAATCAGCAGGCCGGATGCAACAGGAAAATCATCGAACATGAAGAAACGCTCCTTGATCAGGTTTGCCGCGCTGGACAGAAACATATGTTCTATACTATCATAATTTCTATAGGTCGTGAAGAACGACGGAAAAGGAGGGATCTTCCATGAACATTTTACAGGCGCTGTTTTTTCCCCCGGAGCAGCCGGGCGGTGTTTCATCGATGGTGCCTTATATCAAGGAACGATTCCGCAAAATCGGCTGGGAGATGGAACTGTTCTATCTGCCCAAGCGCATTCGCCGCAAGGGCCAGGATGATATCCGGTTTGACACGTTTGATTGGCAGCCGATGGCCGGCCATGAGATCGTTGACAAATACGTGCAGACGTTGCGGGACTACATCTGGTGGACGAAATTGCGGCTGTCCGGACAAAGGTTTGATCTGATCCATGCCCATCATCCCGTCGCCGCACTGGCGATGAAGCGTATTTTTCCCGATACGCCGCTTGTGGTCACGATTCACTCCAGTTTTGAAAAGGAATTGCTGTTGAACGGGCGCATCGGGCCGGATGGACCGGAACAGCGGTTTCTGACCTCGATTTACGGGGAGCTGGAGCGCCATGCGGATATGATCATGACCGTGTCGGACTCTTTTGCCTCCTATCTGGGACGCTATTTGCAGGAGCCGCAGCGGATCAGGGTCATCCCGAACGGCTATGACGAGAAGCGGTTCAAGCCGATCGACCACGACAATGCCGTCGTGCAACTGGTGTCCGTCTGCCGCCTGGTTCCGGCCAAGGGATTGGATATCCTGCTAAAGGCATGCGCGGAGCTTCGCGCCCGCAACCGGGATTTTGTCCTGCATATCATCGGCGATGGCCCGATTCGCGAACAACTGGAGCAAATGGCCAAGCAATTGGGGATTTATGACGATACGATTTTTTACGGGTACATGCTGCATCCGGAAGAACTGATGCCTTTCTTTGACGTTTTCGTCCTGCCATCGCGTGCGGAAGCGTTTGGTTCGGTATTTGCCGAAGCGGCGCTGTGCATGCTGGCGCTCGTAGGTACGAACATCGGCGGCATCGCCGAGCAGATCGAACATGGTGTCAACGGGCTGCTCGTTCCCGCCGACGATCCGAAGGCGCTGGCAGACGCGCTGGAGACCGTCATCATGGATAAACATTATCGGTACGAATTGGCCAGATCGGCCTGGAACAAAGCCAAAAAGAACTATTCCCTGAACCGTGTCATCGGGGAACTGAAGCAGATCTATACGGATTACGGCAAAACGGATTCGCCGCAGGAAGAAGATACGGCTGCGGGCGATTCGATCTGAAGGGAGCGGCGGAAGCGATGGGAGTGCCGTTTGTATTCATCCATGCTGCCGACCTTCATCTGGACAGTCCGTTCAAAGGGCTGTCCCGTGCACCGCAAGCGGTCAGACACCGGTTGCGGGAATCGACGTTTGCTTCGTTCCGGCGTATTGCGGACATTGCGGTCCGGGAAAAAGCGGATTTTGTTGTACTGGCAGGAGACCTGTATGATGCGGCGGATCGTTCCCTCCGGGCCCAGCTCCGGCTTCAGCGGATATTGACCGAACTGAGTACGGAAGCCGGTATCCGTGTATTTGCCGTGCATGGCAACCATGACCCGGAAAGCGGACGGCAGGCTCGCCTGGAATGGCCGCCAGGCGTACACGTATTTGGTTCCGCAGATGTGGAATGCGTGGAGGCCAGACGCCGTGACGGCGTACTGGTCGCCCATGTTTACGGGATTTCGTATCCGTCGGCGGCGGTGACGGACAATCTGGCGCTCCGTTTCGAGAGGAAGGAAGGAGCGCCTTTTCATTTGGCCCTGCTGCATGGCAATGTGGACGGCAATCCTTTTCACGACAATTACGCACCGTGCAAGTTGTCCGATTTGCTTCATGCCGGTTTTGATTATTGGGCACTCGGCCACGTTCATGACCGACGCGTGCTACACACCTATCCGCATGTGGTCTATCCGGGCAATATCCAGGGGCGCAGCATGCGGGAGACCGGTCCCAAAGGCGTTTATGTCGTACGGGTGTCGGAAGCGGGGGAGATCAGCCTGTCGTTTCGGGATACCGCCGATGTCCTGTGGATGGAAACAGCGGTTTCCATCGAAGGGGCCGACCGCGAGCAGCAATTGAAGGAGCGGCTCCTGCAGGCGGTCGAAGAAGTCCGGTCCGCTGCCGGCGGGCGGCCGGTTGTCCTGCGGATGCGCATCGAGGGGCGCGGAGCGCTGCACCAGGCGCTACTGCGGGACGATTGGACCGACGAATGGCTGGAAGAGTTGCGGGACTGGCTGGGCACACCCGATGGCCAGGACAACTGGGTGTGGCCCGAATCGATCATGGTTCGTACTGCGGCTGCGGCTGATTGGTCTCAATCGGCAGAAGAAGACGGATTTGTGGGCGAACTGGTCCGCAGGGGCATGCGGTTGTCTGATTCCCCCGACGAATGCGGCGCGTGGGTTGACGATGCGCTGGACCTGTTGCGCAGGCAGTCCAGGCTAAGGGCATGGCTGGCGTCTTGCAGCGGGGAACAGCGCCAGGAATTGACGCGCAGGGCGCTGGCGCTTGCCGTCTCGCTGCTTCAAGGCGAGGGAGAGAGAAGCTGAAAACGGGAAGGGAGGAGAACGCCATGTTCATAAAGGAATTGCACGTGGACGGATATGGCGTGCTCCGCGATGCCCGCTTGTCGTTCGAGATGCCGATTACGGTCGTCTACGGTCCGAACGAAGCCGGCAAAACGACGCTGCTCCGGTTTATCAGGAGCATGTTGTACGGTTTTCCTACGCGCCATGATCCGGTAGAACGCGGTGAACCCGCTTATGGCGGACGGCATGGCGGGCGCCTTGCGGTCCGCACGGCAAGCGGCCGCGAATTGCTGGTGGAGCGCCATGCGGATGGGGGCGCCCGGGGGGCAAGACGCTCATCCGGAGGATTGATCGTACGCGACGCGGACGGCATTGCGCTGGGGTGGACACAGGCGGAATGGGAACAACAGGTGCTGGGCGGTGTGTCAGAACGGCTGTTCCGGCAGCTTTTTGCGGTATCCCTGAATGAGTTGCACGAACTGTTGACGCTGCAAGGGGAGGAAATCGGCAATTATTTGTACCACGCCGGACTGGCAGGGGGTGCCGCTTTGGCGGAAGCCAGACGGCAACTGGCTGCGGAGATGGACAAACTATACCGTCCCAAAGGTACAACGCAGCCGCTGAATCGCCTTTTGGCATCGATGAAGGAATTGGAGGCCGAATTGCGGGAAAGCCGGGGACAACTGGCCCAATTCCTGCAGGCGGAATTGGATCTGGACGAAACGAACCGCCAGTTGGCCGCGATCGCCGAGTTGATTCCGGAAAAGACCAGGGAGGCTGCCGCGCTGCAAAGTGCGCTCGACATGCGGGAATGGTGGCTCAAGCGTCAGGCGTTGCTGCGCGAGGAACAAGAATGGCAATCGCACTTGACGCAAAAGGACCTGCCTCTTTTGCCCGAAACTTTTGCGGCCGAATGGGCTTTCATGAAACAGCAGCGGGACGCGGCTGTCAGGCGGCTGGAGGAACTTCGCCAGACGGTTCGGGCACGCTTGCGGGAGCGGGAGTTGCTACATTGGGATGCCGTGTTGCTGGACAACCTGCCGGCCCTGGAGCGGCTCGAATCGATGCGGGTTGCGATTGCGGCCAAGCAGGATGAGAAGGAAACTTTGCTGGCGGAGCATGCCCTGCTGGACGATGCGATCCGCATGATGCTTCCCCGGTTGTCGGCCGATTGGACGGAAACGCAGTTGCAGCGGTTTGTCGGCATCGTTTCGGAAAAGGAACCGCTGGTCAATCTGCAACAGGCCTGGAACGAATCCATCCGTAATCGGGACAGACTGGAAGCGGATGCCGCGCGCATCCGGCGGCAGTTGGCTTCCTGGATGGACTGGCAGCATGAGGCGTCTGATCTTCAGCGGGAGCCGCCGGTCAGCGTCAGCGCAGATGAGCCGGGCATGGCGGGTGGCCCATCTGCGGAACCGATGCAGCCTCGGGACGGAATGACGCTTCCTGGCGACTTGCGTCCCCGTACCCGAGCAGCGTTGCAGGCGACCTGGAACACCCTTGAAGATGAAGTCCGCCGTCTGGAGAAACTGCGAGCAGAATGGTTGCGGTATGCACCGGCGCATGGCACAGACGGCGGCCGCACGGGGCGTTCTCCGCAAATCGGACGCAGCATGGGAAGATCCGATCGCGCCATGCGTGACGGAAACAGACGCCGCACGAATGCCACGTATGTGCTGGCCGCAAGCGTCGCTTTGGCCATGCTGGCCGTCTTGCTGGTCCTGGGCAGTTTGCATGGCTTCCTGCCGGAGACGGCAACCGGTCCGGGAATGGTTGTGGCAGGGGGATGCGCGGTGCTCGCCATCACCGCCGCTCGTACCGCATGGAAGCGCAGACGCAATGGGAACATGGCTGCGGATGAGGCGGAAGTTGCGCGATCTGCGGCTGAATCGGTCCAGTCACAAATGCAGCTTGCACGCAACCGGGCGGAAGCGTTGCTGGGGGAACTGCTTGCGGATGCATCGTCTTGGGCGGATCGGCTCCTGGATGGCCGGGACCGTCCTGCGGGTATCCCCCCACAATTGGATGAAGAGATTTGGGTCCGGCTGCGCCAGGCCGTGCAATCGCGGTTGGCCGAACTTGAAGCGCGGGAGCGGGATGCGGAGCGTTTGCGGGAACGGCAGCAGCGGATCAGAGAGTGGAACCGGGAACTGGCGGCAGTAGAGTCGGAAATGCATCATATCGGCTCGCGGATGGAGACGTTGCTGGCGCAATGGTCCGAGTGGCTCGGCAGTGTCGGGCTGTCCGCGAATCTGACGCCGGACAGCTTGCCGGAATTGCTGCGACTGGCGGAACAGGGGCAGGATTTGTTGCGCAGGCGGGCAGCGGTCGAATCGCGAATGGCTGCGATTGAACAGGTGCAGGCATCGTTCCGGGAGGCTGCTGCGGCATTGTTTCGCGTATGTCCACCTCCCGGCCCATTGGCCGATGACCCTGCGCTGGCGGTTGCCTGGCTGCAAAGACAATCCGTGGAGCAGCGGAAAGCCAAAGTGGAAGCGGAACGGCTGGATCAGCTCATCAAGGAAGCAGAAGCTGCCGAACTGGAAGCGCAATCGGCACTCATGCAAGTGGAAGCGCAGCTGGCCCGGCAAATCGCCGCAGCCGGGGAACCGGACGAAGCGGCCCTGGAACGCCGTCTGGCCGTGGATGAGCGTCGTCGCGCGTTGCTTCGGGAACGCAAGGAAATCGAAGTCCGGCTCGAAGCCGGAAGACCGCAGGAAGCGCTGGCTTCGCTTTATGCATTGCTGGAAGCGCATGATGAAGCGACGCTCAGGGCGATGTATCAGGCTGCCGAGGAAGCACGGCAGGATCTGGTCCGTGAACAGTCGGCATTGCTGGACCGCCGCGGAAGGCTGACCGCGCAATTGGAGCGGCTAAGCCAGGAAGCGGAAACGGAAGACCGGCTACAGCGGCTGGCCGACCTGGAGAGCGCAATGGCGATGCTTGCGGAGCGTTATGCCGTACTGGCGCTGGCAGACCGGTTGCTGAACGATACCCGGAAAGTGTTTGAAGAGGAAAAACAGCCGGGAGTGTTGCTCAGGGCGTCTCGTTATTTTGCCGAGATGACCGGTGGCGCATATGCCCGGATTCTGGTGCCGCCAGACAAGCCGGACATCCGGGTGGAAACGACGGACCGGCGGCAACTGGACAGCGCGTTTCTCAGCCGGGGCGCGCAGGAGCAGTTGTATCTGGCCATGCGGTTTGCACTCGTGGATGCCATATCTCCACAGACGCCTCTGCCGTTATTGCTTGACGATCTGTTTGTGCATTTTGACCAGCAGCGACTAAAACGGACGGTTGGCGTCCTGGGCCAATTGGCGGAAACCCGGCAAATTTTGCTTTTTACCTGCCATCGGCATGTCGCCGAAGCGGTTCGCCAATCGTTGCCTTCCGCCCGGATCATGCATTGGGCGCTGAAGGAGGCGGAAGGTCGCGCCGCAGCAGTCGGTCCTGGCAAATGAGGTACAGCCATCCCAGACTAAGCAAGCCAAATAGCGGGTACAGCGTGGAAAGGAGTTTGCCGAACCCGAACTGGCCGATGGCAAAACAGAGCAGTAGCAGCCCGGCGGCCAACACATTGTCGTGTAGTCGGGTGTGCTGCTGCAATTGCCGGATCATGCCGTAGAGGTCCGAAATCAGCGTCGTAAAAATTTCCGAATAGATCAGCAAAATATACAATCCATGGACCCAGATGCCGAATTGTTCCGCGATCCGGGCCATCGGAATGTTCAGGCCGGTAATGTCCGGAAGGCGGGAAGACAGCGTAAAATGGCTGGCAAGCAGCAATAGGCCGATGCCAATCCCGCCAAGCCATGCGCCGCGCCGCAATGTTTGCGAATCGCCGATGGCAGAACCGAGCGGCACCAGTACCGCTTGTGCCAGCGAGAGGTTGAATGCGGCGTACAGGAAAGGAGACATGCCTGTTGCCAGCGGGGAAGCGGTATTCGCTGCCGCGAACGGTCCGCTGTCCGGTTCCGGCACCGTATGCACCAGCAAATAGATGGAAAACATGATCATGAGCGGTGCGATGACGGTGTTGACCGCGACAATGGCGGACATGCCCTTGCGGAGCAGCAAAAAGCAGGCAAGCATCGTCACCAGCAGGCCGAACTGGAAGTTCAGATGCAGATGTTCGGAGAAGACAGCTCCGGCGCCTGCCAGCATGACCGCGTTGACGGCGAGCAATATGACCAGCATGAAGTGGCTGGCGATCCGACCCAACCGTTCCCCGAACAAGTATTTGTTCAAATCCTCGTATGATGAGGCCCGGATCCGAGCGGACAACAGCATCATTTTGGCACCGACCCATACGAAAATGGCGGTGGCCAATAGAATCAGCACCGGTCCCCAATGGCCAAACCGCGTAAAAAACTGCATCACTTCCCGCCCGGATGCAAATCCCGCACCCACAACGGTTCCGATAAATGTAAATGCAATTTGTACGCTGCGCCACCATCCGGCCATAACCGCCAACCTCCCTACTTGTCCTCTTAACACAGTATGATCGCGGGAAGGCAGGCATGCCCGCAAAAATGAAAAGCGGCAACCGCGTCAAAAGCGCAATTGCCGCCTGTCAGAGCGTATCGGACGATGAAATCGGTCAAATGCATCGTTCATTCGCCTGAATCCGGTCACTTGGCAAGATATTTGTCCCGCAACAGATTCAGATGGTGTCGTTCGTGGCCTGCGATAATCCATGCCAGTGCCCTGGCGGACATCGGTCCGCCACTGGCGGTGCCCAGACGCAGCCAGGCATCTGCGGAAATCCCGCGGATCAAAGTCAATGAAGCCCGCCGAACCGCCAGATAATCATCAAAAATAGCGGGCAGCTGCATTGTCGCAAACGACGCGCCGGCCATCAGCGCATCCTGGTCGAAGCCGGGCAGTGGCATGTCCAATCCCCGGCTGATAATCAGGAGCCGGTAGGCCATGAACCGTTCGGTATCCGTGACGTGGCCGACCGTTTCTTTTATGGACCATTTTCCTTCCGCATAACGATAATTTGTCTGTTCTACGGAGAGTCCGCCCAGCAATGTTTGCATTTCTTGCGTCTGCGATGCCAGCACATCTTCAATGTTTCCATCGGGCACAAGCTGGATATATTTTTCGAAATGAGCAGAGTATTCCGTTTTTTCCGGCCTGGACAACATCGGCAATTCCTCCCATGAGCTGTTTAACAAATCGTACCATTTCGATCGACTCCGGACAAGGCCTGAACGGGCGGATTTTGTGTGTCTTGCTGCACTGTCATTGCATCAAACCTGACGCTTTAAGCTGCAGGGACAAAAAATGTTGCTACAGCAGCGGATGGGTCGGAAAGGTGTGCCAAAAGTGCGGCTAGAATATCGACAATTTTGATGTTGCAAGAACCGTTGCGGGTATGATACGTTATTCGGTAAAAAAAAGAACGGGCGGTGCAGGGACATGGACATTTTGAAACAAAGGATTCTGGCGGAAGCGAGTGTCCTCAATTCCGATGTATTGAAGGTCGATTCCCTGCTGAATCATGGTGTCGATCCGGAATTGACGATGGAAATGGGCCGGGAATTTGCGCGCCGGTTTGCCGGTGAGACGGTAACCAAAATCATCACGGTGGAATCGTCGGGCATTCCGGTTGCATTTGCCACTGCGTATGAATTGGGTGTGCCGCTCGTCTTTGCCAGACGCAAGCGGACGCTGATCGGGGATGCCGATGCGTATTGCGAGCGCGTGCCGTCTTTTACCAAAGGCATTGTTACAGATCTGATCGTTTCCCGCCATCTCCTGAAGGCGGAAGATTCCGTGCTTTTCATCGATGACATCATCGCCAACGGAGATGCCGCCCGCGGCTTGCTTCGCATTGTTGACCAGTCTGGCGCCAGAATCGCTGGCATCGGGATCGTACTGGAAAAATCGTTTCAGGCAGGCGGACGCACGTTGCGGGAAATGGGATACCGGGTGGAAACGCTCGTCAAAATCAAATCGCTGGATGGAAATGAGATCATATTTGAAGATTGAAAAATTCGCAAACGGCGGACTGGCAATTTCAGGATATGCAAGCAACGACCCTTCCCGAGCCGCATAGAATACCGTATAATAAAATTATCTTTGCAGAGGGAGGCGGCAGTAAATGGGGAGCATTCAACCGTCGGTCGAATTTTTTACGAAGAAACTGGAAGACGCCAAAGTCCATTTCGAGCGCGCGCTCGACTGCAAGCATACGGAATTTGACGATCTTTATCCGTACATGATCGAGCATCCGCAATTTTTTTGGTATAAACGCTATGTCGCTTGGTCTGAGTTGTTGACCGTCGTCAAGATGTGTGAAGAGCTTGAAATCGACTGGACCAGCATGTTTACGGAACGTCAGGTCGAATACGTTCGCAGTCGCGTCATGTCCGGCAAAGTGCTGGACTACTGGTATGAAACGAACGATTCCATAGAACATGTTGGCTGATCCGGTTTGACTCGACAGCCGGGCCTGCGGAATGGTGTTCCGCAGGCTTTTGTATTTCATATGCGTTAGGAGGAGTACGCAATGGACGAGCAGGAACTGGACCGTTACCGGGTGGAAGGGACGAAGGTGCGAATCGTTCGAGATGCACTTGAGCAGAACGATGTCATCGGCATCGTGGTGGCCTGGGATGAAGATAGTGTCCTGATCCGGCGACCGAACCGTCGGGTCGTCAAGTTGAGCCGCAGTTACCGCATCCAGCCGGCGGATGAGCCCCGTCAATGGTCTCTGTAAAATGGAGCGGGATCAAGTTGATATAGTCTGCAAGCAATGGCGGCAAAATCTGAAAATTAGAATTTTCGACAGATACGTTGACTTGGTTTCCATGTCCATGATATGATACAGTTCGTGATTGCGACAGGCCATATGAAATAGGATGCGCCTTCGCCATTCATCATATGCGGTCGTGGCGGAATTGGCAGACGCGCTGGATTCAGGTTCCAGTGGTAGCAATACCGTGGAGGTTCGAGTCCTCTCGACCGCACCATACTTGCAAAATTCGAGAAGCCTGGTACGAGAAGGCTTCTTTTTTTATTGCCAGCGATTCTTGAAACCAGGGTTGTGCGAATATCAAGTAAACAGCAGGTAAAAAAGTAAACACATGCACATTGTTGAAATATAAGGATGATCCTTATAATGAAAGCGCAGACAACGCATGCGTTTTTGTCTCAAACCTTTTTGTTGGAGGTATGGGAATGGGGTTGAAGTCCAGTAAGCTTCGTTTTGCAAGGGCTTTCATTATGGTGGTCGCGTTGGCCGTTTTGCTCGCGGCATGCAACAGCGGTTCAAAAAATGATGGCGCAACCGGAAATGAACCTGCTGCCAGCACAAGTGGGAGCGCTTCCGCGCCGGGTTCTGCCTCATCGGATGGACCGCTCGGCAAATATGATCCGCCGATTGAAGTGACGACCGTACGCCACTTGAGCGAAGTTGTCGAAAACAACGTGCTGAGCGTGCTCAAGGATGAGACGCTGGAAGACAATCGCTGGAGCAGGGCCTATGAACAAGATCTGGGCATCAAGATCAAATATGACTGGGTCATCAAGGGCAACGATGATTCCGACCAATATTTGCAAAAGCTGAACGTGACGCTGGCATCCGGTGATTTGCCTGACATCATTCCGGTTTCGGCCGTACAGTTGAAGCAACTGGCGGAATCGGACCTGATCGAGGATTTGACGGAACTGTATGAAAAATATGCTTCCCCGTTGACCAAGGACGTGTTGTCCCAGGAAGGAACCAGCGTATTTGATGCGGCAACCTTCAACGGCAAATTGATGGCCATTCCGCAACTGGAATCGTCCATTGAGCGCTCCATGTATATCTGGATCCGCACGGACTGGCTGAACAAGCTGGGACTTGAGCCGCCGAAGACGATGGCGGACGTGCTGGCGATCTCCAAAGCTTTTGCCGAACAAGATCCCGACGGCAACAACCAGAAAGATACGTATGGCCTCGGCATGACGAAAGGCCTTTGGGGCGGCGCGATGGGGCTGGAAGGATTTTTTGCGGGATTTGGCTCGTATCCGAACATTTGGCTGGAAGATGCGTCCGGGCAACTGGTGTTCGGCAGCATCCAGCCGGAGACGAAAAAAGCGCTTCAGGCGCTGCAAACGATGTACAAGAACGGAGAAATCGACAAAGAGTTCGGCATCAAAGACGGCGGCAAAGTTGCCGAATCGATTGCGGCAGGCAAAATCGGCATGGAGTATGGCGAGCAATGGAATTCGATCTGGCCGCTTCAATTGAATGTGAACAATGACAAAAATGCGCAATGGAAAGCTTTTCCGATCGTGACGGAGTCGGGAGAGCCGGCGAAAGTGCCGCTGAAATTCAGCACCAAACGTTTCTTCGCGGTCAAAAAGGGAACGAAACATCCGGAAGCGATCATCAAGATGTTCAATTTGCATCTGGAGAAAAACTGGGGTGAGACGGCCCAGTTCGATTATTACTATGCGCCGCCCGAAGCCGAAAGCGTATGGCAACTGTCGCCCTGGACGCCGAGTCCGCCGAAGAAGAACCTGGATGCGTTCCGGGAAATCGACGCCGCGCGCAAATCCGGGGACAAGTCGAAGCTCAAAGGGGAAGCCAAGACGATCCAGGAAAAGCTGGACATGTACGCATCCGGATCGACCGAAGGATTCGCCTTGTGGGGATGGGAACGGATCTACGGTCCGGAAGGTTCGATGGGTATTGCGGACCAATATGACAAAAACAATCAATTCCTGATGGACAAATTCGTTGGCGCCCCGACGCCTACGATGGTGGAACGCGATTCGACGCTGAAAAAATTGCAGGACGAAACGTTTGTCAAAATCATCCTGGGTGAACCGATCGAGGCGTTTGACAAATTCGTGGAAGACTGGAAAAAGCTTGGCGGCGAGCAGATTACCCGGGAATTGAATGAGTGGTACGCAACCACGAAATAACCGGAGGCAGGGAAGCAGGGACGTTCGGCCGGCTGCTTCCCTGATTTTCCATGCTGCAAGGAGGTCGCTTATGCGGAACGGGCGCATATGGAGAGAATTGCCCTTTCATTTGATGATCATGCCCGGGCTGGTCTTTATCCTGATTTTTGCCTATACGCCTATGGCAGGAATCATCATTGCATTCCAGAAATTCATCCCGGCCAGGGGACTGTTCGGCGACCAGAAATGGGTCGGCCTGGACAATTTTCGTTATGTCATGGACCTGCCCAGCTTTGGCCAGGTGTTCTGGAACACCCTGACCATTTCCAGCTTCAAGCTGGTTTTGGGTCTGCTTGTTCCGATTGTTTTTGCCATTCTGTTGAATGAATTGACCAATGGACGGGTCAAACGCGCTGTCCAGACGATGATCTATTTGCCGTATTTTCTGTCCTGGGTCGTGCTTGGCGGCATTCTGATCGATCTGTTGTCCCCATCGGGGGGGATCGTAAACGAATTGCTCAAGTGGTTTGGATTGGAACCGATTTTTTTTCTGGGTGACAACAAGTGGTTCCCGTTTACGCTCATCGTTTCGGATGTCTGGAAAAATTTCGGTTACGGCACGATCGTTTATCTGGCGGCCATAACCGGCATCGATCCGGGATTGTACGAAGCCGCGACGATTGACGGCGCAAATCGCTGGCACAAAGCCTGGCACATTACGATACCCGGCATGCGCATGGTCATCGTGCTGCTGGCGGTGTTGAGCCTGGGGCAACTGCTGAATGCCGGATTTGACCAGGTATTCAACCTGTATAGTCCCCAGGTGTATCCGAGCGGAGACATATTGGATACGTTCGTTTACCGGATCGGACTGCTCGACGCCCAGTATGGCGTAGCGACAGCGGTTGGATTGTTCAAATCGATCATCTCGATGGTGTTGATCTCGGCAGCTTATCTGTTTGCTTACCGGATCGCCAAATACCGAATATTCTAGGAGGCTGACCCATGTCCGCCCACGCAGAACGACCATCTGTTGCCGCTTTGCCCCGGGCGGTGAAGCGGCGGGACTGGTTTGTATATATAAATACGACGTTTTTGATTTTGGTTGCGATACTATGCATATTGCCGCTCATCCATATCATCGCGCTGTCGTTCAGTTCCAGCGCTGCCGCTGCAGCAGGTTACGTCAAATTGTGGCCGGTTGAATTTACGTTGGCATCCTATGAATATACGGCGGCCAGAGACGCGTTCTGGACATCCATGCTCGTCTCGCTGAAACGGATTGCCCTCGGCACGCCGCTCAATTTGCTGCTCACCATCCTGGTCGCCTATCCCTTGTCCAAAGAATCGCACCAGTTTCGGTTTCGGCTGTTCTATGCCTGGATATTCTTTGTGACAATGTTGTTCAATGGCGGTCTCATTCCGTGGTATTCGACGATCAAGGAACTGGGTTTGCTGGATTCGATTTGGGCGCTTGTGCTGCCGGGTGCCGTACCTGTATTCAGCGTTGTATTGCTGCTCAATTTTTTTCGGGAAGTTCCGAAGGAGCTGGAGGAGTCTGCCGTCATTGATGGTGCCAGCCAATGGACGATTCTCTACCGCATCTATGTGCCGATCTCGAAGCCGGCGATTGCGACGCTTGCGCTGTTTTCGATGGTCGATCATTGGAACAGTTGGTTCGACGGCCTGCTGCTGATGGGGGACCCGGCCCATTATCCGTTGCAAAGTTATATCCAGACGATCGTCATCCAGCACAATTATTCGGCGTTGTCCCAGGAAGAATTGTTGAACCTGGCGCAAATTTCCGACCGGACCCTCAAGGCGTCGCAAATATTTCTCGGTTCGCTGCCGATCATGGCCGCCTATCCGTTCCTGCAGAAATATTTTGTCAAAGGCATCGTGCTGGGCAGCGTCAAAGGCTGATCCGGTTTATACTGGAGAAAAAAACCGGGGGAACCGCGATGTTGAAACGACGCGAAATCACCTTTCGCAATACGATCTTCATCCGCCTGATCTTCACGTTCATGCTGATCATGCTGCCGATCGTCCTGCTTGGCGTCTATATTTACAATTGGAGCATCAAAACCGCCGCCGAGGATATTTCCAAAACGGCGGTTTCCCAAATCTCGTTCTACCTGGACGACCTGGAAAAAGAAATCGAGCGCATGAGATTGCTGCAATATGACGTATTGGAGGACACCGATCTCAACAAGCTGGCGATTACCTGGGAGACGATGAACGACATCGAACGTACGGAGAAAATTACGTCCGTGTTGAACCGGATTTATTCGCTGCAAAACAGCAGCAACTATATCCGGAATGCAAGCGTCCATATCCGGCCGATCGGAAAAACGCTGTCGGGTCTGGGCGGCGCGGGCGAGTTTGAAGAAGAACGGTACCGTTCGATCCGGACGAAATTCGGCAGGCAAGGCAAAATGCTGCTGGAATGGCGCGGCGGCCTGTATTTGAGTGCGAGCAAGATCAGCGGGGTGCCGGGGCAAGAGCCGCTTTTTGTATTGGAAATCGAAATTGACAAGATGAAGCTGCAGGATGCGCTGCAACAGTTCAATACGTATGAGGGAAGCAGCACGCTATTGATTATGGCGGATACGGGATTTGTGCTGCACAGCGGATTGCTTGCCGATCTGCAACGGGATGCGTCGGCTGTTTCGGAAGCGCTTGCGCAAGTGGCGCCCGGCCATTCGGACACGATTCCCTGGGGCGATCAGCGCTATTTTGTTTCCCATGCCTATTCGGACCGGTTGGAACTGTCCATTTACCGCTTCATTCCAGAAGAAACCGTGCTCAAGCCGCTGGACAAATTTTATCGATGGGCCTGGCTGTTCGTGATTGGCGCGCTGGCGATCCTCTTCGTGTATGCCTTTTCGACCTATCAGTTCATTCACAAGCCGCTGTTGAAATTGGTCAAAGGGTTCCGCCGGCTGGAAAGCGGAGATCTGAAGGTGAAGATCGAACATGAAGCCGACGACGAATTCCGGTACATTTATGGCCGCTTCAACCAGATGGTCGTCAATCTTCGGGGATTGATCGACCAGGCCTACCGGCAGAAAATCATGGCGCAGCGGGCGGAATTGAAGCAGTTGCAGTCGCAGATCAATCCGCATTTTTTGTACAACAGCTTCTTTATTCTCAACACGATGGCCCGCACGAACGATACCAAACGTATCGAGCAGTTTACGACTCTGCTGGGCGAATATTTCCAGTTTGTGACCCGCAACGCATCCGATGAAGTGACGCTGGAACAGGAAATCCGCCATGCGCGGATGTATACCGAAATCCAGGCCATGCGGTTCTCCAGGCGGATTCAGGTGAGGTTCGACGAACTGCCCGAAGGCTGCGGGAAGCAGATGGTACCCCGGCTGATCGTGCAACCGGTGATCGAAAATGCTTTTGAGCACAGCCTGGAGAAACTGACGCACAATGGCATGATCGCCATCCGATTTGAACAGTCAGGCGGGTGGCTTGACATCGTGATCGAAGACAATGGCGACAGTTTGAGTGAAGATGCGCTTGCGCGTCTGTCAATGGCCATCTCGCGTGAGGATGAGAAGTCCGACACAACCGGCATCGTCAACGTCCATCGCCGGATTGTGCTGACATATGGCGAGGGCAGCGGGCTAAGGTTTTCAAGGGGAGCGCTGGGGGGATTGCAGGTGAAGATCCGTTTGCCGCTGGGGGAGGCGAATGCCGATGTACAGACTCTTGATTGTGGATGATGAGGAAATTATCGCGGATGGACTGACGGAAATTTTGGGCGGATTGGGTCTGTCCGGCCTGGATATATGCAAAGCCTACTCCGGCAACGAGGCACTCGGCTGGCTGCGCAGCACGCGCATTGATATCGTGTTGTCGGATATCCGGATGCCGGGCATTGGCGGGCTGGAATTGCTGGAGATGATCCGCGGCAATTGGCCGCGCTGCCGCATTATCTTTTTGACCGGGTACAACGATTTTGACGCCGTATACAAGGCGATTCAATCCCGGGGCGTCCGCTATCTGCTCAAATCGGAAGGCTATCCGAAAGTCGTCGAAGCGGTAAAGCAAGCGATCCGGGAACTGGAACAGGAATTGCGGGCGGATCATCTCCTAAAGCAAGCGAACGAACAGCGGAATACACTGGAGACGCTGGCGCAAGGGGACTACTTCCGGCACCTCCTGCTCGGAAACACCGGCGATCGGGACGACATCCGGGCAGCGGATTTCCGCAAACTGAAAGTGCCGCTCGATGCGGCCCGGCCGGTGTTGCCAGTCATCGGCCATCTGGTCCGATCACCGGCGGCAAGCCACTCTTATGCCGACAGGCAGGCAACGGCGCTGGCCGCCAAGTTTATTGGTGATTCCTATTTGCGAGACAAGGTGAAGTGCGTCGGCATCATCGACCGGTTCGGCGATTTGCTCTGGCTGATCCAGCCGGATGACGCCGAAACGTTTTCGCTGTCCGACGGGGAGTTGGTGCGGTTTCTCGAAGGCACTTTGGAGCTCATATTGGCCGCATGTTCGGAATCGCTAGGCTTGGAGGCCGCTTTTGTGATATGCCAGACGCCAGTCCATTGGGGAGCTTTGCCGGACGTGTATGATCGGCTCAGGCAAGTCCAGCATGACCGGGTTGGCGACGGCGCCAATCTGGTGATGACCGTGCCTGCGGAATCATTGACCATCGGGGTGCAATCCCGGGAACGTACACGTTTTGACAAGCTGGAATTGTTGGCTGGCCATCTGGAAGCCGGCAGGAGGGAAGCTTTTTTGTCGCTGCTGGACGAATTGTCTTCGCCGATTCTCAAGCGGCAACCGGTGGATGGCCATCAGGCGATGGAACTGTACGGTGCGGTGGCGCTCGTGATTTTGTCTTATGTCAACCGCAAGCAGCTTCACGAACATGTGGCTGCGGCGGGACTGATGCGGTTTGATGCGCATCAAGCCTGGAAAGACGGCTTTGCCTATTTGACCCGTACGGCAGATACGCTGTTTGCGCTGCGGCGCAGCGGCGAAACCCGCCGGGCAACCGGGGCCGTGGCGCACATTCGTACCTATATTGACGAACATTTGGGGGAAGATTTGTCCCTGGTCAATCTGGCCCGCCGGTTTCATTTCAATCCGTCCTATTTGTCTCGATTGTTCAAACAGGAGGTCGGGTTGAATCTGTCCGAATACATCGAGGAAACGAGAATTCGCCAGGCCAAGGCACTGCTTGCCGGGGAAGAATGGAAAATCCAGGAGGTCGGCATACGGGTCGGCTATGATTCGCCGCATTCGTTTACGCGATTTTTCAAAAAGATGACCGGCATGACGCCGCAGGAATATCGGGAGTCGAGCAGGGTTGCCGGTCGCTAATCCGCGAACAGTTGTTCCAGCACGCGGGCACGGTTTTCCAGAAATCTGCGGGTCAATTGGTAGTGGTCGGTATCCTCGTAGGCGATGGGAGCCAAGGTATCGCTGTCGAAATTGATGATTTGGGCATCCGGATACCCAAGCAGGATGGGCGAATGTGTCGCAATGATAAACTGCGAATGCGTCGACAAATCTTTGATGATGCGCAATAGCGCTAGCTGGCGGGAGGGCGACAGCGCCGCTTCCGGTTCGTCCAGCAAATAGATGCCCTTGCGGTTGAAGCGGTTGACGAACAGGCTCAAAAAGGATTCCCCGTGCGATTGTGCGTGCAGCGACCGGCTCCCGTACGGCCCCTGACCGCCAATCTGATCGATGTGGGAGGCGAATAGATAAAACGATTCCGCTCGCAGAAAGAAGCCGTTTGTCATTTTGGGCAGCCAGGAGAGACGGATGTAGTCGCCCAGCGCCGCCTCGGACGACGTTGCCTCATAGGTGTTGTTTCGTCCACCGCCGGCGGTATGGAAACCGCATTGGTACGCAATGGCCTCCAGCAGGGTCGATTTGCCCGAACCGTTTTCGCCGACGAACATCGTGACGCTGTGCGTAATGTCCAGCGTGTCCAATTTGGTTGCGAGCGGGAGGTTGAACGGATAGCATTTAGTGGTTTCAAATCGATCTTTCATCAGTTCGATGCTTCTCAGGTAAACCAGAATCATCCCTCCGGAATGTGCAATCAGGTGACGTTTTCTCCTGGCCGGATGGTTTTGATTATAGCATATCCGCTGGTGGTGGGTGGATTTCGATTTGACAGAAGTGGCGTTGCATGATACGATGTTTCTTGCTGACGCTTCAAGCAGCAATTTGCGGTCGTGGCGGAATTGGCAGACGCGCTGGATTCAGGTTCCAGTGGTAGCAATACCGTGGAGGTTCGAGTCCTCTCGACCGCACCATATATGCCAGATTGGGAAGCCTGGAATAGGGCTTCTTTTTTTGTATGTTTGCAGGATATGAGCGGATAGGGTTTTTGGGGCCAGATGCAAAAAAAATCACCCTTTACCTTTGGTAATAGGGTGAGATGGGGTGGGGGAAGAAGCGATATTGGATTCTTGGATGAATCGGGATGCATTTCAACGGTTGAAGGTCGAGGCCTCTCTACTCGCAGATGAACGATTGAGAGGCTTTTTTCATTGTTGGGTTTGATACCAGGTATGGGGAGTGTGCATGCTGCTATTGCTTTTTGGCGATTGACCGTTCGGTGGATTAGTCATCCAGGCGGATAATGGTCAATCCGGCACCCAGCCCATCCTGAAGTGTTGCATCTCCCAGCAGTCCGTACAGTTCCAGCGTCAATGTGGTACCGGCAGCCAATGTCAAGATCGCTTCTCCGGAAAAAGAGGACAATGACAGACCCGGTGCCCGATTCAGCTGATCGACTTGAGCTCCATTGATCAATACACGTGCTCCGAGCAGAAGTGATGCTGTCGTATTGACAATAAAGCTGATATAATAGCGTCCCGCCACTGTTACCGTGAATTCGGTATTTGAGGCGTCTACCGTGATGTTATTCAATTCCTGGGCATCCGGAAGCGGGACTGGTGTTCCGTCCAAGATGACCGAGATAAGGCTGCCAGAGGTGTTAGCTGCAAATCCGGAAGTTTCGGTGAAGCTGATGCCGGTTGGTCCTGTCGGTCCTGTCGGTCCCGTCGGTCCTGTCGGTCCTGTCGGTCCCGTCGGTCCTGTCGGCCCCGTCGGTCCAGTTGGCCCTGTCGGTCCGGTCGGTCCTGTCGGTCCCGTCGGTCCTGTCGGCCCCGTCGGTCCAGTTGGTCCAGTTGGTCCGGTCGGTCCAGTCGGCCCTGTAGCGCCCGTCGGTCCAGTTGGTCCAGTTGGTCCGGTCGGTCCTGTAGCGCCCGTCGGTCCAGTTGGTCCAGTTGGTCCTGTTGCGCCTGATGGTCCGGTCGGTCCAGTCGGCCCTGTAGCGCCCGTTGGTCCGGTCGGTCCCGTCGGTCCTGTTGCGCCCGTCGGTCCTGTCAGTCCAGTTGGTCCAGTTGGTCCTGTCGGTCCTGTAGCGCCCGTCGGTCCGGTCGGCCCCGTCGGTCCAGTTGGTCCTGTAGCGCCCGTCGGTCCGGTCGGCCCCGTCGGTCCAGTTGGTCCTGTAGCGCCCGTCGGTCCCGTCGGTCCTGTTGCGCCCGTCGGTCCAGTTGGTCCTGTTGGTCCTGTTGCGCCTGATGGCCCTGTTGGTCCCGTCGGTCCTGTTGCGCCCGTCGGTCCTGTTGCACCCGTCGGTCCTGTTGCACCCGTCGGTCCAGTTGGTCCAGTTGGTCCCGTTGGCCCTGTTGCGCCCGTCGGTCCTGTTGCACCCGTCGGTCCAGTTGGTCCAGTTGGTCCCGTTGGCCCTGTTGCGCCCGTCGGTCCTGTTGCACCCGTCGGTCCAGTTGGTCCAGTTGGTCCCGTTGGCCCTGTTGCACCCGTCGGTCCCGTCGGTCCTGTAGCGCCCGTCGGTCCCGTCGGCCCCGTCGGTCCAGTCGGCCCTGTTGGTCCCGTCGGTCCAGTCGGCCCTGTTGCGCCCGTTGGTCCTGTCGGTCCTGTCGGTCCAGTCGGTCCTGTTGGTCCCGTCGGTCCCGTCGGTCCTGTTGCGCCCGTCGGTCCTGTCGGTCCAGTTGATCCTGTCGGTCCAGTTGGTCCTGTTGCGCCCGTCGGTCCCGTCGGCCCCGTCGGTCCAGTTGGTCCTGTTGGTCCGGTCGGCCCTGTCGGTCCCGTCGGTCCTGTTGCGCCCGTCGGTCCAGTTGGTCCTGTTGCGCCCGTCGGTCCAGTTGGTCCTGTTGCGCCCGTCGGCCCCGTCGGTCCAGTTGGTCCTGTTGCGCCTGATGGTCCGGTCGGCCCTGTTGCACCCGTCGGCCCCGTCGGTCCCGTTGGCCCTGTAGCGCCCGTTGGTCCTGTCGGTCCCGTTGGCCCTGTTGCGCCCGTCGGTCCCGTTGGCCCTGTTGCACCCGTCGGTCCCGTCGGTCCTGTCGGCCCCGTCGGGCCAGTTACTCCTGTACCAGGAGCGGTCAGCAGTGCAACGTCATCCAGAAGCACATCCGAGCTTACATCGCGAGGCAGTTTGTTGATGAGTACATATACAAATGCGGCGTTGGCTGGTGCAGGTCCTGCAGTCGAGTAGAATTCCGTCCATCCTTCTTCGTCTACATCCGGCAACCTGCCGTCATCGATAATGTTGATAAGCTGATATTCGATAAAGTTGAAAGCTGCATCGTAGTATTCGACACTCAGGCTGACTGCAGGGCTGGGTGCCGGACCGCGGCGGGCTAGCGATACGATCAATTCGAAGTTCTCTCCGGGACTGACTGGCGCAATCTGGTACACAAACGAGTTGATCGGACCGCCGGGCATCAGCACACTGAAGTACCCCAGGTGACTGTAATCGCTTGTAATCGTTGCATTAAATGGTACGAAAGGACTGAAATCACCCGTTTCGAAACTACCATTAACGATGCGGTTGTCAATCGTCAAATGTTTCACCCCTTCACAAGAAAAGTGTTCCAGATTCGAAGTGAATCATGAAACCTGATACACTTTATGAACTTGAAAAAATACTTGTCCCGGCAAATGATGAGGTGGAAATACTCATTTTTCACCTTTATTGGATGCCCAGCTTTTTCTCCAGCAAGTTTTTGTTATGCAGAATATGGTGATCCTGGGGACGATACTGCCTGGCTAGCTCATTATGTTCATAAGCTTTTTGATAATCGCCGATATTGTAGTAGCATAAGCAAAGATGAAGATGGGGGTACCAGGTATAGTAGGCAGGATAATCGAAACTCCATTGTTGCTGGTCCGGTTCATGCATGGTTGCAATCTTGTACCAGTAAATTGCCGTGTGATACTCTTTTTTGCGATAAAAATGATATCCGATCCGCGACAACGCTTCGGGCTTCGGTTTTCCGAATCGAAAACTGAGCAAGAGGGATTGGAGTTCATTTTCCGTATCGTTCAGGAAACGGTAGCAGTCCGCCATATTGATGCAGGCGAAGATCTTGTCCTCCACCCATCCTTCTTTCATTGAAATATTTTTCATGTAGCTTTCGATGGCTTCTTGATAATATTGGTTTTCCCGCAATTCGTTGCCGTAATAGAAGTAATCGCGTGCTGTGAAAGTATCTCCCCGTGCAATTTTGTTCCTGTAGATTTCCAGATTCCTTCCGACCGAATGTTTGATTTTCTTGTGCGTAATGGAGATGTCCGAATTGATGATGTTGCCGTAAACATTCAGATATTGATGGCAATCTCCAGCCCAGCGAAATCCCCTGGAACGTTTAACGAGTCTATTTCGGCGATAACGAAGCGTCACATTGCCGTATTCATCCGTTCCGGCATTATAGTACATCGATACCGAATCCACACTTGGATCAAGTGTTTCCTTCAATTTGCGGAACTTCTCCCGATCTTCTTCAAGGATGACATCATCTGCATCCAGGTACAGGATGTAATCTTTGGTTGCGTATTTGAACGATTCGTTGCGCGCATCTGCAAATTTGCCATTCCATTCGAAAAAAAACACGCGATCCGTATACCGTTTTGCAATTTCAACGGTTTGGTCAGTCGAGCCGGTATCGACGATATTGATCTCATCGACGAGATCATGAATCGTATCAAGACATCGAGCCAGCACAGCTTCCTCGTTTTTGACAATCATGCACAGGCTGATGGTGATCAATTGTGCACGCTCCTTCCCAAATACATCGAACATGCGACCGGTTTCGAGTCATTTTGTTCATGCATCGTACAATGTCTTTGATTCCCGCGTTCTTTACCAATATGTACTTGACTTCAAATGGGAAACGGCTGTTGTGGTATGCACATGGAAACCCTGGCCCAAATTCGGTCAATCTTCCTTGTTTTTCAAGATCAAATGGACTGCCGAAAGGGAAAAAGAGACTACGGAGAATTCTCGGAGATGCGGCGATGAAGTAAGAAAAAAGAATTGACATTGCAATAATTTCAAAAGCAGGAAATTGATGCTGTTATGGTGAAATGAGAAGTTGAGGAAGTCGCGGTTGACCCCTGGCTTGAGAAAAGGGCGTTGTATACCGGTCGCGAAAACGAAGGGAGATTGGTTGGAGACTGGTTCCACACGTACCGCGGGAATGCCATCCATCAATACCTCCATAGCTGCAACATTATCGGTGCTTTGAAACGGACATTCCCCGAAAAGCAGATCTCCGAGGTTCAATTTTTCTGAAAGGTGCGTGAGGAATATGGAGAAATCCTACTTCTGTACTGATAAGGCATGCCTAGAAATGATAGTCCAGTTGAAAAAGAGGGCACTCTTGGGTACGTCATTAAAGTGCAGCAGGTCATTGATTTCGTCGTCTTATCTGAGCTCCAGGAGAGCAGACAGCTGTACGTAAGCGAGATTGATAAAAAGATCGCCGATATTTTAGGCGGTATTGGCGTCAATGATTCGTACCTAAGCGCAAGACTTAAAGGGATGGCTGACAAAGGAAGAGGCCCTGGCTACCGGATTGCCTATTTTTATTAAGACGGATAGCCTAAAGCCCGGGAGATGGACAATAGAGACATACGGTCATGCTGTTCTACTAACAAAAACACGCTGCGCGCAACTTAAAATGCCCACCTTACGAGGCGGAAAAGAGTCGCCAGTTGCGTATAAATATGCACAAGCCGCGGCCAGCAGTTATCGTTATGTACCCTTGTACGATCGAACAAGTGTCTTTCAGTCGGGAGAACTTCCGTATAGTATTCTGAAAGATGGAGAGGTAATGGGCAGAAAATTAATTACAGAATAGTATGAGGGAAATTTGGGGGGATCAAGTCCATCTTTGTGTGTAAATTCCCTCAGTTAGAAAGGGGGCAAATTACATAATTCGTGTCACTTTTGACACCGGTTTGGGTTGACTGGCACGCCACTCCAGATACTCGCTCATATCGAGATACTTCTTGCCGGA